>JAABUZ0100007451.1_pt1 | contig 13190 bp, 11 predicted proteins | sample 5562091 | NCBI WGS metagenome assembly JAABUZ01 (sample SAMN12813069, study PRJNA571459) | rock metagenome | isolation source: Antarctica rocks | place: Antarctica: Victoria Land, Linnaeus Terrace sud | collected 2015-12-21 | reverse complement strand
GGTCATCGCCACGACCCGGCCGGCCCTCTGCAAGGCGGCGACGATACGCACCTTGTGCTCGGGGCTGACCCGCGCGAAGACTGTTCCGGTCTCGATCATGGTGGCGCGGGCGGTCTCGTCGACAGCGTCGAGATTGGCGCCGGTCACGACGTGCTCGCAGCCGATGCCCAGCTCGCGGGCGATCGCCCTAGCGGTGACAGGATGATCCCCGGTGATCATCCGAACGCTGATGTCGTTGGCGAGCAGCTGGGTGACCACGGGCAGGGTCGCCGGGCGGGGCGTGTCGGCCATACCGATGAAGCCCAGCAGCGTTAGCTCCTCGACGGCGGCCGCGAGATCCTCCGGCGCGGCATCGAGCCGCCGGCGGGCGACCAGTAGCACCCGTAGCCCCTTGGCGGCCATCGTCTGCACTGCCTGCAACGCCGCCGCCCGGTCCTGCTCGGTCATGGGGGTCCGTCCCCGCTCAAGGTCGCCGGCAGCGGATGCGGAAGGCCGCAGGACGTGGGTGCAACGCGGGAGCAGGACCTCAGGGGCTCCCTTCACGACCAAACGCAGCACGTGGCGGCCTTGCCCCAGCGTGGCGGCATACCCGCGGTTGGACTCAAACGGCACCTCGTCCACTGCTGCCCACACGTGCGCCGCCTGCAGACTCAAGTGCCGGTCGCCCGCCGCGAGCACCGCCCGGTCCGTCGCGTGCACGACCGGCCCGTCCTCGGGGTCAGGGCACGCGCGCGCCGCAGCACGCAGGAGCCTACGGGCGTCCCCCGAGTTCTCTGCTTGCCGGGCACTCCACACCTGGGTGAGGTCCGCGAACTCTACCAGGGTCAGCACGCCCTCGGTGAGGGTGCCGGTCTTGTCAAAGCACAACGTGTCGACTCGGCCCAGCGCCTCCACCGTGCGGCTGGAACGCACCAGCACACCCCGCCGCGAGAGCCGACGGGCAGCAGCCAGCTGAGCGACCGTGGCCACCAGCGGCAGACCCTCGGGAACCGCGGCGACCGCCACGGCGACGCCGTCGGAGACCGCGGCGCGCAGCGGCTGCGCGCGCGCCCAGCCCAGCAGGCTGACCAGCGCCCCGCCACCCAGGGTCAGGGGCAGTGCTTTGTCGGTGAGCGACCTCAGCTGGGCCTGCACCCCGCTGGCACCCGAAGGGGGACCGATGGCCGCGGCGCGCCCGGCCGGCCTGGGTGGCGTCACCGACCGCGACGACCACGGCCCGCCCCCGGCCGGCCACCACCACAGACCCCTCATAGACCATGCAGGACCGCTCGCTCAGACCCGCACCGGGAGTGGCGCCTACCCGCTTGTCCACCGTCACCGACTCCCCGGTCAGACCCGACTCGTCGACCTCCAGGTCATCGACCTCCAGCAGCCGGCCATCGACGGGCACAACATCACCTGCAGCCAGCGCGATCACCTCCCCCGGGCGCACGGTGTCGGCCGAGGTGGGCACGCGTTCCAGGGCCGGGAGGTGCGCAGGCTGCAGCGCGCCCACCGTGCGCGCCACCGCCCCTTGCAGGCGTGTCGCCGGGACCCGTTCGTCATGGTTGAGGCTCTGCATGGCCTGGTCGGCGCGTTGGCGTTGCAGCGCCGAGACCAGCGCATTCACGCCCATCACCGACGCGACCAGCGCCGCGTCGGTGGGCGCCCCCAGGATCGCCGACGCCGCCGCGCCCACAGTCAGCACAGGGGTCAGCGGGTCGGCCAGCTCGGCCCGCACATGGTGCAGCAGGGATGCCGTCCGGCCAGCCGCACCAGTGCAAATCAGCGGCAAGAACCCGGTCAGCGGCAGCGACGGATCCACCGCGTCCGTGGGCGCGGGCGGATCCAAGCGCAGCAGCACCTCGTCGGCTTCCAGGTTGTGCCACGGGACCAGCGGCACCGTCGGTGTCACCACCGGGCGGGCGGCGCGGCGCCCGGCCAGCACACCGCTGACCAGCCCCGCCGCAGCTGCCCCCGTGACCGGGCTCACGCTCCGGCGCCACACGCCGGCGCGAGGCCCGGCGACCATCAGCAACGCCCCCAGCGCACTCGCCGACATGGCAAGGGTTCTGCCTCGCTGACTGACTGCGCGCGCGTGCGCCGTCGCCGCCAGGACCTGCTGAACGACAGCCAGGTCAGGGCACACCACATCCGCGGACCAGGGCACATGCGCCACGGCGCCGTCCACCTGCTCGTTCGAGGTTCTTGCCGTGACCGCCGCTCCTGCAGGCCCGCGGCGGGCGACACCCAAGCCGACGTCTGCCGCGGCCAGAGCCCGGTGCGCGTGCCCGCTGACCACGGCGACGACGCTGCCGTCGGTTTGCAGCCGGCGGACCGTGGCCAAGATCGACACCGACGCGGCCACGTTCTCATCAGCCCGTCCCCGCAGTTCACCCGCATGCCCGCTTCCGGCCAGCACGACCCGCAGGCCGGCACGCCGCGCGGCAGCGATCAACTCATCAGCCCCCGGGTGCAGCTCACTGCCGACCAGCACGCGGCCCACCAGCCGTGACCCCTGCTGCAGCCCCATCCAACCCGGGACACCCGAGGTGTCCGGGCTGCCGGCCAGCGCCAAGTGCCCGCTGTTGACGCCTGCCGGGGCCGCGCCTGCCGGGTCCGCGCCTACCGTCTCCGCGCCTGCCGCGTGCGCGCCTGTCGTGTCCGTGACGGTGCGGCGCAGCAGGCGCTGGCCCGCGCTCCACACCTGCTCCACGGTCCAAGAAGGATGGGTGGAGACCGCGTCCAGCACCAGGGCCGGTCCGCCGTGCAGCACCGAGACGTCGATGACCACCACGTCGACACGGTCCAACCGTCGCCAGACCGAGGAGTCCAGGCTGAGCGCGCCACGGTGAGACAGCGACGCCGACAGCACGCCCGCGAAGGCCTCCCGGCAGGTCCGCGACGCCTTCGGTACGCCGATCAGGAGGGCATCGGCGGCGTCGGTAACGCTGCGCCTGCCCACCAGCGCAGACCCCCCAGCAAGCAGGGACCCCGTAGCCGCCCGGTCGGCAAACACCTCCAGGATGCCGGCTGGCATCGGTGCCGGTCGCTCGCTCATCTGCAGCGGGTCGGTCACCGAGACCCCGGCCTCGCCCCCAAGCTCGTCGTCCCACCGATCCCATGACGTGCGAGATGCCCGCATCTCCAACAACGTCACCAGCCGTTGTCCGCCGTCGACCACCAGGGCGGCAGCCCCATGCCCCAGAGCATGCGCGACAGCGTTGCCCACCGTGATCACCAGATCGGTCCGGGGAGGACCCAGACGCGACTCGACCACACGGCGGATCCGCGGCTGGTTATCCACCAGGGCCATCACTGCCGTCATGCCCCGTACCCCCGCCGGCACCGGAAGCCCCCACGTCGCAAGGGCAAACCCGGCCCCGATCGCATCCGCCGCCAGCCCTAACGCCGCCGCCAGCACCGGCTCCCGGTCACCCGGCAGGTCCGCGTGGCTGCTCCACACCGCACCCGTGGTCCCGGCGAGACGCTCGGCCTCGAGCACAACAGCGCAGACATCGCTCACTGACCGGCGAGCCGGGTCCACCGCAACGGTCAGCCGCCCGGTGACGGTGTTCACGCGGAACTAGGCGTAGCCGCCACCCTCGCGCAGGAGCTCGGCCAGCAGCCGGCAGAGCGCGGCCCCATCCGGCCCCGTCAAGCCCCGTACCTCAACCGTGACGCGGTCGAGCTCTGTCTGGCCCTGGCCAGCGCCCCTTACCCGGATCCTCCGCCGCCGACGGCCTTCGCGGGGATCGATGACGCTGGGCGCCTGAGCGAGCACCAGACCCGCGGCGGGAGCGATCCGCGCGGGCGACAGCCGGGAAGGCAGCCGCGGCTCGCCGTCGACCACGACCAGCGGAACCGCCCCGCCCACGGCTTTCCGCACCACCGAAGAGGTGAGCCGCACACCCGCCAGGCCGACACCCACGCCCAGTACCGGCGGAATCACCGCCAGCTGCAGGCCCAACTCCGCCGCCGGCCGGACCGAGCGAACACCCAACCGCACCGCGCCGCTCAGCAGCGAACGCACGCGCCCGCCCGAGATCCGCGGGCCGGCGGCCAGGCCGGCCAGTCCGTCACACCGGGCTCCTGCCTGGCTGGGCGTCGAACGCACTCAGCTGAGGGGCCGGTCGGCGTAGCCACCGACGACCCAGCACCGCTCCGGCGACACCGACACCCACCACGACAGGCAGCTCGACCGTGCCGGCAGCCGCAAGCACGGCCAACCCCCCGAAATAGAGAAACCCCGTCGGCAACGTGACCTGCACCGGCCCCACCTTGGCCACCGCCCCAGGACCAGGCAGACCAACAGAAGCGTTGAAGAACGGAAGGTGCACCGTCACCGACGCCGGCGCCCGCTGCGGCCCTCGCGGCGCCGGAGCGCCCTCCACCACTTCAGCGGCACGCCGAGCCGCACCGCTGGTCAGGTGCGCCCCCGCCTCGACCGCCGCGACTCCAGCGCGAACCGTGGACCCAGCCACCGCCCGCGACAACCCCAGCAACTGACCGGGCAGCCCCGGCGCCCCACGCCCAGCCTCTTCCAGCACCTCTCCCAGGACGGCCTCTTCCAAGTGCCTCTTCCAGGACGGCCTCCTCGAGGACCTCTTCCTGCACCTCGTCCAGGACGGCCTCCTCTGACGACCGTGCCTTGGTCACCGCCCGCGCCGGTGCGGCCGACGGGGCGTGCTGACCGCCGACATGCTCGCGGGGACGAGCAGATGCCGGCGCCGCGACACCAGGGGCGCCAGGGCCCGAGGCACTTGCCTGGGCGTTCTTCGGGGTGCTCTTGGCTGACGACGACCGCGACGACACGACCACCTGGTAGCTCCCTCACCTACGTTGCAGTGCGCCACACAGCAAGACGCTGGATGTCAACCTCTGCACGGTGAATCCTAGGCAAAGTCCCGACCAACGGTGCAGCCGCCCACGCCCGACGCGACTCCGGCGATCATCACTGTCCCGCCGGTGGCTGCACCGAGGTCCTCGGAAGGTGGCAAGCCGGCTGCGACAAGATCGTTTGGTTGTGGTGTGTGAGGGCCTCCTTGCTGGGTTCGTTGATCCAGGTGGTGTGGGGATCCGGGGTGGCACGGGTCGGTGGTTGCCGAGGCGCTCGAGCTGGTGGGCAAGAGCCAAGAATGTACATGTTATGACATATCGAATGCCGAGTGCCTGCGGCGAACGCTCAGTTAGTAGGCGAGCAGCTCTGCGGCGTTCCCTGCCTGGTCGTCCTGGAACGTCACGTACACCGCGAGCGGGAACCCAGGCCAGCAGTGCCGCTGCTGTGCCCGGTCGGCCCGGTCACCTACCGCCCGACCGCGGCCTTCACCCGGTGGGCGGGTGTGCTGCTCGTGTTGCGCACGGGTACACGGGCGGTTGAAAGAGGACCTGGCGGCGCCGGACGCCCAACCTGGTGTCGACGTGCACCAGCTCACCGGGCGCGAGGAGCTGCCAGTCGGGGTGATCGTCGAGGCGTTCGCTGGCGACGACGACCGCGGGCCGGTCGCGGAGATCGGGGGAGTGGACCCGGATCCCGCCGTGCTGTCCGGTGCCGTGCAGGTGCTGGTCGCCGTGCTGCCCGCCTGCCGGCCGCTGGAGGATCCAGAGTTCGTCAGTGGCCGGGTAGCGCAGCGCCCACAGCGCGGCGGGGGTAGTGAGGATCAGGTTCAGTGACAGCACCGGGACGTGGGCGGCGAGCCAGCGCACGGCCGCCGTGATGCCGGCGCCGAGGTCCCCGTCGTGCGCTGCGGTTTCGGTGAGGATCAGCGCGAACATCCGTTCGCTGTCGGTGTCGCCGTGCACGCGGCCTATCGCCGGGCCGAGGTGCGCCTCGAGCAGGTCGAGCCCGGCGAGCGCGCCGTTGTGGGCGAACGCGACCGCGCCGTCGACGAAGGGATGGGTGTTCTGGTAAGTGTTCGCGCCGGTGCTGGCATGCCGGACGTGGGCGACGAAGGTGGCGGAGACCAGGTCGCGCGCGGCGGTGCCGAATCCCGGGTCGTCGAAGGCGGCCACCGGTGCCTTGTGCAGCTCCACCTCACCGGTGGCGGTGAACCCGGCGACACCGCACCCGTCGGGGTTGCGCCGGCTCTGGTCCAGCAGGCTGTCCGGGGCGTCGAGCAGCCAGAACGTCGACCGGACGCGGTGCGCCCCGGCGGTCAGACCGAACAGACGGCACATGACGGCGGGCCCTTCACGCGGTCGCGGGCAGCTCTGCGGCGCCGGCGCCCGGGTGCCGGTGCACCTGCACGGCGGCGGCCGCCGCGGCGAGCAGGGTGACCGCGAGCGCGACGTAGGGGAACGCGTCGTAGGGCGACGGCTGCCCAGGGGCGCAGAACTCCACGAACGGGACGATCAGCACCGCGGACCCCAGCGCCGGGACCAGGACGTGGCGCAGCGGGGAGAACGCGTCGCGGTGCCGGCGCCACATGAAAACCGGCAGGGAGATGTTGGTGAGCAGGTACACCACGAAGATCACGATGGTGCCCATTGTGGAGCACTCGGCGTAGAGACCGACCGGGTCCAGCTGCCCGGTGTCGCCGGTCGCCAGGTGGACGCACCACCACACCCCGATGATCCCCAGCCCCACGACCGCCATCGCCAGCAGCGCGTTCACCGGCGCCGCGCTGCTCCTCCGGAGCCGGCCGAGGCGGGCCGGCAGCAGACCGGTGCGGCCGCCATCGTAGAGCATCCGGGCCTGCGAGCTGGAGCCGGCGACCAGCGCGGCGAGAACGGAGACGATGCCGGCGACCCAGGCGAGGATCCCGAACGGGCCGAGGTCGCGATCGGCGATGGTCAGGAACGGCACCGAGGAACGCACGATCGTGGTCACGTCGTAGCCGAAGCCGGTGACCGTGGCGTAGGCGAACACCACGAACAGCACCGCCCCGATGGCGATGGACAAGAACAATGCCCGCGGCACGGTGCGCTTGGGGTCCCGGCACTCCTCGGCCAGCGCCGGACCGTTCTCCCAGCCGATGAACATGTACAGCGCGAGCGGGAACCCGGTCGACAACCCGGCCAGGCCGCCGCGCAGGTGCGACGGGGAGAACGGCGTGAGCGACAGCCGGCCGCGGGCATCGAGCAGGGTGATCGCGCAGACCACGAGCATCACGGCGACCTGCGCGACGAGCGCGATCCCGACCGCGGCGGTGGACAGCGCCACACCCTTGGCGGTGACCCAGATCGCGACCGCGGTGAGCGCGACGCTGAGTGGCCCCCAGGGCACGTCGATCCCGGCGTAGCGCTGCAGGGTCATCGCGAGCAGGCCCCCGGACATCGTGAACACGCCGGTCATCGCGACGGTGTAGCCGACGGTGACGAGCAACGCGGTGACGACCCCGGCGCGGGCGCCGAGACCGGTCTCCACGTAGGTGATGAAGCTTCCCGCCGAGGGCTCCACCCGGGTGAACTCCGCGACCACCATCGCCAGAAACACGACCGCGACCGCGGCGGCCAGGATCGTCAGCGGCGCGGCGACCCCGGCGGTGACGGCGATGACTCCGAACGCGAAGTAGAAGTCGATGCCGGGGCCGATGTTCGCCACCGTGGAGACCGTCACGTCCCGGGTGCCGAGCTGCCCTGCGACCAGGCCTGCAGCCGGCGCAGCGGGGATGACCCGGGGGGTCGAGGTGAGGATCACGCCGATCCGGGTTTGCCGGTGTGGGAGGAGGTCCCGGCCTCGTCCTCGGTCATCGACGTTGACGGGGGGTGGGCGTTGAGCGCGTCGACGTTGGTCTGCAGATCGGTGAGGAACAGCCGGGCCAGCTCCTCGCTGAACCCGTGCCGGAGCAGCACCCGCTGGATGGTCAGGCCCTCCAGCCGGGTCGGGAGGCTGTAGGCCGGGACGAGCCAGCCGCGGGTCCGCATCCGGTCGGCCAGGTCGTAGAGGTTCCAGGGCGTGTCGGCGTCGGGGTCCAGTCGCCAGCTCACCGCGGCGATACCGTCCGCCGGGTCGCCGCCGTGGATGAGCCGGAACGGGCCCATCGCCGCCACGGTCTCAGCGATCAGCGCGGCGGAGTCGTAGAGCCGGCCCTGCACCCGCTGATAGCCCTCGCGGCCCAGGCGCAGGAACTGGTAGTACTGCGCGATCACCTGCGCCGCCGGCCGGGAGTAGTTCAGGTTGAACGTCGGGGAGTTCCCCCCGAGGTAGCTGACCTCGAACACCAGCTCCTCGGGTAGATCGGCGCGGTCGCGCCACAGCCCCCAGCCGACCCCGATCGGGGCGAGACCGGTCTTGTGCCCGGACGCGTTGATGGACCTCACCCGCGGCAGGCGGAAGTCCCAGACCAGGTCGGGCCGGGTGAACGGCGCCAGGAACCCGCCGCTGGCCGCGTCGACATGGATGGCGACGTCGAGCCCGGTCCGGGCCTGCAGGTCATCCAATGCGGCGCTGATCGCCCCGACGTCCTCGAACAGCCCGGTGTAGGTCTGACCGAACGTCACGACGACGGCGATCGTGTTCTCGTCGCAGCGCTCCAGCACCTGCCCGGGCGTCAACGTGAAGGTCTCCGCGGTCATCGGGGCCTGGCGCAACTCGACGTCGAAGTAGCGACCGAACTTCTCCCAGCAGATCTGCACCGAGCCGCAGACCAGGTTCGGACGGGTCGTGTCCCGGCCCGCGGCCGCCCGCGCCTTCCGCCAGCGCCACTTCGCCGCCAGCCCACCGAGCATCGCCGCCTCACTCGAACCGGTCGTCGACGTCCCAATCGAGTCCGCGCTATCCGGGGCATGCCACAGATCGGCCAGCATCCGGACGCAGCGGTCCTCCAGCTCCGCGGTCTGCGGGTACTCATCCTTGTCAACCATGTTCTTGTCAAAGCAGCGGGCCAGCAGGTCCATCACCTCCGGCTCGATCCAGGTGGTGCAGAACGTCGCCAGGTTCAGCCGCGCGTTCCCGTCCAGCACCAGCTGGTCCTCCACCATCGCCGCCGCCCGCCGCGGCTCGATCTCGGTGCCGGGGAAGCGAAACCTAGGAATGGGCGACGCGAGGTCGGCGGACGCGTATAGATCGTCATCAAGGGCGTCCGCTACGTCCGAGCGCGCATTCAAGGCCATACCCCCACTATCCTCGTCGGCAAATCTGATCCGCGCCCGCCCGGCCTCCCCTGCCCGCGCCGCGGGCACGACACCCGACGGGGTTACTGCGACGAGCCGCCGTCAGCGGCAAGACGCGACACGCCGACGCAGAACTCCCTCACTCCCGTTCGGTAGGCAGCGCAGCCTGGCTTGGCGTTTCGGGGCCCGGAACGGGTGCCATCAATAGCCGTGTGACCGTCGACGCCCGCGACTCCACCCGGCCTGCTAGCCCCTCCGATGCCGATGTCGAGCTTGCTGCTGCCGGTGACCCTGCTGCTCACGAGCCTCATGTAGGTATGGCAGGGCGTCTGATCTGATCATCGCCGCGTTGGTCGGGGATGCCGACCGTGTGATGCCGAACGAAGCAGCCGTCGTAGCCGCGCTCGCCTGCCGGTTGGGGGTGGGGTGCTGCCCGGGGAGGCGCCCGTCGACGTGGCCGCGCCGGTGGGGCTGGAGGTCGTGCCCGCGGCCGCGGACGTGCCTTGCGCGCCGGCGTGCTGCGGCGCGCGGGCAGCCCTGGTCGAGTGCGCGACCCTGAGGGACATGACCTCGTGCTCATCCGGCCCGCCGGCGAGCGCCACCCCCAGGGCGGCCAGGACGGCGAGCGCGAGCGAGGCAGAGCCGCATCGTGCGGACGCGCCATCGGTGGACGCGCCGCCCGATCCTGGGCAGTGCCACGGCCGAGCCCGGGACGAGCCACGCGCGAGGGTCAGCGAGCGCGTCCCGCAGACGCTCCTCCAGCGGCTCATTCAGGAGTCGGTCACGGCTTCCCTCCGGTGGTAATGATCGGGCTGGTGGTTCGGTTCGCACCGCCCGGCGCTTCTGCGTCAGGTTCCTGCAGCCCGCGGCGCAGCCGGACAAGGCCGTCGTGGGCCTGCGACTCGGCGGTCCCAGCGGAGCAGCCCAGGACCTCCGGGAGGCGGGTTCGGTGTAGTCGAGGTAGTAGCGCAGCACCAGCACCGCCGGCTGACGCGGTGCGGGCTGGGTGAGGGAGACGCGGACATCGATGGCGGCGTCCGGTCGGGGGCGCGGGCGGTGGCGTCGGCGGGCTCGCCGTCGCTTGCTGGCGCCGCTGGTGGCACCGGCCGTCCACGTGCAGCCGCACCAGAACCCTGCGGGCGTACCCGGTCGGGTCGTCGGAGCGGACGGACGTCCGCCGCTCGCCGGTGTGGACGAGTGCCTCTTGGGCGAGCTCGGAGCCGTCGTGCGGGGAGCCGGTCACGCGGTAGCCGAGGGAGCTGAGCCTCGGTGGACCCGCTCGGCGAACTCCGCGAACGACTCCTGCACGGTGCCCCCCGCGCTCGACGTAGACCTGTCGCAAGTGGGACGCGGGCGAAGGCCGTCCGGTGGGGCGCGCTCAGCTGGAACAGACGCGCGGGCAGGGCAGGGGATCAGCAGCGTGACTATCCGGCGACCTGGGCGCAGGCCTGGAGGACGCCTTTGGCAGCGGAGCCGATGTCGTTGGCAGCGGTGCGCACCTGGGCAGGGTCGCCGGGGGGCGCGTGCTCGGCGGTGCTGATGGCGGCTGCGAGGGTCTGCAGCTTCGGCCCGATCGGCAGCCGTGCGTTCTGCTGGGCGAGGATGCTGACCTTGGCGAGGACGGGCTGCAGCTGCGCCTGTGCCTGGGTGGGTGTGAGGGACTGGGCGGTGAGTTTGACGCCCGACGCTGACCGCGGTCGCGACCTCACCGCTGACACTCAGGCAGACCCCGGCGGTGGTGGCCCGGTCCGCAACGCTGGCGTGCGAGTTCCCGCCTCCGCATCCGAACAGCGCCACGCCGACCGCCAGCAGTGCTGGGACGCGCCGCACCGCCCCCCGCCGCGGATGCACCGGTGCGGCTACCGTGACCACTCCGGCCGGGAAGTGGGCGGACCCTGCGGCCCTGGCCGCGGTGCTGTCGCGCTGCGCCACGTTGCGCCTCCCCTGCTGTTCGACCGCGGGCCCGCCCACCGCGGGACTGCCCGCAAGCATGGCGCACCGGGGGCCCGGTGCTTCCCGACGGGCCTGCTGGTGGGGGGTGCTGCGTTGGCCCGGCAGGGGTGCCCTCTGATGTGGCGGGCATGCCTTCCTGCCGACCAGACGCTCGTTCCGGTGGGCCGGGACGAGCGGCTGGTGCGGGACACCGGCCCGGCGTGGGCCCAACGGGCGCACCGTCGCCACCCGGCGCCGCAGAGGCCCCCTCGTGTACGTCCATGTGCAGCGACTGATCAACGAGATCGTCCCGGACGAGCCGGACCCGGCGGCGGCCAACGCGCTGCAGGAGGGCCTCGGGGGCCAGTCCGGCGAGATGCAGGCGATGATGCAATACCTGTTCTAGTCCATGAACCTCCGTGGTCCGACCGCGAAGCCTACCGTGACCTGATCCAGGGGTGGGCATCGAGGAGACGGGCCGCGTCGAGCTGATCGGCACCACGATCGGTCGCCTGCTGGATGGCTCGCCGCGCTACCAGGGCAAGCCGACCGACCCCCTTGGACAAGGCCGGCCAGGGCGGTGCGACACCCCTGGACCAGGCGCTGAGCACCGGCAACATTCATCACTACCTTATCTCGGCGCAGGGCGCGAAGCCGGTGGACGCGGCGGGTAACGCCTGGAGCGGCAACTACGTGTACAACTCGGGGAACCTGGTGCTGGACCTGCTCTACAACCTGATGCTGGAGTCGACCGGGCGACTCCAGAATGCCGGATCCATGAGATGACCGAGGGGCTCTCGTGGGTGAGCCGCGGCCAGCAGGTTCAGGCGCTTTGCAGGGTGACGGCGTCGGGCGCGATCGTCAGGTTCATACGCAGCCCTAGGGCGCTGGCCAGCCGGGCCAGGGTCGCCACCGAGGGTTCGTGAGCGCCGGACTCCAGGCGGGCTACAGCGGACTGCTGCATGCCGAGCAGGCGGGCTAGCGCAGTCTGGGTGAGCTGATGCTCAGCGCGGTAGGTCGCTACCAGCAAGGCGATCTGCTCGGCGACGGCGGTGCGGTCCAGCTCCGCGCCCACCGCTGGGTCGCGGGCACGCTCGGCGTCGATAACGGCGGCGTTGTGTAGGTCGGACAGCTTCATGGATGTGGCTCCTCCTCCAGTCGGGCGAGCCGGCGCTCGGCAGCCCGGCATCCTGTGGTGAACTTGCGTTGGTCCCTCTGGGCTTCCGGGACGACGGCTGCGACCACGAACACGTCTGCGACCTGCCGGTACAGCGCCCGCCACGGCGACCGTCCGCCGCGGGGTCGCAGCTCGCGTAGTCTCTCCGCGGCCTGCACCGCGCTGCTGTGCGGGAACGGCAGCGCAGGTCCGAGTGCCTCGAGTTTGCGGTTGGCGTTGATCAGAGCAGCGTCCTCCGCTGGCGGTAGCGAGTCCCGCTCGGTGAGGGCCTCCGGCATGTAGAGCACCTCCCACACGCACCTAGTATCACACGCCTGTCATAGTGGCGACCGAACGACTGGGGTTCGAGCGATGAGAGCCCGTAGAGCGACGTACCGCGACGCGGGGGACGCTGCTTGCACGGCGGCGCCCGCCGACTCTCTGCCCGTGGAGGTGAGAGTGCCAGAGCGGCGTTGAGCTCACCCGCGTGGATCAACCGGCACCAACATGGCGGACTTCGCTCCGCTGCAACCGCTTGCGCGGTGCACGCTCCTGCACCAAGCGGCGGCAAGTGGCCCGGGACAGCACGACCGCGCACCGCCGCCACGCCGGCTAGCGCCGACCCATGGCGCCGCCCTGTGACGGCGGCGGATCGGCAGCACGCCACGCCGTCCTGCCGTCACCCGCAACGCTAGGGAGCAACGTGAAGTTCACTGTCGCTAACGTCACCGCGCCGGACGGCGGCGCCCGCTTCCATCAAAGGCGGTGTCGGCAAGACGACCACCGCGTGCTGCTCGCCGCCGGGCTGGCCCGCAGCGGACGGACCGTGCTCAACGGTGCCGATCCCAAGACCAGCGCGCTGCGCTGGTTGGAGCAGGCCCCCGACCGGGTGTTCCCGGTGACCGCCGCCGGTGCGTGACCTGGCCCGCCGCGTCAGCCAGGTTGGCCTGACCCCGAGTCGTAGGTCCTTGTCGAGTGAGAGTCTGAATGCCCGAGGGCGGGCAGGAAGGCTCGATGATCATGGCGACGAGGAAGCGGCATTCGCCGGAGCAGGTCGTGCGGAAGTTGA
>JAABUZ0100007450.1_pt1 | contig 13191 bp, 21 predicted proteins | sample 5562091 | NCBI WGS metagenome assembly JAABUZ01 (sample SAMN12813069, study PRJNA571459) | rock metagenome | isolation source: Antarctica rocks | place: Antarctica: Victoria Land, Linnaeus Terrace sud | collected 2015-12-21 | reverse complement strand
CAGCAGGCCGTTGGGCAGCCCGGGGCCGCGCCGGCGCAGCCAGGAGAGCGCTGCCGCACACACAGCGCGCGGCCGTCTGATGGTGCCTCGGCGGCAAGCAAAGGGTAGAGGGTGCATGCGCTCGCTGCAAGCACTGTGTTGCAGTGACCACGGGCTCCCAACACGGCCAGGAGCCGCGGTGCCAGCTGGGCGCGTGAGCGCGCCTGTGGGGGCCTCGGCGCCGTGCAGCTTGGTAACAGGCGGGCTAATGTAGAAGGCCCCCCAGCGCTCGGCCACCGCCGACGCCCGGGCCGTGTTGTGCACACCGCCTGCAGTACAGCCACACACTGTTACCAAGGTATGTGAACTCACGAACACTACTTCACAGCGTGACTCTCTGCACAGCCTCACACCACTGGGCTCTGCTGATGCCACAAAGCTTCGCAGGCTAAGTGCGGGCGGCAGGTGCGTCGGTGCACGGCGGAGGCGCGCTGCAAGCCCCCAGCTCATCCCATACTTCCAGCGGAGCAGGCGAACGCAGCAGAGGGAGCGCTCGCTCGAGAGAGGAAGAAAGGGAATCCGAGAAGCACCTCTCGACAGGAAGGCCAGGTGAGATCGCATACAGCACTTCCTTTCACTGACTCTGAGACCTGTGGGACGCACACCTGCCGTGTAGTTGCCAGCAAAGTGCGCCACCACGCCCACAACAGGCTGCTACTTTGGCGCTCAGGATGCCTGGAGTAGCCTTTGATGGCTCCGTTTGGGTCACCGGCGGTCAGACCGTCGGCCTGGGTACGTGCGCAAGCTCCTGTCGTGCGCACGCCTTGGCATGCTGCGCGCTCATCCTGACTCTGACTCACCTCCCAACGCCCGCACAGTCTTTGGCTCCGTCCTGTTCACGTGCGCGGGCGCGGTCGCTATGCTCAACGCAAGCAAGGCGCGGGACCGAGCTAGCTGCCTGACAGTGTCACCGGAGGCCTGGCTCCCCTCCTGTTGTAGCCCGCCGTCACAAACGGCTCGTTGTCTGGTACGTTTTGCTGCAACCTTACCACGTCAACAAGAAGTATACCGGCCTGACTGGCGGCGTGCGTCCGGCAGCGGCTGGAGGAGCGGCAGCTGAGCGAGCAGTTCACGCGGCCGCAGCCGCGCAGCCGGCCAGTGCAGCGCGTGGCGTTCGAGCGGGACGCTGGGCCAGGGGCAGCGCGGCCGGCGCCAGCACCGCAGCCGCTGGAGCCCCTGGAACGCGCCGAGGTGGAGCAGAGCAGCAGCAACGGCGCCAGCCGGTGAAGCCGCGCGCCTGCGCGAGAGCCGCAGACGTAGCGTCCACACGTGGCGAGCTGTGTGCCCCTCCTGCGGTGGGTGAGCCGCGCTGGCAGGGCGAGTACCGGCTGCAGATGTTGAGCAGCTGTCCAGACGCAGCGTGGCGCGGGTTGTACACGAGGGAGTAGGGAGTCTGCTTTGCTCTAGAGCGGAGCTAGAGGCCTCGTCTTTGAGCCCAACGATCGTGCCATTGACATCATTTCAGCGCTTGTCGGGGTCATGTGACGCCACTCGGACACAGAGGATTTTGGTGGCGCATACAGTTTACGGCGTGTCTGGTAACAGAGTGGCCTGCTGCAGCGAGTGCTCGCTGGACACGTCACTGGCTGCTTGTTTAAGGTTTTTCCAGATGTGCGTGTGCATGCAAGCAGCTGCATGCGCTGCAAAACGACAGTAAAGTACAGTCACAAGGTCAGCATGTGCAGCTTCATGGCAGGTCCTTTCAACTCGCACACCCGGCACCGCATGCATCGCATCAGTGTCCGCAGCGCGCGACGGCGCCGCGCGCGCGGCCGTCGCGTCACTCGCGGTTGTTGGGGTAGCGGAACACGCCGCCGGTCGCGCGCAGCAGCGCGTCCAGCGTCTGCCCGCCGCGCCGCGTGCCCGGTCAGCCGCTGAGCAGGTTTAGGGTGAGGGAGGGTTAGGGCACAAAGTGCGTTGGTACAGGGTGCAGCTCTGGCGTCCGGAGGGTGCGCGGCGGCGAGGCAGACAAAGGACCTAAATGCGCCCGGCGGCGCACTCGGCGCCCTCCCGCGACAGGGGCTCCCAAGGCGCCCGGGCCGCCGCGGCCGCCGCGGCCTCCCTGCTCGCGCGCCGGCGTTGTGACAGGCTCGCCGACGACTCGCACGCCATGCGCAAGGCCCAGGGACAGCGCGGGGGGCGCGCCTGCAGGGCGCCGAGGTCCTCCTCGCGCAGCCCGCGCTTGGCCTGCTCCGGCTGCGCCGGCAGGCGCCCAAACCAGGAGCGAAAGCGCGGCTGCGGCAGCGCGCGCGCGTCCGCCTCCTCCGCCGGCAGCGCGCGCATCGCGTACGCGAACTCGAACGCGTCCCTGCGGCGGCGGGCGGGTCAGGCCCAGGTGAGTGCGCACCGCGCACGAGCGCCCGGCCTGCTGCTGCGCGCGGGCCTCGGGTCAGGCCAGGCGTCAAGGCATGCTGGTGACCACGCCCACCACCCGGGCGCCATCGCGCGCATGCCTGAACACCAGGCTGGTTCCGTTGGCGGCACTGCCCAAGGAGCAGCGGCGGCTCTGGCGGACCGATAAGCCCACCCCTCCAGGTGCTGTGAGCGTACAACCCCGCGATGCTCTGCGCGGCCAACTGCATGCCAGGTGGACTGCTAGGTCTCAGCGCAGTGTGTGAAACGCAAATTCAAATAGAAGAGGGCTTGTCGGTCCGTAAGCCCATGCAGGCAGGGCTGGGGGAGCCCGGCCATGGCCCAGGCAGGGCGTCAGCAGACCTGAGGTCCTGCGGCGTGCTGGCAATGGGGCTGGCAAAGTGGCCGGAGACGATGCGCTCGAACGGGAAGCGCGACGTGATCTTGTCCACCCACGCGCGCGAGGGCCCCGGGATCTGCGCCGCGATCGGGACGGGCCCTGGGACGCCGCCCCGGCGCTGCACCAGACGCCGCAACTCTACGGACGGCAGCGTGCTCCAGCAGCACGGATGTGCAGGCACCACGCCGTGGCATCGCAGGGCGGCAAAGCCGCTGTCGGTGCGCCTGAGCTCGCAGGCACCCCGGCGCGGGGGGCCGCGCGCCTTGTTGAAGACCAGCGTCTGCAGCACCGGGCTCACCTGGCACGCGCGCACAGCCCCCGTCATCGCAAACACAGGTCACAAGCACAGAGCGTGAATACAGACACAGCGTGGTGAGCGACGCTGGCACGCAGGCGGCCGCGCGCGCGCACGGCCTGCAACACACAGCGAGGCAGTCGCCGCGCCGCCGCCTCCCGCCACCGCGCCGGCTCAGCTGACACCGCCGGAGGCCCTGCACCGCGGCGGCCATGCGCCCGGCGCGCGGCGCGGCGGCTGCTGGCGGGCTGCCAGGCGCGCGCGGCGCGGGCGCTTGAGCAGTAAATTAGGGTAGGGTTAGGTGGGTAGCTTAGGGGTGTCCGCACCAGCAGGCGCTCGCTGACGGCGCGGAAATTATCAGGCACGCGCAGCGTGTCCGGCGCAAAGTACAGCACGAGCAGCGCCATTCGCTTCCAGCCTGCGCGCGCGCCGGCGCAGCCCTGGGTGCATGCGGGCGCGCCGCGTGCGGGCGCGGCCACGCGCGCGCGGCAGCTGCTGCTCACGCAGCCGCCGCGCACGGGCGCCTGCTCCCGCACTGGAGTGCTGCAAGGCGTGGGGCTCTTGAAGTGTGCAGACAACGCTCAAGGTTTGCATCATGACGGCATGCAAGCTGCGGGTGAGATGCGAGCTGACAGCGGCAGCCCGGAGCTGGGTAGGGGCCAGGGAGGCATGAGCTTGGCGAACAAGCCGCGATAGCACGGGGCTGCGTCTGCGCGGCGCGTGGGGCGCACCAATGGTCTGCTGCTCGTCCTCGGTGGCCGGGATGTTAGCTGGCTCCTTGCCGTACACCTGCGGGGACGGCATGTTTGGTGCAGCGGGACGGCATGTTTGCTGCAGCGCGGGGACGGCATACTTGGTGCAGTGCTTCTGAGGCAGCTCCAGCGGGCAGGGCTGTGGGTGGTGCGGTGGAGCAGGCGCGGTGTCAGTGAGGCACCCAAGTCACAGCCGCGCCCGCAGCCCCGACCCAATGTACTGAGCGATCTCGCCGCCCAGCGGGCAACACTTCCGTTGCAACAAATGGGAATCCATGCGCCTGCAAGGACCTATGCCCACGGCAAGACGCGGCAGCTGGCACCATCCCTGACCCCGCAGCATGCGCACCAGCTTCACGAATGCATTGTCCTTCCCCGCGCGCAGCAGCTTTGCGCGGTTGACCACCTGCGCAGGGTATATGATTAGGTGAAAACTAGGGTCGACCGCCTGCATGACACACGTCCAGGCTGACGACGCCGGCACGCCGCCGGCTGCCAGCCCAGGCGCCGGCAGCGCGGACGGCGCGGCTGCCGAGAGCGCGGCTTCGGCCGGCGCGCACCTCGGGCGGGGTCTCCGGGATGTACTGCACCGCATCCGTCACCATCAAGGTCCTGGTCGCCTTGTGGTAGAAGGCGCCCTGCGGGCCCCATTATGACCTAAGAATTCGTCCGATGGTAACAATGTGTTGTCTGTCGCTACACTCCTGCGGCACAGCACATGCACCACCATGACCGCCCTATCGACCGCGACACGCACAGCGTGCACGACCCTGTAGGACATGTTAAGTAAAGGAGAGTGTTATAAAACAGCATGTGCACGTGAACGAACATGCTGCCGGCACGCGCGCGCCGCGCCTCGGTGTAGGGCGCGATGCCGATGTACTCCGACAGGTTCTCGAATTGGATCTCGTCCGCCCACGGCACGCCCGCGCCGCCGCCGTCGCTCATCGGCAGCACGCGCGCGTTGAAAATGCCCAGCAGCGGCAGCGGCAGGTCCAACGGGAAGGACCATTGCCTGGGGCGGACCGCGTCAGGCGGTGCACACGTGATGTTCTTCCAAAGTGGCACCAAAAATGGGTATACTGAACGACACCTAGGCATCACTCGGCACATGTGGTTACAGCAAGAGCAGCAACAGCACCAGCGAGAGGCAGATGCCTGCACGGCAGCGCACAGATGCAGAGCGTGAAGATTGGCACAGCACCTGGGCACCACCCAGACTTGCGCGGTGCCGTAGCGGCGCTGGAACGGCGGGATGAAGATCTTGTGCTCGTACGCGTGCGTGGTGAGCACGATGTGCTCCACCGGCATGCCCAGGTCCTCGAGCAGCTCGACGCACTCCCTGTCGCAGCCAGTGCTGTTCACCGGAGCTGCAGCGCAGCCAACTCTCGAGCACATCTGCCCCGGCGGGCATCCACGCACTGCTGTGAGGTGGTGCGACGCGGCAAGGTGCGAGCAGGGGGCGGAAATAAAACAGCGCGGAGCGCGCCTGGTCGGCGCGATCGGCGCATGCACCCACAGGCCGCCCGTGCGAAGCCTGACGACGGTCATGCGCACGGTGGTCGACACGTTGATGCCCGCCAGCGACTGCGGCGCCGAGCGAATCAGGCTTGAGATGTTTGTTGCGCGGCGCGTACGGGCATGCTACATTGCCGCTCAGTGCGGGAGTGCATGTGGCGTGCGCAGCACTCAAATTTTTTTTTGTGTGGGGCCGGCGACAGACATCCACGCAGACGACGAATGCGTGCTTGCCTACTTCAAGCTAGGGGCAGCCAGAGCAGCCGCTCGCTCTCTACCCAGCACACCAGCGCGCATGATCAGCCAGCCCCCACCAAAGGCGCCTGTGCGAGGCCGGAGTGCTGAAGGGCGGAACCTGCTCCTGCTCAAACGCCCAGATGGCGCCCGGCACGACCTGCGCACGCAGGGCTGCGTGGGTGCGCTTGCTGCCGCACGCTGCGCTCACCTCCAGGCACTCTGCGCAGCTGGCGCAGGCAGCCGGGCCGGGCGAGCGGGCGGACCTCGTAGCGCACGGTCTGCCGAGCGAAGAGCGGCCCGAGAGGGAAGGGGAAGCCTGCGGCGCGGCCGCCGCTGGTCAGCCCCACGGCGCTTGTGAGCGCCCTCTGCTGCTCGGGGGCTACAAAACATAGGAACCAACCGGTCACGTTGAGGTAGAAACGCCCGGCGCGCGTTCCCGGCCGCGTCGTGCCGCGCTTCACGCGCGTGTCCTCTATGGGCTCTCCAGTCGCCGTGCGCACTGCCTCACCCACCTGCGTGGGGGACCTGCACTCCGCGCCCCCGGACGTGAGCAAGGGCACGGGGTCGCGCCTGCAACGCACTCTTGCTGGAGTTGGACGCTTATTCGGGTCGGCGCACTTGTTGGCGTCGCATCTGCTGCGCTTGTAGGTCACGCGTGTCCGCCGCGGCTGTCGCGCCTTGAAGGCTGTGTGTGGGGTGTGGGGACGTGCAACATGTACATGCACATGCTCCGTAAGCATTGCGGGCCAGGGAGCAAGCGACCTCTGCCCAGAGGGGACAGCTAACAAGTAATCAATACTTGCACAGCCCCATCACGCAGCCAAGGAGAGATGAAGAGTGCTCTCTAGCGCTGGCTTGTCAAGTGGTGAATGAGTACACGTTTGCCATGGCTAGTGTACTAAGTAGCCTGCAACTACTATACCTCACTGTCAGTCTGGTCGCAGAGTAGCTCGACAGACAAGAAAACGAATGCAGAGGTGCCACATGTGTACAGATGCCCAGAAGGCCCCCCTCCGAAGAGCCTAATGTAGCTCGCTAGCCAGGGCCTACTCGAGTAGAAGCAAAATGTTGCGTAGCGCGCGGGACTACGGGCTGCGCGCGGTGGCTTCTCTCGACCAGCGCCCGTGCCAGCCCGTTCCACTTCCCCGCTGCCGCATTTGCCAGGGATGCCGCCCCCAGCCTCCTTCCTTGCCGCCCTGCACCGCCTGGCGGCGCCCGCGCCGCAGCGCGTGCTGCGGCCAGTCACCAACCTGCGCACGCTGCGCTGGGCGCACTGCCCCCAGGTCGCGCCCTCTGCAGCGGCCGCCACGCAGCGCGTCTTCCAGGCCGACACGCCCGCCGAGAGCCCAGTGGCTGCTGCCCAAGAGCCGCCGCCGCCCCCGTCCAGGGCGCTCCTGCTCGCCAAGGTACGCCTGAGGGCCGCACACATGACCTGCCTTGGCAGAGCCCGGGTGTGTCACGAAGTGGTGCTTGGCAGCTTTTGTCACAAAGCGCTTGTGGCAAACCCAGTGTGCGCGCTCTACACCTGCAACGATGTGCAACGTACTTTCGGTCTGAGCTATCAGTGCACGTGCCTGAGCCAACAGTGCGCAAGGTGGTGTGTTTCATTGCCGCTGCACTTGGCTCCCACCAGGCCGAACCGAGCTGTTATATCTTTGGTGGTGTTATATCTTTGGTGGTGCCAGTCTTCGTTCTGCGACCGTGCAGGCAAGCAAGAAGCGGCGGCTGGACGAGGTGTGCGCCGAGCGCTACCCGGAGCACAGCCGCAATGTGGTGCAGTCCTGGATCGCGCAGGGCAAGGTCAGCGTGAACAGCCGGGTGGTGATCAAGGCGGGCGCGCCCGTCGCGCCCGACGCGGCCATCGTCATCACCGCCGACGTGCCCAAGTTTGTGTGCAGGTGCTGCTCCTCCAGCGTAGGAACTCCGTGGCAGGGTGGCCACGAGGGTGTCTCTGGTCGCGGTGTGGGAGCCTGGAGCTTCAGGTCAGCACAGGCACTGCATGCCCGTCTGTGCTCGGAGGAAGCCTGTCACCTGGAGCAGGTGCAGCAGGCCTAGTAAGACGTAAGACATCGCCAGTTACAAAAGTGTTCACGAAGTGCCAGATTGACGTTGGCGTGTAGCAAGCAAGAGAGTGGGAGGTCCCTGGGCAGGGCCGGCCTGAAGCTGGCGGCGGGCGCTGCATGCGCGCGCACTGCACTTGTGCCCTGCGCCACCGCTGCTCACGCGCGAGGTACCCGCGCTTGTGCGGCCCTGAGACGCGTCCCATGCCATGGCGCAGGGCGGGCCTGAAGCTGGAGGCGGCGCTGGACGCGTGGGGCCTGGACGTGGCCGGCCTGCGCTGCCTGGACGCGGGCGTGTCCACCGGCGGCTTCGCGGACTGCCTGCTGCAGCGCGGCGCCGCGGCCGTGGTCGGCGTGGATGTCGGCTACGGCCAGGCGCGCGCCCGTAGTCGGCATGGATGTTGGCTACGGCCAGGCGTGCCCCGGTAGTCTGCGTGGACGTCAGCTGCGGGCAGGCGCGCGCCCGCGCGGCCGCCGCGCGGCGGCCAGCGTGCTAGGGCTGCGAGCGCCCAGCGGAAGCGCGAATACTTTGTGGGATGACAACTGTAACTTGCGCACTCATTCTTTTTCTTTTCCTTTTTTTTTTTTTTTTTCGCTCAAAAAGCTGACCGCTGCCTGTCTGCAAGACAGTCGCCCTCCATCGCTGATTGCAAGCGGGCATGCGCCCACCTGATGCTCACGCACATGCGCTGGAGTGCATCACCATGCGCATCCGACTGCGCCGTGCATGCCCTCGCCCCGTGTCACGCATCCACCCGGGCCGGGCGGCAGGTGGCCGAGCGCGTGCGCACGGACGCGCGCGTGGCGCTGCTGGAGCGCACCAACCTGCGCTACCTGGAGCTGGGCCAGCTGCCGGGCGGCGAGCGCGTTGATTTGGCCACGCTCGACCTGAGCTTCATCTCGGTGCTCAAGGTGCTGCCGGCCGTGTGCGGCCTGCTGGCGCCCGGCGGCGCGCTGCTCGTGCTCATCAAGCCGCAGTTCGAGGCCGGGCGCGCGCAGGCGCGCGCCGCGACGCCCGCTCCACGCCTCTGTCCCCCCCCGCGATGCATGAGTAGGCTTGCATGGTGCTAAATGCACCCAGGAGGCCGTGGATGACGTAACCCTGTCTGCGTGTTGTTGCATGCGTCCGGCCTGGGTTCAGTAGGACCTACAAGGGGTAGCCTGGCAATGCGTCGCTGAGCGGCACACTGCCACCCTTACGCGTGTGCGCGGCAGCCCGCCTCGGCGCCTTCTGTACGCCAGCGCTCGGCTTTCGCTCGACGCCGCTGTCTGGCGGGGCACTGCAGGGCGCACACAGGGTCCTACATCCTATGAGAGCGCCGCTGTGGCGGCAGGTCGGCGGCGGTGGCATCGTGCGCAGCCCGCGCGTGCACCGCCAGGTGGTCGCCGACGTGACGGCCGGCATCGTGGCGGCCGGCTTCTCGGCGCTGGGCTGCATCGAGTCGCCCCTCAAGGGCGCCACCAGCGGCAACACCGAGTTCCTGGCCTACTTCAGGCGACGCGCCGCAGGCGGCGCAGACGCGCCCGATAGCGACGTAGATGCAATCAAAGGATTGTGACACTCTGATGCAAAGTGGTGAAGTGTTGTAACAGAAGGGCCTCAGCTAGCTGCCCCAACTTGAGACCCTAGTAAAGGCCTGGGCTCGATAATCGAGCCAGTCACCTCAAAGCACACCCACAGCACAGCACTCCCGTTTGAGCCTGTGTATTAGGAGTTCGAGCTGCGCAACTGCCCCTTGTACGTGCTGCTCTCTTGGCGGGCGCAAGCGACTGCTGCGCGCAACGCGCCAGTCGGCTCCAGCTCATAGCGGACAACAATGGGGAGGTTCAGAAGCACGCTGGACGCCACCACGCAGATGTACAGGCTGGCGGGCCTGGGGCCCTTGCCAAAGCCGCGCTGGCTGGATGGATGGATCAGGTGTGCGTGGGGCATGTTCTGTCTTATAACCTGAAAGCCGTGTGCAGCCGTGTGCAAGGCGCTGACGCTCGTGTGTCCTGCCGTCAGCGCCGAATACTTGCAGACTACCCGGAAGCGCGTGCCAAAGCCGCGGCAAATTACGTTCCCCGAGGACCGGCTGGTGCAGTCGTTCTTTGCGCGGCACCCAAAGGCGCGAGTCACGACAACTGTGCGCGTGGAACTGTGTGTAACCTGTTCCACTGGCGCATTGGCGCGGGTCTGTGGAGGACGCTGCTTGGTGCAATGGGGAAGGCATACAGGTAGACAAGCAGTGTTGCTAGCTATCTTGTCAGGCAACTGAACAAGCACGGCGGGCGAGCAGGCGCAAGCGTATGAGCCGGTGACGCTCAACTCGTTCGAGCCGCCGCTGTCGCGCAAGTTCGCCTGGCAGCAGCTGGAGCTGATGGAGCAGGGCATGTCGCGGCGCAAGGCGGAGCGCATCGTGGAGGCCTGGCTCGCTGACGAGATCAGGCGCGCTCCTGTGGTTGAGCCGTAGGAGTACTCCCGGTGGTCCAACAGGTGGTGCTGCACTTTACTGCGCCGTCTTGCTGGCTCGTCTCAGGTATGCAACGGCGCGTGCTCTGATGTTCGTGCCACTGGAACACACTAGGTTTACGGGTCGGGCAGCCACTGCTGCACTTGGAGGGAGAGCAGGGCCCATGACCGTGTTGGCAACGCAGCCTCTTAATACAGGCGCAAGCACATATGCTTGCCAGCCGTGCGTCACGTCGTGTGAGCTTTGAGCGACTTCGCCTTTGTATACGAAGTGATACAAAGGCTTTTTGCCCGGCATGCCAGTGGTGAACACTGTCCAGCATACAGCCTGCTCATGATGCCGTGAGGTGTCGCCTCAGCTTGTCGGTGCCGGCGCGGCAGGGCCCAGGAGCGCCGCAGCGTCATCGAGCTCATACAGCGCAACGAGGAGCTCACGCTGCAGCGCGCTCTCAAGAAGGCCCGCGAGCGCCGAGCATTTGAGGAGAAGGAGGGCTTGAGCCAGCTGCTGTAGTCGCGGGTGTGCGTGGCGGCGTGGCCTGTGCTGGCAGAAGTTGTGGGCCTTCAAGTGCTGAACCCCACAGCTTAGGTCATGCTGACTTCTTTTCACACCACTGCCATGCAAGGCAGTGAGTGCATGCAATTAACCCCGCTTCAGTCCCTGGGTTAGGCCCTCTAGAGTGTTGTTTTGTACTTGCCTGCAGCTGCAATCTCCCATCTTGGCGCTGGGTGCTCAGCTAAAGTCAGCCAGCACATCAAAGTGCTGCTGCGTCTGCAGCGCAGCATAAGACAGAGCTTGCAACCAAAAGGCAGGAATAGCTGAGCTTGCAACCAATAGGCAGGAATAGCTTTGGCGGCAGGTAGTGCTGTGATGCTGAGGAGAGGTGCAGATGTCCTCGCGTAAACTGAAGTGGCATGCCCCGGCCAAAGCATGAAGCGAAGCCGGGAGGACAGTGAGGCTGTCAAGCACAAGCGGAAGCGCAGGAGGGACAGGAAAGAGAGCGGCGACAGCGACGCTGACGGCCTGAGGCTGCTCAAGTATGCGGCACTGGGTGAGGCACGCAAGGTAGCAAAGCTCGCCAAGCGCAAGCACGTAAATGTTGACGTGATGGACGTCGAGGGCAGCACGCCGCTGCACCAGGTGCTGTGCCTAACCCAGCGTGAGGCTGCGTTGCGCTGTCGCGGCGCGTGTTTTCACATCACTGTGGAAACGTATATGCGCTGTTGCGTCGCGCAGGCATGCCGGCACGGACACCTGCCCGTCGTGGAGGTACTGCTGAGGTGCGTGCAAGGCCCTGGACAGCCTCACAGTGTGGTCGCAGTGTCTGGAAGGCTCATAGAGGCACGGGCAGGCTTGGCGCAGATGCGCGTGCGGAGGACCTGCGCGGCAACACGCCCGGACACCTGGCCGCTGGCAAGGGCCACCTGGCCATCCTGACACTACTCCTCCAGGCACGGCCGCGCCTGTGTCTGCACGGCCGCACCCACCACTGACTGTTGGAGCATGATGGCACTGTGCTGCCGCGCCGGTCTTTCGACCATGTCTCTACGTCTGAATCCTGCACGCAACATCATCCTCACTCGCACCTGCCTATCTCTATCAGCTGGCAGGGCTCACGGCAGGTGCTCAGCCCGCGCTTGCCTGCACTGCCACGCCTGCCAGTGCAGCTCACGCTGAGGCAGGCAGGCCGCCGCCAGGCTGTGCCGACGCCGAACGTGGACGCGCGCAACGCCGACGGCGTCAGCGTGCGCGACCTCACTGGCGCGGCGTTGGACGCCGACGACGTGGAGGCCTGGTGCGCAGGCTCCTGACGAGCTTGTTTCTTTTTGGCAGCGCGGCGACCAGGAGCCTGAAAGACGCTGGGCACGCTGTGTGCCATGCTGTCTCTAGCTCATCTCGTTCCAGCACAAATGCGCGCCGTAGCCAGAATGAGCAGGCTGCTGCGCGGTCAGGGTCAGAACTTGCACTGTAGGCACCCAGGGCCCTTGCAACAGGCAGAACGGGGAATGCTGGCTGCTCGCCAGCGTGCGCCCCCCCCCCAACCCCGAAAACGCCCGCCCGCACGGATGGAGCCAACGCCAGCCGCCGCGCACGCGGCAGGCGGGAGGAGGCGGGTGCCGCAGGCGACGGCACTCCAGGAGGTGAGGAGGCAGAGGTGTCGGCGGATGAGGCGCACGACTGGGGCGCGCGCCTGCGCGACGAGGCCTGGGCCAGCGACGACGACGACGCCGCCTGGAGCACGTACGCCGGGGCCTGTCGCGGCGCTGTGCTCGCGGCCTGCCTGGCTGCCTGCGCCTGTGGTGGTGGGCTGTACGCATCAGAGCTCCGCCAGGCGGGGTGCAGCCGCACTGCTTGCCTTGCACATAGGCAGGGGCATGTTGCAGCATGAGCGACTGGTGTCAGGTCAGCCGCGCACGTTCTCACAGTCAACAGTCCCTGGCAGTGCAATTGTCAGCATCGCCTGGCGCCGTCCGAGCGCCCACGCTCCCGTGCAGCTTTGGCGGCGGCTGGGACGCGGCGCGCGGCGGCGGCCCGCCGGAGCCGGAGGATGCAGACGCCTACGCGCGGCGCCTGTGGGAGGAGATGCAGCGCCGGCAGGCCGCGGCCGCCGCCGCGGCCGGTCCAAGCGCGGCGGCGCGGGACGTGTGGGGCGCAGCGGATGCGGCCGCGCGCGCGCGAGACGGCAGGTGATGCGCCGCGTTGCAGCGCGCCATGCTCACTGGGCGTGCTGGCGGCCCGCGCGGCTGCCCCTGCCTGCAGGAGTGCCCGGATGTGGCAGCACTGCGTGGTCCTGGAGCTGCCCGTAACAGCATCCTGGCAGGCCTCATCAGGTCCCCACCCAGCATCATGCCGCCTTCCGCGGGGTCTGCACTACTGCTGCTCCTAACCCGCTCCTCCTGGCCGCGTATTCGGTGCCTGATCATACGTCCTGCAACGCCTCCTACAATAGGAGCGGGTCGCAAGTGCACGAGGTTCTCAGCATGGGTCTCAAGTCGGAATGTTTGTTGATGGCATGCGCGCACAGAAGCGGCAGAGTGCTGTCACAGGCGGGCCGCTCGGATCGTGCCTAGGCTGCTTGTGCGGCATG
>JAABUZ0100007449.1_pt1 | contig 13192 bp, 13 predicted proteins | sample 5562091 | NCBI WGS metagenome assembly JAABUZ01 (sample SAMN12813069, study PRJNA571459) | rock metagenome | isolation source: Antarctica rocks | place: Antarctica: Victoria Land, Linnaeus Terrace sud | collected 2015-12-21 | reverse complement strand
CGCGGTATTGAAGTGGTCAAGATTGACCCTCGTCACACCAGTCAGACGTGCAGTTGCTGTGGCTATCAACATCGGTACAATCGTCGTTCTCAAAGTCTTTTCCTTTGCCGTGACTGTGGGTACTGCTTGAATGCAGACTACAACGCCAGCATCAACATCAAGCAAAAGTACCTTGCCAGTGTCGGTATATCCTTCACTGGTGGCCCGTCGTCAAGTGGGCTATCGCATCCTCCGCAAGGGGAGATGCAAGCCCCTGTGCTTTAGCCAGGGGTTCTTGACTAGATTACTCCTTGTTTGGCGAGTCGCTCCATCTCTTCAGACGAAAGGCCGAGCAGTCCACCATACACCTCTTCATTGTGTGTACCAAGCTTTCCACCATACCATTTGATCTCCCCCGGTGTTTCAGAAAGTTTGGGGACGAGGCCAGGCATAGCCACCGTGCCAACTCCCTCGATGTGCGCTGGCAGAAGCATTTCTCGCGCTTGATATTGCTCATCATGTACAATATCCGCGATTGAGTAAATGGGGCCTGCTGGAATCTGTGCTTTCTCAAGAGAGCGCAAAATATTATGAAGAGAATGCTGCTGCGTCCAGCCCTGAATGAGGGCATCGAGTTCTGTAGCATGTTCTGCCCGCTCTTTATTCGAGCGGTAACGTGGATTATCAGCTAACTCTGGTAAGCCGATTACCCGCATAAGTCGCTTAAAGACGGCATCGCTGTTGCCACCAATCACGATGTAGGAGCCATCGATGGAACGGTAGGTATTGCTGGGTGCGATGCCAGGCAAGGAGGTGCCAGCACGCTCTCGAATGATACCTGCGACATCATATTCGGGAAGTGTCGATTCTAGGAGACTAAACACCGCTTCATAGAGGGCTACATCAACAACCTGCCCTCTTCCTTGTTGATCGCGGGCGCGTAGAGCCATAAGCGCACCAATCACTGCATAGAGGGCTGCTAGAGAATCACCGAGGCTGATATTAGGGCGTACTGGAGTTTGATCAGGTTCTCCTGTGATGTAGCGCATGCCGCCCATTGCTTCACCAACGCTGCCAAAACCCGGCTGGTCGCGGGAAGGACCGGTCTGACCAAAGCCAGACACGCGCACGAGAATAAGTCCGGGATTCAGTTCGTGAAGGACCTGTGTGCCTAGCCCGAACTTCTCAAGCATCCCAGGTCGAAAATTCTCGACGAGGATATCAGCTTTAAGAAGCAGACGTTTCACAAGCGCAAGACCCTCTGGATGCTTCAAATTAAGCGTGATCAGCTTCTTATTGCGCGATTGGAGCATCCACCAAAGTGATGTGCTGGTTTGCTTATCGACGTATCGCCATGTTCGTAGCGGATCACCCTCAACAGGAGTTTCAACCTTGATGACCTCTGCCCCGAACTCGGCCATGAGTCTTGTCGCAAACGGCCCAGCGATTAGGCTTCCCAGTTCGAGGACACGGAGTCCTTCCAATGGTCGCTTTGCCTGGTTGGTAGTATCCTGCGATTCTGGCGAAGGTGAATTGTTTGTCATGCACTCTTCCTCATTGAAAGACTATTGACTATTCGACATGTTCTATCGTTAGCATTTCCTTCTGTCTATGAATGGGTGTTAATGATGCATTAGAGGAGCCCAAGGGTTCTATGCTTCTCCATTTCCTACAAGCTGGGACACGTATTTGTGCGCTTTCTTCATCAAAGCTTACTCAATTTGTTGTCAACTGTCAATTGTTAACAATCTGTGTAAAAGGGAGTTACCATGCGTTATGAGTGAGTTATTGCGAGTGTCAAACTCTCAAAAACCTTGAGAATTATTGCTTGCTCTCCTGTACTTATAACCTGTTGTATGGTATAGTTTCTTTGTCAACGAGTAGGGCAATATCGAAAATGTCAAAAAAGTAGTCTTTATACGAAAGTTATTTCTGACCTTGTATCATCTTCTTACTGGCAAGGCGTTGTTGCTTCCTTTGGTAAGAACTTTTTATTGTTCGCAGGAGAACGTTGATGATTCAAGACTCTTCCCATTCTGAATATTCACCCTCTATTTACGAGTCACGCCCCTGGTTAAAGCACTGCGTTAGTTATGTTTTGTTAGACCTCACAGGCAAGTTCTTACACCGTGATTTACGCGATAAGGCACACCAGTAGAAGCCCCGATAGTATGTGTTGTTATATTTGGCAATGATAAGGAGAACGCTGTATGCAACTCGCAAATGAAACAATTGTCTCTTTAGAGGTAGCTCCCCTTAAATTCGGCGTTGGTGCTACTGACGAGGTCGGATATGATCTGAAGCGACTTGGGGTCACGAAAGTATTGGTACTGACTGACAAACATATTATGGCAACCGGTCTAGCTGAACGTGTCTTAAAGCTCATCAAAGAGACTGGTATTCACACGGATCTGTACGATGCTACCGAGGTTGAGCCAACGGATAAATCGTTTGAGGCCGCAGCGCACTGGGCCAGTGGTGGTAACTATGATGGTTTTGTTTCAGTTGGTGGTGGTAGTGTTATCGATACCGCTAAGGTAGTCAATCTGCTAAGTACCTATCCTGCACCACTTATGGATTATATTAACAAGCCCATTGGTAAAGGAAATCCTGTACCTGGACGCTTGAAACCACATGTGGCTATTCCTACAACAGCTGGCACTGGAAGTGAGGGCACACCTGTAGCGGTGCTCGATGTACTCGATCTCAAGCTAAAAACGGGTATCTCGCACGCATATTTGCGTCCCTCACTCGGTATTGTTGATCCTATGAACACCGTGACCATGCCAGCCGCAGTTACTGCTGCAACTGGCTTCGATGTTCTCACGCACGCCTTAGAGTCGTACACAGCGCGTCCCTATACCGCGCGTCCACGCTATGCGAACCCCGCTGAACGCCCCAACTATCAAGGCTCAAATCCCATCAGTGATATATGGTCTGAGCAAGCTATTCGTTATCTGGGGCAATATTTACGCCGCGCCTACTTGAATGGTTGGGACCTGGAGGCACGCACCTATATGTCTTTAGCTGCTTCAGCCGCTGGAGTAGGCTTTGGTACGGCAGGAGTACATATTCCGCATGCCGCTGGCTATCCTCTGGCTGGTCGAGTACGTGATTACACACCGAAGGGTTATGATAGCAATCATCCAATGGTGCCTCATGGTATCTCCGTTGTAATCACCGCTCCTGCTGTGTTCCGTTTCACGTATGCTACTGATCCTGAGCGTCATTTGCACGCCGCTGAACTCCTGGGTGTCTCGACAAAAGGGATGAGCTTTGAAGAAGGTCGTGCCGCGTTGCCAACTGCTATCTTGCAGTTGATGCGAGACTGCAATGTTCCCAATGGAATAACTGGTCTTGGCTATACTAAAAAAGACATACCAGACCTGGTCGAGGGAACGATGAAGCAGCAACGTCTGCTTGCCGTTTGCCCCCGTGACGTGACCGCCGATATAATTGAGGAAGTTTTCGACTTGTCAATGACCAATTGGTAACACTTGTTGTTCTATTGTAGCAGCCAGAGTCAGATGGCATTGGATCTTCACCCGTTTTTGTGGAGGAATAAAAGCTTAGGAAATCCTTCTTTACAAGGAGGAGAAAGGTCATGCAAAAAGTCCAAAAGACCTATACTCAAGAGTTTAAGAGTCAGGATAGCGCTGCGCGTCCTGGCAAAGAGGTATTAATATGGATGGATTCCTCTCTCAGGACGAGATACACATAACTACCATTGGTGGACTGCAAGAGATGAACCCTTTGGTAATTTCCATGAATGCGGTTGCTCCTTCGCTTTTTCTGCTTTAAGTATACTCTGGATTGCACTTTACTTACTACCCATGCGACGGCATCCCTTGCAACCCCTTACGTCATCTGCAAAAATCCGTGAGGACGTATTATTTGAGATCTTCGATGATTGCGTTTGCGGATACAACGCGGGCCTGGCGTGGGAAGACCTTCTGGGTAAGAACACGATGTACTTCATCGTCTCCATCGGCACAGCAGTCTTCTACGACAACCAGATCATAATCCATGTCAGCGGCCCAACGTACTGTTGAGAGGACAACACCACTCGTAGAGAGGCCGCACAGGATGAGCGAGGTAACATCGTGCGCACGCAGGATCGTCTCCAGAGGAGTCGTGCTGAAAACACCCACACGATGTTTGGCGACAACAATCTCACCAGGGAGAGTGCTACAGAATATCTGAGTGCATACATAAAAGTGCTACGTCAGAAGACCAGAACCACGCTCCCATCAGAGAACCTTTCCGAACAGTTGTTGCGCTGGCTCGCCACTTCTATCAGCGATGGGAGTGTGGTAAGCCTACCACAATCTCTCTACCTCCCACTTATTCTAGGACCCAGCCGAGAATTTGTGCGCATCTGGCTGAGGACGCGGCAACCCACAGAAATACAAGAGGCACGAGAGCCCCTTGCGAAAGCTACATGGCTCGTACTCGCTCCACCCGCTTCCCAATACGAAGAACGTGTCAGAAACTAGCGCGAAGTTTCTCACTGCCCATGAGTACTCAAGGGCTTCGTTCCATCTCGCCAGGTTTTTTATGTACAACGCTCAATTCCAGTACACCAGATGTGGAGCGGTTTTCCCAATATACCCTCAGACAACTCCCTACCAGTGCTCATGATTCGCGTTGATTCTCATAAGCGTGAAGGAGAGCGCCTAGAGAGTTGGTTGTCCCAGGTTTCGCAGAGCAGGAAGCAGGTAGCCAGAGTTTCAGTCATTTGCTTCAGGAGTTGAGAAAGACAAAGTGGCGGTGAAAGCCAGTTTCATATAGTCGATCAACAACGGTATGGTCGAAGGTCACGTGACGAAGCTCAAACTCATCAAGCGGCAAATGTACGAAAAAGCAGTATTTGCTCTGCTTTGTCAGCGTGTTCTTCATTCTTTGTAAAAGGCAAGACACTAAAGGAATGAGGAGTTGATCTGGGTAATAATCTCTTCCACGATCTCTTCTGGACGCTTTTCATCAGTGGGAATCTGAATAGCGAAGCCAGGAGAATCAAATGCGACCAGACAACGGTCGAACCGTTCTTGAATCCAGTCCAGAGCTTGTTCGGTGTGTTCCTGTTGACGTTGTGTCAGGCGTCTGAGGAGCGTTTCTTTCCGTGCAGTTAGACAGAAATGGTAAAAGTGTGGATCAATTTGGCGGAGGCCATCAGTAATCTCCTCAAAGTACGGGCGGTGCCACAGGGTCATGGGAATGATTAACGTCCGTCCATACACCTGTTTGAGCACGCGTGCCGTTTCTACCACCAAGGGACGCCACGCAGTCAGATCCTGGAAGTCGGTGAAGGTTTCGATGGGTTTGACGATGGAGGCTAATCCAGCTCCTACCACCTCAGGGTCATAGAGCATACTATGATAAAGGCGCTGAACAAGCAGTTCCCCTGTAGTGTTCTTACCTGACGCAAACGAGCCATTAATCAAAACAATCATCGGTATGAGCTTCCTTCTAGGAGGAAAATTTGATGAAATACATGCTTCTTTCGTCTATTATCTCCGATGCCTAATAGAAATGCAATCAGTAGCCTCTGTTTCTCTACTCTTCTGTGTAGAATAACCTGTCACTGCTCACAGCATCTGAACAGGCCCGTCTACTGCAAGACAGATGATAATATATTTTAAAAGTATCACTTAAAAGTATCGCGTCTGGCTCTTCTGGGCATTCAATAGTTATGAAGGGGGACCGAGACAGAAGCTTCAGGCAGCGAAAACTGATTTACCAGATTTTATTGCCCATACAGACTGAAACAACGAAAGGAGCAACATAGTCCTATCAGTGACAACTCCTCAGTTACGTTCGTGTCCTCAACGGACATCCTCTTGAGATCTATCAGGCCTCATAGGTTCTTGGTTGCTTCCCGCTGTGTTTGATCTCTTCTCACGCTAAGTGGTAGGATGGGTGATGGAGGCCAGCTAGGCTACAGCTCTTCTCAGCCGCTACCCACCAACTGAATTGGTGTTCACTTATAATTAGGTCTGATGGCACTCCTCGCTTAGTTATGTCGGTCCAACTGCTTATGAACATTTGATGTGTTAACCCTAACAATTGGGGCTTCACAAAAGTGAGACAACCTCAAAAGAGAGGAGTTTATTTGAGTGTACAGACATTGCAAAGCTCGGCTGAACCGTATCACAAATATCGTCTCTCAAACGATGAGTGGGAGGTGAGCTATGCTCAACACTGAAGCATATGAAGAACTTCGGCTAACGGTGCGCGAATTGTGTCGTCGATTTCCAAATAGTTACTGGCGTGAACTGGATCAGCAGCATACCTACCCTGAGGCCTTTGTCCAGGCGATGACGGAAGCAGGATATCTGGGAGCTCTTATCCCGAAGGAATATGGTGGCCTGGGAATGAGTCTTGTCGAAGCTTCGATCATTCTTGAAGAGATTAATCGTTCCGGTGGCAATGCTGGTCCCTACCACGCCCAGGTCTATACAATGGGCACACTACTCCGACACGGTTCAGAAGCTCAGAAGCAGATGTATCTGCCGAAGATTGCACGTGGGGAACTGCGTCTGCAGGCGTTTGGAGTGACTGAGCCAGAGGCGGGTACCGATACGACTAGCATTACGACGACGGCCGTCCGAGAAGGTAACCGTTACCTCGTCAACGGTCGCAAAATCTATATTTCGCGTGTCCAGCACTCTGACCTGATGATTCTTCTGGCCCGAACCACTCCGTTAGAGCAGGTCAAGAAGAAGTCCAAGGGACTGTCGGTATTCCTCGTTGATCTACGTGGATTGATCGGGAATGGGCTGACCGTGAAGCCCATCCAGGTCATGGTGAATAATGAGACCAATGAGTTGGACTTCGACAATGTCGCGGTTCCGGCTGAAAATCTAATTGGTGTAGAGGGGGAGGGCTTTCGCTACATCCTGGATGGCATGAATGCTGAGCGCATCCTAATTGCAGCCGAATGCATCGGTGATGGGTACTGGTTCATCAACCGGGCAACCGAGCGAGCCAAGGAGCGCCGCGTCTTTGGTCGTCCCATCGGTCAAAATCAGGGCATTCAGTTTCCCATCGCCCAGGCACACATTCGTGTGGAAGCAGCGAATCTCATGCGCTTTCAGGCGGCCGAACGCTTTGATTGTAGTGAGCCGTGTGGAGCCGAAGCCAACATGGCGAAACTGCTGGCAGCTGAAGCTTCCTGGGAGGCGGCTAATGTAGCGATGCAGACGTTTGGCGGCTACGGTTTGGCCGCTGAATATGATATTGAGCGTAAGTTCCGTGAGACACGGTTGTATCAGGTCGCCCCAATCTCGACGAACCTGATTCTCTCCTATGTTGCCGAGCATGTGCTTGGTTTACCGAGGTCGTTCTGATGTTACCATTCACGGAAATTCCTATTCTATTGTTTGAGAAGACAAGCGTTGCTTCATTCACCACGCGCTAGGAGTGCGCATCATGAAAATCGAGGACTCTGACGTCGAGGTCTTGCGCGATGCTACAAGAAGCAGGTGTTGGGATGCCTCACTGCTTCGTCTGGTTCAATCGCCAAAGGAGAAGCTTATGACCATAAAAGAGGGCTGGCGTGGCCGATTCTTCGAGGACTTCGAGATCGGTGATGTGTATCAACATCCCCTGGGGCGAACTGTCACAACGACGGACAACATTTGGTTCACTTTGCTGACCCAGAATACTGCCCCGATTCACTTCGACCACCACTACGCCGCGCAGACCAAATTTGGCAAACCGCTTGTAGACTCGACCTTTACACTCGCGCTGGTGACTGGTCAGAGCGTGACTGATATTTCGCAGAACGTCTTTGCCAACCTTGGCTGGGATGAGGTTCGGCTTCCCCTGCCTGTGTTCGAGGGCGACACGATTTACTCTCAAAGTGAGGTCCTGGAGAAGCGAGAGTCAGGATCGCGCCCGACTATCGGTATTGTTACGGTGAAGACGACCGGGTACAACCAGGACGGCAAGGTCGTTATCACCTTCAAGCGAACGATGATGGTCTACAAGCGAGGCTATGCACCACAGATCGTTCGTCTCACACCAGGAGAACTACAATGAGCACGATAACAACAACGATTGGAATCACGGAGGAACTTGCCACCTTCCTGGCCAGTCTCCACTACGAACAGCTTCCCCGCACGGTGGTCGAGCGGACCGAGGATCTCTTCCTGGACTGGATCGCTTCCGCCCTGGCGGGCCGCAATGCGAAGCCAGTGCGCATCCTGGAGCAGTTTGCCTCCACAATGGGTCCCAGTGATGGTCCGAGCGAAATCTTAGTCTCGCGTCGGCGCACCTCTCCGCTATTTGCCGCCTTGGTGAACGGAGCATCATCGCATGTAGTGGAACAGGACGACGTCCACAATGGTTCCGTCTTCCACCCCGCGGCCGTCGTCTTCCCCGCCGTTCTTGCGGCAGCACAAGACGTAGGTGCTTCCGGGCGTGACATGCTCGTTGCCGCGGTTGTTGGATACGAGGCGGGTATTCGGATCGGTGCCTTTCTTGGCCGCTCTCATTACCGGGTCTTTCATACGACAGGAACGGCAGGAACGCTAGCAGCCGCAGCAGGCACTGCGCATGTGCTTGGTGCCAATGCACAAACGATGCTCCATGCACTGGGTTCGGCTGGGACACAGGCCGCCGGTCTCTGGGAGTTCCTGCGTGACGCGGCAGACTCCAAGCAACTCCACACCGCGAAAGCGGCCTCCGATGGCCTTCTGGCTGCGTACTTGGCACGCGATGGTTTTACTGGAGCAAAGCAGATTTTGGAGGGTAAGCAGGGCATGGCAGCCGGAATGTCAACGGATGCAGATTTCAGCAAGCTCACGATGGAGTTGGGGGAGCACTGGGCGATTCTGGAAACCACCTTTAAGTTCCATGCCTGCTGTCGCCACACCCACCCTGCGGCTGATGCCTTACTTCAGGCGATGCAGGAACATCACCTCACTGCCGATCAAATCGTGCGAGTACGTGCCCACGTCCATCAAGGAGCTATCGATGTCCTGGGTCCAGTCACCGATCCCCGCTCGGTACATCAGGCTAAATTCTCGATGGGATTTGTCCTCGCCCTGATCGCCCTATATGGACATGCTGGCATCAACGATTTTACTGATGAAGCACTCCAGGATCGCAAAATTCGCCAATTCCTCAGCCGTGTTGAGATGGTTATGGATCCGAAGATTGATGCGGCCTACCCGGAGCGGTGGATCGGGCTCGTAGAGGTGGAGACTCTTGATGGCCATCACTTCACTTCACGCGTCGACGTTCCTAAGGGCGACCCTGGCAACACGTTGAGTCGCGAGGAGATCGCGGACAAAACTCGACGTTTGGCGGCATATCAACAAGGTGCGTCACGTGAGGAGATAGATCAGATCATGAACCGCGTGTGGACGCTTGAGCAGCAGACTCACGTTCGTGATCTGCTGTCTAGAGGATAATCGCTCCTGTACAAGATAGTCGGGGTGGAACAAGTAGACCGATCTGTGCGATACTCAAGTAGGCTTTTCATCGGGTCAGTGGCATGGAGTAGAGAGAGGGGAACAGACATGAACAATCTTGGGAAGAAGCCGCTCGAAGGAGTGACGGTGATTGCACTCGAACAGGCGGTTGCCGTCCCTTTTGCGACCAGACAACTAGCTGATCTTGGGGCACGGGTCATCAAGATCGAGCGTCCTGGGGAAGGTGATTTTGCTCGCCACTACGATAGGAGTGTCAAGGGCATGTCGAGTCACTTCGTGTGGCTCAATCGCTCGAAAGAGTCGATCACCCTTGACCTCAAACATCCAGCAGGCAACGAGATATTGACTCGCTTGCTAGCAAAAGCAGACGTCTTCATTCATAATCTGGCTCCTGGTGCGGTTGACCGACTCGGCTTTGATGTGGCAACGCTAAAGCGGACGCTTCCACAACTGATCGTGTGCAACGTTTCTGGCTATGGAAGTTGGGGACCGTACCGTGAGAAGAAAGCCTACGATCTGTTGGTACAGGCTGAAAGTGGCTTACTCTCGATCACAGGCACCGAAGAGAGTCTAGCCAAGGTCGCCATCTCGGTGGCGGATATTGCGGCTGGTATGTACGCCTATTCTGGTGTTCTCACGGCACTTTATCAGCGCATGCAGACCGGAAAAGGTACCGCAATAGAGGTCACGCTTCTGGAAGCACTCGGAGAATGGATGGGTTATCCCGCCTACTACACAGACTATAGTGGACAGCCCCCAGCCCGGTCCGGCGCACGCCATGCCACAATCGCTCCCTACGGCCCGTTTGCCCTGGTGGATGGGACAAACATCCTTATTGGCATCCAGAATGAACGAGAATGGACAGGTTTCTGTGCCACCGTTCTTGAAAACCCTGAACTGGCAGAGGATCTCCGCTTTTTCTCAAATGCTGAGCGGGTGAAACACCGGACTCAGTTAGAGGTACTCATCCAGGAGCATTTTCGCACGATGACTTCCGCACAGGCGATTGAGCGTCTAGAAACAGCGCAGATAGCCTATGGGCAGATGCGCACAGTTCAGGACTTTCTCGAACATCCGCAGCTCAAGGCGCGAGAGCGCTGGCGCGCAGTGGACTCGCCTGTCGGGCCGCTCTGGGCACTGCGACCTCCGGCTACGCTCGAGGGAGTTGAACCCGTCTTTGATCCTATTCCCGCACTGGGACAGCACACCGACGCAATCTTGCAAGAACTTGGGTATAGCAAGGAACAGATCGAGGAATTGCGAACGAAAGGAACTCTCTAGATGCCAGCGGTTACATCGCTGGCCCTAGGAATGTGCGACACGAAGTCGCATGTGACAAGTTAAAGCGAAAGCTTTCAGTACAGTATACAGCGTTTTCTCCAATCCCTCTCTGCGTCACGAGTAACCGTGAGTTGGAAGGCGAGGGATAATGTCAAAGGGAGCCGTTCAAGCTATCTGTGATACTTCTAGTCAGGGAGCTATATCGTCCCTTGATAGTACGTGTATCGTTTTTGTGAAAGTAGTTGCTGAAGAGGTTGGTAGAGTGGTAGTCCTTAACATATGTTTTACCCGAAAAATATGCTGCTCCCTTCCCTCCTTTGTAGTATCTTAGAATACACTTCATCCTAGTAAGATAAATTTTTTGCAACAAAGCCATAATGTCGATACTTTTTGTAAGTACTCACGATTTCATTAACATCACTCCTATTTACCTCGATTAGCTTTTTACTGCCATACGAGGTAGACAGGATCAATATTTTTGACCCATAAAGAAGGAGGGTTATTGTGCGTAAATTTTTCAGAGAGCTATACAGTCTAATTGTTTGCCCACTTAACCATCGTTGGACAGTTACTAGAAATACTGGCGGCGTAATTGAACAGAAATGCGAGAAGTGCGGAAAGCGTATTATAAGAAGTTTATGATTAACTAACGCCATGTATAAATTTTCTCAAGCAACCTACTGTTCAAATGCTATCAGGAGCAATTCATCTATCACATCTTTAACGCTCATCCGCTCATTAAGAATGAGTATACCTGGAATGTGGTGGCCCTGTGCAAGATGTGAAGCCAGGTGAGGAGGCATAGATGCTCGATTATTGGTAACCAAGATACAATAATTTTCTTAGCACCAAAACAAGACCTTTGGATCAAGCGTCCCTCTCGTTGGACCCTTGGGTCTCCCACAGCATAGACATCAATCTCAGCGTTCTTCTTTAGCAAGTGCAGCTTATAAAAAGGAGCGACATTTTCATCTATCAGATACTGAATGCTCATGCTACCCCGGATTGGTGAGCAAGTTTCTCAGCCTTGATCTTGCGCAGCTGTTGGATTTCAGGTGAAGGGTTCGCCGCTTGTTGACTTCGCACTTCTCGACTCCAGTGGGACAGGTAGTTTGAGACAGCTTCTCTATTGTGCAAGTAATAGAGAATGGTTGCATAGACCTGCTCCAGACTCAATGAAAGGATAGGTGGTTGCAATCTCCTCAGGAGCATGTGATCGATGAATAAAATCGTAGAGAACGGTTTCAATGCCGATCCGTGTCCCTTTGATTCTGATGTCGTCAATCGCGAAAAAGTCAAAGTATTCTTCTAGCTGCATAGTTGATCTCCATCAGACTCTTAAATGCCTTACCTAATGCCTCCGGCTCTCAAGTTTCCTTTTCTAGAAGGTAGCATACCATAGAACCTGTTCCAGTGAAAGTCTGCTGACTCTCGGATATTGTTCAGGGTTGTGGTAAAGGACTTGGTTGGGAGAGCAAAGCCAGGCACTCTTGAAAAGGATTGAGTCCTTGGGTCATCCAAGTGCCGAATAAGCTTGCCAACGACATGCGCGTGTGCGAGCCTTTGGGACTGCGACTGCCGCCGCTGATCTTACGAGCAATGACCAGAGGTCGTACACTGCGCTCGGCCAAGTTGTTGTGCGAAGGCACACCGGGAACCGCCACAAAGAGGAAGAGTTCGGGTAAGAACCGTTCAATGCGTTCACACAGCGTATGCATGGGCAAGTCGCTATGAGCATAGGGCGCACAGATGGCCCACACCTCTTGCTCATAGCGGTGTTGCTGACGCGCTCGCTCCTTCTGCTGTTGTTGGGGAGTCAACCCAGGAGATGGCCCCGTGTAGCTACACGCTCGCTCATAACAGGCTTTCACCTCAGCGGCCCATGTCCAGACGGCCTCCTGGTCAGGATGCTGTTCTTTCAGATGATGGATGTCGCGCAACCAATGGACCCAGCAGCGTTGATGGCGACCTTGATAGACATTGTAGGCGGCATAAAAATCACTGCCCAGCACGCCTTCAAACGTCTCGCCGAGCAACTGAGTGAGCCCCTCAGAGCCGCGCGAGTGATGGTATTCGTAGTAGCGCAACGTCGGCGTACTCAGACTCCAGATGTAGCCGTTTTTCCCCTCTTCGCGCCATCCGGTCTCATCGGCTTGCACCGCCTCACTTGCGCCTATGGTTTCTTTGATCGTGGCCACCGTGTCCTGAGTGGCTTTCTCGGTCGCATGTAAGACCTCGACAATTTCTCCCGTACTCAGCGAAAGCGCATGCACACTTTGCAGATAGTGGCGTATCTGCCGAATGGGAACGCGCAGCACACAGCGCAGAGAGCCAATCACGCTGGCAATGCGGACCCGATGCGCCCTTGTCCTACAGCACTTTTAAAAAAGATTGAGCCACTTTAGCCTCCTCAACAGACCTGCCTAGCAGGCAGGTAACCGCAGTGCCTAAACCAGCCGTGAGCATCCTGAGCAGTGATAGTCTGGAGTGCT
>JAABUZ0100007448.1_pt1 | contig 13193 bp, 12 predicted proteins | sample 5562091 | NCBI WGS metagenome assembly JAABUZ01 (sample SAMN12813069, study PRJNA571459) | rock metagenome | isolation source: Antarctica rocks | place: Antarctica: Victoria Land, Linnaeus Terrace sud | collected 2015-12-21 | reverse complement strand
GGAACATCCGTGCGGCAAAGTCGCTCACCTGCTGGTGCTGCACCTCGACGTGGAGCAACACCCACGCCTCCCCGCCGTCCCGCTCCCGCACCTTGATCAGTTTATCGACCACTCGGGGTGCTTCCTCGCCCCGTACCACCTGCCGCAGTTCGTTGTCCAGGAACTCCGGCGGCTGTGTCCAGTCGATCCCCTGGTGTATCCGGGGGAACAGCAGCGCCAGGCAGTCGGGCAGATACGTCTCCAGCGCCTCTTTCCAGGCACCGTCGTAGTCGGCCTCTGGCGTCACGTCTACCACCTCTGCCTCCCTGATGGCTGCTCCCGACACCCTATCCTGGTACGTCAGTATATCGGCATGTGCGGCACATCCACAGACGTCTGTTCTGTCCCGCCGGTCACCCCTTCACGATAGCCACTGCCGGAGTCGGCACAGGAGACGGCTGGAGGTGCGCCAGCATGTGCGTGCGGTCGGTGCCGACAAAGCGGCAACCAGCCAGGGCCACGAGGCCCGCGATGATGGCACAGACGGGGGCCAGCCAGAACGCCCGATCGAGTCCGACAGTCGCTCCGCCGAGCCGTTCTGAAAGCCAGCCCAGAAATGCGGGCGCGAAGGCGTCGCCGAAGACATGGGCAAGCAGCAACGATAGCGCCACTGCACGTGCGCGGGACGCCGGCGGCACCACGTCCTGCAAAAGGGCCGAAAAGGGACCGCTGTACATCGAGATCAAAATGCCGGTGCAGGTGTACGCAACGAGAAAGACCGCCAGACTCGATGCCGCGAGACCAAATGCGATGCAGATGCCTCCCAGCACAAAGCCCACGGCGGGTACCAGCATGCGCGCGCTGGCATAGCGGGGCAAGAGCAGGTCAGAGAGGTAGCCACCGGCAATGGTGCCAATGCCACCGCTCACGACGAACAGCCCCCCGGCAATCACCCCGGCGCTGCCGGTTTGCAAGCCATAGTGCCGTGTCAGGTAGACCGTCAGCCAGAATGAAAGGCCACCAAGCACGAAAAAGGCAAACGTCTGCGAGACGATCGCGAAGGCGAGGGTCCGAATTCGCAGCAAGCGGATGCCTAGCCACCCAGCGTCAGAAATACCCTGCCGCCCCACCAGCCCTTCACTACTGCCACGAGCCGGTTCGCGCAGCCGCAGCGCCAGCGCGGCCAAGAGCAGACCCGGAAGACCAACCAGAACAAAGGCATACTGCCATCCAAACTTCTGCCCAACAATGCCGCCAACGCCGTAGCCAAGGAAGACACCTATCGGTGTCGCGGTACCCCACCACGACATAATTCGTGCGCGACGTTCCTGTGGAAAGGCATCTGCCAGGAGAGTTGTTGAGGGCGGGAAGTAGGAGGACTCACCGATGCCGATCAGCGCGCGCACCACAAAGAGTTGTGGAAATGTGCGGCAGAAGGCTGTCAGCACCGTGGCAATGCTCCAGAGCGCTACGCCGCCAGCCACCATCGTCGTGCGCGAACGTCGGTCGGCCAGGGCGCCAAGGGGAGGCGCGGCCACGGCATACACCAGCAAGAACGCCGTGCCGAGGAGACCCAGCCGCGTGTCATCGAGGTCAAAAGCTTTCGAGAGGAGGGGCGCCACCGCTGGCAGTGTAAAGCGATCCGCATAGTTGATGACGTTGATACAGAACAGCACAGCGAATAGCCTGCCGCTGCTCGTGGCGAGCTGTCGGTTCATCCTAATATCCCCCTGCAATCTCGTGGGTCGGCGTGCGTCTCCTCAGTGCGCAAGCAGTCGCGACCGTGTTTGCTGGCCGCTTGTCATAGTGACATTCTACCCCTACCAACAGCATGCGGCGCACCGGACCACCTGAGACGTGGTGAGGGTATCCGAAGAGGTGCTGGCGTGACGCATTGACGGTGTGGGTACCGCGCGTCGGTCCTGGTCGGGAGGTGACGACGGGTACAGGTCCTGTGGGATAGATGGACGAGGGTGATCAGGGAACCGGTGGGCACGCAGTCACCGGACACCGACGTCCCCAGCCACGGGGCCAGAGGCTCAGCAGCAGTGGTGGACCAAAGACCACCGGGACCACGAGCAAGTAGGCGCGGCTGAAGTCCCATCCAACCTGGTCCCACACCGGTTTGTAGGTATAGAAAAAGGTCCCCAGGAGTACCGTGAAACTGAGCGATGCCGCGCGCCACGAAACCCTGTCCGAGGAAAGCACAGGCGCAAGGGCCAGTGGCCAGATGGCATACCAGGAGTTGAACCAGGGGATGACAAACAGAGACCCGAAGACGATATCAAACGTCACCATGAGCCACGTGCGCCAGCCCTTCCACAGCAGCCCTATCTGTATCAGGTAGTACGCCGCGAATGCGAGGTCGAGGCGCACCTTGAGTTGATCGGGCGACATCTTCGGGAGGATCGTGCCTTGCCAGGCGAAGAGCAGCACCGCTGGTGATGCGAGGAACATGTCATTCTGGCGCCGCAGGCCACCGAAGGTCGCCGATCCAGCCCAGAATGGCGCGTAACACAGCAGCAGCACACCCATGATTACCACCGCCGCTGCCACGGTAAAACCGAGGCGCGCACGCCAGTTCTGCCGCTGCCGCAACATCTGCACGTACAGCACCGGAAGGAGCAGACCTGAACTGTACTTTACCGCGACCGATAGCGCGAGGAGCGCGAGGCCCGGAAGATCCCTACCGGACTGTGCCAGACCCACCGCCAGCAACACCAGAAACATCATCGCGAGATCGTTATGCCCGTTACCCACGCCATCGAGCAGTACAAGGGGATTCCATGCGAAGAGCAGGGTCCCTGCGGGTGCTATTTCGGGATGTATCCGCAAGAGCATCCAGGTGATCACGATGCAGCAACCCAGATAGGAGATGACCGCAAGTGCCTTCAAGCCAAGCAAACTGAGCAGCAAGTTGTCGCCAAAGAGCCTGGTAGGCAGACCAGCCAGCACAATCCAGAGCGGCCCGTATGGTGCCGGAACCTGCCCGAACTGGCCCGCGAAGTGGAGAAAAGGATCAGCGGGGAACAGTTTCGGTGGGGTGATTAACGGGTTGGCTCCGTGGCTCACCCACACGCGGCCGTAGACCAGATAGACATACAGGTCAATGGCCGTAATCGGGTACTCGTCGGCGGCGATCAGGCCGAACAGCGGGGCAAAGATATACACCACCACGAGACCAACCCGACGCACGGCGTATCGGATACACCAGCAGGCGAGGCCATAGAGGACGAACAGCACGATGATCGGCCCGAAGTACAGGATGGCCGACCGAGCATCGTGTCCGCTCATCCCGCCCAGGTCATCGAGTTTCGCGTAGTGCCCGGCAAGTGGGAAACGCCGCACAAAGGCAAACAGATAGACGGCCGCCGAAACAACTCCGAGAAACCAGAGCACGCCAAAACTGGCAAGCCGAACTCCACGCCCCCGTTTCACCGACGGTGCGTCTGCTACTGCATCAACAGGAAGAGACATCTCAATAGCGGCGGGTCCCATCCCGACGTTTGGTGGCGAAGGGCGCTTCGTATCAGTTTGCGGACGCATCAACGGCTGACACTCTTAGTGATTGCCCCGCTGAACGCCAACGCGGCAGACGCTGAGTCAGTTCCAATGAGCCTGGGAGGCGTGATGGGAGACGTGAAAGGATCTCACTCGGCCACGCCAGACGCAACGAGAGACGCAACATCGTCGTCATCCATCAGTTCGCCGTCCGGGACGTCATGCGGCAGCGGTCCTGCCAGCACGGCATCGATCAAGCTGTTCATGAGCTCCCACGTGGTATCCCAGGACGTCGTGGCGAGAAGCGCGTCCACCTTCCGAATATGAGCGGCACCATCCATCACCAGCGCCGCGTCCACCTGACGCACAAACTCATCGCGCGTGTCTGCGATGAGTACATAGCCCTGTTCTCCATATGGGCGCACAACATCCCGAATTGATGTGGAAACGACCGGTTTTCCAGCCGCCAGATATTCAAGGGTTTTCGTAGGGCTGATGAAGCGCGTCGCGTCATTGTGGGCAAACGGCATCATGGCTACATCCCACCCCCCGAGATACGTTGGCAGCTCCTGGTACGACTTCATACCAAGGTAGTGAATGTTCTCCCGGAACGGGAGGCTCGCTGGATCAATCTTGACGACCGGGCCCACCATCACCAGGTGCCAGTCGGGTCGGGCATCGGCCACATGGGTCAACAGTTGGAGATTCAGGCGTTCATCTATGACGCCGACATAACCGACGCGGGGGTGCGGGATGACTGCTTGATCAGGCGGGTCCTCCAGTGGCTGCCGGGCCGCCAGAAAGTGAGGGACATCGATGCTACTGGGAAATGCGTGAACCCGAGGATGGAACGTTCGCTTGGCCTCGTACAGCGCCTGTCCTCCAGTAAAGACGAGGTCCGCGGCACGGAAGAGCTCGGCCTCGCGCAAACTTAACGACGGCACGCCATCGTTAAACAGTGACAACTCGTCCATGCAGTCATAGATAACCGCACGAGCGCCAGACAGGAACTGAGATGTACAATCCAACGCCATCGGTGTGTAGTACCACAGCACGTAGTTGCGGATATCGTGAGTGATCATCATGTCATCGAGAAAGTTTCGAATCATCGCGCAAACGTCCGCTTCTGGCATACCGCCAGGGATGTAGGGCGTGGCTACCCAAAGATGCTCATCGCGCTTGCTCATCTCAACGTGAGCGGGGCCATCAGTGGGCGCAAGCCCGTCGATGAAGAATGTCCGATGCTCACGCGCAAAACGACTGATCAGGTGCTGAGGGCGCTGATAGACAAAATCCCAGCGCAGATGGCACAGACATACGAGATCATAGGGTTCAGACAATTCAGCTCCTTCCTCGCGGCCCGAGCATTGCTGCTGCTTTCTGCCCCCCAGACCGTCCGGATACGCGGTCCCGTTCCCGCCGGGCAGATATGGCGGGTTAACGCTCACCAGGACGCCTGCGGCGTCATGACATGTGGCTATGGATCGTGCGGGTGAGAACCCTGCTAGATGGCAAGAGGATTATGGGTCACTCAGTGCAGTGTTCTAGGCGGAAGCAACTATCGTGCCGTAGGCGGACACATCTACCATGTTGTCAGCCGCGCGTCCGGTCGCGCGGCTGACGCGCCCACATCGATGGATAGGAGAAGCTAACCGTGGAGGTCGCCCTGGAGCGGGTCGCTCTGTTCCCCATGCTCGCCTGAAAAGGCGAGGGAACGGGACTTCCGCAAAGGACTCGTCCGGAAGTGATCACGGCGCAACCATGTTATTCCACGCAACAAAATGACATTGCTCGTCATCGTTCCGCTGACCCTGGCATCGTGCCAGAATGGATCCCAGGGTGGGAGTGGCAGATCAGGCGGCGCGGGAGCTGGTACAGGCTCGGGTGCCGGGACAACCGGTGGGGCTACAGGAGGAACTGGCGCCGGGAGGTAATCGCGGGGCTTGGTACAGGCTCACCTCGTGGTATGTCACGCGGTGAGCCTTGCCCTGATGAACACCTATATTCCGCAAGACACGAGCACTATCGTGCCACAATTGTGCCCTATCCTCTTGCCGCGCGTGATCTCACTGCAGGGACATGTGCGCGCATGGCCAACGGCTCCCAGCACTCTTTCCCTGTTGTCGCTACAGCAGCGTCTCAGCAGCCGTCACACGTCGTTGTCCGCTTGGCTCGGTGGGTGAGGGTTGGATCGTTGGTACTGGCTCGCCAGCCTCGACCATCCGGCGGATCAACCGTTCTCGGAGCACGTCCGTCACGGCGCGGTGCGACTCCGCGGTGATGAGATTGGTCAATTCATAGGGGTCGGCCTGCAGGTCGTACAGGTACTGCTCTACATACGCGTCGGAGCCAGCGTCACGTGCCCCCTGCTTGTTAGGCGCATTTACACAGTACTTCCACCGGTGCGTCCGCACCGCACGGCCCACCTGTGCCTCGCTGATCTGGATGAAGACCTCCTCCGGCCAGCCCGCCGTCTCTCCCCGCGTCAGTGGCAGGAGCGAATGCCCCTGCATATCGTCAGGAACGGGGATACCAGCGGCATCCAGCAACGTCGGCGGCAGGTCCATCAGACTCACGAGCTGGCTGAGACGCCCACCACCATCAAAACCGGGACCGCACAGCGCGGTCGGCACGCGGACAGAGGCGTCATGGCACGACCGCTTATACTCCGCATTCCGCGTCTTGAAGTGCGAGCCGTGGTCGGCGGTAAACAGCACGATCGTGTTCTCACGCAACCCCAGGCTATCGAGGGCGTCCAGCAACCGTCCATATGCCTCGTCCAGCCGCTTCACCTGGCCGTAATATCCCGCCAGGTGCTGGTGCGTGGACCCCCCAAGTGCCGCGAGATCCGGCGGTATCCAGCGACCAGCGTAGCGCTCCCGATAGCCGGTTGGTGGTGGATAGTCGTCGAGGTGGTTCTGGTGGTGGGGCTCGATATGCGAGAGAAAGAGGTAAAACGGCTCGGCCTGATGCTGATCGACATACCGGATTGCCGCGTCGGTCAGGGCGTCGACACGGTAACCGGGCAGTTTCACCGGCTGGTTGTCGTTATTGTAGACGACGGTGTCGTACGCATCGGACGTAAACTCGAGCGCATTGGAGCCGAGCCAGTACTGGTAGCCGCCGCGACGTGGCTCGGTCACCGGTTCTTCGGCGGCCAGGTGCCATTTGCCGATGTAGCCAGTGTGATAGCCCGCGTCGTTAAAACAGTGGGCCAACGTTCGGATGCCATCAGGCAGGGCGATGCCATTCCGGAAAATGCCCGTGACATTCTGATACTTCCCCGTCTGGAGCATCGCGCGCGCGGGCGCGCAGACGGGTTGGCTGGTACACGAGTAGTAGACGTGGGTGCCCCACTGCGCCACGCGGTCGAAGTTTGGCGTCAGATCGAGTGGATTCCCGTGGACACCGGTCGTATCCCAACGCTGCTGATCGGTAAAAAAGACGATGACATTTGGACGATCCTCGCGCTTCCTCGGCATCACTCCACTCCCCACAGTCTCATGTCCCACAGAGCACCATCGCTGAAAAATCCACCCGTCTCTCTACGCGGGCACCTTACGGAAGCGCTGAAAGACGTGGCAACCTTCCGGCGCGATGCCACCACTGGCGGTGCGCGTCACCTCACCGACGTACAGGTTGCCCGCGGCATCGGCGTGGATGCCGTGGGCCGCACGGAAGTAGCCGGGAGCGCACGAATCAGTACCATCCTTGTGTGCCTCACCCCACCGGGCCTGAAGTGTCCCATCAAGAGAGAAGACGCTGATGCGAGCACCAGGCACGTCGTCCGGTGCATCAGGCGCGCCAGCACGCAGACCCAGTTCAGCAACGTACGCAAACCCATCACGAAGAAAGATGTCGCACGGGAGCGTCACGTCGGTCCACTCGCCCTGATATGTCCCGTTGGAGTCGAACAGCTGAATGCGATTGTTGGCCCGGTCGCCCATGTAGACCGTGCCACTGGCATCGACGGCGATCCCGTGGGGCAGGTCGAACTCTCCCGGCCCCGTCCCTGGCTCCCCCCACGACAGCAGGTGGCGCCCATCGTGAGAAAATTTGTGGATGCGGGAGTTCCGGTAACCATCGGTCACAAAGATGTCGCCTCCGGGTCCCACGGCCACATTCGTTGGACGATTGAACGGAAGCCCGCCTTTCGTGACGCGTGGCGACGCGTCGGTAAATCCGGTGTCGGATGCGACACCCCGCGTGCCCAGTGTCAGGGTCAGGCCACCCTCGGTCGTAAATCGTTGAACCGTGTGACCAAGGTCGTCGACACAGTAGATGGCATCGTCGGGTCCAATGTTGATACCGTGAGGGCGATCAAACGCCCCGGTGCCCCACGAACCGAGCACCGCCCCGGCTTGATCCAGCACAATGATCGGATGGTCACCACGATTGAAGACATAGACGCGCTGCTTCGCATCGACAGCGATGCCGACAACCTCGTAATACGACCAGCCTTCAGGGAGTCGTCCCCATCCTTCATCGAGTTCGTAGGTAAACTGCCCCTGCCCCACGCGGATTGCCACGGCTGTACTCCTTGCTACGGCTGCGGCGTACCGGCAAGAGGCCGGTAGCTCGAACTCTCCACGCGCGACGTCAGCTTGCCATCACGTTCGGTCTCATCCCGTGCCGCGAGCCATTCCGGGTCTGCCCGAAACGCTGCCCAGGCAGCATCACGTGCCTCTTCTGAATCAAAAGCAAGGGTGTATATCACCTGATCGGTCCCGGGCTGGATATTTTCGCCATAGTTCACCAGACGCATCCCGTGCTGTGCAAACTTACGAAAGGTCGTGTTGCGGAAGCGCGCGTGCAGCGCCTCCAGCTTGCCCGGTGCCGCATCGTAGATGCGGAGCTCGTAGATCATTTCGTGATGACTCCTTCCTAACCGACGCCCGGCGAATCAGCGGTAGCGGGGACGAGGCGACAGCAACCACAGCCATCATGCGCGGTATGATGGGCCAGGCGAACGGGAGGAGTATAGCGCCTGAACGTCTTGTCCGAGGTGGCGGCTACACCAGACTCGACAGGTACGCCATCATCAACGCCGACTCATCGGTGTCGAGACCCAGGTGCAGCAGCGCTGCCTTCCGATTCGTCGCGGCACGTCCCAGAAAGTCACGTCCATACGTCCAGGCACCAATACGGATCTGCCCGTCACCATCCACCGCGAAGAACATCGTGGGAGGAGCCGCGTCTGCGGCAGGTTGCCTGGATGGCTGGTTCCTCAGAGCCACCGCGTAGTACCCTTCGTTCCCCCTGGTTGAGCGGACGCCCAGGACATGCCACGGCACACTGCTGGCAAACATAGCGGGAACCGGAATGTCTGAGGCCGAGGTCGTCGTGTCGATAGGCGCAACCGAGGTCGTGCGGTCTGAACAGAGCCATACCATTTCGTTCCAGATCACCTTGCCATCGGGATCAGTATCCACACGCCAGAGACTCGGACTCTGATGATCGCCCCCAGCCGTGGCCAGGGCAGCGTACAGCAGATGACCGAAGCCACCACCATCCACAAACCCGTTCACATACGTAAAGCGTGCCCAATCAGTGGCACTTCCATTTGAAGCTGCGGGATGTGGCAAAATGGAAAGTCTGTCTTCGATAGATACGTCTCGGAGTGACCACTCAGCACGATAGAGTGGCGAAGCCACACGGTCAGCCGCCACTTCATCACCACGCGCAAAGGCGGCCACAAATTCTGCGGCGTGTATCGGTTCGGGAACAACGCCATCATTCGGAGACAACGACAACAGGGTCGGCGTCGGCGCCGGGACGTTTGAAACTGCCGCATGTCGTGTCGGCTTCTGCACCGGACCGAGCGACTGGAGTGGAGCACAGGCCGCGCCAAGCGCCAGCGATGAGGCAATCAGGAGTCCCCCGACCATTCGTCCGATACGACTGCCTGCCCGTAAGGAGAGCCTCAGCCGGGTGGCCCACAGTGCTGGCCCAACAGGAGCCGATACATGCCCTGAGCTGGTGCGATCCCGTCGTCCACGCATCAATCGTGTCATGTTGCACCCCTTTGTCTGAAGCCGTGCCGCACAGCACCAGCCTTGCCGAGCCCGGTGCCGGAACACAGGAACAAACCTCTCCCCCACCGGTATTCGGTAGCACTCACAGGACGACCTACAGTGCAAATCACGGGCCAGCATGAAGGAATGTCTGTCGCGCCCACGCATACTCACACCATGTGAGACCTGCCTTCGTCGGGACGGTGGCAAACCAGCCAGTTGCGGTAGCGCACAGGCGTAATCGACGTAGAGAGATGAGGCGTTACCCAGCGTCATACGTAGCAAGCATACAGTTCCAGCGAAGCATCTGGCCCGCGGTCTACCCTGGTGCACCGTTTCGAGCGTAGGCAAGGAGAGCATCGAACTGGTCGGCCGTCTCGACCGAACTGGGACGGAGGCGACGAACCTCGGCGAGGGCATCATCAACGGTGAGGCCGCGGTGAATGAAGTAGGCGGTGAGCGCGGTGCCTGTGCGGCCGCGCCCTGCGGCACAGTGGATGGCGACCAGTTCGTGGCCTTCGATACAGCGGTCGATGATGGAGGTGATGCGTTGGAGTTGGTCCTGCGTGGGTGCGTGGAAGTCGGGAATTGGAATGTGGATCGCCTTGATTCCAGCGTCCCGCAGCCACGCGGAGGGCAGCGGATCTTCAGTGAGCGAGATGAGTACATGAACGCCATCCTCGGCAAGCATCTTCACGCTTTCCGCGGTACGTGGTCGGGCGCAGGCAGCAAGCTGCCCGGGGAGGAGCCACGAAAAGTTCTGGAGGGGCGAGAGCAACTCACGCACCAGTGGCAGTTCCACCGGGGGGAGACCACGCGCGAGGAGGCCAGTATCATCGCTGGCTCGCAATGATGCGGCAAATACTGGATCGCTGATGATCTGACGCGTGATGTCGCGAAGCATGTCAGACATGGCCACCCTCCTTCACACAAAGCACCAACGCACCTACGACCGTTGTCACCATGATACGTCGGCGCACTGCGCTTCATTCGTGGTTGTGCTCCCCAGGGGACTGCCTGGACCGGCAACCAGCCAGGACAGCATCTCCACCGTCGTGTGTCCGAACGAGGCGGTTGCAGCAGTCATCCCCGTGGCACACGGTCGCGCAATACATGGGGGACATCCGAGGGGTGATCCGCAACCCCTCCAGAGAGCGCAAGCGCGTATTACACATCGTCATCGGTATTTCGATGCGGCATCACGAGGGGGAGAGCCACGGCGGCTTCAGTTGAGCGCGCCGTGTGGATAACTCTCCGTTCCGTGGACAACTCTCAAACAACAGTTACACAAGATTCAGCGACCGAGCATTGGTATATTTGGGACACAGTGGTATAGTCCATGGGAAGCACTGTTCGTCACGTCCAGCGAGGTACGACGAGGATGAATCGCAGTCAGTTCGCAGAGGAGAAAGCGCGACGATGACGCCACTCGACCAGATGATCGATCCCGCCGCACGCTACCCCGACGATCGGCTCTTCTACACATGGAGCGCCGACGCACAGAAGTTGTATGCCTGGCTACGCCGCAAAGCCTGCCGGGGTGAGGGCGACGCCCCCCCGGAGGCACGGTTATGGCATGCGCGGGGCTTCATCGCGACCTATGCCACGGCGGAACAACTCATGGCACAGGCAATCCCCATCAGCAAGAACACCCTCACCAAACTCATCGCCGAGCTTCGCCAGCTCAACGTCTGCCACCCCCGGAATGTCGGCCGCGGGTACGTCTTCCTCCTTGGGGAGTGGCACCTCCGTCAGAGTGAGGAAACAGGCTGCACACTCGCGTTCGAAGCCTTTTACCTTGATGCCATGTTGCGAGCGTCAGACCTTTCTCATATTTTGGGAGGCAATGGCCAGCCTGCGGATAGCAACACACCGGCGCGGCCTGCGTTGTAAAAACTGGGAATCTAGTGACAACCGGTTGTATCGAGAATAGCTTCCCAAAAAGTGGGTATGCGGAAATACGGGGTGCATGGCGAACACATGACCAGACGACGTGAGCTGCCGCCATCCCTCCCGCCTCCCGCGTCTGGTGACGCTGTGCCGCAATTCCGAGGCTATAACCCCATCCGCTATACGCCGTGTCCCGACGAGTTTTTTGATCGCCAGTTAGCGGACATGGACGATGACGAGTTGCGTGTCACGCTGTACAGCTTCCGCCGGACGTTCGGCTTCAAAAAGACCGACGACGCCATCTCTATTAGCCAGTATCTCCACGGCATCGTGACCCGTGATGGTCGTCGCCTCGATGCCGGTTGTGGACTCAAAACGCCACGGCAAGTCCTTGCGGGGCTCGCGAAAGCAGAGCGACGCCGTACAATCTTCTCCGCCTTCTTCTGCAAAAGTTGCGGTGGCCGCGTCCCCGACACCAGCATGCGTGACGAAGAGCGCACGCAGACACTCGTCAATGGCGAACGGCGCACCTATCGCGTCAGGGTCGTCCCCGGCCATTGCGACCACTGTGGTCGGCGCTTGCGGGGCTTTGAAGAAAAGCGGTACTCCCTCAACGTGCTCGATGAGTTTGGTCGTTCCTCCGTGCCTGCAGCAGTTTCAGAGGGGTCTGTCCCACAGATAGAGGGGAGGCAAGGGGGGTCTATCCCGCAGACAGTACCCCCCACCGCCCCTACTGTCCCACAGACAGTCCATACCTACCGTACCGACAGTCGGGCTACTGCCAGCGCGATAGACACAAGACCCAGCGTACAAGAGACAGCCATACACGAAACAGAACAACACGAAACAGAGCCGTGCTCCGCAGACAGACGAGGACGCTTTGAAACAGGCGCCGTTTCGCCGAGCACGACCACGCGACAGGCACATCTGCACACGCAGTGGCGGCTTGTCGCTGATCGACTTCGGGACGAGATGACCGGACGGAACTTCACCACCTGGGTCCAGCCGGTTCAGCCGCTGAGTTGGACGGGCACCGAACTCTTGATCGGTGTACGAGACCCAGGCATTGTCGATTACCTGGAACTCCGCCTGCGGTCCGCTATGGAACGCGCCGCCTCCGATGTTGCCGGGCAGCCCGTGACCATTCGCATCGTTGTACTTCCCGCATAAACGAGTCCCTGCCGGTAACGGCAGATGTGTCTGATCACGAGTGTCCCGTACGCCGATATACTGTGACGTAACAGGATAGGGTGCCGGGAGCAGCCATCAGGGAGGCAGAGGTGGTAGACGTGACACCAGAGGCCGACTACGACGGTGCCTGGAAAGAGGCGCTGGAGACGTATCTGCCCGACTGCCTGGCATTGCTGTTCCCCCAGATACACCAGGGGATCGACTGGACACAGCCGCCGGAGTTCCTGGACAACGAACTGCGGCAAGTGGCACGGGGCGAGGAAGCGCCACGGGTGGTCGATAAGTTGATCAAGGTGCGGGAGCGGGACGGCGGGGAGGCGTGGGTGTTGCTCCACGTCGAGGTGCAGCACCAGCAGGTGAGCGACTTTGCCGCACGGATGTTCCGCTACTATACCCGCATCTGGGATCACTTCAACCAGTCGGTGGCGAGTGTGGCGATTCTGGGGGACGACCACCCGAACTGGCGGCCCGGGCAGTACCAGCAGGCGTTGTGGGGATGCACGGTGACGTTCCAGTTTCCCACGGTGAAGCTGTTGGACTACCGCCATCGTTGGTCGCAGTTGGCCGGGAGTACTAACCCGTTTGCTAGGGTGGTGATGGCACACCTGCGAGCACTGG
>JAABUZ0100007445.1_pt1 | contig 13196 bp, 12 predicted proteins | sample 5562091 | NCBI WGS metagenome assembly JAABUZ01 (sample SAMN12813069, study PRJNA571459) | rock metagenome | isolation source: Antarctica rocks | place: Antarctica: Victoria Land, Linnaeus Terrace sud | collected 2015-12-21 | reverse complement strand
CGGGGCCCTTCTTTGCGACATGCGTCGTGACGATGACGCTGATGTAGCTGGCGACCGACGCTGGCGGGTCACTGGAGTTGCCGGGATCGCTGGTCCAGGTCTTCCCGCTCACCTGCTCGGCATATCCCTTGAAGCTATTGTTCGCCTGGAAATCGCCCGCAGTGACCTGCTTGGCCCACTGCGCGCCCCAGAACTTGTAATCCTGCCCGACCTTTACGGCGTCGGCAAGGCTCGGCGCATTGCCACCCCAGATCACGAACTGGGTTGGCTGATACACATACACGGTCTGCGTGTCTGTCGCCGGCTTGTAGTAGCCGTCGCTCGTGAAGCTCGCGGTCAGCGTATATGCGCCCGGTGCGAGGGCAAGGGTCGCCGTCGCAACGCCGCTGGCGTCAGTTGTGCCGGTGGCCGTCGCACTTCCCGCGCTGAAGGTCACTGTCCGCCCGGCGATCGGCGGCGTCCCGTCCTCCTTAAGGACTGCAGACACATTGACCGCACTCGTGGCCAGTGTGTTCGATGACGTGATCTTGAGGGTCGTTTCCTCAAGCGTCACGACGAACGTGCCCGACGCGCTGCTCGGTGCGTAGTGCGAGGAGTCGCCAGCGTAGGTCGCAGTGAGCGTGTAGGATGCCGCCTTCTCGTTCGGCGTAATGCTACACGAAGCGACTCCTGCCGCATCTGTGGTCGCGGAGCAGGGTGTCTGGGTGCCGATGGTCAGGGTGATCGGCGCGCCGACGATGGCGGACCCGTCCGTCTTGTCCGTGAGCCGCGCGGAGAGGGTAACCGAGTCGTTGTAGTCGCCGGTAATCGCGCTCGTCGGCGTGAAGGCGAGTGCGGTGTCCTCTAGCGTGACGGTGAACTTGGCGCTCGTACTGCTCTTGATTAGACCACCGCTTCCATCGAAGGTTGCCGTGACCGTGTAGACGCCCGCAACCTCATTCGGGGTGACGGCGCACGAGGCTTTGCCCGAGGTATTCGTGACGCCTGTGCACGGCGATTGACCATCGAGTTGGAGCTTCACCGTCTGCCCGGCCACCGGCCCTGAGGCCGTCGTCAGCGTCGCCGCGAGGGTGGCGGGATCATTGAAGTCCTGCGTCGTGTCGCCCGTGTACGTCAAGGTCGTCGGCTGTGCCACCCAGGTGGCTTTCACCTCATTGCTCGGATGCGTTCCCGCACCGTCGGTGAAACTCGCCACGAGTAAATCCGTCCCAGGGGTTGTCGTGTCCGAGAAGGCGAAAGTCGCATGCCCGCCGCTGTCAGTCGTGCCACTGCCGGTCTTTCCGGCATCCGGCCCGCTCGTCACGCCGAACGTGACCGCCGTGCCGTTGAGCGGCGTCCCGTTGTTATCGACCACGGTCGCGGTAACGGTCGCCGAAGCGCCGACGTTGTGCGTCTGGGTCGGCGGATCGAGCTTGATACCCGTCGCGGGGATGTTGCAAGGCAATCCGTCAGGGTTGTACGTCTGTGCCTGAATCAGGTCGTAGACCTGCTTCAGGTGCCCCGTTGCACCGTCGGTATACCAGAAATCCTCTCCCTCATAGATCACCAGGCCACCGTTGAGCGTCCGTGCATACGCTTCCACGAAGCCCTCGACACCGTTGCCGTTCTTGGCGCGGATCGACTCGCACCAGCCACCGGCGTTCGAGGTGAAAATGTTCGCGTCGCCGATCCCATCGCCGCCGAAGTCCGTGCCCGTCGGAAGGCCGGTGGTCAGGGTGCTGGGATCAACCTTGGTGTAGGCACCACCGGTATTGCCTACCGGACCTGGGTTGTTCGTTGCAAAGGGGAAGCGGAATGTGGACCAGTCCGCAGGGTGGTATCCCCCGAAGCTCGACGGTGGGGCACAGGCGTCGCCATCAATGATGATCACCTTGCCACCTTGATCGAGAAAGGCATTCACGGCCGCCATGGCAGCCGGATTTGACCCAATCGAGCAGGTCTGATAGAGCAAGACGGTGTCGAACCCATTCAAGGCGTTCGCGTTGCTGAGCGACGCGAGGGGGACATTCGTAAATGCCGCGCCGTTATAGTTGCCGGTATTACCCGACCCGATCGACCCGCCGGTAATCGCATTGCGGAAAATATTCGATCCCGGCGCGCTGGAACCGGGACCGGTAGAGTCGTTTACCCCACTGCCGAAGTCGTAGACATAGGCAACGTTCGTGGTGGTAGCTGCATCTACGCGGGTGTCGAATGGCATCCCGAGTGGCGTCATAAGCGCCACGAGGGCAAGTGCGATGATCAACGAGAATGCCGTCTTTCGGGCACAATTCCTGTCGGCCCTGACGATCAGTGACCGAGTCCATGGCGGTTTCGTGAATACAGCAGCACACCTCAACTGGGTTCTCATGTCTTTTCCCTTTCCCTGAGAACGCAACCCGACCATCTCACCTTCTGACGCCGCAGCAGTACCCGATGTTTTACGCACAACCCCACATGCGCAAAACAGAGCCGATACACTGAGGAACAGGATGGCAGAGAACATCTCTGCCGAGTGAAAAAGCAATAGGTTACTACGAGAGTACCCTGACTCTCGTAGTAAGTCAAGAGAATATAGTTTATTGTATTGACAACAACTTCATAGATTTTTTAAATTATACTCCATATTTTTTGAGTAAAAGTATAACCGAGTTTCATTTAGGTCCATTGCGAAACGGCAATTAAGGAACGCAAAGTACAGTGGGTACGCGATCATCCCCGAACAGTTCCGGTCCCGATAATCAATCGTTGCATCCTCGTACATGTCTCGCATCAGGGGCAGGCGAAAGCCCATCACCTCCCAATGATTCGATCACGTTGGTAAGGTTCATCCGTCTACCCTAATTGCGACAGAGTAGTATGCCTGGCTGGAAACGATGGGAGAGGAATGCTTACCGGCCTCGGTCACGAACATCCAACGCCGAGCCGTTGAGGGAGCAAGGATGCGACCCGCAAATCTGGGGGACACTTTTTGCTTGAGCCGTCTCATCATCGCATGGAGATTATGCCGGGATTGTCAGCGCAATGGTTTCTCATATACTCTCCTCCGTACGATGGGCGGGCATCCCCGGCGAACTGCCACCAGTATCGGCGGCAGTTCGCCGGGAGCCGCGCTCATCATCGAATCCCGCGCCGACGGTCTGATTGGCGCTTTGTACGTGAAAGAGGTGAAGCGTGAGCGGATCGCTCCGGTCGTTCCTACTGATATGTGTCGCGATTATCCTGGGGTCGCATGCGCCCGTCGGCGTGTCTGCCGCCCAGAACTTTGCTGACCCACGCTTCGCATCCGTCTGGAGTGCGGATGAGGGCAGGGTGCCGAACTTCTGGGGCCCCCTCCGCCTGGCGTCCGACGGCATCCAGGAGCCGTACAACGGCGGCACACGGCTCGTGCAGTACTTCGACAAGGGGCGGATGGAGGTGTCCAACGGCGCGATAACGTTCGGCCTGCTCGCTAGCCAGATGGTCACGGGCGACATCCAGCAGGGGAACGCGTCGTTCCGACACGTTCCGCCGTCGCTCGCGAAGATCGCCGGTGATGCGGACGGACTCGGCCCCTCCTACCGGACGATTTATGATAACCGCTCCCAACTCCTCGCGCCGCGCGACGCGAAATCCGGTCAAGAGGTCGCTTTCCTCTTCGACAAGGGAAACACCCTGATCGTCAGCCCAAACCCGGCAAATACAGGTGGCCCGATCGCCAATGGTGCGTATGACAGCGCCACGCAGCACAACGTCCTCGCTGCTTTCGCGGATTATCGGCTCACGGCGGGGGGTGGGGCGATTGGCCTCGCCATCTCCGAGCCGTTCGCGGCGTATTTCACGGTTGGCGGGGTTGAGCGAGCGATCGCAGTCCAGGTGTTCGAGCGGCGGGTGCTGACCTACACGGAGGGCAACTCACCGGAATTTCGCGTGGAGATGGGGAATATTGGCCGACATTTCTTCGACTGGGTATCCAGCGGCGGCTAGCGGAAATCACGTCCGCCACGCAGGAGACGCGCCGATAAGGTGTACACTCAGTGCTGTGGCGGGTGTTTCTCGATAGAGGATCCGCCGGAGGGGTCGGAGGCGTTAATCCCGGCACGCGCTAGGAGGTCACGCAATGGTGTCTCGCTTACCCCTGCCATCGGCGCTGTCCTGTTGGCAGTAGGGGCGTGGGCCCCCTCAGTCGGTGCGACGTTCGCACCATCGTTCACCGCGACCGCAACCGGGGGCAGTGCAGCCCGGCCGCTCGCGGTACCAGTGACGCCGTTGGTAGCAGCGTTCATCGGGGTGACGGCGGATTGCACCGCGTTTCGCGTGCTCACCGCAAACTCGGAGCGCGCGACCGGGCTGAGGAGTACGAGGAGAAGCGCCATGAGGGCGAACGCGCCGAACGCGCCGAATAGACGACGATAATCGGTGTGTTGCCGAGAAGGCGTGCGGATCGTGTCGAGCGCGGCATTGAGTTTCGTGAGGGCATCGTCTGCGGGCGTGAGCCGCGCTTCGCGCGCGGCGTACGTCCGTTCAAGGAGCAGACCAAGCCGCACCTCGTCGGCGCGGTGCTCCGACAGATTGTGCCCCGGGCATTTCGCTCCTGTCCCCTGTCGCATTGTCACTCCTCTTACCGCTCCGCCAGAGCGATGCGCGGCCGGCCGATGACCGCATCTCCTACCCACACCGTTGCTGCTGCTGAGCGGCGCTCGCCCAGTTCCACCGCGAGCGCGCGATGCGCCCGGTGCAACCGCGACTTGACGGTGCCGCAGCGACATCCCAGCGCCTGTGCCATTTCGGCCTCGCTGAGTTGGCTGTAGTGACGCAGTACGAGGACCGCCCGGTGGTTCGCCGGTAGCCGCTCCAGCGCCCGCCAGATCGTCTCATGCAACTCCGCCCGTTCAGCACGCTCGGCGGGGCCGGGATCCGGGTCGGCCCCAAGCATCGCCTCAAGCTGCCATTCCGTGGTCGGCAACGGGAGGTGCGCGCCGCGCCGGTCGCGTCGGAGATAGTCCATACTGACATCGTGGATGATGCGATAAAGCCATGGGAGGAAGGGACGCTCTGTGTCGAAGCGGCGGAAGGCGGTGAAGAGTTCAATGAAGACGAGTTGGACAATCTCCTCTGCGGCGTCCGCGCGATGCGTGATAAAGAGGGCACTGCCGAAGACGCGCCGGTGATACTCCTGGAAGAGTTCCGCGAACGCCGTGCGTTCCTGCGCCTTACAGCGACGATACAGCGCGATTCGTTCCGGTGTATCAGTCATCCATGGCCCCTGCCCGATACGCGACGCATAACTGTCGCGACAACTTGCTCAGTTAACTCCCGCGCGGGCGCGGGTTTCGGTTCCATCTGGCGGGTCGCGCGACCGCTCGTCGCCTCGCCGCGCGATCCGGGTACCGACTCCTTGATGCCGAAGTATGCACATCATCTCCGCCATGACAAGGGCGTTCCAGCGATACGCGAACGAGAGAAAATTCGTCGACCCCTCCAGTATACGCATCCATGGAGGGAACCGATCAGGCGGCGATGGGGGAGTATTACGTGCCATCGGCATGGGCCGAATCGCGCGGCACAGCGGGTTCCTGTACCCGTGACGAGCAGAGGGGGTTAGGATTTTGGGTAACGTATGGCGTTGGATGAGTGCGGGAATAGCCGCGCTCGTCCTTTCTAGTCTTTTTGTGGTCGCGCCGGCAACGCCGGTCTCGGCGGCGGTGGATTACTATCCGGACACGGGGCACTATCTCGCCGCTCAGTTCCGCTATGCCTGGTACGGCAACGGCGGGGTGGCGCAGTTCGGCTTCCCAATAACCAAGGTTTTTGACCAGCAATCCGAGGATGGCAAGATGCATCCGACGCAGTATTTGCAGCGCGCCGTTTTCGAGCAGCACGACGAGAATCGCGGCACGCCCTTTCAGGTGCTCGGTCGCCGTCTCGCTGCCCTGCAAACGGCGGATCGGGCGAAGACGGATGCGCACTTCCAGACAGTCGGTGCCCCGAACGACGGGCGGTTGTTCTTCAGTCAGACCAACCACACAATTGGTGGAAGCGATGATGCCAACAAGGCGATCCGCAGCTTCTGGGAATCCGCCGGTGGAGGGAACGTCCAGCGGAGCATTATCATCTTTGGCTATCCGATCTCGGAGCCGTTCGACGAGCAGAACGCGCCCGCTCCAGCAGGCGATGGGCAGACGCACCGCGTGCAGTATTTCGAGCGCTACCGCCTTGAATACCACCCGGAAAACGCCGATCCGTTCAAGGTGCAACTTGGCCTGCTCGGTGTGACTCAGGCGGACAAGGACAACCTCGATTCCGCCCTGCGCACGTCGGAACCGTCTGGCCAGCCGCCGACGGATTGCATCGGTCAGGGGCCATGTGCCGGACGGCCGCTGGCGCGCAGTTACGCGAATGTCCATGTCGGCGATAGCGGGCAGGGCTACGGCTTCAACGTAGACGGCTCTGGTCTGGACGCGGGCGGCAAGGACATTATGTTCGGCAAGGTCTACGGCGCGGGTTTCGGTTGGATCCGTCAGCAGATCCGCTGGAGTTCCTACGAACCCGCCAAGGGGCAGTTCGGCAACGACTATGTCAAGAACGTGGACGACTTCGTCAATGCCGCCACTTCGGCGGGGGTCAATGTGATGTTAAGTCCGGTCAGTTCGCCAACGTGGACCGGCGCGGCGAATGGTGGCCTGCCGCCGAACCCGCAGGACTTCGCGGACTTCATCGGCTTTATGGCGAACCGCTACAAGGGTAAGATTGCCGCGTACGAGGTCTGGAACGAGCAGAACTACGCGGTTGAGACGGGCGGCTCGGTGAATCTCAATGACCCTGCTGCCCCCTACCTGCCGGTGCTCAAGGCGGGCTACAAGACACTGAAGGCAGTTGATCCGAAGACCACGGTCGTTTTCGGTGGCATGACACCGACCAGCACGGTAGACGCGGGTGTGGCGATTGATGAGGTGCAATACCTGCAGAAGATGTATCAGCAGCACCCGGAAGTGAAGGATTACTACGACGTGCTTGGCGCGCACCCCGGCTCCAACTGCAACCCACCGGACAACGCGTATCCGGACAACCCGGCGACGAACGCGTGCGGCACGGACCCAAATGGCGGGCGCTCGTACACAACCAATAACGCATTCTACTTCAAGCGCATCCTCGACGTGCGCGCTACGATGGAGCAGAACGGCGAGGGGGGTAAGAAGATGTGGCTGACGGAGACGGGCTGGGATAGCAGCGCGAATCCGCCGGATGCCTACAAATATGCGCGCTATGTCTCGGATCAGCAGCAGGGACAATATCTCGCGCGCGCCTACGATCTCGGTAGGTCCTATCCGTGGATGGGCGTGATGTTCGTCTGGAACCTCAACTTCCAGGTGACAACGAGCGGCCCGAGCGATGAGAAATACGGCTGGGGCGTCTTGAACAGCGACTGGTCGCCGCGCGCGGCGTACTATGCGCTCTCCACGATGCTCAAGTAGCGGGACAAGTAGCTCGATAGTGGGTTGGAATGTGGCGATTGTGCGCCGTCGGTGCTTGGTTCCGTCGCCAATCTGATCCACTGCTGGGTGATCTGCGCCTCTTTCCCAGACGAAAGCCACCCCGATCAGGGGTGGCTTTCGTGCGCTTGAGGAATTGATCCATCCGCTGCGCAAACCCGTTAGCACTCTGACCAACCTGGTGGTTCCTCGCAACTTCTCCGGTCGGATTCAGGACATTGCTCTTCGCGTCGTCGTCGTACGCCATCCCGTATGCCTGGATCGCTACGATTAGGCTGTTGACATCTGGGGTGAGCCAATCTCTGCTTCATAGACTGGCAGCGGCAGATTCGAGGTCGTGAGAAGCGGCAGAGCGAGGGTATCCCGCAGCCGGGTGCCATCACGCGCACTCTCGGCACGGGAGAGCACAGGTAGGGGGTGCGTTGTCATCAGCGTCCGCATCCGGCGTAGCTCCTCATGCTGTTGCACCCGTGCGCGTCGCATCGCGTGAAGCGCGCGGGGAACAAGCATACCGAGCGTGGCCAATGCGCTGGCTACCTGCCAGCCAGGTTGGAGCGCCGGGTCGTGGCCGGTGAGCGCGAGAAAGCTGCACCACCCCGTCAGGGCGGTGAGAAACAGGCTGCCACCGCGCAGCCAGGCGGGAGGCAAGGAGAAGGCTGTTCTGCCCAGGGATCGCAATCCGTACGCCTTTCGCGGTGTGGGCGCGTGTCAATGACCGGCCTATCAGTAAAACGACGAACTTCTGGAAAAGTCGCACAGAGGATAGCCAAAAAGCTCGACGAGGGCGTTTCGGGACCGTCGAAGATCGAGTAGGCTGCCTGGCCAAGCGGTGATAGGTCAAAACCGTGATCGCAACGAGCAATAGGGGCACTTGCCATGGATTTGGCACGGGAACAGATCAGGCGTGACGCTATTGCAACAGCAGATCCCCCACACTCATGGTGAAACGCGAGCGTATCGCATGCTTGCGATGTATCGTCGGCAATCGGACAACAGGAGGGTGCCGTTATGACATTTGAGGAGCGCTTGCGGGCGGTCGTCGCCCCTTATGAGGGCGCGCCACGACAGGATCGGGACGAAGAAATGCAGGCGGCGGACATCGTGGCGCTCCACGCGCCGTATCTGCTCCGTCACTTCGCGGAGATGGCTACGGTGTTCGATGCACCGGAACTGCGATCCGGACAGGGCGCAATCTTTGCGCGCCGAGATGATAAAGGCTACACCTTTGTCGAGTACAAAGCACTAGCACTACATATTACATTCGATGTCATTGATGGCGAAACCCTGCTTTGTTGGATTACCGAAGGTGAGATCGTGAGTTGGCATCGCACGGAAGCGGCGCCACTGTGCGATTTCACTAATAGTCGGCGTATCACGGCGGAGACACCATCGTGCGTGTTCGATGCCATGCTCATGGATGCTGTGTCGGCGTTCATCAACACGCGCCCTGCAATCCTACCTACTATGGAAGCCCGAGAATTGGAGGCACAGCATGTCTAGCCGGATCATCGTCCCGCTTGATGGGTCGCCGCTCGCAGAGCGCGCGCTTCCTTATGCACTGGCCCTGGCGAGTGCCACCGGTGCAACTGTTACCCTCATGCAGGTCGTGCCATCATCGCATCTCATGCGCGACTATTACGTGCGCTATGACGCTTCTATGGAGGCTGAGCAGGCTGCCACCGCTGGTGCCGCTCTTGAGGCACGCGCCCGATCGCTATCAAGTGCCACACTGCCGATCAACGCCTACATCGCGGTCGGTGACGCTGCCGAGGAGATCGTTCGGTATGCGGAACGTGGGGGCGAAACGTACATTGTCATGGCGACGCATGGCCGGGGCGGGATACTGCACTGGGCGTTCGGCAGCGTCGCACGCAAGGTGCTGACGGCTGCCACCGTCCCAACGCTTATTGTCCGATCGGAGACAGAACCGGAGCATCCCGCACAAGCCGTGACGATCCGTAACCTCCTTGTGCCACTGGACGGGTCCACGCTGGCGGAGAAGGCCGTGCCTCTCGCCCGCGACCTCGCGCGTAACCTTGGCGCACAGGTGACGCTCGTCCGCGTCGTGCCATTCCTGACCAGCCTCATCGGCTCGTATGGAGAGGCGATGCTCGCCATGAACGACGATGGAGCGATGGAAGAGATGCGCATGTCCGCGCGAGAATACCTGACGAAGATCAATCAGACGTTCGCTGCGGCGGGCGTCACGAGCGACATGGTGGTGAAGCAGGGGGGCGCGCCGATCGCACTTCTGGAACTGCTGGACACGAAGAAGTACGATCTCGTTGTGATGTCCACGCATGGTCGGACGGGCGCGAAGCGATGGGTGCTGGGCAGTGTTGCCGAGCGACTCGTGGAAGCCTCGCACACGCCGGTCATGCTTGTGCGCGCATCGGACGAACCAGTCGTGAAGTGAGCGTGGAGAGAACGGTTAAGACCCAGCCCGTTGCGGCTGGGTCCTTGTTCAGGCGCGATCCGGGGTCGTGTTAGTCGGGATACGTGTTGGTGTGTGCCCAGACCGCACCGTGGCGCTTTTCCCATTCCGTCCGCCCCGTCATCAGCCACATTCCTCGTAGTGCGGCGCGCTTGCCGAGCGCTCGCGCAGTTTCCTGATCCGCAGGTGTAGGTGTCCGGTTGCCGTCTGATCCCGTGATCGTGGTCGCACCATAGGGTGCCGCGTCGTTCTGCAGGATCGGTTCCTCCTGGCCCGGCGTGATGACGACCATGCCCAGATGCATCATCATCGTTAGGATTGAATGGAGCGCCTGCTCGTTGCCACCGTGCGTCGTCGCGGAACTGGTAAAGGCAGCGCCGACCTTATCCCGGAACAGGTAGTGCCGCCATGGTCGCGACCGATCCGTCATCACCGCGTTGCCGACGGTCGCGCAGTCCTCAAAAAAGCGCTTCATTGGCGAGGCCATCCCGCCGAAGTATGCGGGCGCACCGACGATCACGACATCGGCCGCGCCGAGTTCACCGAGTACCTGTGCGCGGCGCATCGTCATGTCCCCTACCTGTTCGCCTGATTGGAGCGCCTCAATAGGGTCATCGCCGATGGGGAGCAGATGGACTTCCACATCTTCGACGCTCCATGCCCCCTCGGCAATCTGTTCGGCAAGCACCTTCAGAGCGCCGAACCGGCTATAAAAAACAACGACGACCTGCATCTTTGGTGTCAAAGTCTCCATCCCATTCTCCTTTCTGGAACGATTTGCCGCTGTCCCTATCCTGCGACACAGGGTGTCACAGCGGCGCGTCTTGCTCCTCCTACGCCCTGGCCTCCTTCATCTGGATGAAGTCGCCGTGCCAGTTGTGGTACCAGACCTGGCTGGTAGCGCCGTTCACCGAGAGCATCCCTGTCACTTTGCCGTCCTTCATGATGTGCAGGGTATAGTAGCCGTAGAATGTGTCCGGCGTCTCAGTCATCGCACCCGGTTGATTCTGCGCCAGCCACTGTGCGGCGCTTTGCGTGGCCTGATCCGGTGACACGGTCATCGGTTGCGGGTCGTAATGCGCGCGCATCATTCCGTACTTGGTGTTCCACATCATGTTCGGGCCATATTCCGGGAAGACCGTGCCGCTGTTCCGGTCAATCAGCACCTCGAATGCCTTCGTGTCGGTGTTTTTCTCCTTGACGATGGCGTAGAAGTTGTCCTGAAACCCCATCATTTCATCAACAGCCAAGTTCGCGTTGCCGTAGCGATCGAGATAGGTCTGCACCGCTTGCTGCGCCTGGTCAATCGTCACGGGTTGATCGGTAGCGGTGGTACCGCTCCCACCGTTCATCATTCTGCTCGGGCCACCCTGCATCGTGCTACCGGGCATCGCGCCGGGGTACCCGGAGCCGTTTTGCCTGCTACCTTGCATCATGCTGCCCGATCCATGTCCCCCGCGGCCCGTGAAACCGTTGAATCCTCCGGCCATCACCATCCCGGTCGTGCCAATCGCCAGGGTGACGACGAGCAATCCGACAGCGACCCAACCCCACATCTGTTTCTTCATTGTTCGTCTCCTCGTTGTGTGCGGGCCGCGATATTCACCATCCCGACCCCCGCAAGCATCGGCTATCTCAGTGCTGCAGGAGCAGTTCGCGTCGGCGTGCATACTCCCGGTCGTCGATCTCGCCGTTAGCGAAGCGGCGTTCCAGCATCTCAAGGGCATTGGGGCGTGACGGCTCATGATCTTCACGCGAACCAGAGTGGGTACCGGCGCGCATGATCACCCAGACGATCAGTGCAATGATGACCGTGACTGCCACCATGCAGAGGGCGATCCATCCCGTATTCATCCCGCCATAGTTCATCATCCGAGCGCTCCTTGCTAAGACCACAATTATCACGCATCGGTGATAGGGTAGATCAGTACCCGTAAGGGGGGTGTGACAAATCGCACGCGCCTGTTCCAAAACCGTGACAAGACAGCGGATGGTCACCCGACACGCCGCGAGACTCGGGAGCCGTCCCATGCGCAGGCATGACAGAGTGTCCATGTTTAGAGAGATTCCCCTCGAATATCGTGTGAACACGTTCGTGTTCTGTTACGCTCTTCTATGTAAATCTGACGACGAAGCGTTCCACGGTCAGACGGCATGCTGTCCATCCCCGCCTCTGTCGTCTCACCAGTGCTGCGGAGAGGGATCCCGATGAGGGGAAGTGTGCGGTGATTGTTAGGGGCGAAGCGCCGACAATACCTGGCGTGAACGGCGAAACAGGGGCGAATATCGTGACGCTGGCCGACGGGACGCGGGTACCGGTCCGTCCGATCTACCCGAGCGATGCCGCACCGTTGCAGGCGTTTCATCGCCGCCTCAGCGAGCAATCGATTTATCTCCGCTTCTTCGCGATGCTGCCAGCGCTGGTCGATGAGCGGGCACGCTATTTCGCGGACGTGGACGGCGTAGACCGCGTCGCGCTCGTTGCACTTGATCCAGCGGCCCCGGATACGATCATCGCCGTGGTCCGGTACGATCGGCTGCCAGGCACTGACCAGGCGGAGTATGCCGCAGTAGTGACGGATCGGTGGCAGGGGCGGGGTATCGGCGCGGCGCTGTCGCGTCAGTTGATCGAGATTGCGCGACATCGGGGCATTTGCCAGTTCGTCGCCATCGTCCTGCCGGAGAATGCACGAATGCTCCATCTCTTCCGCGATCTCGGGTTGCCGGAGCATACGCGATGGGACGCGGGCACGGTGCGGGTGGTGATTGATCTCATTTCCCATGACGAACCGGCCACGACTGTCAACGCATAAGCGCCACCCGACGACTCGGGCCGTTTCGTTGTGTCGTAATTGATTGCGCGAGCGTCTGTCAAAGAAGCGTCGCGACAGCGGTCATAGGGTGAGATGTCTCGTGGAAAGCCAGTTCACATGTGGCATACCCAGGGAGTGGCTAAAAGAGGCGAGTCGAGGGATACTGGTCGCGTCGGCGATCCCTGTATCCTCGGAGGTGTGCCATGTCGCCCATCCCCTGCCTCCATTGTGGCTCTCCCGCGCCTCTCAAGGCCGGACGCAACCACTCCGGCACCCAACGCTATCAGTGCGTCACTTGTCGGCGGTATTTCACCCCGGCCCCGAAAGAGCAGGGACACGGTGCTGCCATCCACGACCAAGCGGTGCGGCTCTATCGGTAGTTTGTTGTCAGCGGGCATAGCAGTCAATCGGGTGTCCATTCCAGAGCCACTCAAGCAGCCGCCGCAAGGCGGATGGCGGGGGCAGATCGCTCCACGCCCGCCAATAGCGCCCCAGCAG
>JAABUZ0100007444.1_pt1 | contig 13197 bp, 9 predicted proteins | sample 5562091 | NCBI WGS metagenome assembly JAABUZ01 (sample SAMN12813069, study PRJNA571459) | rock metagenome | isolation source: Antarctica rocks | place: Antarctica: Victoria Land, Linnaeus Terrace sud | collected 2015-12-21 | reverse complement strand
CGGTTGGCCGCGGCGCTGTGGGCGCTGCGGATCTTCACCCTGCTGGTGGGCGCGATGGTCGTCTACACGTTTATCCAGCAGTTGTGAGGCCAAGGCTCAGGCCGAGGCTCACGCTGATTGACTCAGCCCTGTACGCGACACGCTAGGCGGGGGGTTGACGCGTTGCGCCCGGAAGCGAGCCGCCCGGTGGGGACGGGTCGGCTGGCGGAGCCTGTTCGGGTGACGGGCGCGGCCCGTCCGCCTGGACGAGGTGCTCCCCGAGCCGCTCCCCGATCTGGTCACCGGTCGCGACGTAGCCGACGAAGATGAACACGATGAGCACGGCGAGCGCGGTCCCCAGCCAGCCCGATGCGAAGTTGTCGTAGAGGCCGTGCAGCACGGCGGCGAACGCCAGGCCGAAGCCGATCAGGCCAACGCGGTACTGGCGGTAGTGGTGGGCCAGCCCGATGAAGAAGGCGGTGACGCCCGCCATGCACGCATGGAAGAGGGAGTCCGTGAGGAACCGCCAGATCTCGGTGACGATCGCGTCGTTCGGATTGACCACGTACGGCAGTTGCTGGGCGTAGGCCGTGGAGTACGAGACCGCTTCCGCAGCACCGAACGCCAGCCCGCTGACCGCCCCGACGAACAGGAAGCTGCGCAACGAGAACGTCGTCCGCGACAGGAACATGAACAGGTAGATGGCAAGCGCCTTCGCAAACTCCTCCGGCAAGCCGACGCCGAAGATGTACTTCGCCACGTTGAAGTCGCCGGTCGCCAGCCGCTTCTCGAGGCCGACGGCGATCGACACACCCGCGATGACGGTGAACAGCGCCACCTTGCCCAGCAGCGCCCACGGCAGCGGCCCCGGCCGGATGAGCGTGTACAGCGCGATGAACCACAAGAAGGCGAAGTAGACCGAGAACCCCCACGCCACCTGGTGGAAGTTCTCCGAGCCGTTGCCGAGTTGCAGCAGCAGGAAGGGCGCGAGCGCGGCGATGAGGAACAGCGCCACCCACGTCTGCTGCCAGATCTTCTGGTCGACCCAGGCACGCAGAGGCACAAACGTGCGCAGGGGCAGTTGCTGGAACTCGCCCACCACGTGGTTCACCGCGCCGCTCATCGCCCGGACGTCGAACGGCGGTCGAGGAGGCGCGGCATTGGGTGCGGGCGGCGGGAACCAGGCCTGTTGACCGGGTGGCCCCGGCCGGAGCCGTCCGGCCGGGGGCGGGCCGGGCGGGGACGGGCCGGGCGGGGACGGGCCGAACGAGGGGGACATTGCGACCGGTGCAGGCGGCACGGGCCCTCGCGCCACGTCGAAGGCGGACAGCACCGCTCCGCACGAGCCACAGAAGCGGTCCCCCTCGGAGCGAGGGGTACCGCACATTCCGCAGTAGGACACGGTCATCTCCTCAGCTACCGCCAGCTTGCGGGTGGTCGACGGGCCGCCGGACCGCGGTACGGCCGCTGCGTCGCGTGGCGGTCTACGGTTCAAGAGGTCGGCAGTCCATGCGCCCACGGCAGTCAGCTCGGGGTGAAGGTGGCGGTCGCAGGGTCACCGCCGTTCCAGTTCAACGTCCCCGACACAGACACAGACACTTTGTCGTCCACAGGGGAGTAGTAGCCGTCGCCGTTGGGGGTAAGTGCCGACAGGTGCGCCGACCCGGCGGAGTCGGTCGAGACCTCGATCGTCCCGCCGCTGCCGGCCGTGACGCTCACCCCCGGGTACTGGGTGATGGTCCAGCGTGCGTTCGTAACGTTGCTGTTGTAGGAGGAGAACGGGCAACCCGGCGGCGACGCGGTGGCATACGAGGCACACGTGTCCAGGTACGACCGGACGGCGTAGATGGCGGCGGTAAGGGCCGCCGGCTCGATGCTCGGGCTCAGCGTCACCGTCTGACTACCGGCACCCGTCGCCTTCTCGGTGATGCTGGTGGACTCGTACGGCCCGGAGGCGGTCTTCGCGATGGTGTAGGTACCAGGAAAGACCGGCAGGGAGCCGGAGCTCGACACCGGGATCGAGTTGACGGTCACCCCCGACGAGCCACCGGTTGCCGACAGGTCCAGGTGTGTAAAGGGGTCCTGCAGTCGCCAGAGGGGGAACACACCGGCGGCCCTGCCCTGGCGGACGAGTGAGAACTCGGCCGTGGTGGCTCCTTCGTCGACGACGACCGTCGCGGTCTGCCCCTGTACGTCTGACGAGCGGACCGACACCGGCCCGGGCAGGTCTGTCAGGGCAGGCTCGGTCAGCAGCGTCAGGTCGAGGTTGCGTTGGGTGTCCGATGAGACCAGGCCCATCGCGCCACCGACGTCATGCGCCTGCACATCGGCGAGATAGGTCTTGACGACAGCTGCCGGGCCGTACACGGAGTCTCGGACGATCGGGTAGGCCACGAAGCATCCCGTGAGCGCGACGACAAGCACTGCCGCACCGACCATGATGGAGCGGTCGCGCGCTGGGCGGACACGTAGTGGCGGGCTCTGCGGCCCTCTGCCGGCCTGCAGCGCCGCAACCGCCGGTGCTAGCCTTTCGGGCACCGGGGACCCGTGGACGAGCACCGAGCCTGCCATCAGCAGCAGCCACTCGGGGTCGGTCCGCTTGCCGCCGAGCCGGCCCGCGAACCGCGGGGCTGCCCCAGCGAGGAAGCGTGCCACGAGGCTGCCTCCCGCCACGCTGACAACGGCCCAGGCAATGGCGGCGCCGATCAGGCTCGGCAGGCCGAGTCCCGCACTGACGGTCCCGTGGCCGGCGCCGAACGTGCCGATCGCTGACGCCGAGCCGGACACTGCGACGGACCCGCGCAGGAGCAGACCGAGGGTCGCCCAGATGACGGCGAACAGCCCGGCAGTACGCCAGATGTGCGGCCCGAGCACCGTTGACGGCAACCGCGTGTACGCGATGTGCGCGCCGACGGCAAGCATCGCCACGAGCATTGGGAGCATCACCAGGTAGACCGTCAGCGGAAGCCCACCGGCGAGCAGCCCTACGCCACCGTTCAGCCGGCCCCCACGCAGGTTCGAATCGGCGAACAACCCGCCGGCGGTGGCGCTTGCCCCGAGCGTTCCGCCGAGCGCGGCACCGACCGCGGCGACGACGATGTTGGGCAGCGCGAGCACGGCGGCCACGACGAACGCCGCGATCTGCTGCGCGTCGTACCCCGAACCGGGGCCCGACCCGCTGCCCGCATTGCTCGTTCCCCCGCTCGAGTCCAGCGACGTCTGGGCGGCCAGGGTGACACCGGCGACCACAACTGCAAGAGCGGTGATCGCGGCAGCCGCGACGAACAGGACGCCCAGGTGGCGAATGTCGCTGCGCCACGGTCCGGCCTGGGTCGCCAGCCACTCGCGCCCACCGGAGGCACCGCTTGCCCGCCCGAAGACGCGGGCCCGGCCGAGCAGCGCGCTCGACGTGACGACGAGGAACGCGCCGACCAGCGTCTGCCAGGGGTCGACGCCGACCCGTGCCACGACGCTGCTGTCGAAGGCGCCCTCGGTACCGAAGCCGATACCGCCGGTGGACACCGCAGCCAGCAGCGCAGCCGCCGCAGCGAAGGTGACGCCGCTCACCGCGGATGCGACGGCGAGCCCGCGCAGGTCCGCACTGGGGACTGCTCGTTCCCGGCGCCCGGAGACGACCAGGGCAACGAGGGCGACGACGAGCGAACAGCAACGGAGTGAAGGTCGCGGCGAGCACTGCATGCCCTGCAGCGACGCCTTCGCCCGTGGCGCTGAAGTCCCCGGACAGGTGCAGCTGCGCGGCGGAGTGCACAGCGAGCCCGACCAGCACGACACCGCTGCGAAACCAGTCGACGGGCGACCCGTGGTGACCCGAGCCGGTGAACACCAGGGCGAGGATGGAAGCGAGGACGACGAAGACAGCGGTGACCTCGGCCAGCGCGAGCAGCCCGGCCCGCAATGCCGACCCGGTCTGCTCGGGCGACAGGGAACCCACGGATAGCCGGTCGGACACCTCGCGTGAAGCCCGGTCACCGGTCGGGAAGCGCGTACCGGTCACGGGCGGCAGGGGCGGCACCGGCGCTGCAGGAGGCGCTGCGCGAACCGCTGCGGGCGGCGGGCCCCCGGGCACGGGCGCTGGGCCTGCGTCACGAGCAGGGGAAGTCTCGACCCGCACGGGCGAGCCGCAGGCGGGGCAGAAGCGCACCTGAGGCTCGAGCCCGTTCCCGCAGTTCATGCAGAATGCGGCCGGTCGTGGCCCTGTTGCCGACCGGGTGCTCATGTGCTCCCCCTCCGTGGCGTCCGACTTGACCTGGCCGCCGGGCGGGCTCCGACATTCGGCGTGACTTATGAGCCGGCTTGGCGTGTGCTGCCGATATGAGCAGGCAACAGAACCAATTAACAGCCCGGATCGGCCACCCGTGACGCAGATGTAAGCCTTTATTGACCGATTGTTGTGCAGCAGCCTGGCTGATGTCGGAGTGTGAACCGACCAGCCCACCGTGGGTGGCACGCTGGTGAAGGATTCCGAAGGGGGAAAAGGTGTACTGCGTGCACTGCGGAGCTTCGCTGTGGGAGCGTGCTGCCTTCTGCACCGACTGCGGTCAGCCCGTGCGCCGCGAGGGCGCCGATTCGCCCCGCACAGCCGCGACGGCTGCCGCGGATGCTCCAACGGTCATCACGCCGCCGGCTCCCGCCCAGCAGGCGCCGGCTCCCGATCCTGCGCCGGAGCCTCCTGCGCCGTGGGCCGGCACAGGACCGTTCGTCGGAACGCCCGTGCCAGGATCCGCGTCAAACCGGCGCTCGCCGTCGAGAAACGTCCTCATCTCGGCGGGGGTGCTCGTCGTCCTACTGGTGGCTGCCGGGGTGGCGTTCGCCGTGCGCGGCACCAGCACCGGCTCGACGGCCAGCACCAGCTCGACGGCCAGCACCAGTTCGACGGCCAGCACCAGTTCGACGGCCAGCAGTCTGCCGGCAAGCCCAGCCTCGCAGAACGGCACGCCGGAGTCATCCCCGGCGCCGTCCGCAACAGCTTCGGCCTCCGGGGGCGCCTCGTCGTTCGCGGATTTGTACAAGGCCGACAGCACCGGCGTCGTCCGCATCGAGACGGTCAGCTGCGACGGCCAGGGAGTCGGCACAGGCTTTCTGCTCGCCCCCACCCTCGTTGCGACCGTGGCCCACGTCGTCACCCAGTCCGCCGTCGTCAGCCTCGTCAGCGGCTCCGAGCGGATGACCGGGACAGTCATCGGCGTCGACCCGGCGAGCGACCTCGCGCTTGTGCAGTCGGACCGTGCGTTCAGCGGCCACCAGTTCACCCTCGCCGCCGAGCAGCCCGAGGTCGGCTCGCGGGTGGCCGCCATCGGCTTCCCGATCGGTGACCCGATCACGCTGACCCAGGGCGGCATCAGCGGCCTGAACAGGAGCATCACCATCGGGGGCAGCCCCCGTACCGGGCTGATCGAGACTGACACCCCGGTCAACCCCGGCAACAGCGGCGGGCCTCTGCTCGACACCAAGGGAGCGGTGGTCGGCCTGGTCGACGCGCTCAACACACAGGCCAACGGCATCGCCTACGCTGTGCCCGCTGCCCAGGCGAGCGGGTACTTTGCGCGGTGGAGAAGCAGTCCACAGGGGCAGCCGGCGGCCGGCTGTGCCAACCCGGTCGGCCCTCGCCAGGAGGCCAGCCCGCAGATTGCGCCGCCCGGCGGCTCGGGCGGAGTCGCTGCCGTCGGGATCAGCGAGGCGCTCGGCAGGTACTTCTCGGGCATCAACACCGCGAACTACGCCTCGGCGTATGCCGTTCTCAGCCCCCGGCAGCAGGCGTCAATCAGCTACGCGACCTTCGTCACCGGCACGCAGACCAGCTTCGACACCGGAGTGGCGGTTCAGCGCCTCACGCCGCAAGGCGCCGCCACCTACATCGCCTCGACGACGTTCCGCAGCATTCAGTCGTCGGCCCAGGGACCCAACGGCGACACCTGCGACGACTGGACGCTCGACTACACGATGGTCCAGAGCGCGACCGGGTCGTGGCAGGTCGACGCCACGGCCGGTTCCGGCGGCTCGACGCATTCCTCGTGCTGATCCGTCCGGCGACTGCCGGGGGGGCTGGCCGCTCCGCAGCCGTCGCGGTGGCACTAGCCGTCATTGTCGAGACGATGGCCGGCGCGTGCGGAGGCGCCGGACACCCGCTCGCGGTACCGATCCCGGCGCGCGGCAGCCCCGGCACGGCACCGCCTGCTGGAGCTACCGGACCCGCCGGCTCCACCGGACCCGATGGACCCACCAGGTCCACGTCGCCGAGCAGCCCGGCGCAGCCGAGCATCGACCGGCAGATCGCCGCGATGCCACTGGAACGCGAGGCCGGGCAGGTGCTCATGTCGTATGCGTACGGGCGCACCGCGACCGACGACCGACCGGACATCGTCCACGCCAACCAGCTGCTGTCCGGTGTCGACACCGCCGCGCAACTCGTCAGCCGGTGGCACGTCGGCGGTCTGCTCCTGCTCGACCACAACCCGCTCGACGTTCGCCAGCCGGCCCTGTCGACGGAAAACCTCGCGTCCAGCAGTACGGCAGCCGGCTACATCAGCGGGATGCAGGCAGCCGCCAAGGCCGCCGGTGATCCTCCGCTGGTAGTCGGCGTCGACCAGGAGGGCGGCACCGTGCAGCGCCTCGGGCCGCCGCTGACCGCTTTCCCGGCGCAGATGACCGTCGGTGCCGCTTCCGATGCCACGTCCCTGGCGCGCGAGGAGGGCGCGGCGATCGGGCAGGAGCTACGAGCGGTCGGCGTGACGCTCGACTTTGCGCCGGTCGCCGACGTCAACAGCGAGCCGCTCAACCCGGTGATCGGCACGCGTTCCTTCGGCGACCAGCCGGACGCGGTCGCGGCCCTGACCGCCGCCGAGGTCCAGGGACTGGCCGCGGGCGGCGTCGGGGCGACCGCCAAGCACTTCCCGGGCCACGGTTCGACCAGCATCGACAGCCACTACGGCTTGCCGACCATTGCGGCCGACCGGGCGACACTGGAGCGCCGGGACCTGGCGCCGTTCCGTGCCGCCATCGCTGCAGCGGTGCCGGTCGTCATGCTCGGTCACCTGCTCGTCCCGTCGCTCGACTCGGCAACTCCCGCGTCGCTGTCCGGACCCGTGGTTTCCGTACTGCGAAACGAGCTGCACTTCGACGGTGTTGTGGCCACGGATGGCCTGTTCATGGCGGCGCTGCAGCAGCGGTACTCCGACGACGACATCGCCGTCCGTGCCCTGCAAGCCGGGGCCGACCTGCTCGTGCAGCCGGCCAGCATCTCGACGGCGATCCCCGCCGTGGTCGGTGCCGTCCGCAGCGGCCGCTTGCCGAAGAGCCGGCTCGACGAAGCGGTCCGGCACCTCCTCGTCCTCAAGCAGTTCGCCCCGCATGCACCGGCCGGACGCTGGAACTTGCAGCAGCACGCCCAGCTGGCACTGAGGATCGCCCGAGCCGGAGTCACCGTGGTCGGCGACCCTGGCCGACTCCTGCCGCTGCACAGCGCGCGCGTCACCGGCACGTCGGCGCTGGCCACGCGACTACAGGTTGCCCTCGCCGCCGATGGGGTGGCAGACAGCGCCGCCACCACGATCAGCGTGGATGACCCGGCAGCCAGGGCACGCGTGCAGGTCGCCGTGGGAACGCCCTACGTCCTCGGGCGCGCGCCGGCCGACCGCACGCTCGTCGCGAGCTACGACTCGACGCCGTCGTCTGTGCAGGCGCTGGCCGATGTGCTTTCCGGCCGGGCGCGCGCAGTCGGCCGGCTTCCGGTGGCACTCGGACCGCGGTGAGCGGCTGGAGGGCCGTTCATCACGCGAGCGCCCGCTTTGTCACCGGTCAATAGAGTCAGGTTCGTCCACGCCCGGTCAGCTTCTGTCCGGGGGGGTGAGCGTTCGACCGATGAGCCGGCCGCATCGACAATGGGCCTGTGACTGACGAATGGGTCTGAGCGAGCACGCCAACCGCACCATCGTCCGCCTCCTGCGGGAGGATGACGTCGACGCTGCCCAAGAGCTTGCCTGGCACTCCCTCGACGACGCCAGCCGCCAGTACGGCTTCTTGATGGGGCCTCGCGACGCCGCCAGCACCACCCGCGCCCGCAGCCGCGTCCAGCACCTGGCGACGACAGACCCCGGTGGCAGCGTCGTGGCCGAGCTGGACGGCGAAGTGGTCGGCGTCGCACTGGCGCTGCGGCGCGGCTCGCTGTGGTTCCTGTCGCTGCTTGCTGTGCGCACCGACCTGCAGGCTGCCGGCATCGGTCGCCGGCTCCTGGACGCAGCGCTGGATCACGGCAAGGACTGCCCGACCGGAATGATCTGCGCTTCGCCCGACCCCAAGGCGCTGCGCCGCTACGGCCGGGCTGGTTTCGCCCTGCACGCCGGGTACGAGGCACACGGAGCGCCCGACCGGTCTGAGCTGCCCTCCGGGCTGGGCGTCAGGGAAGGGGACTGGGACCGCGACGCCGGGCTCGTCGAGCAGCTGGTCACCGATCAGCGTGGTGAGCCGTACGGGCCGGACCTCGCCTGGCTGCGGGCGCAGGGCACGCACCTGCTGGTCCGCGACGGCTCTGGGCGCGAGGACCACGCGATCGCGCTCGGCCGGCCAGGTCGCGTGGTGGCGCTGGCCGGGGCATCGCAGGAGGCTGCAGTCCGCGTCCTGTGGGCGACCATCGCCGAGGCCCAGGGCGAGGTGTCGCTCGGCTACCTCACCAACGGCCAGCAGTGGGCGATCAGCGCGGCCCTCGCGGCCCGGTTGTCGCTCACCCTGGGCGACACCGTCTGCACCCGCGGGATGAGCGCCCCACTCACCTCGTACCTGCCGTCGGGCATGTTCGGCTGAGTCAGCCGGTGGGGTCGCTTCGGGAGCGTGCAGGCATCCGTGACAAGCGGAGCGCATCCTGGTCCTCCCTCTTGAGCCGTGACTCTTACGCTTCTTGATATATCGTGACAGCACGCGATCTTTTCAACGGACAGGGAGCTGTCGATGCAAGCGGACTGCAGCGGTCGGACCGAGCGCCAACCACCTGACCACAGCGCCCGCCCTTCCCCTGGACGGCGCCGCGGCAGGGCACAGCGGGGCGACATCCGTGCCGCAAGCCTGCTGCTACTCGCGAACGAGCCGATGCACGGCTACCAGCTGATGCAGGCGGTCGCTGCCCGCACCGGCGGGGTCTGGCGCCCCAGTCCCGGCGCCATCTACCCCACGATCGCCCAGCTTGAGGACGAGGGGCTGGTGACGGTCACCCCTGCGGCCGGCCGCAAACTGGTCGCCCTCACCGAAGCGGGCCGCAAGCACCTGGCGACGAACGCGGCGACGATCCCCGACCCGTTCGCCGCGCTCACGGAGCAGGCCGGCCGTCGCCATGACCTGCGCGGAGGCGTCGAGAAGGTCCGCGACGCCGCCCGGGCGGTCGGCCACAGTGGCAGCGACGCTCAGGTCGCCGCCGCCCATCAGATTCTCGACCAGGCCAGGCGCGCCTTGTACCTCGTGCTGGCCAGGGACGAACAACCAGGAGACGGCAGCATGACAACCGACCAGGACACCTCATGACCACGAGCCCGCCCCTCGGGCCGCAAGCTCGTCGGCGCCCGGCTCCGCTTCGGGCCGTCGTCGTGCGGACCACCCAGTTGACCCCGCGCCTGCGGCGGGTCACGGTCACCGGCGAAGGCTTCGACCGATTCCGCTGGCCCGGCCCGGCCGGGCATCTGAAGCTGCTGATCCCCGAACCGGGCGCGCCTGACGTCAACCTCCCGGAGACGGATGCTGACGGCACCGTCGCCTTCGCCGGCACGGCGATGCCCACCATGCGGACCTATACCGCGAGCCAGTTCCGCGCTGACACGCACGAGCTCGACATCGACGTCGTGCTACATGGCGACGGGCCTGCGGCCGCCTGGGCACTCCAGGCACGACCGGGCGGCAGGCTGGCAGTCAGCGTGCCACGCACCTCCGGGTTCACCGAAGACCCCACCGCGGACTGGGTACTGCTCGCTGGAGACGCCTCGGCGCTGCCGGCCATCGCGACGATCGCGCCCACCGTCACCAAGCCGACGACGATCGTGCTCGAGGTCGCCGGCCCGGCCGAGCAGCTCGACCTCCGGCGGCCGGTGCAGTGGCTGACAGCCGCCGCTCATCATGACGTTGACGACGGCGACGCCCTGACCCCGCTCGAGCAGGCTCTGCGCTCGTTCGACCAGCCTGTTGGCCGTGGCCAGGTGTGGGTCGCCGGGGAGGCAGCCGTCATCCGGCGTATCCGTGCCCGGCTCCTGGCAGAGCTCCACCGCGACCAGGTGGTCACCCGCGGCTACTGGCGGGCCGGCCAGCAGAACCACCCGGACCACGACTACGGCGACGACTGAGGCCGTGCCTACAAGCTAGAGCAGCTCGAGGATCGTGGCGTTGGCCATGCCGCCGCCCTCGCACATGGTCTGCAAGCCGTAGTGGATGTCGTTGTCCCGCATGTGATGCACCAGCGACGTCATGAGACGTGCGCCGGAGCCGCCGAGCGGGTGGCCGATGGCGATGGCGCCGCCGTTGGGGTTGAGACGGGCCGCGTCGGCGCCGGTCTCGACGAGCCAGGCCATGGGCACAGGCGCGAACGCCTCGTTGACCTCGAACGTGCCGATGTCGCCGATCGACAGGCCAGACTTCTTGAGCGCCTTGTGGGTGGCCGGGATTGGCGCGCTGAGCATCATGACCGGGTCGTCGCCGGCAAGGACGGCGGTATGGACGCGGGCAATGGGGGTCATGCCGAGCTCGGCTGCCTTCCCGGCGGACATCATGAGCAGCGCAGCCGCGCCGTCACTGATCTGCGAGGAGTTGCCAGCGTGGATGGAGCCGCCTTCCTTGAAAACCGGCTTCAGACCGCCCAGCTTCTCGGCGGTGGTGCCTCGGCGCAAGCCCTCGTCGACGGCGAGCTCCCCGCCATCCTCGAGGCTGACGACTGCGATCTGGTCCTTGAGGCGGCCCCCGTCGGTTGCAGCGGCCAGCTTCTCGTGCGAAGCAACCGCGAACTCGTCGAGCTGCTGGCGGCTGAAGCCCCACTTGTCGACCATCAGCTCAGCGCCGATGCCCTGGTTGAACGTCACACCGTAGCGGTCGCGGACGGCCGGTCCGCCAGGCTTGCCGTATTCGGCGACTGCGCTGGAGGCGCCCAGCGGCACCGCGCTCATCATCTCGACCCCGCCGGCGACGGCGACGTCGTACTGCCCGGAGACGATGCCGGCCGCGGCCTGGTGAACCGACTGCTGCGAGGAGCCGCACTGGCGGTCGACGGTGACCGCGGGGACAGACTCGGGCCAGCCGGCAGCGAGTACTGACATGCGGCCAACGCAGCCGGCCTGCTGGCCGACCTGCTGCACGCAGCCCCAGACGACATCGTCGACGAGCGCCGGGTCGAGACCATTGCGCGCGACGAGGGCGTTGAGCACGTGGGCCGACAGGACGGTCGCGTGGATGCCGGCCAGTGAACCGTTTCGCTTGCCGACCGGCGTGCGGACAGCGTCGACGATGACAGCGTCGCGACTGGGCATGGAACTCCTTGTGATGGTTGACCGGCGGCCGACTCCGACACCGCTGTGCGAATGCCACCGTACGCCCGCCCGGTCGCCGTCCTGACAGCCCCGTACACCCTCTGCCTTGCGGGCGCGCCCGCGGTCATTGATCTGCATGTCACGTGCTGGACGGCTATGGCGACCAGCAGCGCTGGGACTTGCGTCCGTATTACGGTTTCACGATGTCGGTCGCGATCACTGAAGACCATCTGGCCCTGTCTGACTCCGCGGAGGACTTCCTGCGCAAGCACGAGGCCCGCGCCGCCAACCGCGCCCTGCTCGAAGCGCCGGAGGAGGGTCTGCCGCCCTTCTGGGACGAGCTCGGGCCGCTCGGCTGGCTCGGGCTCCACCTGCCCGAGGAGCACGGCGGCTCGGGCTACGGGCTCGAGGAGCTCGTCGTGGTCGTCGAGCAGCTTGGCCGGGTCGTTGCGCCCGGCCCGTTCCTGCCGACCGTCCTGGCCAGCGCGGTGATCGCGCACGCCGGCGACGAGGCAGCCCGGGCCGCGCTCCTGCCCAGCCTGGCAGACGGTTCGCGCACGGCTGCCGTCGGGTTCGGCGGGTCGGTCGAGCTGCGTGACGACCGCGCGTTCGGCGATGTCGGCCTCGCCCTCGGCGGCGGCCTGGCCGACCTGCTGGTCGTCGCCGCCGGCGACGACGCCCTTGTGGTGGACCTGGGTGGGTCTGGGGTCGAGCGCACCGCCCACAAGAACCTCGACCACGCGCGCCGCTCGTCCAGCGTGGCGCTGGTTGGCGCGCAGGCCACCGTGCTGGCTGGCGGCGCAGCGCACCTGCGCGACCTGTCCCGTCTACTGCTGTCGGCCGAGGCGGCCGGCATCGCTGGTGCGTGCGCCGAGATGGCGGCGGAGTACGCCAAGGTGCGCGAGCAGTTCGGGCGCCCCATCGCGATGTACCAGGCGGTCAAGCACCACTGCGCCAACATGCAGGTCGCCACCTCTCTAGCCACTGCGGCGGTCTGGGACGCCGCCCGCGCTTCCTCAGTCGACGCCAGCCAGTTCACCTACGCCGCCGCCGTGGCGGCAACCCTCGCGGGGCCGGCCGCGGACCTGGCCGCCAACCTCAACATCCAGGTGCACGGAGGCATCGGGTACACCTGGGAGCACGACGCCCACCTGTTCCTGCGCCGCGCCACTGTCCTCAACGCGCTACTCGCGCCGTCCGAGGCGGGCGCCCATCTGGTTGACCTGGTGCGCTCGGGAGTCCGCCGCTCGCGAGCGGTGCAGTTGCCGCAGGAGGCCGAGTCGGTCCGCACCGAGGTCCGCACCTTCGCCCAGTCGATCGCCGGCCTCGACGCCGACGCACAGCGTGCAGAGCTCATCGCCACTGGCTACGTGCAGCCCCACTGGCCCACGCCGTGGGGCCGCGGCGCCGGTCCGGTCGAGCAGCTGGTCATCGAGGAGGAGTTCGCCGCGGCCGGTATCCAGCGGCCGGCGTACGGCATCACCGGCTGGGTCATCCTCACGCTCATCCAGTACGGCACCGCGGACCAGGTCGCCCGGTGGGTCCCGAGCGCCCTGACCCAGGATGTCATCTGGTGTCAGTTGTTCAGCGAGCCGGCGGCCGGCTCCGACGCCGCAGGTGTCCGGACCAAGGCCACCAAGGTGGAGGACGGCTGGCTGATCAACGGGCAGAAGGTCTGGACCAGCGGTGCGCACGTTGCGGGCAAGGG
>JAABUZ0100007442.1_pt1 | contig 13198 bp, 24 predicted proteins | sample 5562091 | NCBI WGS metagenome assembly JAABUZ01 (sample SAMN12813069, study PRJNA571459) | rock metagenome | isolation source: Antarctica rocks | place: Antarctica: Victoria Land, Linnaeus Terrace sud | collected 2015-12-21 | reverse complement strand
CAACAATATATACTGATACTCCAGATGAGGAGCGGTTTCTCCAGGGTCTGGATGACCAATTTCGACTCTTCGCGCTGATTTTGTCAGTTTCGCCTCAAAAGTTATGCTGATTTCACCCAATTTACTAATAAATAGGGCTGCTGGCTCGTGTAATTGGCGATCCCAGGGCCGACTCTCGACAGAAACTGCGTTCATGGGGCTATCAGAGGGCAAAGAATTAACAATCATAGGGCTACTTTGTGATGTGGTCATAGAATATTCCTCCTTACATGTAGAACGAATGACCAATGAAAAAAGCTCATGCAGTGCCTCTATTCATTTAGCAATCGTCACGCGCTGCGAGCTGGGCCAGGACGTGACGATTGCTCTATCGTGCGTTATAGGGTGTTGGAATTGTCGGAATAGAGGCGAGAAACTCCGCTTTTCTCCCTTTTCCTCCCCTGCTCATGCCTCTAAAAAGGTTGCGCTGCTCTCATCTGGTGCTACGTGGTCATAGCGCGTGGTCGTCGTAATGCTGGCATGGCCCAGCGTCTTTTGCACGAGCGTCAGCGATGCGCCGCGCTTTCTGGCATGGGTTGCGTGCGCGTGTCGTAACCAGTGAGGCGAGACACGCGATTTCTTGCGCCCCTGGTTGTCAACATAGGTCTCGACATTGGCCTCTATTGCAATCTCTTTGAGCAGGCGTAACACGGTAGACTCATCAAGGCGGCGGCTTACCTTGCCCTGGTCGTTGGTATGGGCCTCTCTCGACTCAAAGACGTAATCATCCGGCGTGGCGTCTGCTCGTTTCAAACTCATTACCTCTTGCCATGTTTTCTTGCCGAGTAGCACCGTCCGGTTATGTTTGCCCTTACCGAAGATTGACACTTGCCCCGCGTCCTCTCGTGGCTGGAGGTTTCTCCATTGCAGATCGCACAATTCAGCATCACGCAAGCCGCCGCGATAGAGTAGCACGAGCATCGCATGGTTGCGTGTATTCTTCTCAGCAACATAGAGCAGGCGGGCTATGTTGTCTTCTGAGGTAATCCGCTCTGCCAGGGTGTCCTCTAAATGTGGCAACTTCACAGGACGCCCCACATTGAAGGGAAGGACGCGAATATCAGCACCATAGGTTAAGAGTGATTTCAGGGCCGCGACGGTGCGGGCCTGGGTCGCTGGTTTCAAGTGAGAAAGGCTATTCTTGAATGATTGCACCTCATCGACACGGACCTGCTGAACGCTCAATACTTCTATGCCCTCGTTGGTTAGGGTCTGCTCGTACCTGTTGAGCAGGTGTGTGTAAAACTTGTTGATATCTTGCACATAGGCCCGGATCGTCTTTTCTGACTTTCCATCTAACCATAGACCAATTAACCTACTATCAAACTCTGCATTTCCTGGTACGTTATATAAAGCAGGGTGTCCATTATTGTCTACAATCTCGACTCGTGCCGAGGTACTACGCAAGGCGTCGATATCTCGATAGGGAACAGGTTGTAACATGGGCTTTTCTCTTTTCTTCTCAGATTTACGAGTGCAGAATAACATCACTTATCATGCACTCATTATAGCAGATTAGCACAACATTGTACACATGTGTCTAGTCACCAATGGACATACTTTCACATTTCTTCACTGCTCACAAGGTAAGTATTCACAAGAGGTTACGCTATGGCCGATACATCAGAAAAGTTAAGCACCATACGAGAGATTGCAGATCGCTTCAAAGTGAGCGAGAAAACGATCCGGCGTTGGGTCAACTCGAAACAAATTGAAGTCATTTATGCAGGGCGTCAACTCCGATTTGAGGAACGCGAAATTAAGCGATTTATGGACTTGCGACGGCGGGCGCGTGATCGACAAGCTGGGCCAGTTGTGCGAGAGAAAAGAGCGTACACGCCACGAGCCAATAAGCGACTCGACAAGGCGTCATAATATGCCTCTCCCTCGTAAATCTACCATGACCAGGGGGCGCAGCTCACCCACGCGCAAAAAGAAGACAGGGAAGAAGACGCGATCTACAGCACCAACGCCACGAGCGCGATCTGGTGAAAAGTTGTTACTTACCTGTAATCCGCTTATGGGCGAAACGTCCGTCAGTATTGCAGCCGAATCGCTCATCGGTATGATGCTCTATGATGAACGGGGTAGATATCTCTCTGTTGTCGATGTGCGGATAGCAGGGCATAAGGTCTATGGCCTATTCAGAGAGATGTACGAGGCCGCGCCGTATATGTTCGCTCCGATGTGATGCAAGAAATAGATGCTTAGATGCGCTCTAAGCAATCGTAACTTGTCAGCCACAGCTCCAGGCGGTTACGATTACTTGATGAACTTTATGGCATCGCACGTTTTCGCGCGTTATCGTCCTATCGTATGCCCTGTTACATCCCTTGTGCGAGCTATCAGGGTGCAATCAGGATGCATTGTATAGAGGCATGGCTACGGGCCGCATGAGTGATGTAGCGGTCCCAGCGTTGCTTATCGAGTATATAGGGAAAGTAGACGTATTACTCTTCCTCTTTTACGTCCCACGTCTCTAAGTCAAACATATTCACCTTCATACGGTCCCTACGATACTGCTGTTTTTCTCTTGCAGCCACTAATGCTTTATAGATAGCTGGGTCAGTGACGTAGTACCAAATTTGGTCATAGCGATATTTGAACGCTTCTTCATCCCACGCATTGAGCAAGGTATGTAAAACTTTGTGCAGATCGTCGGGCTTCTTCTGTGTCAGTTCCACTTCAATCGCTATCACTTCGTCGTCAGTTTTTAAGATTGCATCCGGTGTATGCCCTGTTTCGCCTTTCGCGTAAAACTTCCCAGCGCGTATAGCACGTTCGCTAATCCACTCATCGCCCTCATCCTGGATGATGAGCCGTACCGCGTTGATCGCGTGCATGTGACGAATACGAGAGAGGGCAGGCGGTGTTGAGGTGTAAGGGGCAAGGCCAAATTTCTGGATGCCTTTTTTCGTGGGCCATATCCAGATTGGCTCTCCTGCTAAGAGTTGTTCAGCGTATACCCAATCGGCGCGTTTCCATCGTGCGACCACTTGTCGCGCTGCACTTTCGCTTAGTCCTTCCTCACTTACACCAGGGCCAGGGAAACGAGTAAGAAATTCTTGAATATGGTCAAAGCGCAGAGCATATTGCTCTGCTGTTAAAGTGACTGCAAGAATGTCGCGGTTATTCGCTTTGATGCTACCCTTATCGTGTCGCGTCTTCCTCACACGCTTTTCAGGCGCATTATCATTGCTCATTGTGTCGCCTTTCGTGATTATCGCCCTATCATACGGCCTTTTATTATCCTTGTACGGTGCAATAGGGGGCAAAGTTCTATCTAACGGGAATAACGCAAGGTGTAACGCGTTTGGACGTGGCAAGAGTGTGTCGCGGTTTTCCCTCGATTATAGAGAGACATAAGCAGTATGCATACTTTTATGACAGATTACAGACAACAAAAAAGCGCGGCCTCCGCATTGGAAACCACGCTACTCTTATGGCCATGTTGTACGGACAAGACAGGCAACAAAAAAGCGCGATCCCCGAATGGAAACCGCGCCAGGCCGAGTCGATCTGCTACCCTTGCCTTTCCTTCCAACCTACACAATCACAGGTGTACCACACGGTTACTATATAATTGTCTGGTAGTCCGTCTCGTTGCCGCTTGTCTACCACTTGTGCTTTCTGCTCACAATAGGGGCAGTACACACCGTCTTTTTTCATCCGTAGTGGCAAGGCGTTTTTGTTCTTGCGTCGATCAGTGGAATCATCACTCATGGCTATTCTCACCTCGTATCTTGCGCGTGAGCTTGTTCGCCTCACGCGGTGTAATCTGCAATCTACTCGCAAGCTGTACCGCGTCCATAGTCGGCTGATCTGCTAACAGTTGACGCGCTGCGTCTTCGATAACCTCTTTTGGTGGTGCTGGTACAAACTTCTCCCCTACTGCAAAGATGTTCCCACATCTCAAACAGTAGTATTGTGGATAGCCCCACTGGTCGAGTTGTGGCTTGGTTTCGTCTTCCAGGTCAAGCATGAGACGCGCCCGCCCTGAACACGCCGGACACTGTTCAATCTGTGCAAAGTTCTCGCTCATGTCCTCATCCCCTTCTCTGTGTAGAGATAGAACATATTTTCATCATACGACCAGACGACGTACACGGTTATCAAGGTATTCGCATCCGGGGCATAGCGCACAATCCAGGCGTCCTCTATGCCTTCAAACTGTGTTGTGTATCGTTCCATCGCTTCTGGGCTAGGCGGCTGGTATCCAGGCACTTCGCGAGGATTGATCGGCCCGATCACGCTAGCACTTCCAAAATCGTCATAGCTTGCCAGCACAAAGCGCACGATGCTAGCGTATAGCTCTTGCAATGCGTAGGGCGTCGGCTTCTGTCCTCCTACTGTGAACTGCACGAGGCCATGCTCGTAACAGCGCACTAAGAGGCCGTCGCAACCATTGAACATCTCTCCATAGTGCGACATACGCCCACAAGTGCAGGGCAGCGCGGGCGTAAAGTGTAAAACGATAGGTTTGTCTACATGTTCCATAGCATAGAACTCCTGTTCAGTTCATAGAAGTGCTACACTTGCTTTGTAGCATCTTCGGGTGTGTACGGGTCTCTTTGGTGCCGACTTTCCGAGGGCTGACACCAAAGAGACTGACAAAACTACAGCGACTGTGAGCGGTCAATTGACCACTCCTACGACTCACAATCGCTTCTGCTCGTTCCTGGTCTCGTTCGTATGTGGCTCCTCATGTTCATAGAAAAGCCACATACGAACCATTTTCACGAATGCGAGAATAAGCAGGAGAAGAAAGACCGCGCCTATCACGATAAACACTGTAGGCATACTGGTTCTTACGCCTCCCCTGGCTCACTCTGTACTGGCATCTGACGTGTGAGCATGATTAGCGCGTCTCTCTGCTCATAGAGCCATTGCAACATGTCTAATGCTTCTTGGGCCGTGAGTGTAGCGACGTTGCCCCCCAGCATGACAGCTATCGCGTGTTCCTGGTCGTCAGGATTAGCTGCGAGCGATAACACCGATTGAAGCGGCTTATCTACTCTAAACATATCCGGTCTATCTGGCATAGTGGTTACTCCTCTTCCCTTATTTCTGTCCAAACGGGCTGCTTGTCAATGTTCACAAAACCTACCTCTTTGTAGCCACATGAGATACAGAAGCGCATCAGTTCCACATGGGAGACAAAGCCGGTACGGGTGTTAAAATGCACTTCTGGAGGTCGCTCGTTCTCGCTCCAGTGCAGCAATTCTTTACAGCGTGGACACGGTTTTTCACTGGTAAACGGTGGTAGATACTCATTGCTCATACTGCGCTACTCCTTTCATAATGTATGTTGTCGTCGGTTGGCTTGTAGCCATTGTCTAATAGCCATCGCTCAATGCCGAGTTCCTGTGCTGAGGTAAAGTACAAATTTCCGTTGTAGTCGCGGGCCCCCCATAGACCGGACGGTGTAAATTCGTCGTCGTCTGGATTGTCCGATGTCGCTTCCCACGCGCCCAACTCATCAAGCGTCAATCGTTGGGGCAGGTTTCTCGTTTCGTCGCTCATGATTTACTGCTCACTTTCTTGTGGGTGTGATGCCTCGTATGCTTCTGACTTTTCAATACACCATTGAGCGGCGGCAATAAGGTTCTTGAGAACATCCTTACTCATGACCCACACTTCATAACTGGTATCTGGGCCAGTGCCATGCTCATTTTCCCAGGGCTGCTCATACGTCTGATGCAGTTCGACGCGCCCCCCTGAGACTTGCACCGTGTATTCAATGTCTCCTTGCCCTTCGTCATGCTGCACGATAGTTCTATATGCCATACGTTTCTTCTGTTCGCTGTCCATCTGCTTATTGCTCACTTTCTGGTAACTGCAATGTGGCTATCACGTCGTCAGTGTACGAAGCTTCTAACGTGGTGCCTTTTTTCTCAACAATCATATCCTCTTCTGTGCCTGTGTCCGGTTCATCATAATAGCATCGCCAGGAAGGAACATCGTCAATGAGTTCAATACGTTTAATGGTGATGTCGAATCCGCTCCACGTTGGCATGTTCCAACGGATGCGAGCGGCTTGTCTTGCAACGTCCTTCACGGCTTGCTCTAATTCCTGTTCGTTCATTTTCTTTCCTACTCAATAATATCGCTAGGCATGACCACATCAGGCATACCGCCGCGCTCCGGTTCTACGATGTACTGCATACCTGTTCGTGTCCCTGCTATCTCACCAGGGGCGCATACCCATATCACAACGCCTGTAAGCATCAGGACACGCTCTCCTCTAAAGGTGATGTGATCACCGCGTTTGTGGTCGCTAAACTTATAGAGCGGGCCGTACAAGGTCTCTAAATTCTGTGGATCGTGCATATCTGTCATAATTTACTGCTCACTTTCTGCCTTGCGTTTCATCGCATCTTGGTACGCCGTATAGGTTTGTGCCATGTCAGGCGTCCAGTCTACGCCCCGTTCAATCGCGTCATCAAACGCCTTATCGTATGCCTTCCACTCAGGCGACTCGTAATCACTTGGTAAATCTGGTACGTGTGTGATCTTGCCATTCTCAATAATAATCATGTTAGTTCTGCTCGCTTTCTCACTAATGACTATGGGACGGTGGTACATTTGACTCGCATATCTCGCACCAGTGCCAACTATCAGAGGTTTCTTCGTTCAATTCCGCCTCTTGTGTGCCATAGAGTTGCTCATACGTTGTGCCTAGCGGAGCCATACCTGCACGCTTGCGATTCGTTGCAATTGCCTTCTCAAATTGCTGAGTATGATACGCACAAATGCCATCGGCGTCATGCTCAGGGTTACACGCTCTACAATAATTGCCACTTGGCTCGTCTGCTCGCTCGTTTCGATTGGTCCAGGCCATGATGTTTACTCACTTTCGCGTCTCAAACTAGAGGTCGCCTGAATACTTGCGTCCCAGCACAACCTCTGTTACTACAAAGCCTTTGCGTCTCAATCGTTCTGCTTCATTTTCGATACAACCCCTGCAATTTTCGCTGTCATAGATGAGTTCGCCATGACGATTGATATAGTACAGGTAACTTGCGTCTTCGTTTGACTCTTGCACCTGGCACTCCTGCGATCTCTGCATAGGAGTCTCTGCTTGACGTGGCTTGCTGAGCAGGAGTAGCACCATGATAACCAGGACAATGATGAGAAACATAGTCATCAGCTACGCCTCACTCTCTTCTATGATGATCTGGTCTAGGTACTTCTGGACGGTAGGATGTGAGGGCTTGCCCCCCAGCATTGCCGATATCTTGCGACTCGACAAGCTCCGGTCAGTGTGATAAATCGCTCGTATGCGCTCTTTGGTATCGCCCTGGTCGATTGCACCTTCTGTAATCTGCATAATTGGCATAGAAGACAGGCGCGGCGCGGCCACAACGGGCGGCAATGCCTGTTGTACGGTGGTTGTCACCTGCTCTATCGCTACCCGCGTGATCGTTTGCTGCATGGCCTCTATGCGCTCTTGTGCCTGCTCGTTGACTTGTGCCAGGAGCTGCCCTATCAGTTCTTGTGTCCGGGCCTCGTGGCTTGCGGTAATCTCCGTGATTGTCGTCTGTAATCTCTGCTCGTGCTGGGTGTCACGTTGCTGTATCGCGTGGGTGTGCTGCTCATGCAATCGCTGTAATTCATTGCGTTGCGTGTCGATCTGCTCTTGCAATGCATCGACTACACGAGCAGGCGGCGCATGTCTCCCTGATTTGTGCAGACGACGGAACACTGAGTAGCAGACCGCGCCCACACATCGACTAATCAAGAGAAACAAGGATAGGGCGTCCATACCCCAACCCTTCGCAAGCGGAAAGTATACCTGTATCGCGCCCTCGCACATGCTGAGGATACTTAGCACAATGAGCGTAACCGCAATGCCAGTAGCCCAGCTTGCCCTACTCGTGTCGCCCCGTTCACGCGCCTCTCTCGACATGACGAACAATCCGGGGGCCGAGAGATCGAGCGCGATGATCTGCGAGACAATCCACACGGTATCAACGCCAGGGTTCGTGTTGCCATGCTGGGCCATTTTGTACCCAGCGTAGCCAATACCCACGAGTAAGACGACTTCCGCGAGGATCATAAAGGCTTTGAGCATCCATTCGATAACGGTATCCATCCCTGAGAGTAACCGCTCGTGCCATACCTCTACGTCTTGTGCGGTAGGATTTGATGCCATTACAATGCCTCCGCTTCTTTGGTGTAATCCAGTGCAAGCCGTACCATTTCGCGCTGAAATTCCTGAATTTCGTTGTACTCAGATTTGGCAGTTTGATACCGTTCACTTGCGCCAGATCGAACATTCCAGACGCGCTGTATGCACTCTTGCATGGTTTCCCCAGCAGGCCCATTGATAACAGCCTCTAATTTGGCTTGTAGAGTAGGTTTAATGCTATTTCGTGGGCGGCTTTCTTCCGGCTTTCTTACGAGTTTCAGACGCCCTTCTGTATCGCTCGATTCCTCTTCGGACACGAACACCTTGTAGGAGGATTGCGGCGCGTCGTCTGACTCGACAACAGGCCCATCAATTGCCTGTAGCTTGCCCTTCACATCGTAGTCAATCGACATTCCCAGGTCTGCTCCGTTGATCTGCTCGACCACAAATTGACCGCGCTGCCGAGCCTCGAAATTGCGCTTGACTAGCTCTGTCGAGACAAATCCGGCGGCTTGTGCTGCCGATGGTTTCACACAAAAAGCCATGTTGAGACCGATGAACTGATTCATTGCCTCGACTAAATCTTCGTCGCGGTAGTCCACCTGGGCGCACACAATCAGGTGTAAGCCAACTTTGAGGCCACGCGTGGCGATACCATCGAACGCGGTAAGGGCATTTTCCAGGGTGAGTGCTGCAATCTTCTTGTTTTTCACGAGATTTGCGAGTTTGCGCTTCCAGTATAGAAATTCCTCAAAGTAGATCACCACTTTGGGAAGGGCCGCGACATACGCTTCGCCGCGCTGCTCCCCCAGCTCATAGCGATATTCCTGGTACTGATGCAAGAGTATCAACTGCTCTGCTACCTGCTCAGGAGTTGTCGCGTGCATCTTGATTTTTTTCAGGCCGGTGTCAATCGTCATGACGTGCGGATCGTCGGCAAAAAGGCGGCTGGTTTTGTTCTCCAGGTCCAGTAGCACGAGCAAGAGATGTTGTCTATCGTGCGTCATTCGCAACTGGTCAAGGATGGATGCCACATTACAGGACTTGCCCATCTGTGTACCACCAATCACCTTTAGGTGTGTGCCTTCCAAGTTGGCTAAAATGAGTTCGCGTGATTGCAGGCTACGGCCCAGCACGAACTCGTAAGCGTTGCGTTTGACGTATTGTACGGCCTCTTCAAGCGTCGGCTTGACTAGCCCACCGGGGGGGAGTGCGGCCTGTATGGGATCAGTATTTTTCACCTCACTCACTCGTGCCGTGTTGTGTATGCTCGTGAGGTTAGGATGCTCACGATATTGGCCGTGTAGCTGCACTACGTCCAGAAGATTGACACCATACAGCGCGGCATTGCCCTGGTCATCAAAATGGACAGTACGGCGCGATAGATCGACAGAAACGGCGTGCATCTCGTTCTCACGTCTGCGCTGCTCTCGACGGTCTGTCACATCCTCTTGCATATGCACAAAGGCGAGATAGCCCTGATAGATGCCAGCGACAACTAGACCGCCAGGAACCAGTATCACGCACGCAATCAAGATTACATGCATGAGCAAGGAAAGCGGATTCCATACGGCTTGTAGCACAGCAACCGCGCCCACAAGAACAGCTAACCCGCCCACGAGAAACAAACAGGCCGTGAATATTTGGCGAGTCGGGGAAACGGCGTACACCTGTATATCTTGTTTCATATCATCATCACCTTACTTGCTAAGAGTCGGACGCACAAAACGCGCTACATTGGGAGCCAATTTGTAAAGCAAAATGAGAGCCACGAGCCAGATCATCAGACGTGTAAAACTGTCTGCATGGCCGTAAAGTGCTGTAAAGTTTGTGGAAAGCTCTTGCATTGCAGCAACCGCAATGTTGAGCAGGTACGCGACAAAGATGAGGGCTGCAATAGCTACGCCGCTCATGGCAATGATGCCAAGTGTAAAGGTACTTACCAGCATCGTGGAAAGTTTACCAGGGGTCAAGAATGGTTTTTGCTCAGGTATAATCATTGTGCCTAGTCCTTTTTTGATTGCTAGGCTTGTCAGGCGGGGTATGTTATCATCTTCCCAGCCCGCAAGCGGTCTATTCGCTCGTGGGTTAGCTGGGGTCTCGTGAGTTTTGCGGCCTCGATATCCCAGCGTACACAATACAGGATGCTTAGTTCAACTTTTCACTCTCAAAACTATCTAATTTGCTACTTAGATCATCTTCACTCATCGCCAGGACCGAGGTCAGAGAGCCTATATACCGCTCTTGCTTTGCGCCTGCAACCTTGCGAGCGACATACACATAGGGGTTGCCCTTGCGAGTCTTCGGAACATACGTCCAGTTGCCGTGTTGCTTCATGATCGCCCTTACCTCTTCGAGTGTCATGCTCTTTTGTGCCTCTATCATAGTTTTTCCTCAATTCCAAGTATTCCAAGTGCCTCTGTCAGTAGTTTACCGCATAGTTAGGCAACTTGTCAAGGGGTTAGGCACCCAATTTTTACAGCTTTCCAATATTGTGTAAAAATCCATGTAAAGCGTTTACATCAGTAGTTGGAATTGTAAAAATTGTCAAGATGCTGTAAACTAGTAAAAACGAATGGAGATTACGCAATGGCAAGACGACAACCGCCGGAGGGCTATATTACGTCACATGATGCTGCTGAACGCATCGGAGTAAGCGATGGTATGCTAAGCCTCTACGTGAAACAGGGCAAGCTCCAACGCTACGGACCGGAGACACGCAAATATAAATTCTACAAAGTGAGTGAGGTAGAGGCCCTGGCACAATCAGAAAATGCTTTTTTTGAGAAGGGGCGCATTATCCCGCGAGAAGTAGACGCCGTGTTTAGCCCAGCGACACATGCCGATATGGACGCCCTGTATGCAATGGCTGTTAAGCTCTTTCCACATACCGCAAGTGCGGAGCATCGCCGCTCGTGGCTCACCAAAGAGCCACGCGGTCATTATGTCGTCAAGCGAAAATCAGACGGCGCGGTTGTTGCGTACCTCTACCTACTGGCATTGCAGCATGATCTAATCGTCCGATACATGCATGGTGAGGTGAGGAATATTCACATTACCTCAGAGGATGTATTGAACTTTGTTCCTGGCGTTCCTGTCGAGATCATTCTAGGGGGCATTGCCAGCGATCCTGATGTTGTAGAAGAAGACACGCGGGCCGGATATGTCGCGGTCCTCTTACGTGGTGTGCGTAAAGACTTAGAGCGGCTGGGGCATGAGGGCATCACGATCACGCGCATGTATGCCTACTCTGAAACTGAGAGCGGTATAGCGATGTGTGCGCGGCTGGGCATGTCACAATGGGAAGAACCGAGGGGGAAACGTTGCACGTTTCAGATGGATATAGCATCTTCCAACGCGTCAATTATGCGAACTTATAATCATGCTCTCACACAATGGTATACAGCACATCAGGGAAACGTGCCACAACGCGAAAACGCTACGAGACGCATAGTTACACCTTCCAAAAATCAAGGGCGTTCTACGATCACTACAGACGCATTAAACGCACATCCTGAAAACGTACCACCGGACGCGATACCCTTGTATCAGTTCGCACGCGAAAACGGCCTAGATCGTCGCAAAATGTTAGATCACTTGTTGAGGAATAACCAGGAACACATAGCTGTACCTATCGCAGCTCGACCAGGGCAATACGAGCGATATCTTACACCGGAGCAACAAGCCGCAATTCTTGCGTACTGGCAACAAAAAAGGACGCCTTAACCACGAGGGCGGGCGTCCCAGCTTCTGTAATCTACGATGCACGTTTGTTGAGCAGGCTAAACGGCGCGTTCCCATTCAGAGGGGCATTGTCGCGGCGGGCCTGCTCGTTCGATTCCATCGCCTCTTTGTGCTTACACTTCCCACGAGCCGGACAGGTGCAGCTCGTGGCATTGCCTCTAAACAGCGTCACATCATAGGTGTGTCGGTTCGTGGGCGTCCAATCGCTAGCCTTGACGCGATAAGTGATTCCACCTGTGAAGCGTCCAGATCGCTTGTGTGCGTAGCGATACAGCGCGACAACGGGCGCGGGTGCTGTCTTCTGCTCTTTCCTCATCAGGATTAACCTCTCTTTACAAACACGTCAATAAGTGGGCGACGTGGGCGAGCTGGGCGCGGTGGTAGCACTGATTGTATGAGTTTTACGCGGCCTTGTGCCTTCATCCGGCGCCGTAAGTATTTACGTGCGAAAAAGGGATGTGATTCCACCGTAGCCCAAAAGCCCTTAGATCGTGCCTCTTGCATCGACTCCTGAGCGCAGCGCGTGATACCGCCGCGTCGTCTCGCATCGTGCAAATAGGCCGCTTTTTGTTCGTCGCTCATATGGGCATACTCAGGATTTTTATATATGCGTGCCATGTGGCGATCATCCTCTCGTGTGGCAACGTGCCCAGGTGAGAAACAACGTCTACAGGATGTTCCCACCTGGGGGGCTAATGTGCGACAAAACTAGAGGTGATCGCCGTGAAAAATGCGCTCTTTTTCCTGTCGAGAGAGCAACCCAGCTTGATAAGGAGCGCGAATATATTCCTGATAATAGTCTGTAACCTTGCCCGTTGCCGTGTCTATGGTTTCATGGCAAGGGCATATCAGGTCATTACAGAAGGGATGTGAGTCTGTGTGCAGCTTGTAGTCAGTCGGGATGACGACTGCAAGCGTGTTGTGTGTGGTCAGGACGCCAACGAGGGCGGTGTACATCTTGGCTTGAAGTGCCTTTTTCATGTGCTATACTCTCCTGTGAATGGTGATTGTGGTCAACAATTTTAGAAACATCGTTCAATCCGGCGCGGTCTGTGCTACGAACACAGACCGCGCTTTGTTTGTGCCTATCTCTTCAGAGAAAAGGCGCGGCTTGCGTAGTGGCGGGCGTCCTGCTCGACCTGCTTACCGCTCGTGGCTTGTGGTTTCGCGGCCATGACACGGGCGAGTGTGCTTTGCCAAGAAGGTATGGCATGATTGCCACAATGGTTTGCCGCTTGTTACGCTTGAACAGTTCAGCTTTGTAGAGAGCCATTGCCACAATGG
>JAABUZ0100007441.1_pt1 | contig 13199 bp, 11 predicted proteins | sample 5562091 | NCBI WGS metagenome assembly JAABUZ01 (sample SAMN12813069, study PRJNA571459) | rock metagenome | isolation source: Antarctica rocks | place: Antarctica: Victoria Land, Linnaeus Terrace sud | collected 2015-12-21 | reverse complement strand
GCCCTACTTCGTCACCCCACAGCGGCTCACGGCCAGCCTCAGCCAAGCCCGCGACGCCGCCAGCCGGGCCGGGCGCTCCGCCGAATCGGTCGAGGGCGCCGTGTTCCTGTGGGGCGCCGTCGCCGGGGATGCCGCCCGTGCCCGAGCACAGGCCGTCCAGGCGGTGAGCGCGACCTACAACCAGGACTTCAAACCGCTAGCCGACCGCTATCTGCTCACCGGAAGACCAGCCGACCTGATCCACCGGCTAGGCGAATACCGCGACGCCGGCGCGAGTTCGGTGATCTTCTCACCGGCCTGCGCACCCGAGCACCGCACGGCGATGATCGAATTGTTCGCCCAAGAGGTGCTTCCCGCCACTGTCGATTAAAGGACCAAGGCCGAGCGTGACAAGACCCGGCGAGACGAAGCGCTGGCTCGGCTCACCGCCGAGCTCGACCGGATCGCCACTGCCCGCGCCCGCGACGCGCAGCGCCGCTAGGACGGCTGCAGGGCCGGTGCCGACAACGTCCACGTCCGCGCCGAGTGCGCGCTGCGCGATCATCCGACGGGGCGCTGGCTGCGCCAGCGGCTCTCCGGCCGCTCACCCTCGACCGGGCCAAGATCGCCGCTGAGGAGCGGCTGGACGGCAAGTACCTGCTGTCCACCTCCGACCCCGACCTGTCCGCCGAAGACGTCGCGCTGGGCTACAAGAACCTGCTCGAGGCCGAACGCGGGTTCCGCGACCTCAAGTCCACCCTGGAGCTGCGGCCGGTGTTCCACCGCATCGAACCCCGCATTCGCGCGCACGTCCTGCTGTGCTGGCTGGCGCTGCTGCTCATCCGCGTCGCCGAACGCCGCACCGGGCTGACCTGGCGGCGGATCGCCCTCGAACTCGGCCGCGTGCACGCCGTCACCCTCACCGGCAGCGCCGGCAGCGTCACCCAGACCACCCCGCTCAGCGACACCGCCCAGGGCATTCTCAGGGCCTGCCAGGTCACCCCGCCTCCAGCCGTGACGACCCTAAACCCCGTCTGACCTGCAAGTTCTCGTCCCAGCAGCACCCCGGAAGGCGTAGGCACACGCCCTCCTACCGATCCGCGCCCTGTTTCCGCACGTCAGACCCCGGATAAGGCGTGATCATCTGCCCACCAACTGCGGAAGCCGGGAGAAGCGGACGACGCAGAACCCGAGTTGGTCGCCCGGCTGCGGGCAGTGCAGGACCAGCGCCGCCGGCTGCGCCGGTCCGGTAGGACCAGCGGACGACCACCGCCCTGCTCCCGCCCGCACCGGCTTGCGCGCCAGCCAAGGTCGGCCGCAGAAGTCGGTGCCTGGTCCTACGTTGCCCAGGAACGCCAAGGAGGAGGACGCGTGACAGCCCCGACCCCAGCCCGCCGGTCAGGACGCGGACGAGGTCGTCTCCGACGCGGTTGCTGCCCTGCCCGTGGGCGCCCGGCCGACCGTAAGGGTTGACGGCCTTCGCGAGGCCAGGGGGCGATCTCCTTGTTCGCAGTTGTTTCCCGATAGCGTTCTGGGAGTCGCCATGGGCGAACTACTAAAGCAGACGGCGAGGGGGTCCGTGCCCCCCCGGCTGCCACTCCAGCGCCACCGCTCTTCCGCACGGTCGTCCCTGGTCCCCAAGTTGAACGATCAGTCGCCGCCGACGCGACGGTCGTGTCCCGCCCAGTGCGGGTCACGTAGCTGCTTGCGGAGGAGCTTGTCTACCGGGCTTTTAGGCAACGGATCGGTAGCCAACTCGACCCGCGACGGCTTCTTGTAGGACCCCAGGGTGTCCGCAACGAGCGTGGTGATCTCCTGCTCGCTGACGGTCGCACCCTCCTTCACGGTGCAGACCGCCATCGGGGTCTCGCCCCACCGTTCGTGCGGTATCGCGAACACTGCGACGTCCACGACGTCCAGGTGGTCGGCGATGACCGTTTCGAGCTCGGAGGCTGTGCTCGCGGGCCGTGTCGTCGCACGGCTGCGCGCGTTCACCGGCGCGGAGGTGGCCTTCGCCGCCGTGCTTGATCCCGCGGGAGCGCGGTTCCGCATTGGGCAACTGGCCGGCACCCGGACGGCACGCCTCGCTGGGCACTACCAGCAGGTCATTGCCTGGTCCGCCGGGGACGCCGCGCTGGACCCCGTTCCGCTGCTGCAGGCACTGCACTATTGCACGATGGGCGGCCACGCGTGTTTCCACGGAGCAGCTTCCTCGAAGGCGGCGGACGCCTTGAGCACCAGAGGGTCAGCCAGGTGGCGACCGATGATCTGCAGGCCGATTGGCAGGCCGTCGGCAGTGAAACCAGCAGGAATGCTTGCCGCGGGTTGCCCGGTGAAGTTCAGCGGATAGGTAAAGTGCAACCACTCGGTCGGCTCTACCCTCCTGCCCTCGATCATCTCGGGGCCCTGGATGCCGACTTCGAACGGCGGTACCGCCAGCGTTGGGGTGAGCAGTAGGTCGTAGTTGCGCATAAAGCGCCACATCTTGTTGTTGACGGCCTTGCGGGCAAGCAGCGCATCCGTGAACTGCTCCGCGGTCCATTGGGTACGTAGGAAGTCGACGACATGAGGTGTCATGTTGTCCGCGCCGACCTCCTCGAGGCGCCGCCTGAGGCCGGTTAGGTCGCTTTCACTAGCGACTGTCGCCCAGAACGCCTCGAAGGGGTTGTCCCAGCCGGGATTGGCCTCCTCGACAACACACCCGAGATCGTCCTCGAACACGCGCACAGCGCGGCCGACGACGGCGCGGACCTCCGGGTCGACGGCGGCATATCCCCAGTCCGAGCTGTACGCCACCCGACAGCCGGAGATACCGCCGGTAAGGACGTCCATCCAGTCAAACTCTGGCGTTGGCAGCGAATAACGGTCACGGTCGTCCGGTCCAGCTATCACCGACAGCATCAAGGCAGCGTCGGCGACGGTTCGGCTGAGCGGACCGATGTGCTCGAGGGACTCCCAGCTGGACACGCCCGGGTAGCGCTCGTCCTTCGTCCCCGGGTAGAGCGGCACCCGCCCCATGGACGCTTTCATCCCATAGACGCCGCAGAAGCTAGCCGGAATACGGATCGAGCCCCCGCCGTCGCTGCCGATGGCGAAGGGTCCGATACCTGCTGATACTGCAGCGCCGGACCCGGCACTCGACCCGCCGGAGGTGAGATCGGTATTCCAGGGATTGCGGGTGGCTGGGAACACCGGATTATGACCGACGCCGCTATACCCGAACTCAGGGACGTTAGTCTTGCCGATAACAATGGCCCCGGCGTCCTTCAAACGCTCCACGACGACGTCGTCCTCGTCCGGCACGAAATCCTCATAGAGCTTTGAGCCGGACACCGTGCGCACGCCCTTCGTGCACACCAAGTCCTTGATGGCTACAGGCACGCCCGCGAGCGGGCCAACGGGCTCGCCAGCCATGAGCAACTTCTCGATCCGCATCGCGTCGGCCCGCGCCGCCTCCGGCGTTGGAGTGCAGAAGGCATGGATGTGCGGGTCGAGTCGATCCATCCGGTCCAGCACCGCGTCGACCACTTCGACCGGTGACAGGCGCTTGGCACTGATTTCGCCAGCGAGGGAGACGGCGTCGAGCTGGCAGATGTTGCTCGAACCATCAGGGGTACTCGTCATCGAGGGCTCCGTCGTAAGTGCTCGGTTAGAGACTAAGAGGTTGTCGTGCAGGAGTTTCAGCCGGGGCAGGTCGCCTCAAGGGGCGCTAGCGGGGGCCGTCACCTTCTGCCGTCCGCGCAGGCTGCTGCCCGCAAGGACCGCGAGGAGCGAGTAGGCCAGGACGGCCACTGCCATCCCTACCACCGCGTCGGCGAGTTGCGGCGCGTGGTAGTGCACCACATAGGCGACTGCCGCCGCGATGGCCCAGACCAAGAAAGCGGTCCACCTCGCGAGCACCGGCTCGCGTAGTTGGGACGCTCCACGTAGGAACAACTGATCGGTGATGACCACCGCGCCTATAGGAGGAACGAAGATGCCCAACACGTTCAGGTATGTCAAAAAGTGCGTCCAAATCCCTGCCAGGGCGGCAAGTGTTCCGATGACGCCGAGGACCAGTGTCATTAGTCGCATATGAGTACGCAGGATGTGGCTCCAGCCCACCGCGCCGTTGTAGAGACAATGGGTACAGACTGATCCGAGGTTGACGAAGATGAACAGAAATGCGAGGACCGACAGCAGCGTCCCGTGACCATGCGCGATCATCGGGAGGAAGTTGCCGCCGTTGACATCGGGCTTGGTGACAGCTCCCGATGCAACGATGATGCCGCCGACGATGAACGCCACGAGGTTGGCGATCGGAAACGCGGTGAATGCTGCCGCGACACCTTCGCGACCGTTCCGTGACCAGCGAGTGAAGTCCCCGGTCATCGTTCCAGAATCAGCGAACGTCGCCACCACCAGCGTGACGCCCGCGCCCAACGACAGGCCTGCGGTTCCTCCTGACAGGCCAGCGTAGTTCCAGATCGCGCTCAGGCTGTGGGTACGAGCGATCAGTACCAGTGTGATGGCGGCGAGCAGGATAAACATGGGTGCCGCCACCGCCCCCAGGAGTGACAATGCGCGGATGCCGATGAACGTGACGGCGATATACAGCGCTCCTGCGATGACAATGACCAGCTTCTCGTTCCAACCGAACGACTGGCTAACCGTGGCGCCGGTCAGACCCGTCTGAAAGGCGAACCAGCCGGTAACGATGGTGGCGAGGAAACCGGAGGCGACAACGTACCCGTAGCGACCGAAGACCCGGGTGGCGGTGAGGGCAAAGTTCAAGCCGGTTGCCCCGGCCAGGTAGCTGAGCGCTCCCACATACAGGAAGAGCGCGAGATTCCCAAGAACGATCGCCAGCAGGCCCTTCTGGAACCCCAGGAAAGCTGTGATCACTCCGCCAAAGACCGCACAGGTAAGGATCATCGGAAAGCCGAACCAAACCGCTGCAACTGATCGCCAGGGCTTTCGGTGCGCCTGCGGCACCGAAACATGCTCGAACTCCGACTCGAGTTCCAAGCCGGCTACGTGCTCGACCTCATCGACGGCCATGGCGGTCCCTCCAACGATGCGAGTAGCAGGCCAGCGGATACAGACTGCTGGCCACTCTTGCCGATATATGCGGTACCCAGCGGCCGCCGGCTACTAGTCAAAGGACGACGAAACAGCAGGTCGAGAACTCTGATGCGGCACAGCGTAGCGCCGAGCAGCCAGCGCCACTATCCGCGGGGTCGAAGATGCAGGTCCAGCAGTTCCCGTGTGCGGCGCGACTGCTCGGCAATAGCAGCAGCCGCTGTCCTTCAACCATCGGACAACCAGCCTCGCACAACTGTCGGCGTCTGCCGGCTAGGACCCAGTCCTGACGGGGAGTCCTCTCTGTGACGACGACGAGCTTGTGCGGACGTTGCGGCGCCGGACGAGTCATCTCCGCCAACTCGGCTCAGGGTGGGCGCTGTAGAGGCGATGGCCGGCGAGCCGTTGGCTGAGGCAGCGCTGAGCTCGCACGGCTCGGTCACGTGGTCCGGATGACCGTGAACGTGAAGCGGCCCTCGATGAAGTAGGACCGTGAGTGCATGACCGGCCGGTTGGTCCGGTCGAAGTGCAGCTGGTCGAGCAAGACGAACAGCTTGTGCTTGCCTGCCTCATCGCCCCACCCGATGTCGGGCCGGTCGACGGCGTGGACCTCGGAGACTGCCCGGATCGGCTCGGGACCGCCATGGAGGGCGAGGAACGCGAACACCGAGCCGGTGAGGTCGCGCGGCCGGAAGTCGGCCGGTAGCACCCACCGCGGCAGGGTGTCGTAGGAGTAGGCGACGGTGATGCCGTCGGCCAGGATGCGTCGCTGGATGTCCAGGACCAGCTCACCCGGTGCCAACGCGAACCGCTGCTGCTCCTCCGGCTGCGCCCGTCGAAGGGTCCGGTGGTGGTAGTGCATGCCGGGTTGCCGACCGGTGTCGGCGATCGTCGCCGTGATCGAGCGCAGCTCCTGCATGCCGGTCCGGATCATCGACACGTCGGCGAGGAAGGTGCCGCGTCCCTGCTGGATGCTCAGCAGCCCCTGGCTCTCGAGCGCTTTCACGGCTGTTCGCACGGTGCTGCGGGACAGGCCGTACTCATTGCCGAGCTCAGCCTCGGTCGGCAGCCGCTGGCCGGCGGCCCATTCACCGGCGAGGATGCGCGACTTGAGTCCGCTGGCCAGCACCTCGGGGAGCTTCCGTCGGACGGGACCGGCGACCATGTCCGGTATCGAACCATGATGCTTCTTGAAACATGCTTGACATACGACATACGTCAGACGAATGTCGGCGCGTGCGGACGATCGACTGGGACGACGGGGCAGTGGTCATCATCGACCAGACCGCACTGCCGCACGAGGAGCGGATGCTCCGGCTGACCACCGTCGACGAGCTTGTGCAAGCGATCAACCTCCTGGCTGTGCGTGGCGCCATGGCGCTCGGCGTCGCTGGGGCAATGGGCGTGGCGCTCGCCGCCCACAGCGCGGAGAGGTCGGGCGTGGACGCGGACGTGGACGCGGCTGTGGACGCGGCCGCCGCTGCTCTAGTCGAGGCCCGGCCGACGGCGGTGAACCTCGGATGGGGGGTGCGCACGGCGCTCGCGGCACGCGCCGGGGGCGCACCAGCCCTGCTCGCCGCCGCCCTCCAGGTCCGCGACCTCGACATCGCGGCCAACCTCGAGATCGGGCGGCGCAGTGCCGGCGTCCTCGCCGGCACCAGCCGCATCCTGACCCACTGCAACGCCGGCGCGCTGGCCGGCTCCGAGTGGGGCACCGCGCTGTCAGCCATCGTCCAACTGCACTCTCGCTCTCCGCTGGAGATGGTCTACACCTGCGAGACACGGCCGTTGATGCAGGGCAGCCGGCTCACGGCCTGGGAGCTGGGACGGGCCGACATTCCGCACCGGGTGATCGTCGACAGCGCCAGCTCGGGCATCATCCTGCGCGGCGAGGTGGGAGCGGTCGTCGTTGGCGCGGACCGCATCGCCGCCAACGGCGACACGGCCAACAAGGTCGGCACGCTGGCGCACGCGCTCGCGGCGAGGCGGCGCGGCATCCCCTTCGTCGTCGCTGCCCCCGAGGCGACCATCGATCTGGGGACGCCATCCGGCGCCCACATCCAGATCGAGGAGCGCGACGAGCGCGAGGTGCTCGACCTCGCAGGCAGCCGGGTCGCCGCGCCCGGGAGCCACGCCTACAACCCGGCCTTTGACGTGACCCCGGCCGACCTGATCACCGCCATCGTGACCGAGCGCCGCACTATTCGTCCCTCGCTCGGCGAGCGCCCCACGACATTCGTGCCCTGACCCTGATACTCCCCCAACGTCCTACCTACCTGGAGGCAAGCACATGACTCGACCCAGCCGTTTCCTCGCCGCGAGCGCTTTGGTGGGGCTCGCCCTCACCGCCTGCTCGCAGGGCGGCTCGACGGGCTCGACCAGCGGTTCGGGGGGCTCCGGTGGCAGCGTGAAGACAACGAAAGCGAGCGACATCACCATCGGCTATGCCGGCCCCACCTTGACCAACGCCTTCTTCGTGGGGCTGGAGAAGGGCGTCAAGGACGGTGCGACGCAGCAGGGCTTCAAGCTCAAGGAAACCAACGCTAACGGTGACGCACAGCAGCAGTTCAACGACGCTGTGAACCTGCTCGGCCAGGGTGTCAACGTGCTGATCCTGACCCCGATCGACTCCAACGGCATCACACCCGCCGTCCAGCAGGCCAACAGCAAGGGCGTCCCCGTCTTCACCCTCGACCGGGGCTCGAGTGGTGGCAAGATCACCTCCTTCGTCGAGACCGACAACGTCTCGGCCGGCAAAGAGGCCGCCAAGTGGATCGGTGACCAGATGACGAAGCGGTACGGCTCGCCCAAGGGCAACGTCGTCGACCTGCAGGGCCTCATCGGCACCACAGCCGCGAAATCGCGGGAGGAGGGCTTCCAGACCGGGCTGAAGTCCCTTCCGGGCCTCAAGATCGTCGCGAACCAGGAGGGGGGGTTCGACCAGGAGAAGTCGCTCAACGCGATGACCAACATCCTCCAGGCGCAGCCCAAGATCGACGCGCTCTTCGGCGCCAACGACGACAACACGGTCGGCGCACTTCGCGCCATCGACTCCGCGGGCCGCTACGCGCCCCCTTCCAGCCCTAACCACATCTTCATCATCGGTCTGGACGGCACGGCTCAGGCCCTTGACGCCATCCGCCAGGGCAAGCAGGACGCGACGATCAGCCAGAACCCGATCAAGATGGCTGAGCGTTCGCTGGGCTTCGTGAAGCAACTGATGGTTGACGGCAAGCAGGTGCCCGCGCACGACTTCTGGCCGTCGATTTTGATCAACAAGGCGAACATCGACTCACCGGCGGTGCAGCAGTACGGGCTCTGGTCGCAAGAGGTCAAGTAGCGCCCGTCCATTCTGTTCACCCTGCTTGAGGAGCCGCCGTGCCCGACCTGCTGCTGGAGATGATCGGCATCAGCAAGTCCTTCCCGGGCGTCCGGGCGCTGAAAGGCGTCGACCTGCAGGTGCCGGCCGCGCACGTCCTGGCGGTGGTCGGGGAGAACGGCGCGGGTAAGAGCACGCTGATGAAGGTCCTCGCCGGCGCCTACACCGCCGACGCCGGCGAGGTCCGCATCGGCGGGAAGGTGCTCAGCGCCGGTCCCGCCGCGGCGCTTCACGCCGGCATCGCGGTCATCTACCAGGAGCTCAGCCTCGTGCCGGAGCTCTCGGTCACTGAAAACCTCCTGCTCGGCCGCATGCCGATGCGCGGGGGGCTGCTCGACCGGCGGGAGGCACGGCGCCGGGCGGTGGAGGCGCTGGCCCGGGTGGGGCTGCCCGACCTCGACCCCGGCACCAAGGTGGCGACCTTGGGGCTCAACGTGCGGCAGCTGGTCGAGATCGCCAAGGCGCTCGCCAAGGACGTCCGCGTCCTGGTGATGGACGAGCCGACCGCGGCGCTGCAGGCCAGCGACATCGAGGAGCTGTTCGCTGTCGTGCGCGGCCTGCGCGAGCAGGGGCTGGCCGTCATCTACATCTCGCACCACCTCGACGAGGTGCTCGCCCTCGCTGACAGCGTTATGGTCCTGAGGGACGGCGCAGTGGTCGACAGCCGCCCCCTCAAGGACTGGACCGAGGCGTCCCTGGTGCGATCGATGGTCGCGCGTGAACTCGACCAGCTCTACCCGTGGCGGCCTCGTCCGCTCGGGGAGACCGTGCTCGAGGCGCGTGACCTCGTTCGGCCACCTCGGCTGCAGGGAGTGAGCCTGCAGCTGCGAGCGGGGGAGATCCTCGGGGTGGCAGGCATCGCGGGTGCTGGGCGAACCGACCTGCTCAAGGCGCTCTGTGGGGCGGAACCTCCGGTCTCTGGCGAGGTGCTGCTCGACGGCAAGCCGGTGCGGGTCCGCTCACCCCGCGCCGCGATCGACCAGGGCATCGTTTATGCGCCGGAGGACCGGAAGCTCGAGGGCCTCGTCCTGGGCGCAAGTATCGAGGAGAACATCGCCCTGTCCTCGTTCCGGCTGCTGACCCGGGGGGGCTGGGTCAACCGGCGCCGGCAGCACCGGCTGGCAGAGGAGGCCGTGCAGCGCTTCGGGATCCGCGCCCCCGGGGTGCAGACGGTCACGGGGACGCTGTCGGGCGGCAACCAGCAAAAGGTCGTCCTTGCGCGGGTCACCCAAGTCGGGCCGCGAGTGGTGCTGCTCGATGAGCCCACCCGCGGCGTCGACGTCGGTGCGAAGGCGGAGGTGTACGAGCACGCGCTGAGGCTGGCCGAGCAGGGCACCGGTGTGCTGCTGGTCAGCTCCGAGCTGCCTGAGGTGCTCGGCATGTCCGACCGAGTGCTCGTCATGCGACAGGGGCGCGTCGTGCGCGAGCTGAGCCGCGAACAGGCCAACCAGGAGACCGTGATGCAGTCGGAGACCGCCGGGTGAGGCAGCGGACGAGGATGACGACAGGAGCGCGATGAGCCAGCAGACCAGTGGGCCACCGAGCGAACCCGCCAAGACCGACGCCCCTCAGGCGGGACGTGGCTCGAGTGGGGCGGCTGACGACCATCAGGTCGAGCGGGCACCCGCCGCCCCTTCCGCGGCAGTCACGCGCCGCAACCCGATGGACCTGCTGACAGGCGTCGGGCCGATCCTGCTGGCGCTGCTCGCGCTGTGCATCGTGCTCAGCCTAACGACCGATACCTTCCTCAAGACCTCGAACCTGACCAACATCGTCGTGCAGACCTCGGTCGTCGGCATCGCCGCGGTAGGCGGAACGTTCGTGATCATCACCAGCGGGATCGACCTCAGCGTCGGGTCTAACGTGGCGCTGTCCGGGATGGTGGCCGCGTACGCGATGACCCACGGGTTCGGCAGCGGAGTGGTCGGGCTGCTGGTCGCCCTCGCCGTCGGGATGCTGGTTGGCGCCTTCAACGGACTGTCGACCACCGCTTTGCGGCTTACGCCGTTCATCGCGACGCTCGCCGCCCTCGCCATGGCACGCGGACTCACCCAGGAGGTCTCGAAGGGGCAGACGATCTTCGGTTTCCCCTCGTCGTTCACGTTCCTCGGGAACGGCTACATCGCCGGTCTCCAGGCCCCCGTCGTGGTCACGCTGCTCGTCTTCCTGATCGGGCACCTGCTGCTCACCCGGACGCTGTTCGGCCACCAGGTCTACGCACTCGGCGGCAACCGGGAGGCGGCGCGGCTGGCCGGCATCCCGGTGCGCAGGGTCGAGTTCTTGGTCTACGTGCTCGCCGGACTCTGCGCGGGGCTTGCGGCCGTTGTCCTGACCGGACGACTGAACTCCGCGCTCGCATCCTCGGCCACCGGGCTTGAGCTGCAGGTCATCGCCGCTGTGGTCATCGGCGGCACTTCTCTCTTCGGCGGTCGTGGCAGCCTGGCTGGCACGTTCGTCGGGGTACTGCTCATTGGCGTCATCGCCAACGGCCTGACGCTGCTGAACGTCGACCCCTTCCTTCAGCAGTTCGTCCAGGGTGCTGTGATCTTCATCGCGGTCCTTCTGGACGCTCTCAACACCCGCAGACTGGAGCGCGCCCGGTGACGGTGCCGCCCGGGTACGTGCCGCTCGACGCGTCCACCGTCCTCGGCTTCGCCGCGCCCTACCTAGACGCCGAGCCGGTAGAGGCGGCGGAGATCGGCGACGGCAACCTGAACCTGGTCTTCCGCGTCCAGTCGGCGAGCAGCTCAGTGATCGTGAAGCAGGCGCTGCCCTACCTCCGGGTAGCGGGGGAGGGCTGGCCGCTCACACTTGACCGCACCTGCCTCGAGGCCGACGCTATGCGTCTGCACGCCCAGCACGCGCCTGGGCTCGCGCCGCAGGTGCTGCACGTGGACGAGACGGCGGCCGCCGTCGTCCTGGAGGACCTGCACCAGCACGTGGTCTGGCGGACCGCGATGCGCGGGGGTGAGGACGTCGCGGGGGTCGCGAACGCTCTCGGTCGCTACTGCGCCCGGACAATGATTGGCACGAGCAGCCTCGTCATGCCGGCCCTGGAGCGGCGCCAGCTCGCGCTCCGGTTCGAGAACCCCGAGCTCTCAGCCATTTCCGAGGACCTTGTCTTCACGGCTCCGTACATCGAGGCGTCGAGCAACCGCTACGACGAGGCTGCCGCGGACCTCGCCGCCGAACTGCGTGCGGACGCCCGCATGCGAGCTTTGGCAGCGCAGTTGCGCTGGGAGTTCCGAGCCCGGCAGGAGGCGCTGATCCACGGTGACCTGCACACGGGGTCGGTGATGGTGCGCGACGCCGACCTGCGGGTGATCGACGTGGAGTTCGCGACCTGGGGCCCCATGGGCTATGACACGGGCAACGTGATCGCCCATCTCGGCCTTGCTCGCATCGCCCGGTACGCCGGCGGACAAGGTGACCCGGAGGCGGTTGACCGCGACGCCCGAGCCTTCTGGACATCACTGTGTGACGAGGTGGGGCGGGTGTGGCCGTCCGGGGAGCCCTGGCGCGAGAACTTCCTGGCCGCCCTATTAGTGGACACCGCGCGCTACGCCGCTACCGAGATGGTGCGCCGCATCGTGGGGCTGGCACACGTTGCCGACATCGACCAGCTGCCCGACGGCGCTCGGCTCCAGGCGCAGCGCGCCGCGGTCCAGGCGGCCCGATCCCTGCAGGCCCTCCCGGCTGCCGGCACTTTCGACGACGTCTGGGCGCGCTGCGCCCGGAAGGAGACCTGACATGAAGAAGCTTCTCAACGACCCGGACGACTTCGTCGACGAGGTGATCGACGGGCTGCTGCTCGCGCACGGCGGCCAGTTGCGAGCCGCAAGCCCGGACCGCCGGGCACTGGTTCGGGCGGACGCTCCGGCGGCGGGCCGGGTGGGGATTGTGACCGGCGGCGGGTCGGGCCACCTGCCGGTCTTCCTCGGCTATGTGGGTCAGGGGCTGTGCAGCGGAGTCGCAATCGGGAACGTGTTCTCCTCCCCGTCGCCGGAGCAGGTGCTGGCGGCGACCCGCGAGAGCGCAGGTGGAGCCGGTGTGCTGTACCTGTACGGGAACTACGGCGGTGACGTGTTCAACTTCGACCTCGCTGGCGATCTGGCTGACGCGGAGGACATCGAGACGGCCACCGTTCTCGTGACCGACGACGTCGCCTCCGCTCCCCCCGAGAGGGCGGACAGACGGCGGGGAGTGGCCGGGATGGTCTTCGCCTTCAAATGCGCCGGAGCCGCGGCGGAGCGAGGCGGCACATTGCAGGAGGTGGCGGACGCGGCCAGGGCAGCCGTCGCCGCGACCCGAACCATGGGCGTCGGACTGTCACCGACGATCCTGCCCGCTGCCGGCAAGCCGACGTTCGAGCTCGCGGACGGTGAGATGGAGGTAGGCATCGGCATCCACGGCGAGCCCGGAGTGCGCCGGGGACCGCTCGAGACCGCCGACGCGGTGGCCGACCAGCTCGTCTCAGCCGTGGCGGACGACCTTGGCCTGGCGGACGGCGACCGGGTCGCGGTGCTGATCAACGGCTTGGGGGCGACCCCCCTCGAGGAGTTGTACGTCCTCTACCGCAGGGTCTGCCAGCATCTCGGGAACCGAAGCGTCTCGATTGAGCGCCGCTGGGTCGGCGAGTACGCCACGAGCCTGGAGATGGCCGGCGCCTCCGTCAGCCTTATGAAGGTGGACGACGCGCTGCTGTCCCTGCTCGACGAGCCGGCTCGGTCGCCGTTCTTCCGCTTGTGACCGGCGATGAGCTAGCCGCGCTGGTCATACG
>JAABUZ0100007439.1_pt1 | contig 13201 bp, 10 predicted proteins | sample 5562091 | NCBI WGS metagenome assembly JAABUZ01 (sample SAMN12813069, study PRJNA571459) | rock metagenome | isolation source: Antarctica rocks | place: Antarctica: Victoria Land, Linnaeus Terrace sud | collected 2015-12-21 | reverse complement strand
GCCCGCAGACCCTGTTCGTCTCCGCCACTCCCGGCCCGTGGGAAATGGAGCGCACCGGCGGCGCCTTCGTCGAGCAGGTCATCCGCCCCACCGGCCTGATCGACCCGGTCACCGAGATCCGCCCCGTCGAGCGCCAGGTCGACGACCTCCTGGCCGAATGCCGCACCGTGGTCCAGGCCGGCGGACGCATCCTTGTCACCGTGCTCACCAAGCGCATGGCCGAGGACCTCACCGATTACATGACCGAAAACGGCGTCAAGGTCCGCTACCTGCATTCCGACGTCGACACCCTCGAGCGCATCGAGGTCATCCGCGACCTCCGCCTCGGCGTGTTCGACGTGCTCGTCGGCATCAACCTGCTGCGCGAGGGCCTCGACATCCCCGAATGCGCCCTCGTCGCCATCCTCGACGCCGACAAGGAAGGCTTCCTGCGCAGTCAGACCAGCCTGGTGCAGACCATCGGCCGCGCCGCCCGCAACGTCGACGGCCGGGTCATCCTGTATGCCGACCTGATGACCAACTCGCTCCGCTACGCCATCGAGGAAACCGAGCGCCGCCGCACCAAGCAGACCGCCTGGAACACCGACCACGGCATCACCCCGCGCAGCGTCCGCAGCCATATCGGCGAGGCGCTCCGCTCGGTGTTCGAGGCGGACTACGTCACCGTCGCCCCGGTCAAGGACGCGGGCGTGACCGAGATGGTCGGCAAGGACCTGAAGACCTCGATCGCCGAGCTGGAGAAGAGGATGCGCGCGGCGGCCGCCGACCTCGAATTCGAGACCGCCGCCCGCCTGCGCGACGAGATCAAGCGCCTCGAAGCCCTCGACCTCGGGCTGCCGCCGCCGCCGGTCGCGCCCATGGGCTTCGGCGGCAAGGCCAAGAAGGACCCGACCCCCGAACCGCTCGGACCCGGCGGCGGCGGCTACGACCCCGACAAACGCCGCGCCGCGCCGCGCCGCCGCCGTACTGGATAGTATGGATCGGATGATGCTGGCCGACCCAGTCGCGCACAGCCCCAGTGTCGCGCCCAGCCCCAGTGTCGCGCCCAGCCCCAGTGTTTCGCCCAGGCCCAGTCGGGGCCTGCGCGCGACGCTCCTGCTGCTGTTCGTCGCCCTGGTCTGCTTGCGCATGCCCGCGATCCTGGGCCAGGGCCGGCTATGGGCTGAGGAAGGCATCTTCTACCAGAACGCCTGGAGTCTGCAGCCCTGGCGCGCCGCGCTGTTGGACTATGGCGGTTACCTCAACCTCGTCGCCAACACCGCCGCTCTCCTGGCCCGCTACACCGTCCCGCTCGAAGCCGCTCCCTGGATCATGACCGGGGTCGGCATGCTGTTCCAGCTTTGCCCCGCTGTCCTGATCGTCACCAGCCTGGTCGCCTGGCTCCGCACCCCGCTCGCCATCGCCGCCTGCCTGTTCGCGCTCGCCGCCGCACCGATCGCCGAAGAGACCTGGCTGCAAACCCTGCACAGCCAGTATCATCTCACCCTCTGCGTCGCCTTGATCCTCGCGTTCGACGATTGCCCGTCGCCTGCCATCGTCTGGTTCCGCCGCGTGCTGCTCCTCCTGGCGCCGCTCTGCGGCGTCCTTGCGGCACTGCTCGCACCGTTGCTGATTCTGCGCGCGCTGTTCGATCGCTCTCGAGAACGCACCGTGCAATGCGGCCTGCTGTTGCTCGGCGCCGCACTCCAACTCGGCCTGTTCTACTCCTCGGCCGGCGGCGCCGCACTCGGACGATCCACCGTGTTTTGGCCGGGCATCATCCTCGACGCCATCGTCGTCCGCCACATTATCATTCCCATCTTCGGCCTCGACATCGGTGCCCGGGCCGGCGCCAACATTCGCGCCGCACTAGCTGCCCATGCGACGCCGGTCTGGCCGGCCCTGGCCTTCGCGCTCTCGTTGGGCGCGCTCGCGTTCATCTGCCTGCGCCGTTGGCGGACGAGCGCCCCATGGCTGCTGACCAGCGCGCTCGGACTCGCCGCGGTGTCCTACTATGCCGCAATCGACGGCGGCCCCAACTTCCTCGATGTCAACCTAGCCCAGCGCTATAGTTTCGTGCCGCAGGTCATTCTGGTATGGACCCTCGTCTGCGTTGCTGCGACACCCCCATTCGGCTGGATAGCGAAAGCAGCCGCGGCCGCCACCCTTTGGCTCCTGCTCGTTGCCGCCGTGCTTCTGCCACGATCTGCCTCGACCCAATTCGCCAATGGACCCGCCTGGCGCGAGGAAATCCGGCTATGGCAGCAAGACCCCAGCCACCACATCCGCCTCTGGCCGAAAGACTGGGGCATGTCCCTCAACCCAGACCACACCCCAGCCCCGGTCGCAGGCCGCCTACGGGACTAGCCTGGCCTCACCCGCCACCGGCAGCGCCGCCCGCTCCTGTGCCCGCCGCAACGGCTTCAGAACGAACAGCGCCAGCACCACCACCAGGAAGTTCATCATCGCCGCCACCAGGAACACCGTCCACCACGAGCCGGTCGACGTCTTGATGAGGTTGGCAACCGGCACCAGCAGCGCCGACGTCCCCTTGGCGGTATACAGCAGCGCCGTGTTGGTGGTGGCGTATTTCGGCCCGAACGCATCCGTGCAGGTCGACGGGAACAGGCTGAAGATCTCGCCCCAGGTGAAGAAGATCAGCGCCGCGAACAGGATGAACGCCCAGGGCTGGGCGCCGAGAGCGCCGAGCAGCAGATACGACACCCCGCCGAGCGTAAACGCGATCGCCATCGTCATCTCGCGTCCGATCTGGTCGGACACCCAGCCGAAGAACGGTCGCGCGGCGCCGTTGGCCAAGCTGTCGACGACCAGCGCCGTCGCCAGCACCGACGCGGTGCCGAACACGACCGTCTTGTCGAGGCCAAAGTCCTTAGCGATGAGCGCGAGCTGCGCCGTTGCCATGAGACCGCTCGACGAGACCATCACGAACATCACGTAGAGCAGCCAGAACACCGGGCTGCCCAGCACCTCGCGCGGCGCGTAGCTGCGGGAGGATTGCTGGACTTTCGACGATGTCACGGCCGGAACCTCGCCCGGATCCGGATAACGCAGCAGCCAGGCGAAGATGAACAGCAGGACGCCCTGGGCGATGCCGAACACCAGGAAGGTGTGGGCGTAACCGGAGCTTTCGATCATGTGCTTGATGGGCACGACGGTCACCGCGGCTCCGGCGCCGAAGCCTGCCGCGATCAAGCCGACGGCCAGGCCGCGGCGATCGGGGAACCACTTCACTGCCAGGCCAACGCAGGTCGCGTAGATGAAGCCGGCGCCGATGCCTGTGATGGCCGAGCCGATATAGAGTATAGTGAGCGAGTCGGCGACTCCGTTCAGCGCCCAACCGATGCCGACCAAGATGCCGCCGAGAGCGATGATAAACTTAGGGCCGCGCCGCGAGCCGAGCGAGTCGACCAACCAACCGCCGGCCGGCGTAAGCCAGGTCTCGAGCGCCACGAATATGCTGAACGCGATTTGAATTTCACCGCGGGTCCAGCCATGCGCCGTCGTGATCGGCTGCACGAAAAGCGTCCAACCATATTGCAAATTGGCGATCAGCATCATGCAGATCACGCCGAACGTAAGCTGGAGCCATCGGCCGTTGTTGCGTGTGGACATCGTTTCCTCCCTATGCCGAGGCCCGTTAATCGGGCCCTCGAGCGTCTACCCCTTCAGTGCGCGGACCATCGTGCTGCCGAGTGCGGCCGGACTGTCGGCCACATGGATTCCGGCCTGGCGCATCGCCTCGAACTTGGCCGCCGCCGTGTCCCGCCCGCCGCTGATCACCGCGCCGGCATGACCCATGCGCCGGCCCGGCGGCGCCGTCGCGCCGGCGATGAAGCCGACCACCGGCTTGTTGGTCTTGCTCTTCGCGATGAACTCCGACCCCTCGGTCTCCGAGTTGCCGCCGATCTCGCCGATCATGATGATGCTCTCCGTCTCCGGATCGGCCAGGAACATCTCCAGCACCTCGACGAAGTCGGTGCCCTTGACCGGGTCGCCGCCGATGCCGACGCAGGTGCTCTGCCCCAGACCGGCCGCCGTCGTCTGCGCCACCGCTTCATAGGTCAGCGTGCCCGACCGGCTGACGATGCCGACGCTGCCGCGGCGATGGATGTGTCCCGGCATGATGCCGATCTTGCAGGCCTCCGGCGTGATCACCCCCGGGCAGTTCGGCCCGATCAGCCGCAAGGCCGACCCGGTCAGCGCGCGCTTGACCCGCACCATGTCCAGCACCGGGATCCCCTCGGTGATGCAAATGATCAGCGGGATCTCGGCGTCGATCGCCTCCAGGATCGCGTCGGCCGCAAACGGCGGCGGCACATAGATCGCCGACGCGTTGGCCTTCGTCGCGTGCACCGCCTCGGCGACCGTGTCGAACACCGGCAGGTTCAGATGCTTCGTGCCGCCCTTGCCCGGCGTCACCCCGCCCAGCACCTTGGTGCCGTACGCGATCGCCTGCTCGGAATGGAACGTGCCCTGCGCGCCCGTGAACCCCTGGGTGATGACGCGCGTGTTGGCGTCGACGAGAATGGCCATCTATGCGGCCTCCTTCACGGCGCGGATCACCTTCTCGGCGGCATCGGCCAGGTTGTCGGCGGACACGATCGGCAGCCCCGACTTGGCCAGGATCTCCTTGCCCAGATCGACGTTCGTCCCCTCCAGCCGCACCACCAGCGGCACGCCGAGGCTCACCTCGCGGGCCGCCGCGACCACGCCCTCCGCGATCACGTCGCAGCGCATGATGCCGCCAAAGATGTTGACCAGGATGCCCTCGACGTTCGGGTCCGACAGGATGATCTTGAAAGCCGCCGTCACCCGCTCCTTGGTCGCCCCGCCGCCGACATCGAGGAAGTTGGCCGGGCTGCCGCCATACAGCTTGATGATGTCCATCGTCGCCATCGCCAGCCCGGCGCCGTTGACCATGCAGCCGATCGTGCCGTCGAGCGCGATGTAGTTGAGGCTGTACTTCGCCGCCTCGAGCTCCTTCGGGTCCTCCTCGGACTCGTCGCGCAGCTTCTCCAGCTGCGGATGCCGATACAGCGCGTTGTCGTCGAAGCTCACCTTGGCATCGAGCGCCACCACCTCGCCCGCGCCGGTCACGACCAGCGGGTTGATCTCGATGGTCTCGCAATCGAGGTCGGTGAACGCCTTGTACATCGCGGTCACGAACTTGCCGAACGTGCCGATCTGCTTGCCCTCGAGCCCCAGGCCGAAGGCGAGCTTGCGGGTGTGAAAACCCGAAATGCCGGTCGCCGGGTCGATGATCGCGCGCAGGATCTTGTCCGGATCCGTCTCGGCGACGTGCTCGATCTCCATGCCGCCTTCGGTGCTGGCGACGATCACGATCCGCCCCGTGTCGCGGTCGACCAGCAGCGACAGATAAAGCTCGCGCTTGATGTCGCAGCCGGCCTCCACATACACCCGGCTGACCCGGCGCCCGGCCTCGCCGGTCTGCTTCGTAATCAGAACATGCCCGATCATCGCCTCGGCCGCCTCGCGTGCCTCGGCCGGACTTTTGGCCAGGCGCACGCCGCCCTTGCCCTCCGGCGCGTCCTGGAACTTCCCCGCGCCCCGGCCGCCAGCGTGGATCTGCGACTTGACGACATAGACCGGCCCCGGCAGCCGTGCCGCCGCCTGTTCCGCCTCCTCCGCGGTCCAGGCCACATGCCCCTCGAGCACGGCCACGCCGTAACCTCGCAACAATTCCTTACCCTGATACTCGTGGATGTTCATGTCAGATCAGTCCCGCGCCCCGTGCCCACTTGTACTTCGCGCCGAGCACCTGAACGGGGATCTCGGTCGAGTACGCATAGGCCGGTATGCCGTGCTGATAAAGGTATTCCGCCGCCTCCTCCACCTGCACATCGCCGGCGAGCGAGGCGACCACAGGCTTGCTCTTGCCCTTGGCCTTCATGTCGTTGACCGTCTCGACCATCAGCTTGGCGAACACCATCGGCGGCGTGACGATCGTATGCCAGTAGCCGAGGATCAGCGCGTGGATGCGGTCCTCCTCGAGGCCGAGGCGGACGGTATTGGCATACGTCATCGGCGGCTCGCCGCCGGTGATGTCGACCGGGTTGCCGGCCGCGCCGAACGGCGGGATGAACTTCATGAAGGCCGCATTGAGGTCGTCCGGCATCGCCATCAGGTTGAGGCCGTTGTCGACGCAGGCGTCGGACAGCAGCACGCCGGAACCCCCGGCGCCGGTGATGATGAGCACGTTCTCGCCCTTCGGCGTCGGCATGACGGGAATACCGCGGGTGAACTCGAGCATCTCGCGCAAGCTGCGCGCCCGGATCACGCCGGACTGCGCCAGCACGTCCTCGTAGATCTTGTCGTTGCCGGCGAGCGCCCCGGTATGCGAACTCGCCGCCTTGGCGCCGGCCGAAGTGCGGCCCGCCTTGAGCATGACGATCGGCTTCTTCTTGCTGACTCGCTTGGCCACCTCGGCGAAGGCACGACCGTCCTTCAGGTCCTCGCAGTGCTGGGCGATGATATGGGTCTCGTCATCCTGCTCGAAGAAGGTCAGCAGGTCGTCCTCGTCGATGTCCGACTTGTTGCCGAGCCCGACGATGGCCGAGACGCCCATCTTGGCCGAGCGGCTGAAGCCGATGATCGCCATGCCGATGCCGCCCGATTGCGACGACAGCGCCGCGTGGCCCTTGTAGTCGTACGCGGTGCAGAAGGTCGCGCACAGGTTCTTCGGCGTGTAATAGAACCCGTAGATGTTCGGCCCCATCAGGCGGATATTGTATTTCCGCCCGATCTCCTGAATTTCGATCTGGCCTGCCTCGTTGCCGGTCTCGGCGAAGCCGGACGGGATCAACACAGCGCCCGATATTTTCTTCTCGCCGCACTCGGTCAGGGCCGTCGCCACGAACTTTGCCGGAATGGCGAACACGGCGACGTCGATCGTTTCGGCAACGTCCTTCACCGACTTGTAGGCCTTGTAGCCTAGGATCTCCTCGGCTTTCGGGTGGATCGGAAAGATCTTCCCCTGATAGCCGCCATTGATCAGGTTCTTCATCACCGAGTTGCCGATCTTGCCGTCCTCGGCCGAGGCGCCGATCACCGCCACCGCGTCGGGACGCATGATCTTGTTCATCGCCGCCACGACGTCGTCGTGCGCCGGCCGGAACCGATGCGGCGCCTGGTTGAAATCGACCACGATGCGGACGTCTGCCGCTATCGCACCCTTCGCGGTCGCGAACACCGGGTTCAGGTCCATCTCGTCGATCTCGGGGAAATCGTTGATCAATTCCGAGACGCGCACGATCAGGTCGGCCAATGCCGCGCGGTCGACCGGCTCGCTGCCGCGCACGCCCTTCAGCATTTCGTGCGCCTGAATGCCGTCGAGCATCGACAGTGCGTCCTCGTTGCTCGCCGGCGCGAGGCGGAAGGTGATATCCTTCAGCACCTCGACCAGCACGCCGCCCATGCCGAACGCGACCAGCTTGCCGAAGCTGCCGTCGGTCACCGCGCCGATGATCACCTCCTGGCCGCCCATCAGCATCTGCTGCACCTGCACGCCGATGATCCGCGCATCCGCCTTATACTTCTTGGCGTTGGCCAGGATGGTGTCGTAGCCTGCGCGCACCTCGTCGGCCGTCTTCAGGCCGACCAGCACGCCGCCCGCCTCGGTCTTGTGCAGGATGTCGGGCGAAACGATCTTCAGCACGCACGCGCCCATGTCGGCCGCGAGCTTCACGGCTGCGTCGGCCGAGTTCGCCACGCCTTCCTTCGGCACCGCGATGCCATACGCGTCGCACACCAGCTTGCCCTCGGGCGCCGTCAGGCTGTCGCGCCCCTCGCCCCTGACCTGGTCGAGGATCTTGCGGACCTGGTCCTTGGCGGTCTGTGTCGTGTCTAGCATCGCGTCCTCCGGGACTGAAATTATTCGGGGTCGCGGCTCCGATCGCGCCGGACTGCCGGATCATCTCGATCCGCTCGGCGTCGAACCGCAGCACGTCGCGCAGGATCTCGTCGGTGTGCTCGCCCAGCAGCGGCGAGCGCGTCACCTCGGTCGCGCTGTCCGACATCTTGATGGGATTACCGACCGTCAGGTACTTGCCCCGCGTCGGGTGATCAACCTCGACCACCGTCCCGGTCGCGCGCAGCGACTGGTCTTCGGCGATCTCCTGCATGGACAGGATCGGACCGCACGGGATGTCGTGCCGGTTCAGCTCCTCCATGGCCTCGAACTTGGTCTTGCTCATGGTCCATTGCTCGATCCGGTCGAAGATCGACTTCAGCTTCGGCAACCGCGCCGCCGGCTTGGCATAGCCCGGATCGGTCTTCCAGCCGGGCTCGCCGATCACGTCGCAGATCGCCTCCCACACCGGCGCCTGGGTGATGAAGTAGATGTACGCGTTCGGATCGGTCTCCCAACCCTTGCACTTCAGGATCCAGCCCGGCTGCCCACCGCCCGACGCGTTGCCCGCGCGCGGCACCGCAGGCCCGAAATTGCCATCCGGATACTGCGGGTATTCCGTCAGCGCCCCATGCGCCAGCCGCTGCTGGTCGCGCAGCTTGACCCGGCACAAATTCAGCACCCCGTCCTGCATCGCCGCCAGCACCTTCTGCCCCCGGCCCGTCGTGTTGCGCTGATACAGCGCCGCCACGATCCCCAGCGCCAAATGCAGCCCGGTGCCGCTGTCGCCGATCTGCGCCCCCGTCACCAGCGGCGGGCCGTCGTCGAACCCGGTCGTGCTCGCCGACCCGCCGGCGCACTGCGCCACGTTCTCATACACCTTGCAGTCCTCGTACGGACCGGGCCCGAACCCCTTGACCGAGGCCAGGATCATCCGCGGGTTCAGCTCCTGGATCCGCTCCCAGGTAAAACCCATCCGGTCCAGCGCGCCCGGCGCGAAGTTCTCCACCATCACGTCGCACGTCTTGACCATCTCCTCGAGCACGCGCTTGCCCTCGGGGTTCTTGCTGTCGATCGTGATCGAACGCTTGTTGCTGTTCAGCATGGTGAAATACAGGCTGTCCGCGTCCTTGACGTCGCGCAGCTGCCCGCGGGTGATGTCGCCCACCCCCGGCCGCTCGACCTTCATCACGTCCGCGCCGAACCAGGCGAGCAGCTGCGTGCAGGTGGGGCCCGATTGCACATGCGTGAAATCGAGGATCTTGACGCCGTCGAGGGCCTTCATGATGCGACTCCTTCCTTCTTCTTCAGGGTGCTGGTCGGGTTTAGGTTGCCGATGTTGCCGCTCTCGCTGCCGGCGGCGGGATCGATCACCGCGTTGATCAAGGTCGGACGCCCACTATCCATCGCCGCGTCGACCGCCTGCCGCAGCGCATCCGGATCGGTCACGTTGACGCCGACGCCCCCGAACGCATCCATCATCTTGTCGTAGCGCGCGCCCTTGACGAACACCGTCGTGCCGGGATCGCCGCCGACCCCCTGGTCGGTGCCGCGATAGATGCCGTCATTGTTGAACACGACGATGCAGACCGGAAGATTGTAGCGGCAGATCGTTTCGACTTCCATACCGGAGAACCCGAACGCGCTGTCGCCCTCGACCGCCAGCACCGGCTTGCCGGTCTCGATCGCCGCCCCGATCGCGAACCCCATGCCGATCCCCATCACCCCCCATGTGCCCACGTCCAGGCGCTTTCGCGGCTGGTACATGTCGATCACGCCGCGGGCCAGGTCGAGCGTATTGGCCCCTTCGTTGACCAGGATCGCGTCCGGCCGTTCCTTGATGACGTCGCGCAGCACCCGCAGCGCGGTATGGAAATCCATCGGGCTGGAATTCTTGCCGAGCTTGCTCGCCATCTTGGCGATGTTGCTGTCTTTCTTCTCGGTGATGGACTTGGTCCAGTCCGACGGCGGCGCGGGGAAATCCTTGCCCATCCCGTCCAGCAACGCCTGCACGCACGAGCCGATATCGCCCACCAGCGGGGCCGCGATCTCCACGTTGCTGTCCATCTCGCGCGGCTCGATGTCGATCTGGATGAACCGCTTGCTGCCCGGCGGACCCCATTGCTTGCCCTTGCCATGGCTCAGCAGCCAGTTCAGCCGCGCGCCCACCAGCATCACCACGTCGCTGTCCTTGAGCACCGTCGAGCGCGCCGCACCCGCCGATTGCGGATGCGTGTCCGGCAGCAAGCCCTTGGCCATGCTCATCGGGATGTAGGGCATGCCGCTCGTCTCCACGAGCGCGCGCACCGCCTCGTCCGCCTGCGCATAGGCCGCGCCCTTGCCCAGGATGATCAGCGGCCGCTTGGCCGAGCGCAGCAACTCCAGCGCGCGCTGCACCGAAGCCGGGCTCGGCAACTGCGCCGGCGCCGGATCGATCACCTGCACCAACGAGCGCCGCCCCAACTCGGCCTCGATCACTTGCCCGAACAGCTTGGCCGGCAGGTCCAGATAAACGCCCCCCGGCCGCCCCGACACCGCCGCCCGGATCGCGCGCGCCACGCCGATGCCGATATCGGCCGCGTGCAGCACCCGGAACGCCGCCTTGCACAACGGCTTGGCCACCGCGAGCTGGTCCATCTCCTCGTAGTCGCCCTGCTGCAGGTCGACCACCTCGCGCTCCGACGAGCCCGAGATCAGGATCATCGGAAAACAGTTCGTCGTCGCATTGGCCACCGCCACCAGCCCGTTCAGGAAGCCCGGCGCCGACACCGTCAGGCAGATCCCCGGGCTCTTGGTCAGGAACCCGGCGATCGCAGCCGCATTGCCCGCGTTCTGCTCATGCCGGAACGAGATCACCCGGATCCCCTCCGCCTGCGCCATCCGCCCCAGATCCGTCACCGGGATGCCGGGCACGCCATAGATCGTCTTGATCCCGTTCAGCTTTAGCGCGTCGATGACGAGATGGAAGCCGTCGGTGAGCTCGGCCTCGGCCGGGTCGCTCGCTTTCAGAGCTGCGGACATGTCGTTCTCCCTTGCATTCAGGCGCCGTCGATCTGGTCGCCATGTGTCTCGATATGCGCCGCCAGGCTCAGCGTGTGCTCGCGCACCAGCGCCTCCGCCGCATCCGCGTCCCGCCGCTCGAGCGCGGCGATGATCGCCAGATGATCGCGCATGCTGCGCTGCGCCCGGTCCCCCCACCCCATCGTCACCGCCCGTACCGCGCGCATGTGGATGAACAGCGTGTCGGTGATCTCCGACATCAGCGCGCACCCGCTCATGCGGATTACCGCCTTGTGGAACGCGGTGTTGGCCTGCGAATACTCCTCGAGCTGGGCCGAGGGATCCCCCTCGAACGCCCCGAACAGCTGCCGCAGCCCCGCCAACTCGGCGTCGCTCGCCCTCTCGCTCGCCAGCCGCGCCGCCATCCCCTCGATCGCCGCCCAGACCAAGATCATCTCCAGGATCTCGGCCTTCGTCTTGCGAACCACGAACACGCCCCGCCGCGGGATCGACCGGACCAGGCCCTCCTGCTCCAGATACCCCAGTGCCTCGCGGATCGGCGTCCGGCTCACGCCCAGATCCTGGCTCAGCTTACGCTCGTCGAGCCGGATCTCGCCGCGCTGCCGATAGATGTCCATCTCCGTGATCGCGCGCTTGATCGCCCGCGTGGCAAGCTCGCGCAGCCCCGCACTGGTATCGAGCGGCCCGAGATTGAGCACAGGAAGTGGCGCCGACATCGTCCTCCGCAGGCAGCCGTGGAGGCCGCCGTTGCCATCGCAGGCGGGCTTGCAGGCCGCCGTTGCCATCCTCGTATGTGGTATACAGAATACCCGCAAGACGAATTCGCCGCTGCACCTGCGAACGCCGCAGCTCCTCGACCGCCCCTATCCATCACAGCGAGCCACTACCAGCCTCGCCAAAATGACCCCGGCCGTCCCTACGGAATCGTCGTCGTCATCTGCCCGGGACTGACGATCGTCACCACACCCGCCCACATGCACATGCAGGTCGATGTCGCGTCCAGCATCGGCATCTTGCCCAGCATCACCGTCGGCGTCCCCGCAACCCACGGCGCCACCGCCGCCACCCGCGCGAAATCCGCCGCCACCCGCGCCCGCACCGCCGCGAACCCGGCCTGCACCGGGTCGATCCCCAGCCGCATCCGCAACGACACCAGCGCCGAGAGTCCCGCCGAAATCCGCGCCACCACCGCCAGGTCGAGCGACACGCCCGCCATCGCCCCGGCCATCAGCCCCGCGCTGACCCGCAGCTCGTCGAGCAGCGCCGCATCCAGCGATACCCCGGACGGCACCGTCACTTGCTGCAGGATGGAAATCGCCTGAAGCGTCGACCCGCCCCAGGACAGCGGCAGCCCCAGCAGCTCATCCGCCTGCGCGCTCCTCCCCGACATCCCGCAGGAACGTCTCGATCGCCGCGTTGAACGCCAGCGGCCGTTCCGCATACGCAAGGTGCCCCGCGCCTTCAAGCACCACGTGCCGCGCCCCCGGGATCAGCGCCGCCATCCGCGCCCCGCCCGCCGCCGGCGCCTGCGCGTCCCGGCTGCCCGACAGCACCAGCGTCGGCACCGCGATCCGCCCCAGCGCCGCGCGCAGGTCGAACCCCGGCATCGCCAGCACCATGTCGCGATACGTGCTCTCCGGCGTCGCCGCCAGGCACGCACGCGCCAGCGCCACACCGTCAGCGTCCGCATCCTCGCCCACCAGCGCCGCAATCGCCGCGGGCGCCATCTCCGCCAGACTCCGCCCCGCATCCAGCGGCCCCAGCCGCTCGGCCACGAACGCCTCCGCCCAGGCCGGGTCCCGCCCCCCGAACGCCGCACTCGTCTGCGCCAGCACCACCGCCCGCGCGATCTGCGGCGCCTCCACCAGCAGCCGCTGCAACACCATGCCGCCCAGGCTGTGACCCACCAGCACCGGCCGCTCCAACCCCAGCGTCTCGATGAACCCGGCCAGCGTCGCCGCAAGCGCCTCCATCGTCACCAACGGCAGCGGCGCCGACCCGGCATAACCCGGCATCTCCCAAGCGATCGCCCGCCAATCCCGACCGAAATGCGCGAGCTGCCGCGCCAACGCCGCCGCCCCGCCGCCGATCCCGTGCAGGAACACGATCGTCGGCGCACCCAGATCGCCCGCCTCGAGATAGCGGATCCCCGCCATCTCCCGCGCCTGCCGCCAATCCATCTGCTCGACCGGGTGCGCCGGCTGCTCCACCAACGCCTCGTGCTCGATACCCAAGCTCGCCGTAGGCTCGATACCCATCTCAGCGCGCCAGCCGATAGGTGCCATCGCGGATCTCGACCATCACCTGGCTGTC
>JAABUZ0100007438.1_pt1 | contig 13201 bp, 15 predicted proteins | sample 5562091 | NCBI WGS metagenome assembly JAABUZ01 (sample SAMN12813069, study PRJNA571459) | rock metagenome | isolation source: Antarctica rocks | place: Antarctica: Victoria Land, Linnaeus Terrace sud | collected 2015-12-21 | reverse complement strand
TCTCCTTCCATGTAATACACGGAAAAAGCTGATTTCCCTTCTTCCGTGTATTACACCGTTAATCTCAAAGGTTTCCCCAAGTATTACACGGTACATGCACAATCAGGTTGTTTTCGTGGACATCGATTCGTAAGAAAATTAATTTTTACCTATTCGCTTACCACCATACGCACACCCCTCTCCACAACATGTCTTACAGACTACCGGAAAATGGTACTACTATTGCCGATCGCCCTATTCCTTTCCCCTCAAGGCATTAATTCCTCTCACCCTTCAAAAATGAGCGAACGTACAGTCTTCAGGCAAATACTCACCCTCGATTTCACTGCAAGCTTTAGCTCTTACCTGGGCAGGAAAATCTTCGTGAGGAATTAAAACCTCAAAGACAAAAGAATCTTCAGAACTTCTGAAGACATCTCTCAAATCTACTTTTCTTTCTCTAATATCTTTGAGTCTATTTGTGGAAACTGGCGCCTACAACCAAATATCAGCAAAATCTGTACTATCTACCCAGGTAGAGATAAAAGTTTGTCCCGAAATGTTCTGGCATGAAAATAAACAGGGTTGCTCACAGTAATCGTAAACCTCAATTAACTGAAGTTTACCTAGGATTGACGTTGTTGGTAGATTCTCATATTTTTTCAATCTTTATAGCCGGGAATTCTCAATATCAGAATTTGCAATGGCCTTGGCTCTACGACATAAAAACTTTGTTAACTCTCCCAGGAAATCATATCCATCGTTGAGCATTGTTGGCGAGTCAGGAAAATGATCTTCGTTTAAAGCCATCCCAGCTAAGGCGATAACAGTATGATAAAAGATTGCATCAGACATTGTGGATATTAACTTTGATAGCGCTAAAGGAGAAGGGGATACTAAAATAAAATCTGACTCAAATTCTTCATAACTAAACCCCAGGGTTTCTGCAATTGCGTCAAGTTTCTCGTAGCAATCCATGTAGCCTTGAGGATTTTGTAACCAATCGGAGATTAGTTCTAGCAACTGCACATCGTTGAGTCGATCCAAGGCATTCCTAACATCCTGGATCAATTCTCTCACAACGTCTTCCGGTTTGGGCTCATCTTCAATAACTGGGTCTAGCTCTGTTGGCTCCCAGGTTTCTAGAAAAGACGATAGTCTCTCGCGGCGATCGGGGAAAAGTCCGTGACCTATCCTTTGTCTGATTTTTGCTCGGATCTGATTACAAGCTAGCTGGCAAGTGATCCCGCCTTTTATGAGGCGGGTGGTATCTGCACCAACAATTTTACAAACCTCAAGCAAAGCTTCTTTACCCATTTGGTTAAGCAACTCAAGTCGGATTGGAGGTTTATTTTTCTGACTCAATTTCACTCCTCGGCTGATTACTAGTTTGATTTTCTTGATTGGTAACTACCAGTAGATTTCTTCTTTCTTTGACTAATGCTTTCTCCAGAATTCACGCGCTCCCCATTCGAAAATAGGAACTTACGAACTAAAAAATGTACCTTGACCAATGTTTCCCAAACTTTAACCGACTCTGGAAAAAGCAAACTCTCATTAAATATCGCACTAGTTTTCACAAGTCTAATGAAAGCTGTACATAATTTACCTCTAGCTCGCTTCCTGATAAATTAGAAATCGATAGCCCCAGTAATCTAACTTGCTTATCCTCTACATTGGTGCCCGCTAATAACTTTTGGGCTAAATTAATAATGATATTTGCATCTTGAATTAGGTAACTTACTGTTATACTTCTAGTACATTGCTGAAAATCAGCATCCTTAATTTTAAATGTTAGCGTCCGTCCATAAGTTCTATTTTTGTCTAGGCGTTGCTTTAGGGTTTGAGCAAGATTCTCTAATTCTAGTTTGATTGAGTCAAGATGGTCTAAGTCTTTTTCAAACGTAGTCTCAGCTCCAATAGACTTCCGAATCCTATTAGGGTTGACCTCCCTATCATCTTGGGCTCTTGCCATTTTATAATAGAATTGCCCAGTTTTACCAAACTCATTCATTAGCTCAGCCAATGACCATTTTTTTAGATCCGCTCCGACTCGAATCCCTAGACCATTCATTTTAGCCGCAGTTACCTTGCCAATCCCGTAAAACTTCTCAATTGGTAGTTGCTCTACAAAGTCGAGCGCTAACTCGGGAGGAATCAAAGATAGACCATCGGGCTTATCGAGAGCAGAAGCTACCTTGGCTAGAAACTTATTGATAGATATCCCGGCAGAAGCTGTTAACCTGGTTTCTTCAAGTATGCTGTTCTTGATTTCTTTCGCTATCCAAGTCGCAGAAGGAATATTATTTTTGTTTTTAGTTACATCTAAGTAAGCCTCGTTTAATGCTAAAGGCTCCACTAAGTCAGTGTATCTGTAAAATATCTCCCTGAGCTGATGGGAAACTTCTTTGTATACCTCAAACCTTGGTCGAACAAAAATCAGTTCCTTACACTTTTGGTAAGCAGTTCGAGCAGACATTGACGAATGAATTCCATATATTCTGGCTTCATAACTTGCAGCTGCAACTACACCCCGTTTTTCTGGAGAGCCACCGACGACCAATGGTTTCCCCCGGTATCTTGGCTCATCTCTCTGCTCAACCGAGGCGTAAAAAGCATCCATATCCACATGGATTATTTTCTTGAGAGCAGCCATACTGGAAAACAGTTAATTAGCAGCGGCACAAGTATTCTTGAGCAGTTCCTCTCAACAATCCTTTTGAGCAAACCACTCAAAGGCTTATTATAGAACAAGCGTACTAACAAGGTAGGCATCGAACATGCTTGCTATTGTTGGAGAGAAATTATGGGAGCTTTAGCTAACCAACAGCACATTGAAACCATACAGGGTGTGGTGGAAAGACTAACCTTTCACTCTCCAGAGTCGGGTTACAGTGTGGCGCGACTGAAGCTCCCTGGCGAACAAGACTTAACCACCATTGTTGGCAGTTTCCCCAACATCCAGCCGGGGTTACAACGAACCCAGACATTTTGAACCAGCCCTCATTTGCATTAGACCTCTCCAAAAATACTCAAACGTAGTCTAGGAGGGTGCTTCCATAATTTTGCTGACCCCAGTGACTCAGGCGGGATTCAACGGAAGAATCGGCCTCGCCAGGAGTTGCAGTTAATAACACCTTAAAAAATACGACGAGGTGTTATCGTTTTATTCTCCCATAACTCTCCTTCTTTAAATAGCTAAAACTAAGGCTCCAATTCGTAACCTTACTAAACCACAAACTGCAAATATTACTTGTTTATAAATATCCCGGTTTAACCGAAACCTCTCTTGGGCTACTCGAAATATTTTCACCACTCGAATCACATGTTCCACAAAGATTCGGGACGCTGAAAACTCTTTGTTTTCTTGTTTTTGTACTGGCGTTAATTCTTTTTTTTCGGCTTTTTATGGGGTGTGCTAATTTGAGCCTCTCCAATATAGCCTTTGTCTCCCTTAAATTTTTGCTCAGGTTCAAACTCTTCTTGGCGGGCTCGAAATTGATTAATGTCACTGGTCGGGCCAGGATCTCCTACTTTAACATCGACAATATCTTGACCTGATGGTAAAACAATAAACTGATTTTTTTGAGTGTGACTTTTTTGCTTTCCCGAAAAAACTTTTTCTGTTCCTCATAAGCACCAGGGCGCTCTATAGGCTGCTCAGCGCTATCTACTGTTAACTCATATTGTGTGAGAAGCTGGAGAACTAATTGATAATCACTATCTTTTTTTTTAACCTGTTCTAGCAGACTGGCTGGCAACAATTCATTGAAAATATCTAACCAATAGTGAAAAATATTATTGGCAGTAGACTCACTAACTCCAAATTGAACACCCAGATATTGAAAGGTGTGCATCTGTGATAAATAAACTAAAGTTAAAAGCACTTGATTTGCTAGAGAAAGTTTAGGCTTACATCCAGCGCCGGAGCTATTTAATCGAATTTTTTTAGCCTCAATTTTTGCTTGTTTTTGATAATGCAAAGCTTCAGATTGAGTAATTAATTGCTGTAGTTGCTCATAATGAATACCAACTAAACGCTTAGTATCTTTTGGGTGTTTTTCAATATAGTCTAGTAATGCACTCATTTATTTCCCTGGGGAATAATTAACTTAATTTTCTATTTTAGCAAAAACAATAATTTATGGAGAGGTCTATTAATGTCTCGCTTCTCAAAAGTAGGTTGGGTTAAGGGCTGGTTCAAAATGTCGGAGTTTTTTCTAGGGGCAGACCTTGAAGTTGGTTGGATTCTGGCTTGACCACCCCAAGTTTGGTCCTCAGTTCAATGTCACCCAATACCAGGAGACGAAGCCAGCCACCCTAACTGGAATAGAGAAGTACCTCGGCAGTGGCTTGATCAAAGGTGTGGGACCAGTAACAGCCAAGCGGATTGTGAAGCACTTCGGATTGGACACTCTGGAAATCATCGAAACTCAAATTGACCGCCTGATTGAAGTACCTGGCATTGCCAAAAAGCGGGTGAAAATGATTCAGACCGCCTGGGAGACTCAACGGGCAATCAAAGAAGTTATGATCTTTCTCCAGGACCACGGTGTCTCCACCACCTATGCTGTCAAAATCTACAAACAGTATGGCGACAAAGCGATCGCCGTCGTCACCGATAACCCTTACCAGCTGGCGACTGATATCTACGGCATCGGTTTTGTCACAGCTGGCGCCATTGCCCGTAATGGGGTAAAAGTAGCGAAGATACTTTTACCCCAATAAGGAAAGGAATCTGCGCTATGAGCGATCTAAGTCTTGACATAGCCTTTTGGGACTACGACCGGACGCGTGCATTGGCCGATGGTACCGTGAAGATTGAGGGCGTTAATGCCAGCTTCCATAGCGCTCGCATTGTCACTGAAATCTTTGAGCGCATGATCCGGCAGCGTGATTTCGAAGTGTCGGAACTCGGGTTGACCTACTTCCTGCGTACCATGGACTTCGACGATCCGCCGTTCATCGCGATCCCGGTTTTCCCGAACCGCTGCTTTCGGCACTCGGCAATCTACATCAACACGGCTAGCGGCATCAAACGGCCGGAGGATCTCGTCGGCAAGACCGTTGGTGAATTCGCGGTCTATGGCCACGACGCCGGCGTGTGGCCGAAGGGTATTCTGTCAGATGATTACGGCGTGACGCCCGACCAGTGCCGCTGGATCGTGGGGGGCCTCGACTGGCCTCTGAAGCCGGTCGATTTCATACCGCACCCGCATCCTGCCAATATTGAGGTGACGTCTGCCCCCGAGGGCAAGGAACTGGGAGAAATGCTTGAAGCGGGAGAAATCGATGCGTTAATCTCGGCCGACGTGCCAAAGTGTGTGCTGGATAAGTCACCGAAGGTTGCTCGGTTATTCAATGATTATGAGTCTACCGAGCGTGAGTACTATCAACGCACGGGTATCTTTGCGATCATGCACACGGTCGTCGTCCGCAAGGAACTGCTGTCAGAGCACCCAGGAGTAGTCAACGCCATCTACAAAGGTTTCTGCGACTCGAAAGATGTCGCAATCGAGAATTATCAGAAAGGTTTGATCTTCAACAATATGGCCACCATGTTGCCATGGTTCAGCAAGCTCGTTGAAGAGGATCGCAACCTGCTAGGGGAGGACTGGTGGCCTTACGGCGTCGGAGCGAATCGTAAAGCGGTCGACGCTTTCTTGCGCTACCACTTTGAACAAGGTCTCTCGAAGCGGCGGCTGACGTGCGAGGACATCTTCGTGCCGGAGCTACTCGGAACGTAAACGCCCGTTGATGGGCCGAACACCCTGCGTCCGCTTTTTGCCAAACCCGGATAGGTGTATCATTCTGTCAAACGGACGTTTGCCAGAGTGATACACCCTCCCTAGATGTAGTGACCTGCAAACAGAAACACTCAAAACTGCAAACAAGAGGATTTTGAAACCACATTAAGGATCTCACCTTGAATAAGTTGAAATTTTTCTACAACCTAGACTGAGCAGAGATTTCAGCCGTCGCGTGGCGGCTGGTGACAGCTGACTTTTCCCGTTAAGTCTCTCGAGCAAGTTGCCAACACTCACTCTTGTCATGCAATTTTAACCAACCGCGCCATAGTACCTGGATGCCAATAGGAGTTTTACGTCGCTGTTCCAGATAGCCTCCCAAACGAGTAACAGCCTCCACTGCCAAAGCTTGCGTTAAGACTTGAGGAAGTTTGGGTGATTTTGCTTTTAAGACCTGAAGCTGTATAGGATTAAAAATTTCAATAGCAGGAGAAGTAGGCTGGGTACGATGCAGATAAGTTATCTGTAAAAGCTCAACGGCAATGATACTCAAAAAGCCTAATAATGTCTTCATCCCTTCAGCCGCCAGTCTATATTGCTCGACTTGGCAGCCTGACTTAAGAATTTTATGATATTCCTCTACTCGCCAGCGGTAAGAGTACCACTGTAGAATGGTGGCAGCCATCTGAATATTTGCCACAACTTCCGTGGTTAAGAGCATCCAATCCACAGGCGTTTCACCTTCTGGACAATCGATTTCAGTTGCATAGACTGCATATACATTGATTGGGTCACGATTGTCGAAACGGTAAGGAGTACGTAGTTGGACTCGACAAAATCGCACCGCCAATTTTGCTTGACGAGCTTTGCGAGTGGCGGTTTTTGGTAAATCTATGTCCTGTTCAAACCGAACCGGCTCTCGTTCTAGCTTCTGCCACAGACGTTCGCTGTCTTGATCTAAGCTGCGGTCGTGAGCCGCTCGCACTACCACTCCACTATGTTGCAGTTGGCGCACAGAATCGAAAACTTCGGTAATATCACGCAACGCGCGTCAAAAACATGAATTACACGCGTGGAGGTACTCACTTTCTTCTCTACTTTAGTGAGAGCTTCCACCCATCGATAACACTCCTTTTCTTTAAAGGAGCGTTGACGCGCGGCTTTTCGTGCTGTTACCTGACGTTGTTTTTTCTGCGTTGGTGTTTCATCTTTCGGTGGCTTGGCCTTGGCTTCAAGGGTTCCACAGTTTTTGCCACAGCAGCCCAATTGGCTGCCCAAGTTCTGGGTCAATGGCTAAAGCACTATGTAGGATTAATCCATTTCCACCGTTGCCCGTCGGACCATATCCAACTCGTTTGACCTTGATGCTGCCATAATCAAGAAACGTTGTATCCCCGACACACAGCACTACCTCACGCTCTTCTACTGCTGCTGTTGTCATTTGGCAGTGAGGCTCTATTATCTTGCCAAATTCCGCTTTGGAGTTGGCAAAAACTCATAGGCTCTTTTTAGGGCGTTTGCACCCTTGAATATTTCTGAGAGGGCCTGGCCAAATCCTTGACTTAGGGTTCTGCCAATTGAGTATGCCCGGTTGTTTAAGCGCTCGTCTCCCAATTCGCAGCTAGCAAAATTCTTATCCCACCAATCCAACATTTTTCCTTACCTGTACACACCCAATTTCCACTACTCTACCGCCAACGGGAACCGTTGGCTAGAATCCCTTCCTGTCCTGCTTTTTAAGAGTTGCCGTGAAAAGTCAGGAGGCTCTTTCGCGTAGCGTCCTGTCAAACCTGAAATTAGGCAAGCAAGCGCCAGGGTATAAAGCTGCACAAATTGCTCTAAATCGCTTCATTGCTGAACTGACCCACCCAGAATAGGCGTTTTTTGACTTCACCAACAGTATCCATTACTTGTCGCGAACCAGTACCTACGACAATCAGGCTCTCTGAGGCATCTAGAAGCGCCAGCGCTGAACCCCGCGCTCTGACGGTGGTTGGGCTGTCACAATTGGAGAGCAGAAAAATTTGGGGGCAGGGTCCATTTGAGTTAATTGTTGGTGTTGACAGTTGATTGTGGTATCTAGACCCTGCCCCTTATTTTGGCATCGGCTCCCACGCCCAACTTGGCAGAGGTCACTTGTAACCCCTGCCCACATTTGAACAGGTTTTCCCTTGGAGGCGCTAGCGGATGGTTTCCCACCAGGCGACGACGGCCGTTCGACCCATCGCCTGTGTTTACCCTGATGAGCTTGGTTTCTCCAAAGTGGTCGCATCCGCTTGCTCAAGCTGCTCTGCCACCCAGCGGCACCACTCGCTGTACAGCCGCTCGTAGCCAATACCAAGCGCTAGGGTGGCATAGCTGGAGAAGTCTGGCGAGTCCACCTGCTGCTGCAAAGCACCAGCTTCCTCCATGATCTTTTGCTGGACTGCCTCATACCTTCTAAGTTGCTCGACATGGCGCTGCTCGTGGGTACGAAACAGCAGGCTGGCTTCTTGCGGGTCGGCCAGCCAGAGGGAATAGGCGCGCAGGATGAGTTCATCACGGGCGTGAGGCACCTCCATCGGTGCGGTCACCCACTGGCGCAGCGCGTCCCGGCCCGCAGGTGTAATGGTGTACACCTTCTTATCAGGGTGCTCCTGCTGCTCCACCCGCTCGTGGTTGACCAAGCCCTGCGCTTCAAGTTTTGCCAACTCGGGATAAATCTGACTGTGCTTGGCGTGCCAGAAGAAGCTGATCGGTGCCTTCATTTTCTGCGCGAGTTCGTATCCAGAAAACGGTTCGCGTGCGAGTAAACCAAGCAGTGCATAACCAAGTATCGTCACCCTTCACCTCTATATCAGCAATGACATATAAAACTCTTGACATAAGCGAGAGACGGGTCTAGTATAACAATATCGACCATATGGCATTTATTACATGTGTTTTTAATTTCATATGGAGTCTGACTGAACGCCTGGAGTGGAATTGTCGGACACCTCTCCATCACCACGTCAAACGTGGAAGTCTCGCGCAACCGCTTTCTTACCCAGTCTTTAGAGGTTCACAGTGAATCAGGAGCTACACACCGACACGCCAACCCTTTCCCCTTCTTTCTCGGGCACACCGGATACTGGTCGCCACGCCGTGGTGATTGGTGGCAGTATGGCCGGGCTCTTGGCAGCCCGTGTCCTGGCCGACTACTGATTTGAACTTCAGAGGTAACTACGGAGCCCCAAATTATTACCAGTTAATGATTTCAGCTCTCCTTGACGGCTCCAGACCCCAGGAATCAATATTCAGCCGGAATCAAATTCACCCAAATGAATCAAATTAACCGCCACCTGCTCAGTCTTTGGCAAAGGTTCATTTTCGAGATGACCTTTACGCTTGTGCCTGACCCTTGGCAACACACCAGCTCATCCCAGCAGACTAAGTATGAGCAGACCCTCAACCTGCTGCCATCCACCCCACTCACGCGGGTACTGGAGCTAGGATGTGGCGAAGGCTATTTAACGGTACCACTTGCGGCTCGCGCTGGCCGCCTGATTGCCGCCGATATTTCCCACCTGGCGCTGAGTCGGGCGGCAAAAACCTGCGCCACTCACCGACTAAAGAACGTCAGCTTCCAGCGCCTTGATCTGACCCTTGACCCGCTTCCTGGTAACTGCTCACTAATTGTCTGTAGCGAGGTGCTTTACTACGTCAGCGGACAACTGGCGCTCCAGGCTGTCGCCCGTAAGCTGATTGCCGCCCTTAAGCCCGGCGGCTACTTGCTGACGGCGCACTATCTGCGCGTCGACTCTGAACCTAATCGCACCAGGTTCGACTGGCTGCTGCCGTTCGGCGCGCGACTGATTGGCGACACCCTCGCTACCACCAATCCACTGCGGCTGGTGAAGGAAATCCGGGCACCCTGCTACCGCATACAACTCTTCCAGTGCGCTCGGCCTAAGGGTTTGCTCTCACCTCACAGTTCTCCAGAGGTGACTGAACTTGCACAATCTCAGCTGCCTCAGCGCCAGCGTAGTGTCTTTGACCTGCTTTCAATCGCGTTTCTTTACAACCAGCTTCAGCGGATTGTCAAGTTAACTGCGCGCTGAAATGAGTAGCGCCGTTTTTGAGCGACTTTTCAACCCCTCGTCAACATTGAAACCGCTGAGCAAAAATCTGGTCCGGCTCCACGTCATTGATTTAGGGCCAAATCAGTTATGAAGCGAATTAAAATTTAAAGGATATGTCGTAATGCGTGTTTTCGTCACCGGTGCTACAGGCTTTATCGGCTCTGCCATTGTTCAGGAACTCATCAGCGCGGGCCATAAAGTGATCGGTCTTGCTCGTTCAGATGAGGCGGCAAAATCCCTGATCGCAGCCGGCGTCCAGGCGCACCGGGGTAATATTCAAGACTTGGAAAGTTTGCGCAGTGGAGCGGCCGCTGCGGACGGCGCGATTCACACCGCCTTCTTTCACGAGATTACGCATATGGCTCTTTCAACGCGCCTTCGCGTGATGTTGGGCGGGGGTCCGAGCGGTATCGCTTCAAGATTCATAGCGGCAGCCGTCGAGACGGACAGGCGTGCCATAGAGACGCTCGGCAAAGCGCTCGCGGGGCCTGACCGCCCTCTGATCGCCGCTTTTGGAACCATGGGGCTGAAGGCAGGTCGGCTCGCAACGGAGGATGATGCTTACGATCCCAACTCTGCCGGGGGGCCGCGCAGCGCGTCGGAAAATGCAATGCTGGCGCTGGCTTCGCGGGGCGTCCGGGCCTCAGTAATCCGTTTGCCGCCGGTGGTTCATGGCGTCGGCGACCGCGCCGGCTTCGCTCCGCGTCTCATGCAGATCGCTCGGAAAAAGGGCGCTTCAGGCTACATCGGTGACGGTAGCAACCGATGGCCCGCAGTGCACCGGCTCGATGCTGCCCGTCTCTTCCGGTTGGCGCTGGAAAATGGTGACGCAGGAGCCAGGTATCATGGCGTAGCTGAAGAAAGTGTACCGTTTCGAGACATTGCTGAAGTAGTCGGCAAGCGCGTGAATGTAGCGGTCGTCAGCAAAACCCCCGAGGAGGCACCCAAACAATTTAGCTTCCTTGCGCGCTTCGTCTCGGTAGATAACCCCACGTCTAGCAAGTTGACCCAGGAACGGCTGGGATGGAGTCCAACACAGCTTGGCTTAATTTCCGATCTCGACCAGCCGGGCTATTTCTAAATCTGAAAAGAAACTTGCGACGCAAATTGTCAGAGTCGGAAGCCGAATTCAAGCTGAGACACTATCTTCTTTTGCAGAAGTTGGGTGCAGAAGTTGGAGAACTATACGCATTGTCATAAATCAGGATTTTTGACACGAAAACCGAAGCCTGATAAATCAATGGTTTGCAATTGTCATAAATCAGTGTCATAGGGGTAGATCTAGCGAAGCTGTTATAGAGTGCAAACTGAACCGTCTAGTTTGATTCTCGCTTGAATGATGGCTCAAGTGACCGAAAAGTTCCGTAAGTTTTGACATCCACAAAAATCATCCCAACTGAACCGCACAGGTAAGCAGTCAGTTTGAAGTGCCAGTCTTTCTAAGTGTCTGAAAGCTTTTGAGTAATTCTCTCTATCTGTAATTGCTCACTACTAGGCCCAATAGTAGCTCCGCTGTCACTCGCTGCCACCCAATCCTCGGAACCAGCTCTATATAAGACTTCTAGAAAAATGTTGAATTGCCTTGATTTGGATATTTAGACCTAAAGATTTTTTGCTTGAAACCCTTATCCTGAAAAGGCTTCAGCTCTTGCATGGCGCCTGGTAGCAGCTACGCTACCTTTAGGCCAAGTTGGTGTCTCGTGTTGGAAGATTTTCAAATATGCGACTGCTTGGCAGGATTTGGCGTTAGTGACTGGGGAAGGGTTGGATAGACTTCTTGCCAAAATGACCACAATCCCTCAAATCGAGAGGTGGTCATTGTAGCGATGATAGTGAAACGAAGATGCGCGTTGTGTTGGAGCTACCAGGGCAACGGCTTTCCCAGATGCGAAAAGGTGCCGTTTGGCCCATTGGCGCCGATGGTCGCCAGTTCAACCGAAGTTTTGGCGCCTTCCTCGACGCTGATTTCGCCGTGTGGATTGCCAGGCGTCAATACGTTGCCGGGATGAGCGGCGTTCGCGCGGTGCGGCGAATCGCGCCATTGCCACGCATAATGAACGGTCATCATGTTGAGCGCCGCTTTACTCGAAGACAAGGCGATGGGTTTATAATCGCCAAACGCGCCGTCGGAATGCAGCGAAAGCGAGCCGATCCACGATGACACGTTCACCAAACGCGCGGCGCTCGATTGTTCCAACAATGGCCAGAACGCCTGCGTGACGGCGTGAACCGCGAAGACGTTGACTTCAAAGGTATCGCGCAATACAAAAACCGGGCCTGGCGCGGGCGGCGCAAAGTCGGCCTCCAACAAAATCCCGGCGTTGTTGACCAGCACGTCCAAAACTCCGTAATCTGCGCGAACCAGCAGGACGGCGGCTCCAATCGAAGCCGCATCAGTCGGATCGAGATGCAGAAAATGCGCGTCGAGTCCCTCATTTCGCAGTTGGTTCATGGCGTCGGTGCCGCGTTTGGGATCGCGCGCGCCGAGCAAAACCGTGAAACCGTGATCGCGCGCCAACTGGCGCGCCGTTTCGAGTCCGATGCCCTTGTTGGCGCCGGTAATGAGTGCGATTTTTGACATTGAGTTGCCTTTAAGTCAGTGAAGATGACGGCGAAAGCAGACCCGCTCGCTCGTAGTCTTGCGACAGCACCCGGGCGACAGTTTTCGGGGCGTCTTTGGGTAAATTCACGAAACCTATGGGAGTGCTGGGCGCATGACGGTGAATCGAATTGATGATGCGCTCAAACATCTCAAGATTTTCCGGTTCGCGGATGCCCCCTCCGATGAGGATGCAGTCATACGTCGCGTGGGCGAGTTGTGCTGTGACGGGCGCCTCGGCAGAACCGTCGAGCTTAATCTTGCAGTTGTCAAGGTGATCCCCCTGATCTGCGAATTGCTTCTGCACGTCCGCCACGGCTGCGAAAAGTTTTTCCGCCGTCATGCCCGCCGGGACGCCCGGAGCGGAGTAGTCGATGCCTTCAGGATCGAGGCCGATGAGTAAGAGATTTCTCATTAGGTAGTCCTTTCTTCCTCTTAGCTTAACGCAGAAGCAATTGTTAAGTACTTAAGCAAAATTAATTACATATTTATTTCCAACTTCTCTGAGGATTTTTTCAACAGATGCCACAAAAGTTGTCCAGCTAGAGTAAGCATCTATTTCAATCCATTCATACTTAATAAACCGCCACAAAATTTCAATCAAATTCAATTCTGGTGAATAAGATAGCAACTCAAAGATGGTAATACCAAGGGAGCATCCCACCTTTGCAAAAATACGCAAACACCTTCAGGATAGAGGAGTTGGATTGAAGACACAGGTATGACTCCAGAAGAAATTGAGCGGTTGCAAGCGTGTAGCCGAGAGATGGCAGAGA
>JAABUZ0100007435.1_pt1 | contig 13203 bp, 10 predicted proteins | sample 5562091 | NCBI WGS metagenome assembly JAABUZ01 (sample SAMN12813069, study PRJNA571459) | rock metagenome | isolation source: Antarctica rocks | place: Antarctica: Victoria Land, Linnaeus Terrace sud | collected 2015-12-21 | reverse complement strand
GGAATTGCGACGATGCGCGACGCCGACGCGGTCGAAACGTACACGTCGCTGAATGAGCTTGATTGCTACAATGTTGAGTACTGGCCGCTTGAGATCTACAAATTTTCCCTTGCACCGCCCGAGCAGGAGCTGTCCCGGCGTATCGCTGTCGTCACCGGCGGCGCCAACGGCATTGGCCGCGCCATCGCCATGCGACTCTGCCAGGAGGGTGCCCACGTCGTCATCAGTGACGTCAATCACGAAGGCGCCGAGCACCTGGCCGACGAACTCAACAGCCGATACGGAGCCGGTCGTGCCCTACCCATCCGCACCAACGTGGCGGATGAGGCAGACGTGCGGGCCCTGTACGCCGCCACGATCGGCGCCTTTGGTGGCCTTGACATTGTCGTTTCCAATGCCGGCATTGCCCCCTTTAGCGCTATCGATGAGACCTCGCTTTCTGATTGGCAGCGAAGCTTTGACGTCAATGCGACGGGTCATTTTCTGGTGACCCGCGAAGCCATCCGCCTGTTCAAGCGCCAGGGTATCGGAGGCAACATTATCTACATCGCCACGAAAAACACGATGGCGCCGGGCAAAGAGTTCGGCGCGTACTCGGCCGCCAAGTCGGCGCAGGCACAACTCGCTCGTGTCGCGGCGATGGAAGTGGGCGAGTTCGGCATTCGAGTCAATATGATCAACCCGGACGCGGTCTTGCGGGGATCCACGCTCTGGTCGCCGGAACTGCGGAGAGCACGGGGGCGGGCCCATGGCATCACGACCGACGACGAGTTGGAAGAGTACTACCGGAAGCGCAACCTCCTGGGCCAGCCGATCTTCCCGGAGGATATTGCCGAGGCAGCGTGGTGGCTTGCCACCGATCGGTCGCGGAAGACGAGCGGCGGGGTGATCACCGTTGATGGCGGCGTGCCAGCGGCCTTCCCTCGATAGTGGACCCTATTCCCGCCCCCGTTCCACCGGATTCCTGAAGGCAAAGGCGTATGCTGGCGGGAGGTTCCGAAACTCACGGCGAATCGTGACGGAGGTAAAGTACCGCCGAAAGTGCGGCAACATCGCACGGGAATACTGGTAGAGCAAAAATGGGCGCCCCGGGAGCAGTGACTGCTTCACCGTCTCGAGAATGGCATCGCGCACGGTTGGCGGCAATGACGTAAATGGCAGGCCCGATACAATCAGTGGCCACTGCCGGGGAAATCCATGGTCGTCCGCAATGGCTGCCATATGCTCGGCATCACCGACGGCCACCGTCAGCCGTGGGTCGTTGCAGCGCTGGCGGAGGTACTCCGCAAATGCGGCATCGCGCTCGATACAGAGGAGCCGCGCGTCGGGCGCCATTGCCTGGAGCAAACCTACTGTGAAGGGGCCAGTGCCAGGCCCGAGTTCCAGGATATGGGAAGCGCTACGAACATGTCCGAGGCTCAGGAGGGTGTTCACCAGAAAGTGTGAACTGGGAGTGATGGAGCCAAGGTGTCGGGGCGACTTCAGTGCTCCCCAGACGAAGAGCACGCGTTCGGGCAGTTTCATGAAGCGGGTCGTTCCGGGAACCGCAGGATTCGGCCTCCAGTCGGCAGCAACGATTCGTCAGGGTGATAGCGGTGCATGGTCGCATGGACACGATCCAGCGCCGCCGGGTAGTTAATGACCCGTGCCATCGTAGCAATCTGGCGTAGTGTCTGCAGTGATGCGTCCAGGTCTCCCTCCTCGCCATACAGTTCGGCAAGCTCACACATCATGTCGGCCTGTTTATACTTATTGCCATTCCATCCCCACTCGTTGAGCGCCGTCTGGCAGAGGTGGATCGCTGCTTTTGGTCGTCCCTGCTGCCGGTACAGGGCGATGAGTGCCTCTGTCATCCCTGAGACGGCCGGAATTCGCTGTGCTCCCGTGTGCTCGGCTGCCTTCCGTGCGCGCTCGAACCACGTGATGGCCGCGTCCGGGTGATTCTGGCGGCGCTCGATGAGGCCACGGCAGTAAGCCGCGCGCACCTGTAGAAACGAACTCCAGTGTTCCCGTGAGAGCGCTTCGCCTTGCTCCCAGTCGCGCAGCGCCTCGTCGGTGCGGCCCAGCTGTTCAAGGCACATGGCGCGGTCCAGCAGGATCTCGGCCATGAAGCGGTGATCGCGTCGAAACGCCATGCTGTTACTGGCGCGGCCATACAAATCCACGGCCTCAACCAGTTTCCCCTCACTCCGCAGCTCGCTCCCATGTCGAAGGAGTGCATCCTGATCTGCTGATCCCGACGCGGGTCCGCTTCCGTCCTCCGACCGGAGAAAGAAGCCGATGAGCCATGTCAGTGGCAGGCAGAGGAACCGCAGGAAAGCAAGGTCCCGCCGGAGGCATCGGAGGCACATGCGCCAGGCAAGCCAGAACGCGATTTGCAACAGAAACATCGCTCCCACAACGGCAAGCGGGAGCGCGAGCGGGGTGAGCATTCCCGTTGCCTTTCCGTGACAACATGCACTGGACGCGTCCAGAAGCACGGCGACGACGCCGTACCTCTTTGCTTTTCATCATACCGTACTCGACACTGGCCCCGCGATGTGGATGAGTATTGCTCATCCTTGCTGACCGGGGCGGTGTCGCTTACGATAGAATAGTTACCGGTAGCGGTTTCCCACTGGTGGTGCGGACCGGGTGTATGCAATACAGGCAGGACAATGCCCGCAAGTCGAGATTTTTTTGGAAGTGTGGCGGAACGGACTGAGGCGGGCGAGACGGTAGCCGTCGCCACGATCGTACGCGCGCGCGGATCGACGCCACGTGAAGTCGGCGCGAAGATGCTCGTCGCGGCAGACGGGACAATTGTCGGCACGATCGGTGGTGGCTGCGGTGAAGCCGATGTCTGGCGAGCGGCCCTGATGGTGATCGATCAGCACGAGCCAACCACCGTGACCGTAGATCTCACGGAACCTATTAGTATGCTGTCGGAGGCCGTCTGTGGCGGCATTCTCGATGTGTTTGTCGAGCCATGGTTGGGCGATCAGCTGATTGAGCCTGGTTTGCCGCACGGCTCGCCCGAACTGGCAGATCGGATTACGCGTGCGCTCGACTTGCGTGAATCGGTGGCCCTTGCGACCATTGTAGGCGAGCCTGACGGACGTATGCCCCTCCCGGGAACACATGTCCTGGTCCGAGAAGACGGTGTGGTAGAAGGTACCGTTGGCAACGCTGACCTCGATCGGCAGATTGGAGAACTGGCGCGAGCGGCTATGCTGCAGGACCGGCCGGTGAGCAAAGCCCTTGCGCTGGACTCTTTCACCGAGGACGCGCCGAAGCGGGACGTCTTCGTCGAAGTGTTTGTGCCCGCGCCTGAAGTTGTCATTGTCGGAGCGGGACACATTGCGGTACCGCTTGCGCGCATCGCGAAGATCAACGAATTCGACGTGACGGTCCTCGACGATCGGGCTGCGTACGCCAATGGCGCCCGCTTTCCCGAGGCAGATCGGGTCATTGCCGCGGATATTGAACGTACCGTTGCCTCGATGCCTGTGTCGTCTCATACCTACATCGTCCTGGTGACACGGGGGCACCAGCAGGACATTCAGGCGCTCAGGACGCTCCTCCATTCACCCGCGCGGTACATCGGGATGATCGGAAGCAAGCGGCGTGTCTGGGCAGTGCTGAAACTGATGCACGACGAGGGGGCGTCGGTGGATGAGCTGATGCGCATCCACGCCCCTATCGGTCTTGCCATCGAAGCGATCACGCCACCGGAAATCGCAACGGCCATTATGGCTGAGATCATCAAAGTACGGCGGGGTGGAACCGCCACATCTCTGTCGGAACCTGTGCGCGAGATGTTCCGCACCCGACTCGACCGTCAGGCACTGGCAGAGGCTTCGCCATTCTGATCGGGCGCGTCGGCGCGGTGGTGCTTGCGGCGGGCGAGTCGAGCCGTATGTCTGCATTTAAACCACTCCTCCCATGGCCGCGTGCCGATTCGTCAGAAATGCTGATCGACTACGTGCTTGATCAGCTCAACCTGGCAGGGGTGGAAAGCACCGTCGTCGTGGCGGGCAACCGCGAAGGTGACGTACGCACGCATCTCGAACGCGTGGGCGGTGCTGGTGTCGTTGTGGTGACGAATGATGCCTTTTTTCTGGGCAAAGCAGGGTCGGTGCGGGTTGGCGTGGCGGCTTCGGACCTGTCGCTTGACGCGCTGATCGTCATTGGGGTCGATCAGCCACGTCCCGCATGGATGCTCCGCGCCGTGTTGGAAGCGCACGCCGGCTTACAGGCACCCATCTCGTTGCCCACCTATCGTGGAACATGGGGACATCCGCCGGTCTTCGCCCGACACCTCCGCGATCAACTCCTGTCGGTGCGCGAAGAGACACAGGGCCTGCGGCCGGTGGTGCGCGGGCAATACCCGCACGTCCAGGAAGTGCCTGTTGACTCCCCGATCGCCCTGTTGAACCTGAATACCCGTGCGGATTATCTGCGCGGGATGGAGCAATTTGAGATGGATCGACGGCTTGCGGACAACTGACCCGCATCTGACAACGGGCGTCCTGGAGAGTTGCAGGCAGGTGATGGCAACGGCCCGTTCTGTTGCCGTCGTTCCAGAGGCAGTGGTGGCTGTGGCGGAGCATCCAGCTCTGCGCACACGACCGGCGGCGGACTGGCACAGCCCATGGCACTGGTTCGATGGCACGGAACGCAGTGCGACCGCGATCCTTGCGCTGGACGCCGTCAACTTCTGTTTCTGGGGTGATCGTGACGGCGACCCGCGGTGGCAAGTCACCATGAACGGGGAATGTTTGAACGGCTACTGGGCGTGCGCCGCGTGCATGAAGCGGGCGATCGACAGCGGTCGCGCCCTCTACGACGCCCACTACCTGGCGCGCCTCACGCACGTCGACGTTGCGGAAATCTTCGCGGGTGATGCGGGCCAGCCTCCCATTCCGTTGCTGGAGGAGCGTCTGTTGTGCCTGCGTGAGGTTGGTGATGTGTTGCTCCACACCTACCAGGGGCGCATATCGAACCTACTGGCAATTGCCAGTGAGGATGCGGTACAGCTCACGCTCTTACTCGCAGACGACTTCAGTTCATTTCGTGACGTCGCCTGCTACAACGGCATCGACGTCCGATTGTGCAAACGGGCGCAGATCACGGTAGCCGACCTCCATGGGGCCTTCACTGGCGAGGGATTCGGTCGCTTTCGCAACATGGAGTCCCTGACCGCATTCGCCGACTATAAAGTGCCACAGGTGCTCCGAAGGTATGGTGTGCTTGTGTATGAAGACGCGCTGGCCGCGACGATTGACCGATCCCAACATATTCCCGCAGGCGTCCCATGGGAGGTGGAGATTCGGGCGGCGACGGTATGCGCCGTAGACGACATTCGAACGGCGATGGCCAGGCGTGGCGTCCGGAGGACAGCTCCCGAAATCGACTGGCATCTCTGGCTCCTTGGCCAGGAGCGCGACCCGCTCGACCGCCCCTACCATCGCACCCGCACAATCTTCTATTGAGCTTTACTCTACTGTCCCACCCCGGAGTCAGGCCACGACACGGCGTACTGCACACTGCCCACGGAGATGTCGTGACGCCCCTCTTTGTGCCGGTCGCTACCCAGGGTGCTGTCCGTCACCTTGGGCCTGATGATCTTGCGGGCACGGGGAGTGCCGTGCTGCTGGTTGATGCTCTCCACCTCGGGTTACGGCCCGGCATCGACGTGGTGTCTACTCCCGGAGAGCTACATCGGTTCATGGGATGGACCGGGCCGTTGATAACTATGAGTGGCAGTTTTCGGTTGCGAAGCGCAGCGGGCACGGCAGCGGAACCAACGGCACTCCGTATTGATGATGCGGGGGCGACGGTCGTCTCTCACGTCGACGGTGCGCGGATCGCGTGGTCTCCAGAGCGAAGTATCGGGGATCAGCACCGGCTGGGTGCCGACATTGTCCTGGCGTCGAGTCAGCAGACATGGGGCACCGACTCTCCAGGGGATCTTCATGCGGCGGTCAATCGCACCCTGCTCTGGAACGAGCGGTCGTTGAGCACCTGGTCTGGACACGGAGATATGTTCGGAGTGGTGCAAGGAGGAGTAAGCATCGAGGAACGACAGCGGTGTGCCGCCGCCCTCTCGGCGCTGCCTTTTCGTGGATTCGCCGTCGGTGGTCACCTCGGCGTCGGCCCCGACGTAACAGCAGCTCTCCGCGGTGCTCTGGGGCCGTTGCCGGAAGAGCGCCCTCGCGCTGTGCTTACTGCACCCTCCCTGCGCGGTGTGCTGGATGCTCTGCATCTGGGTGCGGATCTCGTGAGCGCCTCATTCCCCATTGAGCTTGCCGAGCGCGGCACGCTGCTGATCGGGGAGGGACTCCTCGACATCACGGATGGCGCCTACGCGTGGGATCTAACAGCACCCGTCGCCGGGTGTTCCTGTGTACTGTGTTCAACGTTCACGCGTGCGTATCTGCACCACCTGTTTGTGGCGCATGAAATGCTTGCGCCACGTCTGGCTGGCATCCACAACCTGCACACGGTCCATGCAGCGGTGGCCGGGATCTGAGTGGGCGGAACGCGTACCCGCGCGGGTACCGCGTACTGCTTGCTCTGAAAATATGACTCGCCGTTTGGTTGTATGAGCCTCCGACTGCCCTGAAAAAGCCCCATCACCGTCTGGTTGCTGAGGCCTCCGACTGCGGTCGGATGGCAGAGTACGGCCGACTGCGGTCGGGACGGAACGACCCTTTTTTCATCTTCGGTGGTGGCCCGTAGGGCCGTGGTTACCGCGGTCGGATGGCACAGTACGGCCGACTGCCTGCCCAGAGGGCACCCGTGCGTCCACTGGGTAACGGGATCGTTGGGGTTGGTAGCTGCGTCACCGGATGAAGAGGGAGGACCGGGGATTTTCATGGTCGGTGGTGGCCCGTAGGGCAGTGGATACTGCGGTGCGGGGCCGGGCAGTCAAAACGCGGTGAACGCCTGGTCAGCGCCATCTCGTGCACGAACTGCCTTCGAGCTTCGCCGACAGGCTTATCACGGCGCTGATGGCGTCATTGCGTTCATTCTCTGGATCATGGATTTACAATGGGCCAGGCGATGGCCAGCCATAGGGAGGCGTGTGATGAATTTCGATGTTCCTCACGAACTGGAGACGTTCCGATCCGAGGTGCGCCAACTGGCGACCGCGCGGTGGGGTGCGACTATCGGGGAGGATGACCGCCAGGGTCGATATGATCCAGACACCTTTGCCACCATGGGGCGCGAGGGATGGGCAGGCTGGTGCATACCCCGCACGTGGGGTGGGCGAGGACACGGCTATCTGTCGCTCGGTGTACTGTGCGAGGAACTGGAACGCATCGATGGATCACTGCGCATTGTGCTGTCGGTTCACCTGGGGCTCAATAGCCTCGCGCTGCTGCAATGGGGCAGCGATGAGCAGCGGGAGCGCTGGCTCAGGCCACAGGCCACGGGAGAGAAGCTGGCCTGTTTCTGCCTGACGGAACCGGGCGCGGGATCGGATGCCGCGGCACTGAGCACGCGAGCCGTTCGGCACGGCGGCGACTGGCTGCTGACGGGCGAGAAGCGCTGGATAGGGATGGCGCCCATCGCCGACCATCTATTGATGTTTGCGCGGACGGGGCCGGACGCAGGGGCGCGCGGTATTTCGGCCTTTATGATCGATCGGCGAGAGGCAGGCGAGGCGCTGCAGACCTACAAAATTGAGGACAAGTGGGGGTTGCGGGCAAGCCCCACCGGAGGTGTCGTTCTGGACGGAGTCCGCGTGCCCGACGATCACATGGTCGGCGAGCAGGGCGAGGGATTCAAAATCGCCATGAGCGCGCTCGACAACGGTCGCTACACGGTCGCCTCGGCGTCGGCCGGGTTGATCGATGGCTGTGTAGAAGCCAGCGTGTCGTATGCTCGTAGCCGTACGACCTTCGGTGAAGAAATCGGACGCCATCAGCTTGTTCAGCAGATGATTGCTGAGATGGCGAAGGATCTCGATGTCTCGCGGCTGCTCTGGCAGCGTGTCGGCTGGATGAAGAATGAAGGGTTGCGCTGCACCCGTGAGGTGGCACTTGCAAAGTGGTACGCAGCGGATGCTGCCGTTCGGGCAGCGGATCACGCCGTGCAGATCCACGGAGCAAACGGATACAGCGATGCCTATCCTGCAGGGAGATATTACCGCAACGCCCGGGTCCTCCCCATCTATGAAGGCAGCCGCGAGATTCAGCAACTACTGCAGGCGGACTATGCCCTCGGCTACCGACAGGATCGGCCGCTTCGCCGGACACTGCCTCCGTACACGCCTGACGATCAGGATTCAACCGGACTGTGCTAAGGCGCGCACCGTCTGCGCGATGGCCATGGCCAGGGACTGTCCTGACAGGATCGGCTTTTGGAGCTGCTCGAGAAGAATTGTGCGCTGACGTGAGGTGAGGAGTGGGGCTGGTTCCGCGTATGGCATGGCGACGACCATCGCGTCGGTATCGGTGGTGGCCAGATGGGTCAGCATCGGATCGACATGAGAGGCGCCATTCTTGAGCGCGGAGACAAGCCGTCCCCGCGGTGCATCGCGTGCCAGGCTCACCAGGACGCCCGTTGTACCCAGAGCGCCGCGACTGCCACTGAGCAAGGCCAGCACATCGCCATCGATTGCGAGCGTGATATTCCGTGTGCCACCCGGCGGGCGAACCGCCCGGAGGGGACTCGGCGCGGGGAGGGACGCGATGGCGTTCTCAGGGTTCGGCGTGAGTGTCATAGCAACGGGTGTTCCATCCGCGAGTGTCATACCTCTAGCCGTATACGCTGGACTGCTGATTGGCAAGGTGGGTGCGGGCACCCGGACGATCTGGTGCTCGGTGGCAAGCGATTGAACGAATCGGCAGGCGTCCGTTGAGGCTGGCAGTTTCAGCCACTCGCCGCCAGATTGACCGCTGATGGTGCTATCTCCCTGAGATGCGAGGAGCGGCAGGAGGTATGGCGACGATGCTTCGAACCCCCATTGCACAACTCGTGTCCCCACTCGTCGCGTCATGGATGCGGCTAATCCGACAAACTGCTCCCATGTCCACCCATCTGCTGGCGGTTGCAGCCCCGCCTGCTGGATCAGGCGCATATCGTACACGACCATCAGGGGATGGACGGCGAGAGGAAGTCCGTAGATGTGGGCGCCTACCGTCACGGTGGCCATGGTTCCCGGCCAGTAGGCCGATGGTTGGAGGGAGGCATCGCTCGCGATGCGCGCTTCCACTGGCTCCAGGAGGCCGGCACGCGCAAGTTCACGTACAGATTGGGCATCTGGAACCTGCACGACGACATCCGCCTGACGCCTACTTCCGGCGCTGCTGGCCTGTGTGATGGTGGCGACGATGTCGACACCTGCCGTTCCACGCACCAGTGGAAAGTTAACAGGCTGTACCACCCGGTGATCACGATCGGCGTTCAACGCACGAGCGAAATCGCGCAATCTGGACGATGCTGGCTCCTCCCCTGGCTTCTCAGGGTCATTGAAGGTTGCGACGAGGACCGGAACGTACGGTGTCGAACCTGGAAACGCGCAGCTTGTGACCGTGAGGGCTGTACCCGCGGCCGCGACGAATAACAGCGAGCGCCGCGAGTAGGAACGGCGCATCACCCTGCCTCTGGCCGTGTTGTGGCAGCAACGGACGCGTCTGGCATCGATGGGTACCTCGGAGGCGTCTACCGCGACTTCCGCTGGAGGAGTGTATAGGCGGCGTTAACTTCGGCCATTCGGTCAGGATGGCCCCCCATATCCGGGTGGTGGCGCTTGGCGAGCAGACGATATCGTTGTTTAATAGCATGGTCGTCTGATCCGTATTCAAGACCCAGCGTTGCAAGGGCGCGAAGTGACGTATTGATGTGACCCGGCATCGTCCGGTGACTGACCTGATCCGCCCGCATACGAACACGACGCTCAAAGTCGAGAAAAATCGCTTCTTTACGACGGCAGAACTCGTCGATCGAAGACATCGTGCGCACATAAAACGCATCTTCCACCAGCCAGCATGCTTCCTCTTCGCCAAGCGACAGAACGGCCCAGTGGGCAAGTCGGGCAATACGCTCCTGATCGCTTCGCGTCAGCATGTGTTCCCGATGACGCGCCACTCGGGCGCGGTACCGGGCCAGTCGGTCCGCCGCTGCTCGGCGGCGCTGCTGACGCCTGGAGAGATCTGCCGCCACCACACGCAGCATGGCACGCCGTTCCGCATATGGGATAGCGTCGAACAGGGACTCGTCGGCGGCGTCGAGCCTCCGCTCCTGTGTCAGATGGCGACGAAACCGCCGGATCGAGTCGTCGCTCGCGTGGATCGCCGCGCTCTCACAGAACGGCTCGAGCAGCGGGGAGAGGGCGGGCAGGAGTGGAACGAGTTGAAGCAGTCCCCACCGGGCGCGCGTTGGGCTGGACGTGCTTTTCATGGCAGGGACGGTGACGATCGGGGCGCGCCGTTCAGTCGCGTCTGGTTGAGGAGTTCACCCAGGTCTCGCAGCCGTGCCTGCAGGCCGCTATACCGTCGCGACCGGCGGTTGTTCTGTATGGCGATGCGCAGGGCACGCTGGGTGCCAACCATCACCACGAGTTGCCGCGCTCGTGTGATTGCGGTGTAGATCAGCGTGCGGCTGAGAAGCATGTAGTGCGCCGCCTGTACGGGGATGACCACCGCGGTAAACTCACTTCCCTGGCTTTTATGCACAGATATGGCGTAGGCGTGGGCCAGTTCGTCCGCCTGGGCCATGTCGTAGATGACTTTTCGTCCATCATCCATGACAACGCAGAGTTCCTGTTGGATCAGGTTGAGATCCACAATACGCCCCAGGTCTCCGTTGTAGACCTCCAGATCGTAATTATTACGCATTTGAATAACTCTGTCGCCTTCACGGAGTGTCCGTGATGACTTTTGCACCTCCCGCGGCAGCGCGGTGGGAGGATTGAGGACGTGCTGCAGTCGCTGATTCAGCATACCGACGCCAACTTCGCCCCGATGCATGGGGGACAGCACCTGGATGTCACGCGAGGGAATCCCAAACTTCGACGGTATCCGACGGTTCACCAGATCGATGATCATATCGGAACAGGAGGCAGGGTCTTCAATCTGGAAGAAGAAGAAATCTTGCACTGCGCCACCCCAGCATGGCATCTCACCTGTGTTGATCCGATGCGCGTTCGTGATGATCGCACTCGTTGCTTCCTGGCGAAAGATCGTGGTGAGCCGGGTGACGGGCACTTGCTGGCTCTCAATGATGTCGTGGAGAATGGCCCCCGGACCGACGCTGGGAAGTTGATCGACATCGCCGACGAACAAAAGGTGTGTGCCCGGTTGAATGGCTTTGAGAAGATGATTGGTGAGCAACACGTCGAGCATGGACGCCTCGTCAACAATAACGAGGTCCGCTTCCAGTGGATGGTCCTCGTTGCGGTTTGCCTTGCCACCTGGCTGCAACTCCAATAATCGATGAATCGTTGTCGCGTCGACGCCGGTCAGGTCTGCCAGCCGTTTTGCCGCCCGGCCTGTCGGAGCAGCCAGGACGACGGTATGGCGGCGGCCGTGCGCCAGCGCGATGATGGAACGTACCGTCGTCGTCTTGCCAGTGCCCGGTCCACCGGTCAGCACCGCCACTTTTGCTGTGAGCGCCTGCCGAACGGCGTGCTCCTGGCCCTCCGCCAATGTGATGCCACCCGTGTCTCGCAGCCAGGCAAGGGCACGCACCCAATCGAGGTTCTGGAAGCTATACAACCGATCGACGCCGCTTCGCAGCAGCAAGGTGATCCGCTGAGCGACCCCTGCTTCGGCTCGTTTAAACGGTGTGAGGTAGACGACCGATACCCCGTCAATCTCATCGATGACGACATGCTCTACCGTTCGCAACCGGTCCAGAGATGCCTGCACATCCGCCACCGGCAGTTCGAGGAGGTCGGCGGCGGCCCCGGCGAGTTCATCGAGCGGGAGGTAGACGTGACCGGCTTCGTCGGCGGCGCGAGACAGCGCGTGCAGAAGGCCAGCCTGGATGCGCTCAGGTGCATCAGTTGGGATCCCGATAGCCCGCGCGATCTTATCTGCTGTGAGAAAACCGATGCCCCAGACGTCGCGGGCGAGGCGATACGGGTCGTGCTGGACAATGCCAAGTGACGCGTCGCCGTACGCTTTGAAGATCCGCACCGCCAGGCCCGTATTTACCCCCAGACCCTGAAGGAGGACCATGACTTCTTTGATGGCCTGCTGCTCCGCCCACGCTGTCTGGATGATGCTGGCCCTCTTCGGGCCAAGAGAGGGAACCTCTCGAAGACGCAATGGTTCGGAATCGATGATGGAGAGCGTATCAGCGCCGAAGTAGTCGACGATGCGGTCGGCTGTTACTGGCCCGATGCCTTTGATGAGACCCGATCCCAGGTACTTACGGATGCCTTCGATGGTGGCTGGCAGCATGAGACGGTAGTTTGTGGCTTTGAACTGGCGTCCGTGCCGTTGGTGTTCCTGCCACCAACCGAAGAGTACGACGGCTTCGCCAGCGCGGATACCCGGAAGCTGCCCCACGACCGTGACGGTTTCACCACCACGCGCGGGTTGTAGACGAGCAACGGTATAGCCCGTCTCGTCAGACTGGTAGGTTATGTGGTCGATTGACCCTTCAAGTTCGGCTGTGGGGGGGGACTGCTCGACTGGATGCGGTGCAGTGACCACGATTCGTGTATCTCCAGGGACGGCTCTCTCGTGTTGGCGCTGCATTGAGGCATCACTAGTGTATCGCACGACTCCTGCTGCGACCTGGGGTCTGGCGTTTGGGACCTCGGGAACGTACTTGACTGGCGACACGACATGCTGACCGTGTGAAAAAGAACTTCGGCGGTTGGTTGATTGTAGGATGCGGACTGTTCGCCCAAGGGGCACCCGGCACCAAAGTACGGCCGACTGCGTGCCCAGAGGGCACCCGTGCGTCCACTGGGTGCCAGATTCGCCGGGTTGATGGCACCGTCGCCGGACAAAGAGGAAGGACGCGGTCATTTTCATCCCTCAGGGGTGCCCACGCGGGGCATCGACGCTGCTCTGAAAAAGGTCCTCAGCGACTGGTTGATGCTGCCACGCTTCGGTGGTCGGACGCGGCCAGCGACTAAAGTCGCGCCTGACAGAGCAAAGTCCGCCTTCGCGTATCTGTTCAATAACTGGTGGAAGGGGTCAGGGGAGAGCAGGTGCGCGGGAGTGTTGGGGGATTTGGGAGGCCAGCGAGGGGAGG
>JAABUZ0100007434.1_pt1 | contig 13205 bp, 16 predicted proteins | sample 5562091 | NCBI WGS metagenome assembly JAABUZ01 (sample SAMN12813069, study PRJNA571459) | rock metagenome | isolation source: Antarctica rocks | place: Antarctica: Victoria Land, Linnaeus Terrace sud | collected 2015-12-21 | reverse complement strand
TTCCGTTGACGGTCTGAAGACCGATTCTACGGTGTCACTGTACGGTCGATCGTGGCCGGGCGGCGAAGCGGCATGGGCACATCCTCACCAAACTGTCCATTCATGAACCCGCGAGGGGGAGGGGTTGGGGGAGGGGGGGCGTAGTACGATGGGACGAGGAGGGTCGCCGTGAGCATCGAGTTTCTGGTGACTGCGCTCGTTATCGTGGTGACACCTGGCACCGGCGTGCTCTATACGCTGGCGGCCGGCCTCTCGCGCGGCGCTCGCGCCAGCATCATCGCCGCGGTCGGATGTACCCTTGGCATCGTTCCGCCCATGCTGGCGGCGATCATGGGTCTGGCCGCACTGCTCCAGACGAGCGCGCTGGCGTTTCAGCTGCTGAAGTATTTGGGTGTGGCCTATCTCCTCTACATGGCGTGGAGCACGGCACGGGACCAGGGTGCGCTGACCGTGGAGGAGGAAACCGCCCCTCCCTCGGCAACCAGGGTGATCATCTCCGGGATCCTGATCAACGTCCTCAACCCGAAACTTACCATTTTCTTCTTCGCATTCCTGCCTCAGTTTGTGAGCACCACTGCGCCAGGCGCCGTTTCACGCATGGTTGAGTTGAGCGCGGTGTTCATGCTGCTCACGTTCGTGGTCTTCGTCGGCTATGGGGTGTTCGCCGCCTCGGTTCGGCAGCACGTGGTCTCACGCCCGAGGGTGATGATCTGGATGCGCCGTGTTTTCGCCGGCTCCTTCGTCGCGCTCGGCGCGAGACTGGCGCTAGCGAGTCGGTAGAGACGCTTCGATGTATTTCCAGCATTCGAATGAGATTTGGAGAGACTGTCCGGAGCTTGTTCCTGGTGTGCTCTTTGCCGAGGGAATAACCAAAGATGTCTCTGTTGGTTCTCAGATTGCCAGGTTCAATGCAATCGCAGAATCTCGGCTGGCACACAGCTCGGAAGGGGAGCTGCCCGAAGTACAGGCGTGGCGGCGCACCTTTTCGAGGATGGGGCTCAAGCCCACTCAGTATCGATGCGCCTCGGAGTCGCTGTTGCGACGCTTCAAGAAGGAAAAGTCGCTCCCACCGATTCACCCTTTGATCGATCTCTGTAATGCGGTGTCACTTGCCTTCGCAATTCCGGTGGCTGTGTTCGATGTTTCAAAGATCGCGGAGTACGTCGAGGTTCGATATGCGGCGGGCGAGGAACGCTACATGACGTTCTCGGGTGAGATAGAGAATCCCGACGCGCATGAAGTGATCTTCGCGGACCACGCGGGGCAAGCGCACGCTCGGCGGTGGACCAATCGGCAGAGTGGTTATTCAGCCGTTCGGGATACGACAACTGCTGTCCTGATCGTCGCGGAAGGGATGCATGGTTCGGCCTCTGAAGATGTCCAGAACCTCACGGCCGCGATCGCTCACGAACTCAACGTCATCTGGTCGGTCACCCCACGAACTACACTACTGAGCCGGTCCTCGCCACGCTTCGAGTTTTGAGAGGCGACGAAAAGAGATCAACCACGCCAGCTTCCGGCTAATCACGGTGACCTTCTGAGGCTGAGTGCTCGTCGTATGGCGGAAGGATGGTATACCGGCGCCATGGTGACGAGGCACCCTTCGTTCGGGCGCAGATGCAACTTCGCCATGTCGGCTGGCTCGCGTCGATCGAGCATCGTGCCGGGGCGCCACGCCGCCACGGCCTGAACCGCTCGACGAAGGAGCCAGCCGCGCCCCGAGCGATGTTCGTGGCGGACATTTATTACTGTCTGGTGGTCTGTTGTTGGGCCAACCAGGTCATCACGGCCCAGGCATTGATGAGCGCGGTCACCAGGAGTAAGAGCGTGGCGGCGGCAAGGACGTTCAATGCCTCAACACGGTCTAGCAAGAGGAGCAGGGTGGTGATGAGCAGCAGAACCGAGGCGACGCCTGGCGCCGCTACATTCCAGATCCAATGAACGCTTCCCAGCACCGATTGTTCGTACTCTCTGGAACGACGGAGCACCGTGACCGTCGACCAGAGGCTCGCCAAGGCGGGAAGGAGAAGCAATAGCCCGAGCGTCAGGTGTGTCTCGGAGGGAATGAGGACGAGGGCAGCGATGACCAGCACGTCGACAAAGCGGATGAACGTCGGGGACACGAAGGTTTCGAGTGCGGATGGTAACCCGGCCGGGAAGCGAACGCCGGCTCCGAACTGAAGAGCGACGAACAGGAGACCGGCCAGCGTGGCCGCGCCTGCGCCCGTGAGCGTGTAGAAGCTCCACCAATCGCGTAGGGCATGTTCAATCGGTTCGTGCATGCGCCTCCTCACTCCTTGCACATCCTCGCATGCCGCGCCCTCGCCTGGAGAGCTCAGGGCAGATCACACTCCGCGGGCGGGAACACTTTCAGCGCCGTTTCCACTGGAGTGTGGGGAGGATGCAAGTATCTGAAGCCTGACTTATTGTCCCGCATTGATCAGTTCGGGCACGCTCAGGCTTACTATCACACACGCAACGGCGATAGCTGCCAGGGCCAGCGGAAGCACATTGGGTGTGCTCGCCTCGATGACTCGCCCGACCAGTACTGGGAAAATCAGTCCACCACCCAGCGCTCCGAGCAATGCCATGGAGGCCGCTCCACGCAGCCGCGGAAGTGTCTGGTGCATCCAGGCGAAACCAACCGGGAAGATCGGCGCCAACAGCAAGCCTATCAAGACATAGGCAACGGCTGTGAGACTACTGAGGCGGGCGGTCAGGGCTAGCACGATCACGCCCATCAGCGCTCCCGCGATCATCTGGAGCGGTTTGAGCCGCAGGCTGATCGGCACGGACAGGAGCCGGCCCACGGTGAGCGCCATCCAGAACGCCGCGGTGAGCTCCGCCGCCGCCCCTTGCGAATAGCCCTGAAAGGTCAAATGAGTCGCCATCCAGCCGCTCGCGTCGGATTCCAGCGCGGTGTAGAGCAGGAACAGGGCAAGGAAACCACCGAGGGCCAGCGGCAGGCCACGACCAGCAGGCGCCGGATCGTGCCGCTCATGCATCGCAGTCTCGGGAACGACCCAGCCAAGCGGAAGACCGAGCACGGCCAACGCTCCAGCTACCAGAAATGCCGGCCGAAAATTGCCGCTGGAGAATATTCCGTAGAGCAGTGGTCCGCAGAAGGCCCCCAACCCGTAGCCGGCGTTGACCAGTATTACGAACGTGGTGCTTCGAGTGCCAAAGCTGGCGGCAAACAGCGCGTTCACCGCGACCACCAGGATGCCGTTCCCCAGTCCAATGCAGAGAACTCCGCCTAACGCCCATGGCCAGGCGGGGATGAGCGCAAAGGCCACGGTTCCCACGGCAACCAGCACCAGACCAATCATGAGCCTGGTCCTCGGTTGCAGTCGCGCCTCCAGAAAGAACGAGAGCAGCACACCCAGAACGGACCCGAAGGAATGTGTCCCGAGCGTCCATCCACCCGCGGCCGTGGTCAGGCCGAAGGCGGCTCGTACGGACGGCAGCACCGGACCATAGAGCGCTTGCACCGCGCCCACCAGGAGAAAGACGGCGAATCCCGCCCGCGCCAGACGGCGCTGACACATGGTGAGCGCCGTTGCAGACGGGATGAAACGTCCAGTATCATGCATTAGCACGAATATACAGGAAGAAGCGCGCACATGCAAGGGAACTCAGAATCCGGCGGAATGTTGACCGAGGAACGGCGCCGCATCATTCTTGACCTGCTTCGGCGTGAGGGGAAGGTGCTGGCGGCCGAACAGGGCGCACGCTTTGGGGTTTCTAAGGACACGATCCGGCGCGATCTACGCGATCTGGCGGAGGCCGGTCTGCTGCAGCGCGTCCACGGCGGCGCCCTCTCTCGTTCGCCCACCGATGCGCGCTACACCATCCGTCAGAGCGAGTCGCCCACGGCGAAGACCGCCATTGCCATGGCCGCGGCGAACCTCGTGCGCCCGGGTCAGGTGGTGATCCTTGATGCAGGCACGACAGCACTCCAGGTAGCAGAGCAGCTGCCGCTCCACCTGCGAGCCACCATCGTGACCACCAGTCCTCCGGCGGCAATGGCCCTGGGGGGGCATCCCGATATCGAGATTGTCCTGGTGGGCGGCCGCCTGGTGAAGGAATCTCTGGCCGTGGCCGGCGCCGAGGCGGTGGAGGCCTTGCGGAGCGTCCGCGCCGACCTGTGTATTCTGGGCGTGGCCGGCTTGCATCCGGAGGTCGGCATGAGCATTCTTAACCTGGAAGAGGTGTACGTCAAGCGGGCCATGATCGAGGGGGCAGCCGAGGTGGCGGTAGTCGCGGCCGGCGACAAGTTCGGAACCGCCGCCCCGTACGTGGTCGGCCCACTCTCCATGCTTACTCATGTGGTGACCGAGCGCGCCGTGGACGAGCGCATCCTGGCGCCGTATCGAGCCATGGGCCTCACGCTGGTACAGGGGTAGACGGCTGGTGGAGCACATCCACACGGACGGAGACGTGGCGGACACTCTGGAAGCCGTCACGGTATTTTGGCAGAACTTACTGTCCCCTACTATCGCCGTTTAGTCCGTGGGCGCCTCGACCACGGGCTGCGTCAGGTCGAGCTTCATCCCAGTGTGCGACGCGACGAAGCCAAGGCGCGTATAGAAGCGATGGGCGTCGTCGCGGCTGGCGTTTGTTGTCAGTTGGACAAGGTGGCAGCCTGCCGGCCGCGCCCGCTCGATGGCCCACACGAAGAGATCATGGCCCACGCCCTGGCTGCGATAGCGCCGATCAACGCGCACCGCCTCGATCTGCCCCCGTGTCGCGCCCTGATAGGTCAAGTAGGGGACCAGGGTAAGCTGGAGCGTACCGGTAACCTCACCGTGCGCCTCCACGACGACCAGTTCATTGCGCGGATCGCCGTCAATCCGCTCGAACGCGTCGTAGTACGCGTCGGGGAGGGGGGCCTGGTCGCGCTTGCGCCTCTGCCCCAGTGGGTCATCCGCGAGCAGGTGGACGATCGCCGGGATGTCCGACCGTGTGGCGCGTCGAATCGTTCTCTCCGCGTCGTCAACAAATTCTTCCACATCGCCTCCTCTACTATTCACGGCGACCGCCCGGCGGCATCTCCTGGGTCACCCATTCAAGACTCCTTGCTGTCGATCCAACCGACGCAGAGCGCCTCCTCCACCACGTCGACGTGGCCCGCGCGCGGCCGGCCGCTGCCCTGCTTACGGATGCGGTCCGGTAGGGCCCCGGCTGTCGGCGACCTCTACCAGGTCGAACTCCTCGACGATGAGCACGGTATCGTCGGTTAAGGAGCGGCCCGGCGCCACCTCGTCACCCCAGGCGGCACGATGGTCGCGCTTGAACCTATCCACGTCCTCACCATCGCCCTCGCCTCGCACCAAGCGCGGATTGGGCTGCCCGAAGGTGGTCTCGTAGACGGCGCGCAGACGTATGGGGCAGTGAGGATTCCCGTCCTTATCGATGACTGTCATGAGCTGGCCGACGCCCGCCTGGAGGGCCGCCAGCTCGCCCTCCCCATACTGCTCCTTGGGCGCGCAGGTAGCGGTCTTGATGCCGGCGATGATCTCGCCGATGAGCTGCGCGCCCACGCCGTTGTCGCCCGGCCAGCCGAACTGGCTCGTCCTGTCATGCCCGGTCATCCGTATCCCTCCGCGCGCCAGCTATCATGGCCCTTCCCTCGCTGCCAAAAAACAGTTCTCTTGCCCGGCGCTCAAGTGGCGGCAATCGCCTCTCTGTCCGCATAAGCCGCGACAATATGTCTGGCAAACATCCGTGTCTCCTCGCGGACCTCCGCCGAGGAGAAGCCCAGGACGGTTCGCTGATACTGGTACAGGTTGGCAGCCGTGGTGGCCAGCAAGAGGTCGGCCAGATAGTGCTGGTGGCGGTCGCGCACGCCGGCGTCCCGGAGGAGGATACGCAGGTGCTGGTGGTAGCTTGCGTAGGCGCCGATGTGGAAACGCGCCGCGGGACGTGCCGTCTCCGCCGCCAGTAGCACGTCGATATGGGCCTCGACGAGCTGGAGGTAGCCGTCGAGGAAGGCCGTGATACGCAGGACCGGCGCGGCTCCTGGCCCGAGCGGAGCAGGGCCACGCAGGAGGGCATCCTGAAAGGCGCACTCGCGCTCCTCAAAAATCGCGTGGACCAGGCCGGCTCGATCCCCAAAGTTGCGGTACAGCGTGGGCTTGCCCACACCCGCACGCGCGGCAATCGCGTCCATGGAGACGTCTGCCGGGTCGCGCTCGGCGAACAGTTCGTCAGCAGCCGCCAGAATGGCGGCACGGTTGCGAGCTGCGTCGGAGCGTGGCGCACGACCGGCTACCGGGAGTGGAAGCACAGGCTTGCTCTTCATAACCGTACTGTAGTACATTGACTAATCGTACTACAGTACGCTTTATGAGTACACGCGGGAGCCTAGCCTTGTGATGGGACTACCACGCGGCATAGATGGAGGAAAGCATGGAAACACAGCACCGTGATCGCAAGGTTGCGCTCATCACCGGCGGTAATCGAGGCATCGGCTTCGAGATCGCCCGGCAACTCGGCCAGAGGGACATGACCGTCCTGATCGGTGCGCGGGACGCGTCCCGCGGCCGAAAGGCTGCCGACGCGCTGCACGACGAGGGCATCGACGCCCAGGCCGTCCTCCTCGACGTTACCCGGCAGAACACCATCGAGGTCGCTGCTCAAGAAATCGGGGTCGAGTTCGCTAGACTCGACATCCTGGTGAACAACGCGGGCATCCAGATCGATCACGAACCGCCCAGCGCCGTTTCCCCCGACATCCTACGCCGCACCTACGAGACGAATGTGTTTGGCCCCTTCGCCGTGACCGTCGCACTCCTGCCCCTGCTGCGCCGCTCAGAGGCGGGGCGGATCGTCAATCTGACCAGTAGCCTCGGGTCGCTCGCCCTCAACAGCGACCCCGCGTTTAAGTTTGCCCACCTCAAGCACCTGGCCTATAACTCCTCGAAGGCGGCCCTGAACGCACTCACGATCCAGCTTGCCTTCGATTTGAGAGACACGCTGATCAAGATCAATGCTGCCGATCCGGGCTACACCGCGACCGCATTCAACGATTACCAGGGGACGCGCACGGTGCAGCAGGGCGCCGCCGTCGCCGTGCATTACGCCACCCTGCCTGCTGACGGCCCCTCGGGTGGATTCTTCAACGAGGCCGGCCCTGTGCCGTGGTAGTGGTAGGAGAGTCGAACGATGGAATCCGCCGAGATGGACGGCCAGTGATGAGCTGGGCCTGGATCACCCTGGTCGTCGCGGGCCTCGTCGAAGTCGCGTGGACGCAGAGCATCAGGCCGACCGAGAATTTCACGCGGCTCTGGCCGACCGCGTTGTGCGTCATTCTCGGCGTCACGTCCGTGTACCTACTCAGCCGGTCGATGCGCGACCTCCCGGTGGGCACGGCCTACGCGGTGTTCACCGGGATCGGTTCGGTGGGAGCCGTCACCCTGGGGATCGTTTTCTCCAGAGACCCGCTCACCCTCGGCCGCCTGGCAGCCATAAGTCTGATCGTATCCGGCGTTCTGGCCGCGCGCCTGTTCGGCGCCTCGTGACCACCCAATCCGCTCTTACCCTGTCGTCCGCTTGACCTGGAGCGAACTCCAGGTTCTAAGCTTGAGGCATGGAGACAGGACTCACCATCCAGCGGGTCGCGCAACAGACCGGGCTCAGCATTGATACCCTGCGCTACTACGAGCGTATCGGGCTGATCGAACCGGTACGGCGAGCGCCCAGTGGGCATCGCCGCTACACGCCGCAGGATGTCTCCCGGATCGATCTGATCATCCGGCTGCGGGCGACTGGCATGCCTCGGGCTGAGATGGTGCGGTTTGTCCAGCTGCGCCGCCAGGGCGCCGCGACGGCGGCTGAGCGCCGCATGATGCTCGAGCAACACGAGCGCTCCCTGGCGCAGTACATGCTGGAGTTGGAGGAGCACATGACTGCGCTGCGTCAGAAGATCGCCAGCATCGCGGCATTGGAGGCGCGGCACGGGGCCGTAGCTCATCCTGTTCACACCGGTGGTTCGGGCCCCGCCCGTGCCGGCGATCTGGAGGCAGAGCCTCGATAAATTGTCAGACTGTGACCGGCCGCGTCTCGCGGTCAGAAAGGAAGCTGCCATGGATGTGGAGATCACCCTGAGGGTGAATGGCATAGCCCTTTCGCTTTCTATCGACACCCGGACCACGCTCCTGGATGCGCTGCGCGAGCGCCTGGGCCTGACCGGACCCAAGAAGGGATGCGACCATGGGCAATGCGGCGCCTGCACCGTCCTGCTCAACGGCCGGCGCGCCAACAGCTGTCTGGCGCTGGCTGTTGCCCACCAGGACGCCGATATCGTGACCATCGAGGGACTGGCCGGCGAGGACCTTCACCCGCTGCAGCGCTCGTTCATCACGCACGACGCCTTCCAGTGTGGCTACTGTACCCCTGGACAGATCTGCTCGGTGGTGGGGATGCTCAATGAGGTCGAGGCCGGCTGGCCCATCGCCGTGACTGCCGATCTCGGTACCGCCGGGATCACGCTGGACGACGATGAGATCCGAGAACGGATGAGCGGGAATCTCTGCCGCTGTGGGGCGTATGCGAACATCGTCCCAGCCATCCGGGAGCAGGCGCCTCTGGTCCAGGGCGTGGCGCGATGAACCCTTTCCGCTTCGAACGTGCCTATGATGCGCCGGCCGCCGTGGCCGCGCTGGCCGGTGCGCCAAACGGCGCCTTCCTGGGTGGGGGAACCAATCTGGTCGACCTGATGAAGCTGGGAGTGGCGACGCCAGATGTACTTGTCGACGTGAGCCGGCTCCCGTACGACCGGATTGAGCCGCTGCCCAACGGTGGTGTCAGGATCGGCGCCGCGGTGCGGAACAGCGACCTCGCCGCCGATCTGACGATTCGGGCCCGATATCCCGTTCTGGCGCAGGCGCTGCTGGCGGGCGCCTCGGGACAGCTGCGTAACCTCGCCACCACCGGCGGTAACCTGCTGCAGCGCACCCGCTGCGTCTACTTCCAGGACATTTCGAAGCCTTGCAACAAGCGAGAACCCGGAACCGGCTGCCCGGCGCGGACCGGCTATCACCGCAACCTCGCCATCCTGGGCGCCTCCGAGGCGTGCATTGCCACCCATCCGTCGGATATGGCGGTGGCGATGATCGCGCTCGACGCCGTCGTGCGAGTGCACGGACCGAGCGGCGAACGTACCATCCCGCTCGCCGGCTTCCACCGGCTGCCCGGTGATGCGCCGCAGCGGGACACGGTGCTTGAGCATGGTGAGCTGATCACGGCCATCGACCTACCCCCGCTGGCCTTCGCCACGCGCTCTCTTTACCGTAAGGTCCGCGATCGCGCGTCCTACGCCTTTGCGCTGGTCTCGGTGGCGGCTGCGATCGACGTGGCCGGCGGCGAGATTCAGGACGTGCGCCTCGCGTTGGGCGGCGTCGCTCATACGCCCTGGCGGGCGACCAGGGCAGAGGCTGCACTGCGCGGTGCTCCGGCAATGGAGGACGAGTTTCGCCGCGCGGCCGATGCCGAGCTAGCTGATGCCCAACCGTTGCGGGACAACGCCTTCAAGGTCCCGCTCGTGCGCAGCGTTGTGGTGCGCACACTCCTCGACCTGCTGGTCGATGATCGACTCCAGGTCGATGATCGACTCCAGGCCGATACTCGATTGCCAGGGGAGGAACAGCGATGACGGCTCACGCACAGCCCGTAATCGGCAGGCCGCTTGACCGCGTCGACGGACCCGAGAAGGTCACCGGCGCCGCCACCTACGCTTTCGAGTACCAGCTTGACGGCGCGATCTACGCCTACCCGGTCCAGAGCACGATCGCCAAGGGACGCATCGTGTCGGTCGATGCCGGCGCCGCGCGCGCCCTGCCCGGTGTGGTAGCCGTCCTGTGGCATGAGAACGCGCCTCGCCTGGAGCCCATCGACAACTCTGAACTCGCGGTGCCCCAGTCCGACACCGTGGCGTATTATGGCCAGATCATCGCCGCCGTCGTGGCGGAGACCCTGGAAATCGCGCGCCACGCTGCGAGCCTGGTTGCTGTTGGCTATGACGAACACCCGCACGACGTGAAACTCCGTGCCGACGACCCCGACCTCTATAAACCGGACTCGGTCATGGCCGGCTACGAGACCGACACGGCCGACGGTGACGTCGAGGCGGCGCTGACCAAGGCCGCCACCTCCATCGACCACACCTACACCACGCCGCACTACCACAACAATCCGCTCGAACCACACGCCACGGTCGCGGTGTGGGATGGCGATGCCGTCACCCTGTACGACTCAAACCAGGGCTCCCAGGGAATTCAGGGTGACGTTGCGCGATTGTTCGGGATCTCGGGCGATCGCGTCCATATCATCTCGCCGTACGTGGGTGGAGGTTTTGGGTCCAAGGCGTTCACGCACCCGCACATCGTCCTCACAGCGCTGGCGGCGCGTGTGGTTGGACCAGGCGTGCCGGTGAAGCTGGCGCTAACCCGGCAGCAGATGTTCGCGCTGGTCGGGTACCGCACGCCGACCATCCAACGCCTGCGCCTGGGTGCAGGCAATGACGGCCGGCTCACCGCCATTGCGCACGACGTCGTCGAGCAGACCGCGACCATCCAGGAGTTCGCCGAGCAGACGGCAGTCGCCACGCGGATGATGTACTCCGCCCCAAACCGTCGCACCACACACCGACTCGCCCCACTCGACATGCCCGTTCCGACCATCATGCGCGCTCCCGGTGAATGCCCTGGAATGTTCGCGCTTGAATCCAGCATGGATGAGATGGCTATCGCCTGCGGGCTCGATCCAATTGAGTTCCGCATCCGCAACGAGCCCGATGTCGATCCCGAGAGTGGACACCCGTTCAGCAGCCGGGGGCCTGGTCGCCTGTCTCGAGGAAGGCGCCCGGCGATTCGACTGGGAGCAGCGCGACCCACAACCAGGGCTTCGTCGACAGGGCCGCTGGCTGGTCGGTAGCGGCGTTGCCGCTTCGACCTATCCCGCGCGACGAAGACCGTCTACCGCGATCGCGAAGCTCGATCGCACGGGATGCTATCGCATTCTGATCGATGCCCGGGACATCGGAACCGGGGCCTGGACGGTGCTCACCCAGATCGCGGCGGATGCGCTCGAGGTTCAACCCGAGTGGGTAGAGCTCCAGATCGGCGACAGCGCGCTACCAGCGGCGACGGGTGCCGGGGGCTCGATGGGAACCGCGTCCTGGGGGGCGGCGATCGTCAAGGCGGCACGCGCGCTGCGCACGCTTTTGCACGAGCACGATGGCGTCATTCCGGCAGAGGGCCTTGAAGCGCGAGGCGAAGCCGGGGAGAATCCCGAGGCGGAGCGGTACGCGATGCACGCCTTCGGCGCCCAGTTTGCGGAGGCTCACGTCAACCTCGACACCGGCGAGGTCCGCATCCCGCGCTTGCTGGGCGTCTTCGCCGCCGGCCGGATCATGAACGCGAAGCTGGCGCGCTCGCAGTTCCTGGGCGGTATGACCATGGGGCTGTCGATGGCGCTGCACGAGGAGAGCGTTCTCGACGAACGTTTCGGCGACTTCGCGAACCATGACTTCGCAGAGTATCTCATCGCCACCAACGCGGACGTTGGTACGGTGGACGTGGCCTGGATCGATGAAGATGATCCGCATCTCAACCCCATGGGCGCCAAGGGGATTGGCGAGATCGGGATCGTCGGCACCGCCGCTGCCGTCGCCAACGCCGTCTATCACGCCACAGGCGTCCGAATCCGCGACCTTCCAATCACCTTGGACAAGCTCCTGACTGATCCAGCCTGGAGCGCTGCTCACAGCGGCTGAGCCAGGTGAAGGCCGGTTGCACCCAGACACCGGCCGGTGTCGGAGCGGGACCCGGGCCTCTGTCCGAATCCAAACGCCTTGCATAATAGCCTACGCATAGATTATCCTTGGGAAGATTAAATGACTGGAGGACAAGCTATCATGTGGACCACCCAGCACACCGCCGAAACAGACGTTTCTCCTCGCCGGGTATGGATCGCGCTGCGTGACTTGCATACTGGCGCCACGCAGAGTGAGGACGGTGACATCTTCGAGATCCACGGACCGTTCCAGGTCGGCACCGAACTGTCTGTCACCCCGCAGGGGCAGGAGACGTTCCGATCGCGAATCATCGAGCTCGTCGAGGACCAGCGCTATGCGGATGAGACGAGCTTCGGCGATGTGACGCTCACCTTCCGCCACATCCTGACGCCGATCGAGGGCGGAACCCGAGTGATGCACGAACTGGTGATCGACGGCCCGACTGCCGGCGAGGTGGGGCCAGAACTGGGACCGCAAATCAGCCAGGACTTTCCGGTGGCGATGCAATCACTGTTCGCGGCTGCCGCGCGAGTTGAGACGCCGGCCGGCGAGTGACCCGCTTCGCCGGCGGTCCGGCGGACAGTCCCGGCTTTCTCCTCTGGCACGCAACGCTACGCTGGCAACGCGCGATCACCGCCGCCCTGGCCCCGCTCGACCTGACGCACGTGCAGTTCGTGTTGCTGGCCTGCGTCCACTGGCTCATTGAGCGCGGTGAGACGCCGAACCAGCTGGCCGTCGCCGCGCAAGCCGGGACGGATATCAAGATGACCTCACAGGTACTGCGCCGCCTTGAGCAGCGCGGGCTGGTCGAACGGCACACCGACGACCGCGACACCCGCGCCAAGATCGTGTGCATTACCCAGCGCGGCCGAAGCCTTGCCGTCGACGCCATCGAGCGCGTCGAGACCGCCGACGCCGAGTTCTTCAGCGAGTACCCAACGTCGCTCGTGGACGCGCTCAAACGCGGGGGGCGCTGATGATTGCGGGATCAGAACCCGCGCATCCGACGTGCACACCGCTCACCCGCAAGCCGCTCATTGTGCGGGGAGTACGTTGCTCAGCCGAGATCGCCGGTCGTGCGCGCCGAAAGCCGGCTTCACATGCGCCTGCGGGCTTCGCCCCCCCGAGTCGGGGTGCCCCTGGTTTGAGTTCGTGGCAGCACGCGCGGCTGGGCGAGCGGAGCGTCAGGTGCCACCCGGCGCAGAGTACGTGCTCAAAACGAACGATCTCCCTCGCATCCGGTGACGCAGATGAGAGCTTTAGACTAACGGCATAAGGAGGCCGTACCACTTAGCTAGTTAACCGTTCCTCGCGTAGGCAATTGCCGCATCGGTCACACCTTCGAAGCCTTGAGCAGTGTCGAGGACAAGCCGGTCGTCCGTCCATGACTCGTACTCCCTGCGCCGAT
>JAABUZ0100007428.1_pt1 | contig 13213 bp, 10 predicted proteins | sample 5562091 | NCBI WGS metagenome assembly JAABUZ01 (sample SAMN12813069, study PRJNA571459) | rock metagenome | isolation source: Antarctica rocks | place: Antarctica: Victoria Land, Linnaeus Terrace sud | collected 2015-12-21 | reverse complement strand
CGGATTGGTCGGCGTCTCCAGCCAGATCAGCCGAGTATTTGGCTGGATAGCTTGCTCATATTCTTGAACGGCGTTTGCTGTCACATAGCTTGTCTCAACATTGTAACGTCGCATGATGCGCTCGAAGATACGATATGTACCGCCATAGAGATCGTCGCAGGAGACCATGTGCTCGCCAGCGTTTAATAGACTCAGGACTGCTTGCTCGGCCGCCAGTCCAGACGCGAAGGCAAGACCATGCTTCCCGTTTTCGAGCGATGCCAGACAGTCCTCTAATGCTGTACGCGTAGGATTGCCGGTACGCGCATACTCATATCCTTTATGTTCACCCAGCCCAGTCTGGGCATAGGTTGATGTTTGAAAGATGGGGGTCATAAGTGCGCCCGTAGATGGGTCTGGTTCTTGCCCCGCATGAATAGCTCTAGTTGAAAATTTCATAGTTGCTCCAATCAAAAATCGTCCTCACCACACTCTTTAGAATATGATTATGTTGTAATTGAAAGAGAGTATAGCATGAGTGTGCTGAGGATGTATAGAAAATGGTTCACAAATCCCATATGTCTTTCTTCACAAATCCTGGCAGGTTTTTGAGAACGAGAGCCTGTGATGGTAATATCGGGAAGTCTTCTCTGAGAAAAGAGATTCTCTGTTAAATATACACACATCCCTCTTAAGATATATACACGAAGCCTTGCTGAAATATTCCCTGTTCTTTGCATCCGCTTCGAGGGGTACTACGTTGTAACATAAATACTGTTCTGTTTTGATAGATGTTTGCCAGGATTGAGTATGAATTCTCTAGTACCTATAAGGCTGAAGCATATGGCTGATTCTTCGCTGACATCTGAGACGAAACAAGTGTCATCGCTATCGCCGAAACCGGTGGGCGTGTTGCTGATCCACGGCTTGAATGGTGGTATTCATGATATGGAGGAATTGACAGCTTTTCTTTCCTCGTTTGGTATGGTGGCTGAGACTATTTTACTGCCCGGCCACGGAACGCATGTGCGCGATATGCTCCCGATTGGCTGGGAGGATTGGGCTGATGCTGTAAGAATCGCTCTACAGGATCTGAGGCGGCGCTGTGAGCGAGTGTTTCTGGTTGGACACTCGCTGGGTGGTGCGCTCTGCCTGCATATAGCGGCGCACGAAGAGATTGCGGGCCTGGTGACGATGTGTGCTCCGATTAATATGTATCCGGGTATGTTGACGGCTGTGCGGATGGTAAAGCGGGTTACACCCTGGCTGCCAACAGTTCGCGAGGATGTGCGTGATCCTGTGGCCCGCCGTGCGCACACGCGCGGTGTCTATCGCTGGACACCTATGGCTCCTGTGGAAAGTATGCTACAATACTTACCGTTGTTACGTGCAGAACTGCCTTCGGTAAAGGTTCCGATCCTTATTATGACCGCTATTCATGACCATGTAGTCCCAGCACGCGATGGACGAGCAATCTATCGGCTGGTTGGCTCGCAGGAAAAACACCTGCTTACACTGCATAACTCATATCACGTCATTATGAAGGATCATGATCGCGAAGAGGTTTTCGCTCGTACCCTCGCCTTTATTCAGCGTCACGCCTCGAAAGGCACTCAAGTCTAGATTTAGTCAGGGCATTGTTATGAGAGAGACAAAGCAACCAGAGCGAACGAAAAAACTTCCTATAGTCCGAAGTGGTGTCTTTCCTATTCTGGTTGCGCTTATTCTTGTTATGCTCGCCAGTTCTTATCTTATTGTGCGGCATTGGCCTCAGCCCACATCAAGCGTGGCTACAGGCTCAGCTCAGCCTCTTCAGAGACCAGGAGGTGGGAGCTTAGCTCCTCTACACCTTCCCGCTAACTATTCGGTTATCTACGAACAATCGCAGGGTATCTCTCTCCTCTCTCCTCCAAACAGTGCTTCTCGCACTTTGCAGACTCCTGGCTATATCTACAACCGTGCTGTAACTCCCATCGTCACATCCGCTCACGAACTTATCTACAGCGGCGATGGCGTCTGGATCACGAGCCTCGCTTCTGATCATCCCAGGCGGCTGGCAACTTTACCGTCCGGTCAGGTGATTACCTCTCTTGCGCTGAGTGCCGATGGCACGACAATTGCCTGGAGTAGCGCGCCAAAGACTGGAAATGGTAATGTCGTTATTTATTCAGGCCCGCTGGCTTCTCCTGATCGTATCGTCCAGGTCTATCAGCACTCGGCCACTCAATGTCCCTGCTTCCGCGTGTTCTCTTTTCTTCAATCTCACTCTTTGTTGTTAACGAATGATCGTGGAGACCACCGTCAGGCCCAATATGGTCTATGGCGTTTTGATCTGCCTGAAAATGCCGGTAGCCCGGCTGCGCAACCTCAGTCTCTATTACCTTCCGATGTCCAGCAGGGACCGCTACTCTTTTCACCACAGACGAATACACTGCTTTATTCATCCTATGAAGGCTTCGTGCCGATGCCTGATAGCGGGGTGCCTGCTGACATTACATCGCTCAATTACGCGAATAGCTTACTGGTAGCGTCTATGAATCAAGGAAAGAGCGATCTGGGGGGACAGCGTGTGATCTTGCCTGAGCAGCAAGCGTTGAGCGGCCCGACATCCTATCGCTGGGTGGCAACGCCACAGCTCTCGCCGGATGGACGGACGCTTGCCTATGCGGAGTTTTCTAGTGGCGATCGTTTGCCGTTTGCTCGCCACTATGCACTCTATAGCGCGTCTCTCGATAGTGCGGGCAAGGAGAATCCGCGACTGCTGGCGACGGCGAATGCGCAATATGTTGAATTGGGACCGTGGCTCACTGCTCATATTCTGACGTTCTACGCCGACAATGCCCTTTATGCTCTGGATACGCAACATGGGGCATTGACGACCCTGGCGCAAACAGGAGCTTATGCCCGTATTATTTCTGTAGTGGAATAGAGACAGAGAAAAGCTTTATGCAGATGTTCTTGCGTTACCTCTTCCTGGCCCTCTTTGGCCTGTTCTGTTTTGCCTATCCCTTCGCCGTCATCGGAGTTGCCTTTGACGTGAAGCCTCCTTTCTCGCTGGACTGGGCTGGTAGTGCCCTGCTCTTTCTGGAAGGTACTCTTCTGATCGTGGATGCTATGCTGCTCTACAATCGCTGGCGAGCGTTGCTAGCTGGCCTCTGCGTCATTCTGCTCTCCTATGGCGTAGAGACGCTGGGCGTGACGACAGGCCTCCCCTTTGGGCGCTATCACTACACCGGAATACTTTTCCCTTCTCTGCCAGACGGTGTACCACTCGCCGTCATGTTCGCCTGGATCTTAGTCGTGTTCGGTAGTTATGGGGTAGTGATGAAACGCGGAACTATTTTTAGTCTTGGAGATGCTCTGATCGCTGCCGCGCTGGCCGCCCTGCTAGATCTAGCTATAGAGCCTGTGGCCGCTTATATTGAGCATTATTGGCTGTGGTCGAGACCAGCTTCCTTGAATTATTATGGGGTCCCACTGACGAATTTTGTGTCCTGGTTCGTCGTGGCATTTGTTTTTCTGTTACTAGTTGGAGGGTTGCTTACTCAAGGCCGCACCTCCGAAACAGTGCAGCGTGAGGAGATCGAGCAGAAATATATTCAGAAAAGGAGAAGCGTCTGGCGTCTTGTGTTGCTTACTCCTCGTATCCTCTTTTCCTGTAGTCTCTTCATGTTTGGACTCGTAGATCTCACTCACGGCTACTATTGGGCGACACTACTTGCTCTACTGGCAGGCGCTATTATCTACTTGTGTCTTAAACATACTGCCGCCCCTTCCACGTCGTCCCGCTCTTGCGATAGCGCCAGCGTATAGCATTTACTAAAATCAAACATTCTAGCACAATCGAAGCAGGATGTAAGAAGCTATAGATTAGCATTGATCCCTTCTGAGTTCGTACAAAACGCAGTGTTAAGAGGATGCGCATCGTTACCGCCAGCGCATATGCGACAAGGGCATAGAGAACAATGTGCTGAGGCATTGGAACAAATGGAGCAATGAGCAGAAGCGTAATGGGTAGAACAAAGAGTAGCAGGTTGAGCACGAGGGCAAGGATTGCAAAGGGGAGCGAGTAGTTGTAAAACGCGAAGAGGTTTTTTGAAAAGCCAGCCCACACTTCACGCCAGGAATGATACATGCGGCACTGCACCAGTTCCAATGCATCAATGAAAGTCATACGATATCCCGTCGCCTTTATCTTACGCGCGAGCAAAACGTCCTCTAGAATACGGTCCTTTACTGCCGCATGCCCGCCGATCCCCTCATAAGCAGTGCGTTCAAAGCAGAGCAATTGACCATTGCCAGTCGCGAGGCTGGGTTCGGGTCTTCGTCCAATCAAGGCGACGGGCAGCAGGGTCAATATGGTGAAGTTGAGTAGGGGCACAATGAGCCGCTCTCCAGGACTGCCCAATATGTGTTCGGGCTGCCCTGTGAGCAGTTGAACTCGCTCTTGCCGCATATAATCTAGGACTGTTTGTATCATCTCAGGAGCGTGAATAGTATCGGCATCGGTGAAGAGCAGATACTTGCCTTGCGCCTGCTCTGCCAGTTGTTGGCAAGCAAAATTCTTGCCAATCCACCCTAACGGAAGTTCGCCCCCTCTCATCAAGCGCAAACGTCCCCTCTGTGCCTCTGGAAGCTCGTCTATCAATGACTGAACATTCAGCGCCGTCCCATCGCTACTCTGATCGTCGAGCACTAGCACCTCCAACGGTCCATATTTTTGCCCCACTAGTGAACGGATGCAAGCCTCAATGCAACCCTCTTCGTTCCGTGCCGGAACCAGAATAGAGACAAACGGCTCTCCATCTTCCTCCCCCCGCGTCGCGCCAATCGCTTGCGGTTGTCGGCGTCTCCCTGACAGAAATATTGTTTTCTTCTGAAGAGAATGTATTATAGGCGGATTGAGAAAAGCAGGTGAGCTTTTCTGTGATGAGCCATGCTGGTCAGTAACCCTCCGGCTGAAGCCGGTTTGCGCGCAATGAATTGGCGCCTCTGCAAGAGGCGCAGGTTTTGTTGAAGCGAGAGGTTGTCGCGGTCTTCCTTCTGCACTGTGCTCAGTATTCACGGACAAGCTAGCGTACAGGCGCTTGAACGTAAACAAATTAATTACTAGTATAAGCAAGAGCACGTTGAGGACGCTCACGCTGCCGCCCAATATAAACGTGAGTGCTTGCCACACATATGTCATATATTTACCTTTATTTATTGATGAGTAATTTGCTTTCTCAGAAGGGCCGCATCGAATAGCCGATTCGTTGACGCCGTGCCGCGCATAATTTGGGTAAAGCCGGAGTAGTCGCTGGCAATAACGTCTGCCCGCAGTTGATCGAGCTCCTGAGTCACGCACTCTTGCAGTCGCTTCGTATAGCTTTTAAGAAAGCCGGGCGTTTGCAACTCTTGTTCGCCGACCAGCAAAGGTTCCCCCAGGCTGATATAGAGATCTGGCCTCTGCTCCGCCAGATACTCGATACGCGATGCCACAGGATAGAGCAGGACGGGCGCGCTCAGCTTGGCAAGATGGGCAGCACCGCTAAAAAACTCAAGTGGGCGGCGATCGTTCGGCGCAATCTCCCCCTGCGGAAAAAGCCAGATCATCCTACGTGTATGACCTCGTGGACGCCCCTTCAGCAAACGCGCCGCGTATTGCACAGACTTTATCGCCGAGCGCGCGTTCTGGCGATCGACCGAGAAGCAGCCGATCCAGGAAAAGAAAAAATAGCGTCTCAATTGTGCCTCTTCCATCATCAGATAGCCATCAAGCTTCAAGCGACGTGCTATCAAAGCGGCAATATAGCCATCCCACCAGCTCGAATGGTTAGCGCAAATAATCATCGGCAGAGTACACTGCTCATCGGTGAACTCCGTTTGCATGCGAAAGAAAACACGATCAAAGTGCCGACGCAACGATGTATGTACGAGCAGCCAGACAAGCTGTTCCCCCGGTGGAAACTTCCGTGCTGGAATCATGATTTTTCATTACCCACCTTTCAGTATGATACCATCCTTATAAAGAATACTATAACGAGGAAAGAGCGTGTCTGCTACAAAATCTATCATCATTATCGGTGCGGGCATCGGAGGTCTCTCGGCCGCCATTCGCCTGGCTGCACAGGGGCATTCTGTTCGCGTCCTGGAACGTCAATCACAGGTAGGCGGGAAGCTTAACCAGATGGTTATGAACGGCTTCAGCTTTGATACTGGCCCGTCCCTGATTACAATGCCCTATGTCTTGCATGATCTTTTTCATAGAGCCGGAAAACGTGTTGAGGACTATCTGGATCTGGTGCCACTGGATACCACCTGTCGGTATTTCTATCGTGATGGTCAGGTGCTGAATGCCTGGCGAGATCACGAGCGGCTGGCGGCCGAGTTCGCGCGTTTTAATCCGCACGATGGCGCGGCATTGACAGAGTTTATACGCTATGCACGGACGATCTTTGAGGCGGCCGCCGATCCCTTTCTATATAATAGCCTGGGAGGTCCTCTGGATGTGCTGGGAACGTTTATGCGCTATGTTCAGCAAGGGCATGCCTCGCTTGCAGGGACCGATCAGGGCACTCGCTACGAGCGTTTGCGGGCGGTGTTGGCAGCGCTCTCTCCTGCGACCCTGGATCGTTGTGTGCGTGGTTTTTTTGAGGATGAGCATCTGCGTCAATTATTTGATCGCTATGCGACGTATAATGGTTCCTCGCCGTATCAGGTTGGCGCGGTTTACAGCATTATTCCATATGTGGAGCTGGCTGACGGCGGGTGGTATCCCTGTGGCGGTATCTATATGCTGGCTCAGGCTCTAGAAAGAGTTGCGCGCGAACTTGGTGTAGAGTTTGAGATGAATTGTGATGTGCGGCGTATCCTTGTTGAGCGGAGCAAGGCTCGTGGCGTAGTTGTGGCTGATGGGCGTGTGTTGCATAGCGATAGCGTAGTCGCTAATAGTGATGTTGTCACGACGCACCGCGAGCTCTTATCACCAGCAGTAGTCGATAAGCGTCAGGTCCGTCATTTAGAGCGGCTAGAACCCTCTTGCTCCGGCTTTGTGATCTTGCTTGGCACTGCGAAACAGTATCCACAGCTAGAACATCACAACATCTTCTTTTCCGATAACTATCGCGAGGAATTCGTGGATCTGTTTGAGCGTAAGATTCCTCTGCGCAACCCGACAATCTATGTTTGTGCCACAACTCGCACCGATCCAAGTCAGGCACCAGAGGGCCATGAAAATCTCTTTATCCTGGTCAATGCCCCCTATCTCACCGAAAAGAGCGACTGGAGGCGTGATGCGGCGGCGTATCGGAATCAGATACTGGATCAGCTCGCCAGCTATAGTCAAATCGATCTTTCGGATGTGCGTGAGCAGGCGGTATGCGAGGCGATCATTACACCACAGGATTTTCAGCAGCGGTATGGTGCAAATGCTGGCTCAATCTATGGGCTCTCCTCGAATTCCCGCATGGCACCGTTTCAGCGTCCGGGCAACCGTTCGCAAAGCATTCGTGGGCTCTATTTTGTTGGTGGCAGTACTCATCCGGGTGGAGGAGTGCCGCTGGTTCTGCTCTCTGGTAAAATCGTGGCAGATCTGGTGGAGGAAGATTCGCTCTAGACCGAGTCGATGGGGATATAATATGCATACAAACACTTGCCCTTTTGATTTACTGTTGTGTAGGTAGAGAGGAGTCTCCAGTGGCATATAATTCCGGGCGCGCCAGATGGTACCTGGCAGAGATTGTAACCGAGACGCGAATGACCGGCGAGCACGAAAACATTGTGCATAATAACCTGATCTTGATCCGAGCCAGTTCGGCTGAAGAGTCTTATGAGAAGACGATGGCTCGTGGCCATGAGATGGAAGATACCTATCAGAGCCCCGAAGGCGAGACTGTCACCGTCCTCTTCCGGGGCATCAGTGATATCAACCTGATTCAAGACGAGCTAGAAGACGGAGCAGAGATCGCTTACGAAGAGATACCGGATATGTCCGAAGAAGAGATCCAGGAGATGCTACAGCCTAAAGAAGATCTCGGTGTCTTCCAACCTGATGAGCCTGATACTCATGAAACCGAGTATACATCAAAAGACATCGTAGACGAAGCGTTACGTATTATCAATCACAAACCGGATGAAAAATAAAAGGGGCTGATTATGATTGTGACTAACGGCAAGACCGTTAGTCACATGTGTTTCTTTACTGATTTTTTGACATCAAGTACGTATTTTAATAACTACTAGTAAAATACATGCGTTTTATAGGTAAAAGTAATGCTTAAAGTCTAGCCTCCTCGCTAATTACCGGGCAGTTAACGATGATTCCAGCAGGTCCGAATGCCTGACCTCCAAAGCTCGTTACCTGGCCTTGCTGACCAAGGTTCTGCACCGTGTCGAAGTCTATCTGTCGCAGATTCTGACCTGCATCAACAGCTTTTTGTGTCCATGTCGTTAAATAGACATCCCATAATGGGCTGTAATCTGCCTGATGAGGAATCCTCTGGATGACATTAAGTGGATCATTCTTGTCTAGAATGGCCGAGGTTAAGCCCTGGCGCTGTGGATTGTCTGCTCCTGTCTGACCGTTGGTAAAGGCGATGATACCTGCTCGTGCGGATTGAAAGCCAGCGTCGCCGGGTGTTGGTGCAGCATTCAACGCGGGTGTGTAGGTCACGTCTTCGAGAGCTGCTGTCGTCTTGTCGGAAGACTCAAACGAGACATAATGCACGGCGTGATTATTGAAAAAGCCGTTTGTCTCGCGGTAGACAACAGTGTTGTTCGTCTTATCGATGCTCACAACTTTATCGGCTTGACCAGAATCGTTGGCAACCTGTGGCGCATTAATCACCGTACCATCTGGCAGCTCAAGGAGTGGGCTGTAGCCATCCTCACCGGTAGCAGGGGGAGCAGCATTGGTGGGTGGGAAGCCGGTCGCACTCGCCTCAACAACTCGTGTCTGGCCAAATGTAACGGTCGCAGGAATGTCGAGTTGATCGTTGATAGAACCTGTGACCTTTTGTACCGCCGTTGTCCCTTTAGCGTTGGCAAGCTTCGCAGCAGTATTAACTCCTAGCTGTGTTGCCAGACCCGCGTTAGAGGTCTCTGTGATCACATAGTAAACGGTCTGTCCGTGACTTACCGCTTTGTGTAGTGGCAACGTCACCTGAGAGGAGTCCGCATTCTCTTTGGCGCTTGACACGAACACTGTGTGATTCTGGTCCTGAGCTTGAGTACTTTTGGCAAATGCAGGTGCCGCACTCAAGACAAACATGCTAGAGAGCAGCAAACCTGCTCCAATAGCCTTCACATGACTTGAACGACTCGTCTTCATACAATCTCTTTCTGTTATACAAGGTACTATTCCTCAAGAATGTACAAGCTTCTGATGTTCTTACAGAAAACGCAATCGATCGAGATGCAAAGTATCAAGATATAGATCGCATTTTTACTTCAGTTGGACAACCTCTGATGGATGTGCCTTTTAGTTAGTTAAATAACTTTCAACAGACACGCTATTCAGTTAGTCAACCAACTTCTATCAAGCGTGATATCCATGCTTCGTTGAACAATTTTTTTAGGAAGCAGCTTCTTTCTTGAGGAAAAGTCAATAAAGTGTTGGTGAAAGAACCTTTTTCGATCACCCAGACTTTACACGTTGCATTGTTGAATTTTTTTCAGAAATTTGATCAACACTCCACTAGTCAAACTCTCGCAGATCTCTATTATTTGTTGGATATCTTCCCTATGTGGAAAATGTTGATTCCTATAATGACTTTGGACTTTACTTTGCGAATACCGCATTCGTAACAGTTATCAGCGTACTATTGATTATGGTCGTGTCCCTCTTTGCAGCATACTCAATCTTTAGAATTCGCAACGGCTTTACATCGGCTGTATTCAATCTATTTTTGCTTGGATTGGCAATTCCGTTGCAGGCGATGATCATCCCAATCTATGTGATGATTACCGATATGCACTTGTACGATACGCTCTTCGCGCTGATTCTGCTGAGCGTGGCCTTCGGCATTCCACTGTCTGTACTACTGCTAGTGACGTATATTCGCGATATTCCAAAAGAGTTGCATGAGTCTATGTAGCTTGATGGCGCGGGACATTTCAGCATTCTGCGCAATCTCGTGTTGCCACTGTCACGACCAGCATTGATTACCGTCGTCATTTATGAGACGATTCAGGTCTGGAATGGTTTTCTGTTTCCACGTGTACTGACTCAAAGTGCCAGCGTGCGTGTGCTACCTCTGGCGCTAACGAAACATCGGAAAAAGAATCAGGTCAGCGGGCGGAATTAAAAAGGAGTTTTACATTGTCCACTATGTTTTATCGCGACCCGCGAGTCTCGATTGAGGAACGGGTCGAAAATTTGCTGAGCCTTATGACGCTGGATGAGAAGGTAGCCCAGTTGAGCTGCATCTGGAGTACAGCATTTGTCAGCAAGGGTACGTTTGACGCTGAAGTGGTGGCACAGATGATGCCAAATGGTATCGGGCAGGTGACACGCATAGGTGCCTCGACCGGGCTGCATCCACGCGAGAGTGCTGCGTATATGAACGCAGTACAAAAGGTAGCAGTTGAACGCACCCGGCTGGGTATTCCCGTAATTGTGCACGAAGAGTCCACGGGCGGCTTCAGCCATCGTGATGCAACTGTCTTTCCGCAAGGGATCGGGCTGGCTGCAACCTGGAATCCGACTCTTGTGAAGCAGGCGGCGGACGTGATACGGGAGCAGATGCTGGCCGTGGGAGCACGACAGGCACTGGCACCTGTACTGGATATTGCGCGCGATCCACGCTGGGGGCGGGTGGAAGAGACATACGGTGAGGACCCGGTGCTGACCGGAACGATCGGAACCGCGTATGTGCAGGGCTTACAGGGGGATAATCTTGCTCATGGTGTGGCTGCTACAGGCAAGCATTTTCTGGGCTACGCATTGTCAGAGGGTGGACGAAACTGGGCACCAGTTCAATTGGGACCTCGCGAGCTACGTGAAGTCTATGCTGAACCCTTCGCGGCAGTTATCCGTGATGCCGGGCTGGCGACGATCATGAACTCATACGCGTCCATCGATGGCGTGCCTTGCGCTGGTAGTTCTGCTATTTTAAACGATCTGCTGCGTGATGAGCTGGGCTTCAATGGGGCTGTCGTCGCGGATTACACAGCAGTTCTTATGCTGATGGCATATCATCATGTCGCGGCGGATCGAGGCGAGGCGGCTCGGCTGGCCCTGCTAGCTGGTCTGGATGTGGAGTTGCCCGCTATCGATTGTTATGGTCCACCTCTACTAGCCGAGATTGAGGCGGGTCGGCTCTCCGTGGATGTGATTGATACCTCGGTGCGCCGGATGCTGCGCCTCAAGTTCCAGCTCGGCCTCTTCGAGAAGCCTTATGTTGATGCAGAGCGTGCCAGTGCCGTCTTTCAGACCGAAGAACAGCGTACGCTGGCAAGGAAGGCTGTGGCTCAATCGACTATCTTGCTGACAAATAACGGAATACTCCCACTTGCTCCTACCGTAAAGCGGATCGCAGTCATCGGCCCTGGCGCGGACGACCAACGACTGCTGCAAGGCGATTATCACTATCCCTCGCATCAGGAAATAGTCTACGCGTCTCCACAGGATATTGAATTCGCCGAGCTTGCCGTGCCTACAGCTGGTGGAGAGTATGCACTTGGCCCCTATTTTACTCCACATGTGACGCCTCTAGCAGGGCTGCGTGCCGCGCTTGGAGAAGGCGTAGAGATACAGTATGCGCAGGGCTGTGAAGTTCTGGGCGATGATCGTTCTGGCTTCGAGGCTGCGGAAAAGGCGGTCAGCGGCGCAGACGTTGCTCTCGTTGTGGTTGCTGGCAAAAGCGGCCTGCTGCGTCCGGTCACGGTGGGCGAAGCGAACGATGCGACCAACCTTGATCTCACTGGCGTGCAGCAGGAACTCATCGATCTTCTTGCGACCAAAGGAGTGCCGCTGGTGATAGTCGTGATGAGTGGTCGTGTCCATACTCTGGCTTCGGTTACTGAGAAAGCTAGCGCCCTTCTGCAGCTCTTTCCTCCCGGAGAGGAGGGCGGCAATGGTCTGGCTGATGTGTTGACCGGCAAGGTAAATCCAGGCGGTCGCCTGCCCGTAACACTACCACGCTCAGTAGGGCAGATTCCGAACTATGCTGGAACGCGGGCGGGTGGTGATCGTGCCATGTTCTTTAACGACTATGTTGACTCGCCCACCACGCCGCTCTTCCCCTTTGGACATGGCCTGAGCTACACCAGCTTTGCCTATGAGAACTTTATAGTGCAGGGCGAGAGCACCAGTAAACCAATCGAATTGTCCGTTGAAGTACGCAACACGGGAGAGCGCGCTGGAGACGAGGTCGTACAGCTTTACTGCCGCGATCACATCGCCTCCGTCGCCCGTCCACAGCGCATCCTGCTCGGCTTCGCTCGTGTTTCAGTGGAACCTGGACAGGCACGCAAGGTTACTTTTACGATACATCCATCGCGGCTTGCCTTCTACGATCCACAGATGCGCTTTGTCACCGAGCCGGGCGAGTTTACGTTTAGCGTGGGCGCGTCTGCTGGCGATATCCGAACTGAAAAGAGTATAACACTCGCCGGTGAAGTTGCCGAGTATCGGCAGCGCGGGATAGCAGCCACCGTTGTAGAGGTGGAATAAAGAACGTACTGAGATTAACAAGATGATGCTAGAGTTTTGGTCTACTGACAATGTATTATGACCACCCCTCAGCGTCTAAACTGACCATGTCACCGGTACGGGGGAGATGGTCTTTGACTATATTGCATCTCTTAACGTATTTCCTGACTGAATCGTGCTTGGTTTGGCCGGGAAATACTTTTCGTAATATCCTTTAGTACCGCTTACTAACGTTGGCCAAGTCTTATCATTCCAAGACCGGGAAGATAAAGCTCGGCAACAGAGTAACGGGCTCCACTATCTGGAATCAATGGACGAGATGTATATTCTTGAAGAATTCCAGCAGCGGTCATACCTGTTACCAACTCTTTCAATTTGGCAGAACCTACCTCCCAAATTGTCTCCAGGCGTTCTCTGTCAATAGGTGAACGCTCCGTGTCTAGCTTTTTCAGATATACAACAAATTCTGAGTACTCGTTAAACACATCGTTTACTCGTTCTTGCGAAACTACCTGCAAGGCATCGATCAATGAACGAGGGCGAAGAATAGCGGTATAAGTATTACGGTCGTAAGCAGCTTTCTCATTTTCAACAGCGCGT
>JAABUZ0100007427.1_pt1 | contig 13213 bp, 16 predicted proteins | sample 5562091 | NCBI WGS metagenome assembly JAABUZ01 (sample SAMN12813069, study PRJNA571459) | rock metagenome | isolation source: Antarctica rocks | place: Antarctica: Victoria Land, Linnaeus Terrace sud | collected 2015-12-21 | reverse complement strand
CAGGTGCGCCTCGATCTGCTCCCCACCCAGCGGCTGGGCCACGGTGAGGTACTTGGGATGGGCCTCGCCGGTCATCACGATGTGGTTGGGGAAGGGCAGCACAGCGGGCGCCACCACGCGCAGGGCGGCCGCCAGGGTCTCCAGGGGGATGAACTCACCAGGCGCCGGTGGCCCGCCGACCTCCTCTGCGGTCTCATCGTCCGCTAGTGCCGATTCGGCTCCAGGGGCCTCAGCACCCGCTGGCGCCGATTCGACGCTGTCAGTACAGTAGGGCGATAACTGGACGTCCTCGTTATCTAACTGCGTCGAATCGTCTCCACCGGGTGTGGGCGCGGTGGGCATCTCGTCGCCGCTGTTCTTGGTCCCACAGGAGCGGCACACCACGTCAATATCCGTGCTGCCGCAGTCGGGGCACTGGGCCAGGATCAATCGGGCACGTGCTACGGTCGCCCGCCCATCTTTGGCCCTGTCGGCTTGCTTCTCCGCATCCTTCTGGAGGCGCTCCGGCTTTGGCAGGGGCGGGAGGGTGGCCGGGTTCGCCCACGTCTGGTTCCAGGCTATTCCCTCCGGGGGGGCCATCTGAATGGTCCGCCGCGGGTTCCCGGTGGCCTCGTCTGTGCTGTGGACCTCGCGCCGTCGCACCCACCCGGCTGCGCCCATGGCCTGCCAGGTCGCCCCAACGCGGTCCTCACTCACGCCGAGGTGCTCGGCCACACATTTGCGATACATGGGCTTCCATTCCCGGGGCCGCTCGGGGTTGGGGCTATCGGGGGCGAAGCCCAGTTCCCATATTGTATCGAGGGCGATCACCTTGTCGACGGGGGTAATGTCTGGCCGGCGCATGTAGTCGCGTTCAGCTCGGACCCGGCCGCGCATGGTGTCGAGCTCGGCGACAAGGCTGGCCTGCCGGCGCGTCATGGCCAGGAACAGGGGCATCAGCGGATTGACCGCGGCTGCCCCGGGCGTGGCCGCCGACTCGGTGTAGGCGTGCTGCATCATGAGCGCACCGCCCCAAGTTCAACAGGGGGGGGGTAGAATGTCCGACGTGATTTTGGTACACTACCCCGTGAAGGGATAGTGAAGTCGGGGCTTGCCGGCATTGCCTTCACTCCTTACACAGAAAAGGTCACCGCCGAATTGGTCCTCGGTTGGTGGCCTTTTCACTTGCGCTTCGAACTCCATCTTTGTGCTGTGCTCCCTGTCTGACCTGTGAGGAGTGGTCCTCTCCTCGGTCGGCAAAGGAGGCCTGCGCCTCCGCTTCCCCTACCCTACCATACCTGCTATACTGTCGTCTAGGTACGATGTGATTCCGGTACACCTAGGGAGTATGGGAGATGGCGAACAAGCCCAGCCAGGAGCGCAATTGCCTCCACTGTGGCCAGGCGTTTACGCGGTCCCGCTACCTGGTCACCTACTGTAGTGAGGCGTGCGCGGTTGCCGCGTTGACGCGGCCCTGTGTGGTTTGTGGCAGACCCTTCCAAAAGGAGCGAGAGAAGTCTCCTCAGACATGCTGCGGGCCGGTGTGTCGGAAGGCGCGCCTGGAGATCAACCGGGCGCAGACAACGGCAGCGGCGGCCGCCGCTCATGTCGCCCGGGGAAGGACCGAGGTGATGTGCGGGTGGGAGGACTGCCCCAAGCCTGACGTTCCCATCTCGGTCCGAGTGTCCGAGGTAGCGGCAGGAGAGAAAAAGTACCACCTTGATGGGTGCCTGCAAGCCTGGAACGAGGCTGGCCGTGGGTTGCGGGGCACGGGCAAGGGCCGCGTCCTGTCCTGCCAGAGCTGTGGTCAGGAGATCGGCTACCGTTCGCCATCTCAGGTAGATCAGAAATACTGTGCGGACTGTGGCTTCAAGCAGGGGGGCCTCGCCGGGGGCAGCGCCGGGGGCCATGCCACGTGGTATGGCAAGCAGGGCGAGGACCGCCCCTGTAGCGTCTGCGGAACGCCCCGGTACTTTCTGCCTAGTGAGCTGAAAAATCATGAGGATGAGGGCAGACCTTTCTACTGCTCGCGTGATTGCTGGCAGGCGGATCGCCGTGGTGCGCGATCCGGGAAAAGGGTTGTGCGTTGTACGTGCTGCGGCCAGGAGCGGGCCTACGATAAGCATCATCTTCCGCGCAGGGTCGACCAGGCCACCATGACCTGGCGCTGCGGAGCGTGCCGCGCCCCCGTCACGGGCTATCAGCAGCGCACCTGTGAACACTGCGGGATAGGGTTCCGCGCGCGGATCCGCGTGGCCAAGCCGGAGGCCTCGCGCTTCTGCTCCCTGGCCTGTCGGCACGATCACTACCTGGAGGTGCGCCGGCGACGTGGCCCGTGCGCTCAGTGTGGCGGGCAGATCAAGCGCCGCGGTCAGGCTAACAAGTATTGCAGCCGGCGCTGCACCGCCGCTGCTAAGATGGGTCGCCCCAATCGTCACCGGCAACCCTCCCCTGCTGAGCAGAGCGTCCTGGAGCAGTGGGCCGCCGGGGTGCGTGGGGTGCGCCCCCTTGCCACCGCTGCCGGCGTCTCTAAGTCGACGGTGCAGGACTTCTACAGCCGGGGCAAGCTGGTCAAGCCTGCGGCCGCCGCCCGGTCGGCCTGAGCCTGGTCCACGCATAGCCCTACCTCTCATCACCCCGGCCCCCCTGTGAGCTTGCTCACACGCCAGTGGAGATATGCGTTACTGCCGATGCCTGCCACGAGCGCGCATACTGGTCTAGCACGTGGGCGACTCGGTATCTGCCCGACTGCGCAGAGTGGGGCGCGCTGGTGTGGGGAGGGACATCCTGCACGAGCGCGCAGAGTGTCGTTGGTCAGGGCCACCCAAGGCAGCGCTGTCTTGGGTGGCCCTGCTTGTTTCCCGGGCGCGCAGCCGCTCTGCGTGTGATAAGCGGGGTTAGCGCAAGCATCATAATCTGTCAAGTACCTGGGGCAGCGGCCTGAAGCCCGTGCTCCTTAGCCCGGGAGCCGTTGCCCTGGGGGCAATAAAATAGCCCCAGAGGGCAGCGCAGGCGCGGAACCAGGCCCCCTCCGGGGCTGTGGTGGCAGTCTACCCCGATGCTGGGCCGCCTACGGCCGTAGGCGGCCCAGCATCGGGGCCGCCGGGCTGCTCGTCGTCGTCCCCGTCGTCCCCGTCGTCCGCGGGAAAGAAGCGCCGCTGGATCTCCTCGGTGAAGTCCAGGCAACACAGCAGAAGGATCTCTACTTCCTGAGTGTCGCCCGCCTCGTTCTTGTCGAGGGCATGGAGGGCCATATCTTGGGTCGCATCGAGCAGCATCGTGAGCGGCCATCTGGTCAGATCGGCCCCGTCGTCCTCGTCACGAGGGCCGTCGTCAGGCGGCCCGCCCCGTGCGCCCCGTCGGCGCTGGAGGAACGTGCTCAGGGCGTCTCTATCCTCGGGGCTGAACCTATCGTCTTGTCGTGGCATGGCTGCGTTTCCTTTCACTGGGTTGGGGGGCGGGCCGTGCGCAAGGGCGAGATGGGCAGCTTGCCCCCGGGCATCAGCCGCTCTTGAGGGGCCGCGGGGGCTGCGGGGCTGGTTCACGGGCCCGCCGCATCCCTTCCCCAAGGGTTTGGGGCCTACCACCGCGCCTAGCGCGTGGACACTGCACGTACGCCTCTATCCTACAGCGCGCGCGAGCCCACACACCGTGGCCCTCTCGCGCGCCCTTGCGTCGGCAGGCATGGGCCTCTCTCCTCGTTACGCTAGTTTGTCCTAAAACTAGCGTAACGAGGAGAGAGGCGCCCCCTCTTCTTTCCGAGTAGTCGCGTGCCCTCTCCCCGTGCCTGCCAGGCCCTGTCTGCTGCCAAGAGAGGGTTTGCCCCAAGCAAACATGGACTCACTACGGGTTTTGCTTCGTCGGCCCCCCCGGGGCCTCACGCACAACCACTCCGTTCGTAGGCGCCTCTGCCCGGGAAAGGGGAGGGACGACTCCCTGGAAAAGAAGAGGGTCTCCGTCTCCGTCTCCGTTGGGCGCTCGGAGCCCCGGAGCGGGGCGTGTGCGCTCCCTGTCCCAGGCAGCGTCAGCGTTCTGCTTTGCGCGGCAGATCACGGCGAGAGCGCTTGCCAGGCCCTGGAGTACAGCCAACTCCTCCTCATCAAGGGGCAGTTCCCGCGCCATCTCGTGAAACTGCGTGGCGATGGCCCCGACGAGCGCGGCCCTGATGGCCTCCGCCTCTGTCTCACTCATGGGCAACCAAAGCGTGGTGGTCATCTCATCGAGCAGAGAGCGGGGCAGGTCGACGCGGGCCGGGTCCGCCCCAGTCGTGCGCTCCAGACCGATCAACCGCGCGTGTGCGTCTTTCTGGGGCAGCAGAGCGGCGATGGCGCCCAGTTCACTCGCGCGCCTCTGTGCCTCAACGGCGACGGCGGAAGGGGTCGTGGTCGTGGTCGTGGTGGTCATGGGACTTTCTCCTTTGTGGCTACGGGTGGTCTTTCTTCGGTCGTGGGCGTGTGGCCCAGGAGCGCCCCCACAGGTACTCCTGGGCCACTGTGTGGCTGCGTGCTAGGCGGCGGGCTCCTGCGGCGTGGCGACTGGGAACCGTGGCTTCGGCGGGCCCGTGAACCAGCAGGCAGCACCCGCGGCCTGATCGGCGACAACGGCGAGGGCGTGGGCGAAGTCGCCCAGGCGGCCCAGGCTGGTCTCGTCGTCGATGGCCTCGTGGACGAAAAAGCCCCCAAAGAGTTCCTCAAAGGCGTAGGTCATGCAGCGTAGGAGGATCTCCAGGTCCTCGTGGCTCATCTCCAAATGGGCCGTGGTGCAGGCGTCGAGCTTAGTCAGCGCCCGGGCGTGTTTGGCAAGCTGGACGTCGAGCTGCCCCGCCTCCTCGAGCTGGAGCAGGGCATAGTAGGCCGCCGCTTCCTCCTGGGTGGTCAGAATGGCCAGGGCGCGGCGTAGGCCCTCCTGGTGGAGCTGGGTGGCGGCGACCTTGTGGTTCGGGAGCGTGGTCGTGGGAGTGGTCATGAGTGGGTCTCCCCTGGCGCGCTAGATGGGGCAGCCGTGGCCGGCTCGTCGTCCCCGAGGTTGTTGCAAGCATAGTCAGCGATGGCGGCCAAGGACTCGGCCGCCGTGCGCAGGTTGTTGTAGAGGTCGCGCAGGTCTCCGCTTGTTCTGCCCACCTTGTCGCCGTCACGGGCGATAGACGTGGACAGCGCGATGGCGATGGTGCGCACCTCTCCTGTGGTCAGGGGCCGGAGGATCGTCGTCTTGCTCATGAGGCTGTCTCTTCTTTCTTGGTGTCTCTGCAGGCCGCCGGCGCGGCGGGACGCTCCCGCGCGGGGGCCTGGTAGTCAGCCCACGCCGGCGTCAGGTCAACGCCGGCCTGGACGCTGGCCAGCAGCTCGGCCAGGTAGTGGTAGCGCGTGTACGCGGCGTCATCCGTCTGGCGGTCGGTGTAGGCCCGAACGCGCTCCACGTTGCCCGGGACGTGGGCTGAGCGCTCCAGATCGAGGGCCAGGCGGAGGACCGCTGCGCGCCGGCGGCGGGTGCTCCTGGGCAGCATGCGTATCGTGGTCGCCATGGTGTGCTCCTCATAGATGGGGGGGCCAAAAGTCCCAACGTTGGGACTCTTGCCCCCAGGGTGGCTTTAGAACGGGATGCAGGTGGCGCAGTGCTCGGTGGTCGCCGCGGGCTCACCGCAGGGGCACAGCGTGGACCGGCCCGGGCGCACGCTGTCAGCAGCCACGGCCAGCGCGGCGTCAGCGGCCCGCAGGCGGGCAGGCCAGTTGGGCTCGTCCGCCGCCGCCTCTGTGGCATAGTCACGGGCATACTGCGCCAGGTGCTGGGCCAACCGGGCAATCAGGGCCACATGCACGGCGGCATCGTCGCCCACGCGCTGGCCCTTCCCCCTGGAGCCCTGGCCCAGGCCCACACTGACCACGAGGTGGCCCAGCGGGGCCGTCGGCTGGAACAGGCACGAGACGCGCACATCATCGGGCAGGGGCTGCTCCTGTGCGATTAGTAGTAGGGGCGCGGCGGCGTGTGTGGCGGTGTTCTGCATCATGGCTTTCTCTCTCCTTCATCCTGGGGGGCAAATCTCTAACGGTTAGAGATTTGCCCCGAGACGGCCACCTACGCGGCGAAAAGTTCAGCGAAGGGCGGCGGCGCCGGGATGAAGGAGGGCGCCGTGCGTGGGGTGGGCAGGCCGGCCTGGGCCGGGTCGTCGACGCGACAAATTAACGCGCCCGTGCGCAGGGAGTAGACCTCGTAGCCCAGGCCCGAGCTGGCCTCCCGCACGCCCAGGCCGCTCTCAGGAGCCACGGGCGCCCCCTCTGGAGTGGTGGGGCGCAGGTGGGTGGGATGCGCGCGGTAAGCGTGCGCGGCCAGGGCCAGGCGCGCGTGCTTGCACGTCTTGCCGAAGTCAGACGAGCGGCACTCACACTGGGCGCGGCCGCTGGGCATGACGGTCACCTTGTAGATGATCTGGCCGGCGAAGCGGTCACTGGGCACCAGGTACTCGGTGGCGGACAGGAAGGTGATGCGCGGGCGGTAGACGGTCTTCTTGCACTTGGCTGCCTTGAGTTGTACCATGGTCTTGAAGCCTCCTTGTAGGGGGTTCTCACTTGGCGGTCACCCGACTCTTTCCCGGAGATGGTGGCCGCCTTTTTCTTTGCTCCCTACACCTATATGATAACAGAATGATAATCAGATGTCAATAGGTCTCAGGAGCAATGTTGATATCTTGTTATCGTCCAGATGTGGATAAGTTATACTGAGCGCAAGGGAGACACGGTGATGAAGATACGGCTGCGCGAGGTCCGCGAGCGGAAGCTCATGACCCAAGACGAACTGGCCGAGCGCACGGGTGTAACGAAGACGACGATTAGCCGAATAGAGAACGATCGCCAGGCCGCGCGCATCCCCACGGTGCGCAAGCTCGCCGCTGGTCTGGGCGTGGAGCCATCGGAGTTGGTTGTTGCCCAGGACGCCGGCGGCACGCCGTCCGCGGAGTAGGGCACGGCCAGTGGGCGGGAACATATTTTCTAATCGCCGTAACGGGGTGGATGGGGAGGGCTCATGCCAAAGGGCAGGTGCCATCATTTGCCGATGGTGACCACGCCGCCGTGTGAGGCGTGCCATGGGACGTTTTACAGGGTCTACAGTCGTGGCGCACGGGTTCGCTTCTGTGTGCCGTGCATCGTCCAACGCGAGCGCGAGCAGGCCCGCCTGCGCATGGCGCGTTACCGCAAGCGCCAGGATGCGCCCCGGGCGCAGCGCATCTATGGCTGGGACATGCCCTACGCCGAGGCCGGGGAGTAGACATGCAGCAGGACAAGGACCGCTCAGGCGCCCGGGGCAGAGACGCCGACGAGGTGCGCCGGCAACTCCCCGAGCTCGGCCGCTTCCCCGTACTCTACGCTGATCCGCCCTGGCAGTATCGCCGTGGCGTTGTGCCGCCCAACCGCGTGGCCGAGAACCACTATCCCACCATGCCGCTGGCCGACATCTGTTCTCTGCCTGTCCCCGCCGTGGCCTGCCCTGACGCCATCCTCTTCCTGTGGGTCACGAACCCCATGCTCCGCGAGGGCCTCCAGGTGATGAAGGCGTGGGGTTTCACGTATACCGATAGCTTGGTCTGGGTGAAAGACCGCATCGGCCTTGGCCACTGGACGCGCGGACGGCATGAGCTGATTCTGGTCGGTCTGCGCGGCTCCTGGACGTGGCCGCCCGACGATACGCCCTCCTTTGAATCGGTGATCTACGCCCCCCGTGGCGCGCACAGCGTCAAGCCCTGGGAAGTCTACGAACTCATTGAGGCGCTGTACCCTGACCTGCCACGGCTAGAGCTGTTTGCCCGCAACGCGCGCCAGGGCTGGACGGTCTGGGGATTGGAAGCGCCCGAGCCAGAAGCCGGCCAGGGCAGGGACTAGACCATGACCACCGGGCCGTCCCAGGTTGACCCTGGCGCCACCCCTCTGCCAGGCACGCCAGGCTTGCCACGGTCCGATGACGCGCCAGGCATGCGTGGCATGGATGGCACGCCAGAGTGGCTCACCGCGACAGCGGCGGCCAGACGGCTGGGTGTGAGCCGGCGCACCCTGAACCGCGCGGTAGACGAGGGCCGCCTGAAGCCGCAGACCATCCGTGGCGCGCATGGGCCAGAGCTGCGCTTTGCCATGGGCGAGGTGGACACCTACGCGGGTCGGCGGGATGCCATTGAGGCCGCTGACCACTCTGGCGCCCTGGCGGACCCTAGCACGCCAGGCATGCCACCCACGCCAGGGTCAGACGTTGCGCCCACGTCGGGCCAGGAGGCAGGAGCCGCCCTCTTCGCACAGGCTGTGGAGGCGGCTGTCACTGCGGCGACCATGCCCCTGGTGGCTGAGTTAGCCCGCCGTGAGGAGACGATCGCCGGCAAGGACGCGACCATTGAGCGCCAAGCTGAGGAACTGGGCACCGCACGGGAGCGGGCACGCCAGGCTGAGGAGCGCGCCGCCCAGCTCGAGCGCGCAGATCACCGGCGGCCCTGGTGGTGGCGCTTCCTGGGGCACTAACGCATGAGGGGAAGGTGGACAGAGAGGGAGGAGTCCAACAGATGGCCAGCTACGCCAAGTTGACGATTATCGGCAATCTCGGCAGTGATCCAGAGCTGCGGTATGAACCCGATGGGACGCCACTGACCAGCTTTGCCGTTGCGGTGAATGAGCGCCGGCACTCGTCCGGGGACGAGCAAGCGCAGGAGCATGTCCAGTGGTTCCGCGTCTTCTGCCACGGGCGTCTGGCCGAGGCGGCCCAGCAGTCTCTGACAAAGGGCGCGGCGGTCTACGTGGAGGGTCCCCTGCATGTGCGGACGTTCACGACCAGGGAGGGCCAGAAACGCCTCTCGCTGGAGCTGACTGCCCGGGAGATGCGGGCGCTCAGTGCTCCCACTTCAGCGCCCGTCGGTGATGAGGGGTGAGTCTGCGCCGCCTGCTGTTCCGCCTGCGGCTTCTTTGCTAGCCTCACGACCTCGGCCTTGGGCAATCCGCTTTCACCAGCTAGGATGGTCTCCCTGGCACCGGGGACGTTGTGCTCCAACGTGTCCACAGCGGCGGCGTATTGGGCATCCTTGATGACGGTGTTTGAATGAACATGTTCCCGTGCAGCGACATCCGATAAAGAGACAAATTTTGTCTCTTTATTAGGCCGACCACGTCGCTTGATAGCGTCCCAGTACGTGCCCCGGAGGTACGACCGCTGCTCATCCCGGAGGTTGCGCCGTGCCAGTTGGTTCGCCATGATCCACAGTTCGGCGTCCTCGCGGCTAGCGATGCCGGCAACGGCCTGCGTGCGGAAGGCGATGCCGGCATCGCTCACAGGGGGCGTGTCCTCCGGGAGCCTGGGAGCGCCCCTTCTTTTCCCGGTAGGGGGTGTAAGCCCAAACCCCAGAAAATTTTGTCAGGTCAGTCTTGCCAGAAGTCCTTGAAGCGGTCAGGCGCCAGTTCCGTGTAGCGGGTGGTGTGCTGGATGTTGCGGTGGCCGAGATACTGCTGGATGGCCCGCGTGTCTTGCCCCGCATTGGCCAGCTTGTAGCCGGTGGCATGGCGGAGCATATGTGGATGCACGGGGAACGCCAGGCCGGCCTGGCGTCCGGCACGGCCGACGATCTTGCGCACGGCATCCGGCGTGAGCGGCGCCTTGCGCTCGCTGAGGAACAGGTAGGCGGAGGCTGGGTAGTCCCGCTGCAGGCGGCGCAGGGCCCGCAACTCCGGACCGCGTAAGGGGTGGACAGACGGGAGGCCGTGCTTGCGGCGCGTCACGTGCAGCAGGCCGTGCTGGAGATCGACCTGCTCCCAGCGGAGGCTGACGAGCTCTGACACGCGCAGGCCGTGCCGATAGGCGAGCAGGATCAGCGTGGCGTCACGTGCGCCGTGTCGGCCGACCTGCCCCGCAGCCCGCATCAGCGCGGTGACTTCCTGCTCCTGCAAGTATTCGCGGCTGCGGTAGGCCACGTTCGCCCGACGCACGGGAACTTTCCGGTTTTCAGTGGGTGGCGTGGGGGCATCTGCGGGCAACGGTCCTGCCTATCTGTTTAGGGCGCTCCCCCAAACTTTCCGTTTATCGCTTATTCTAGGGAAAGTTTGCGCGGCGGGAGGAGCACAGCGACGATGACGGCAAAGAACAAGCTCCTGAGCGTGTTGTCTGATGCCGAGCAGGAGGCCCTCTATGGGCAGCCCGACCTCGACGATGGCCAGCAATTGCAGTACCTGTCGCTGTCCGAGACCGAACTGGCGCTCGCCCTCAGCCGGCCTGGCCTCCCCACTCAAGTCTACTGCGTTCTGCAGATCGGCTATTTCAAGGCCAAGCACGCCTTCTTCCGCTTCGACTGGAGCATGGTCGAGGACGATTGCGCCTTCGTGCTGAGCCGCTACTTTTACGGCGAGGCGTTCGAGAGGAAGGAGATCACCGATCACGAACATTACACTCAGCGCGGCGTGATTGCCGCACTCTTCGGTTACCGGTTGTGGTCGGCTGCGTTCCTGCCCCCGCTGGAGCAGCAAGCGGCGCAGATCATGCACCGCGATGTGACGCCCGGGTATGTGGCGGCTGAACTGATCGTCTGGCTCAACGAACACAAGATCGTCCGCCCCGGCTACACCACCCTGCAGGAGTTGATTGGCACGGCACTGGCTGCGGAACGCCAGCGCCTGGGCACGCTGCTGGAGCATGCGCTGGATGAGAGCGCCAAAGCCGCGCTCGCGCACTTGATTGCCCGCGACGAGACGCTGTCTGACCTGGCGGTGCTGAAGCAGGACGCCAAAGATTTCCGCTGGCGGCAGATGGCGCAGGAGCGGCAGAAGCGAGCCATGCTCGATCCGCTCTACCCGATCGCCAAGGCCGTGCTCCCGACGCTTGGTGTCTCCCACCAAAACCTGCTGTACTACGCGAGCCTGGCGACTTTCTATACCGTCTACGACCTCCGCCGCCTCCGCCCCGAGCAGACGCAGCTGTACCTGCTGTGCTATGTCTGGCTGCGCTACCGGCAACTCACGGACAACCTGGTCGATGCCCTCGCCTACCACATGAAGCAGCTCGAGGATGCGTGCAGCGCCGCCGCGAAGAAGAGCTTCGACACCGAGCAACTCCGCCGACAGCAGGAGACGCCGCAGGTCGGGCGCCTCCTCGCGCTCTACGTCGACGATGCGGTGGCCGATGCCACGCCGTTCAGCGACGTGCGCGAACGTGCCTATACGATCATGCCCAGGGATCAGCTGCAACGTGTCGCCCAGCGCATGAGCGGGAGGCCGACGAGCAAACTGGCACGGCACTGGCACGCCGTGGACACGGTGGCCGAGCGTGTCCGTCGCCACGTGCGGCCGCTGTACGGGGTGCTCGATTTCGCCAGCGTGACCCCCAACAATGCGTGGCTTGCGGCGCTGGCCTGGGCCAAGGAGGTGTTCGCTAAGCAGCAGCGGCTCTCGCACCGACCCCTTGCCGAGTGCCCCATCAAGCTGCCAAAGCAGTTGGAACCGTATCTGCGCACCAGCGATGCGGACGGCACGCCAACGGCGCTGCACGCCGACCGCTACGAGTTCTGGCTCTACCGGCAGATCAGGAAGCGGCTGCGGTCGGGCGAGCTGTTCCTCGATGACAGCCTGCAGTACCGTCGCTTCTCGGATGAACTGGTCTCGCCTGACGAGCAGACTGACGTGCTCGCGCAGATGGATATCCCCTTCCTGCGCCGGCCGATCGAGACGCAGCTCAAGGCGCTGACGGACGAGCTGCACACGCAGTGGCTGGCCTTCAACCGTGAGCTGAAGCAGGGCAAGCTGCCCCATCTGGTCTACGAGAAGGACACGCAGGCCCTGACCTGGCACAAGCCCAAGGCCGACCAGCATCCGGCACGCGAAGCGGCGTTCTACGCGCAACTGCCGCTGTGCGACATTGCAGACGTTTTTCGCTTCGTGGACAATGCGTGCCACTTCCTTACGGCGCTGACCCCGCTGCAGCCGCGCTATGCGAAGAAGGTCGCCGACGCCGACAGCCTGATGGCGGTGATCATGGCCCAGGCGATGAATCACGGCAATCATGTCATGGCGCGCACCAGCGACATCCCGTACCACGTCCTGGAAGCGACCTACCAGCAGTACCTGCGCCAGGCAACACTCAAGGCGGCCAACGACCGCATCAGCAATGCCATTGCCGCACTGCCGATCTTCCCGTGCTATGCGTTCGACCTGGGCGCGCTCTACGGCGCCGTCGATGGTCAGAAGTTCGGGGTCGAGCGCCCGACCGTGAAGGCCCGCCACTCGCGCAAGTATTTTGGCCGCGGCAAGGGCGTGGCGGCCTACTCCCTGCTGTGCAATCACGTGCCGCTCAACAGCGCTCTCATCGGCGCGCATGAATACGAGGGGCATCATGTCTTCGACATCTGGTACCGCAACACATCGGACATCGTACCCACGGCGATTACCGGGGACATGCACAGCGTCAACCGGGCCAACTTCGCCATCCTGCACTGGTTCGGGCGACGATTCGAGCCACGGTTCACCGATCTGCAGGCCGAACTCAAGGAACTCTACTGCGCCGACACGCCGGCGCTCTACGAGAAGTGCCTGATTCGCCCGGTCGGCCAGGTCGATCTGCAGGTGATCATCGATGAGCAGCCGAATATCGCGCGGATCGTTGCCACGCTGGGCCTCAAGGAGATGACCCAGGGCACGCTGATCCGCAAGCTGTGTACCTACACTACGCCACATCCGACGCGGCGTGCGATCTTCGAGTTCGACAAGCTCATCCGCAGCATCTACACGCTGCGCTACCTGCGCGACCCGCAGCTGGAGCGCACCGTGCATCGCTCGCAAAATCGCATCGAGTCGTACCACCAGCTGCGCGCGGCTATCGCCCAGGTGGGGGGCAAGAAGGAACTGTCCGGACGGACCGATATCGAACTCGAGATCAGCAACCAGTGCGGGCGATTGATCGCGAATGCGATCATCTACTACAACTCGGCCATCCTGTCGAAGCTGCTCACCAGATGCGAGATCAGCGGCAACACCCAAGCGCGTGCGCTCCTCTCGCAGATCTCGCCGGCAGCGTGGCGCCATATCCTGCTGAACGGCCACTACACGTTCCGCAGTGACGGACGGTTGATCGACCTCGATACCATCGTGGCTGGGCTTGACTTGAGCTGACAAAATTTTCTGGGGTTTGGGCTTACACCCCCTATCAGCATGCTGTGCCGTTGCTGGAGGGGTTGATGCGGGCGGCACGCACAGCGATGGATGAGGTCGTTAGGCAGGCCAAACGGCAC
>JAABUZ0100007426.1_pt1 | contig 13214 bp, 11 predicted proteins | sample 5562091 | NCBI WGS metagenome assembly JAABUZ01 (sample SAMN12813069, study PRJNA571459) | rock metagenome | isolation source: Antarctica rocks | place: Antarctica: Victoria Land, Linnaeus Terrace sud | collected 2015-12-21 | reverse complement strand
ACCTGCTGGCGGAAGCGGGTGCGCGTGTGCTGTACCACACGGTCATCAGCGACGCGATTGTCCAAGACGGCGTCTTGACGGGAATCGTCATTGAGAACAAAGCCGGGCGGCAAAGAATACACGCGCAAGTGACGATTGACTGCACCGGCGACGCCGATGTCGCGTTCCGGGCGGGCGTTCCGTGCGCCGTGGGTGATCCCGAAGACGGCCAAAATCAGCCGATGTCTCTGCGGTTTGCGCTGGCAGGCGTGGATCAAGAGCGGGCGGCGGTGTTTCTCGCCGATGAGCTGGGCATGAGCTGTTACGCCCTCCCGCCGCTGTTTGAGATCGGCACGGGGGAAGCCAAAAACACGCCGCTGGGGCCGCTCATCTGCGCGGCGATCTCAGAAGGTGTTTTGGCCGAAGACGATCTTGGCTACTTGCAGTTCTTTTCCATGCTGGGGCGGCCCGGAGAGCTTGCGTTCAACTGCCCGCGCATTGCCGGCCTGTCGGCGACCGACCCGTGGGATCTGTCCAAAGCGCAGACGATAGGCCGCCGGAAGATACGCCGCATTGCCCGCTTTTTCAAGACGTATGTGTGCGGCTTCGAGAACTCTTACATCGGCACCATTGCGCCGATGGTGGGCATTCGCGAGTCCCGGCGCATTGTCGGCGACTACACGCTGACCGAAGAAGACTACTTGACCGAAGCGCGGTTCCCGGACGCCGTCGCCCGCAACTCGTACCCAATTGACATTCACAGCACCAAAGCCAAAGGCGGCCTGGTGATGAAGCACCTGCCGCCGGGCCATTACCACGAAATCCCGTACCGCTGCCTGCTGCCGGTTGGCATTGATAATCTTCTCGTGGCGGGCCGCTGCCTGTCCGCGACCTTCGCCGCGCAGGCTGCCGTGCGTATTCAGCAGAACTGCCGCGCTTTAGGCGAAGCCGCCGGCCTTGCCGCCGCGCTTGCGCTGGAAGAAGGCGTCACGCCGCGCCAGATTGACACGAATGAGCTGCGGCGGCGGCTGAACGCGCAGGGGGCGCGGATTTAGGACAAGCCAAAGAGTATGCCATGCCTTTTGGAACCATGCGTTAAAACGCACGGCTAAGGCTTTAGTGGGGTAACCAGCGCAGACGCTAAGAAGTTACCGCTTCGCGGCACTGGGATTATCTTTCTGAACTGTTCTTGTCTTAGCCCCGCGAAGCGGTGCTTCTCAGCGTCCTCGCTGAATAGCCGTGACATTCATGTCATGGTTCTTGATCTGTTATGCTCACTTTAACCCCTTTGTTGCCCCTCTGCGGCTTTGCCTTCTTGGCCGGGTTCATGGACTCGATGGTCGGCGGCGGCGGGCTGATCCAGCTTCCGGCGCTGTTTATTCTGCTGCCGGGCGTCGCCTCGCCAACTATTCTCGGCACGAACAAGCTGGTCTCGATTACGGGGACAACCGTGGCCGCAAGCCAGTATGCCCGCCATGTGAAAATTGACTGGCCGGTCGTGCTGCCGGCGGCAGGCGCGGCGTTTGTGTTTTCGGGGCTGGGTGCACACCTGGTCAGCGGGGTTCGCACCGAGACGCTACGGCCGTTTATTCTGGCGCTGCTGGTGCTGGTCGCGGCGTATGTGTTTGCCCGCAAAGACTTTGGCGCGATCCATGCGCCGCGTTTGACGGCGAAGCAGCAGAAGCTGTACGGCGTGGGGGCGGGCAGCGTTCTTGGGCTGTATGATGGCTTTTTTGGACCCGGCACCGGCAGCTTCCTCATTTTCACGTTTATCGGCCTGTTCGGGCTGAGCTTTCTCGCGGCGTCGGCGTCGTCGAAAGTCATCAATGCCGCGACAAATCTGGCTGCCATGCTGCTGTTCGGGCTGACCGGGCATCTGCTGTACGCGCTGGCCCTGCCGATGGCCGCCTGCAACATCGCCGGCTCGGTGCTGGGAACCCGGCTGGCCGTCGCCAAAGGCAGCCGGTTCGTCCGGGTTCTGTTTCTCGTCGTTCTGTTGGGAATTATCGCCAAGTTCGCCTGGGATACGTTTCACCGATGAGCGCCGCCGTCTTTAGGAAGCTGCGACCGGCAGAAGATGCTGCTCGGACGAAACCGGAAGCGTAATGCGGAACGTGCTGCCCTCCCCAAGAACGCTCTCCACGGCAATATGACCGCCGTGCGCTTCCACCGTGAGCTTGCAGAACGTCAGTCCGAGGCCGGTGCTCAGGGTGCGCCCGCCCTGACGCGAGGCGACCTGGCTGAACTTGTCGAATATTCGCTCAAAAGCTTCAGTGGGGATACCTTCGCCGGTATCGCTGACGGAGAATATAATTGAGTGCGTTTCCGCGTTGAAGCCGGCTTCAAGCGTAATAGTTCCGCCGGACGGGGTGAACTTGATGGCGTTGCCCAGCAGGTTGACCAGGGTGCGGCGCAGCTTGTTTTCGTCGCCCCGGAGCGGCGGCAGGCCGGCGGCGATTTGCGGGGTGAGCGTGAGCTTGCTGCTTTCCGCCAGCCAGGCGACTTGGCGAATGGCGGAAGCCACGAGATCGGCGGGCGACTGCACGGCGTAATCAAGCTGCATGGAGCCGGACTCCAGCTTTTCGACGTCCAGCAGGTCATTGATCATGCCTAAGAGCGTTTCGCCGCCGAGGATTGCAATGTCCATCATCTCGCGCTGATCCGCGTTGAGGTCCCCCACCACTTCCAGTGTCTGCATTCCGCCGATCACCGAAGTCAGCGGCGTCCGCAGATCGTGAATGATCATGTGGGTGATGTCGTCGCGCAGCTTTTCGAGTTCCTGCAAGCGGCGGTAGCTTTCCTGAAGCTCCGACGTAAACCGGGTTTCTATGTCATGGATGCGCCGCCGCTCGGTCACGTCTTCCAGGGCAAGCACCAAAAGTTCCGTGTGGCTGCCGGCGCGAAGCTCACGGGCGTTCAGCAGCATCACCCGGCGTCCGATAACGGGAAAGTCGTGTTCCAGCTCGTAGTCCTCGAAAACGGACTTCTGCGGAATGATATCCTCTAAAAGCGTTCGCAGCGCGGCAATGTTCCACTGGCCGTTGCCAAGCTCGTAAATCAGCCGGCCTTCGGTTTCTTCGGCGGACACTTGAAAGGTCTGGTAAAAAGCACGGTTCGCGCTTCGAACCCGCAAGTCGGGGCCCAGCATCAGCAGGGGTTCGCGCACGGTGTCTACGATGTTCTGGGCATAGGATTTGATTTCGGCAAGGACCCGCTCGGCCCGCCGCCGCTCGGTCACATCTTCCAAAGCCAGCACGAGAAGCTCGGTGTGATCACCCGGACGCAGTTCGCGGGCATTGAGCAGCATCACGCGCCGCCCAATCGTCGGGAAATCATGTTCCAGCTCGTAGTCATTGAACACCGAGCGTTGCGGCACGATGTCTTCCAAAAGGGTTCTGAGCGCCGGGATGTCCCATTGCCTGTTGCCGAGATCGTAGATCAGCCGGCCCTCCGTCTCCTCACGCGAGACGTAAAACGTCTGGTAAAACGCGCGGTTTGCGCTGCGGACCCGCAGGTCAGGGTCAAGCATCAAAAGAGGCTCGCGCACGGTATCGACGATGTTCTGGGCATACGATTCAATTTCCGCCAAAAGCCGCTCGGCGTGACGCCGCTCGGTCACGTCTTCCATTGCCAGCACTAAAAGTTCCGTGTGATCGCCGGGGCGCAGTTCGCGGGCGTTCAGCAGCATGACTTTTCTGCCGATTGCCGGGAAGTCATGCTCAATTTCGTAATCGTCAAAGACAGATTTCTGCGGGATAATATCTTCCAGCAGAGTTCTGAGGGCCGGAATATCCCACTGGCCGTTGCCAAGCTGGTAAATAAGCTCCCCTTCGGTCTCTTCGGCAGAAACGTGAAACGTCTGGTAGAAAGCGCGGTTGGCGCTACGAACGCGCAAATCAGGGTCAAGCATCAGCAGGGGTTCACGGACCGTATCCACGATATTCTGGGCATAAGATTCGATTTCAGCAAGGAGACGCTCGGCCCGCCGCCGCTCGGTCACGTCTTCTATCGCCAGCACGAGAAACTCGGTGTGGTCGCCCGGACGCAGCTCGCGGGCGTTGAGCAGCATGACCTTTGGGCCGATGGTGGGAAAGTCATGCTCAATTTCGTAATCATTGAAAATGGACTTTTGCGGGATAATATCTTCTAAAAGCGTTCGCAGCGCCGGGATGTCCCACTGTCCGTTGCCAAGCTCGTAAATGAGGCAGTCTTCCGTTTCTTCGGGGGAAACGCGGAAAGTTTGGTAGAACGCCCGGTTTGCGCTGCGGACGCGCAGGTCGGGATCGAGCATGAGCAGCGGCTCACGCACGGTGTCTACGATGTTTTGGGCGAAGTTCTGAATATCTGCCACCAGTGGTCTTTGCTGTCTCATGGAACCCTCTTGGCCTGTTTTCTTCCGCTTGGCCGATTTTCTTCCGCTTCGCCTCTTCGGCTGGGGTCTGCGTTTGCCTGGCTTGGTAGTCTATTTTACCTGAATGCGAGCCTGTTCCCAACTTCCTGGCTGGCTCTTGCTATTTCGCCACCGCTTTGTGTATAATAGGCGCACCATCAGAGGAAATTTCCGTTAGAGTTTGGGAGGAATTGACGTGCCTTATGTGATCGCCGAACCCTGCATTGGGGTCAAAGATAAATCCTGCGTCGCAGTCTGCCCGGTGGACTGCATCCATGAAGCGGGCGACCAGCTTTACATTGATCCGAATGAGTGTATTGACTGCGGCCTGTGTGAGCCGGAATGCCCGGTGGACGCGATCTTCATGGAAGATGAAGTTCCCGACCAGTGGAAGAGTTTTATTCAGATTAACGCCGATCTTTCCAAGAAATAGGTTCGGCAAACAAGGCGCATGGGCGGGCTGCACAGTCCGCTCATGCGCTTTTTTTGTCACGGATAGTCTTTTTTGTTTCGGCGGGTCTTGGGAGGAGAGCAATGGCGAACGCGGAGAGCGGCTTTGTCCGGCTGCCGAGCGGACTGCGGCTGCGGTATCGGTGCGCCGGGGACGAAGGGCCGACGGCGCTGCTGCTGCACGGCTGGCCGGAAACGGGACACGCCTGGCGGCGGGTGCTGCCGACGCTTGCGGCGTCCGGGTACGTTGTCGTCGCGCCGGACCTGCGCGGCTGCGGCGACTCGGACAAGCCGACCTCCGGTTATGAGGCAAGCACGCGCATGGAAGATGTGCGGGCGCTCCTCGCGGCGCTGGGACTGGCGGAAGAAGCAGTTTATGTCGTCGGCCACGGGGATGCCGGGGCGGAAACGGCCTCGGCTTACGCGGCGGTGCATCCCGGCGAAGTCGCGGGGCTGGTGCTGCTGTCCGCCGGGCCAGGGATTTTGCCGCCTCAGCGCGGGTGGGCCAATGAGTTCCACCAAACGCCCGATTTGCCGGAGCTTCTCATCGCGCCGAATTTGGAAGCCTATCTGCGGCACTTTTTCCGGGCCTGGGCGCATGATCCCGAAATGCTGTCCGAGACCGATTTGGGCGTTTATGTGCAGGCATTAGAAAAGCCCGGCGCACTGCGGGCCAGCCTCGCCCCATTCCGCGTGCCGGTGTCACTGCCGGAAGCGCACGCCGTCTCGACGCTGTTGCTGCTCGGCGAAAGTGACCCGCGCTTAGACTTTTCAAATCTGCCGGAAGACCGGGCCGGCCTTCGGGTGCAGACCATCCCGCGCGGCGGCCACTGGCTGCCGGAAGAGCGTCCTGACCCCGTCGCCGCGGCCCTGCTGACGTTCTTTCGGGAGCAGGGATTACGATGAAGCCGGCCCCGCGCCTCTTTTTCTGCCTGCTTCTTGTCGCCGTGGTGGTGCTTGCCTGCGAGCTGCTTTCTTTTCGGCGATCTGCCCTGCTTCCGCCCGCCCCGCCTGTTCCGTCGCCGCTTGCGGTCTGGCCCTGGCCGCGTGCTGCCGTAGATAACCCGCATTCCGGCGTCACGCACTGGCTGGACACGTCTTCGCCGGACGGCACGATGCTGGACTTCTTTGACTTTGATCTCGGCAAGAACCCGCGCCTGCGCTTTGAGATTTACGATCAGGACGAAGACGACGCGCATCCGTTTGACGACACCGCCGACTGCTGGCCGCATGGCGTCGGCTGGGCGGTGCAGCACTTGAACGCATCGGGCCGGGGCAGCGTAGTCGCCGCCTGGCATGGCCTGTTCTTTAACTGCGACCCGTCGGCAGGCCGCTCGGCGGACCCAAAAGCGCTGTATGTCGGCCATCATGTGACGCCGGTGGTGCTGGACGGCAAAGTCCACTGCAGCGTCGGGCAGGCTCGCTGGACCTTCGGCGTGCAGTACGACCGCAAAAATCGCCCGGCGTTCAAGACGCTGCTGCTGCCCGGCAAAACGGCGCTGGAACAAAATTTCACGTTTGCGGCGGGCGGGGCGCAGTGCTTGATCTTAAACGGCCACCCGCAAAAGCTGCTGTCGTTTGCTTCGGCGCAGGACCCGTTCGCGCATCATTCGACCGCGTGTGCGCCGGACGAAGCCGGGTATATTCCCAATGTCGACTGGATTCAGACTTCGCGGGCAACCGTCGGCTGGTCCAAAGACCAGAAGCATTTTTATTTGCTGTTCGTCAAGCAAACCGGGACCGAAGGCGGCGGCGTGATGGCCTCGCATGGGCATGGCCCGCCGGTCGGCGGCTGGACCGTCTCCGATGAGCAGCGGTTCTGGCTGGCCCACGGCGGCATTTGGGGCGCGGTCAACAGCGACGGCGGCGATGTCGCCCAGCTTGCGTATGCCCTGCCGCGTGGAAACTACTGCCTGCTGCCGCCGATCAGCGGCGGGTACTATCAGCAGCGGCTCACTGTCCCGCCGGCCTTTCCGAACGCGCCGACAGGCGGAACACTGCTGTATTTTCTCGTGCGGGACACGGCATCGAACTCGTGACCTGTGTAGTTCTTCCAATAGCTTAGTCAGCATTCAGGAAGCAAATTTGGAGATTTTTTCTCCGCACCAATGCCTATTTGAGCATTATACGGTATAGTGTTTACGGCACTGTCGTATGCCAAGCTCGCGATGGGACCAAGCCGCCAATGTTAGTACAATTTTCTGTTGAAAACTTTCTGTCTTTTGACGAGGAGCAAGTCTTTTCCATGGTGGCAGCTGGTGGTGACCAGCATCCGGCACATCTTGTGCCGGATTCCCCCCGCAAGGGGGACACTTTGCTCCGGGCTGCCGCTCTCTACGGCGCAAATGGGGCAGGCAAATCCAATCTTGTGAAGGCGATGCAGTTTGCGAAAACACTTGTTGTTGAAGGGACGCGAGGCAGTCAAGCGATTGCAGTACGCTCCTTCAAGCTAGGCAAAGGTGAGAACCGCTCTAGCAAGTTTGAGTTTGTTATCAAGACACAAGGCGTCCTTTATAACTATGGCTTTCGGTTGAACACATCACGCATATTGGAGGAATGGCTTCTTGCCACCCCAAACAGCAAGGAAGTTAACTTTTTCGAGCGCACGACTTCTCCGGTTGGTAAAGTGGATGTCAAAATTGGTCCGGCTCTCTCTGGCCGACAAAGTAAGAGAAAGCAATTTTTAGAGTTTGTGGCTCAGGGAACAAGACAAAACCAGCTTTTTTTGACGCAGGCGATACAAAACAATGTCCTTGAACTGCAGCCGCTCTTCGACTGGTTTCAATATGCTTGCCTTATCCTCTCAGCCGAAGCCACCTCTCGGGACGTAGAAGGAAGAGCGCACACCAACCGTTCATTTGTAGGCTTTCTCAGCCGCTTCCTTTGCGCCGCAGACACTGGTATCGAAGACGTTACAACAAAAGAAGTTCCTTTTGAGTTCGAGCGTTATGTATCGGAGATGCCGAAAGAACAGCGGGAAGCGACTAGGTCAATGGTCGCAGGAATGCCAAAAGACTTTATGACTACGATCCGCAGTGTGGACGGTGAGCGATACGCCTTAAAGTCGGGTGAGCATGGAGAGCCAATTCTGATACGGTTCGATATGCAGCATCGGGATAGGGATGGCAATCAAATTCCCTTCGAAATTCATGAGGAGTCGGAGGGAACTCAGCGCCTAATACACCTTCTTCCTGCGCTGTTCTCGCTCCATGAAGACGAGGAACGAGTAGTGATCATTGACGAACTGGATCGCCGTTTGCATCCTTTGGTCTCACGCCTCGTCGTTCAAGCGGCTATGGCTGGAAGCGGCATCAGCCCAAAGAGCCAGCTTATCTTTACGACACATGATACCAATTTACTCGATTTAGATTTGTTGCGACGGGATGAAATATGGTTTGTCGAAAAGGACAAAGGTGGTGCGTCTCACTTTTATTCACTGGCGGAGTTTAAGACGCGGCCGGACCTTAAAATTGAAAAGGGGTATCTCAACGGTCGGTTTGGAGCGATTCCCTTCATCGGTGACATTGAACGTCTGCAAGAAATCGTGTCGGAGGAACAAGTGGCACCCAAACTGGAGATGGCAGGCGCAGCGGCATGAGCATAAGCCGAACAGGGTTAGTCCCCCGGCCAAAGTTCGTCCGCGATGCGCGTATCTTCGTCATTGCCGTGGAGGGCGAAAAGACAGAAGCGCAGTACTTCTCCCTCTTTGAGAGTAGTCGTGTTCATGTCGAGATTTTGCCTGCGGACGCGGATGGCCTTTCCGCACCAAAACATGTCTTGGAAAGGCTGGTCAAGTTCGAGGAGGAGTATGATCTTGGCCCGGAGGATGAGCGATGGCTAATCGCGGATGTGGACAGGCAGCGCGGGCAGTTTCTGGATGAAGTAACTCAAGTAGCGCAGGAGAGCGGCTATCGTCTTGCACTCAGCAATCCCTGCTTTGAGCTGTGGCTGCTTTTGCATTTTCAAGAACCGGACGCAGCAGACATTGATTGTAAGGCTGTCATCGAGCGACTGCGCCCTCATGTCAGCAGCTATAACAAGGCAAAAATTAATGTCGAATATTTCACTCGTGACCGAATTCGTGAAGCTGTTGTGCGTGCCAAAGCACTGGAAGGAGATCGGGACACGCGCTGGCCGACTTTTCCTGGAACGCATGTCTCTAAAGTCGCAGAAAAGCTCCTCCAATTTCATGTATCTAACTAAATCCTAAACTTGAAACCGATATGTACCTAGAAATCGCGGAAAAGCTGCGGGAGTGCGTAAAAAGCGTCCCAAACTGGACACGGGAAACGCTGGCGGCGTTCTTTGGCGTCACTGTTGGCGCGTTCTCGCAGGACGGTCCGGTCATCACTTACCATCAGGCCGGCAGCCATGCGGCGGTGTCATATGTGCTGAAGGGTACCATCTTTTTCGCCGACAGCCGCCAGATCGTGCGTGGCTATCCGCGCATCCTGCCGGTCTCGGACTACACGACGGAGCGCTTCGCGGCCACCCAGGAACGGACGCTTTTCAAGACCCTGCGCGACGGCGAAGTGATTGTCGAAAAGAAAGAAGACGGGGTCAACATTCGCCTTTATCAACAGGGTCAGAAAGGGCGCGGCGACAAGGGCGGCAATTATCTGTTCGCAACCCGCGACGTGTACGACGGCAGCAATCCCTTAGTGTCGGCAGGCATTGAGAACGTGCGGGGTTTAGGGATTGACTACGGCTCGTCCGCCAAAAAGTTAGTAGACAAGCTGTACCCGCAGGCGTACAAGCTGGCCGATTTGGGTTACGTTTTGTGCTTCGAGATGACCCTACCGGAGATCGAGACCGTGATTCCCGCCGACCAGCCCGACATGATTTTGATAGACGTGATTGACCCCGACTTCGTCTTTGCAGACCGCTTAGAGAAAGAGCGCATCGCCGAAGATTACCGCCTGAAGCTGGTCGAGCTGCACGGGCGTCTATCCGGCGGCAGCGAGGCCGGGGACATCTACAAGCGTCTGCGCTCTTTGGAGCATCTGGCGACCCGCGACGGCATTGAAGGCTTCGTCGTCAAAGGCCGCTTTGAGGCTTCCGACCAGCTCTTTCTCAAAGTCAAGCCTGCGGTCGTCCGCGACGCTCACCGCCTGTTCAGCCTCCCCGACTTGCAGGCCGTCTGGGCCGCAGTCACCGAAGATTTCGGCCCAGACACGCTGGCTGACTCCGAATTCGCCGAAGAAGCCATGCTGGACTATTTAGGCTCGCATGGCCGCAACCCCCGCTGGCAGGTCCAGGACTTTCTGGCGGAGCAGGCGTCAAAGTCCACGGATTGAAACCCGTGGCTGGATAGCCTTCGGCTGGCTGTCCTGCGGACAGAAGATTATGGAAAACAAAGAAGTCTGGCCACCTGCACCGACAATAGGTAGCCCAAAGGCCAGTTCAAACAAGCACACTAAATTGAAATCTGTTCTTGTTTGGGTAGGGGTGATTTTCTTAGGTCTTATAATCTTGGCTGGCTTAGCGTTCCTATGGTTTTTGTGGGCGTTAAATGAGGCTTGCTCAAGGGGTGATTGCATATGACATAAGAATGCTTCGGTTTTCTGTCCGCAGGACAGTCAGCCGAAGAGCTATTCAGCCACGGGTTTCAATCCGTGACGCTCGCTTATGATATACTGTCTCCAGTAAAAATATTTGACAAAGAGAAGAGTAAGATGACAGCATTACTGGATGACAGCAAGCATAAACCACTCAACAGCCCTTTTAAGTGGGTTGGCGGTAAATCTCGCCTGCGGAAATATGTCATCGAGCTTTTGCCCGAACATACCTGCTACTTGGAACTGTTCGCGGGCGCGGCTTGGGTTTTATTTGGAAAGCCACCCAGCAATGTCGAAATTATCAATGACGTTGATCAAGACATCGTGACTTTCTTCCGCATTGTCCGTGAGAAACCCGAAGAACTCATTGCTTCGTTTGACTGGGAGCTGGTGTCTCGCGCCGAATTTGAGCGTCTCGCCGGGCTTGATGCGTCCCAACTGACTGATGTCCAGCGGGCGCACCGCTTTTACTATTTGATCATGGCAGGTTGGGGCGGTGAGCTGAACTATCCGCGTTTTCAGACAAGCATCATGGACGGCGGGCATGGCAATCGCTTGATTGGGGCGTTGACAACTTTGCGTCAGCGCCTGGAGCCTGTGCATGATCGTCTGCGAACGGTCATCATTGAAAACTTAGATTGGCAAAACTGTTTTGATCGTTATGACCGGCCGGGGACAGTGATGTGTATTGACCCGCCGTATCCCGGCAACAAATGCAATTACGCGCACAACATGCGCGGGTGGCCTGAGCATTATCTTTTAGCCGAACGCTTGAAAAATGCGAAATGTCAGTGGATATTGTCGTCTTATGACATCCCGGAAATGCACGCTTTGTTTTCCGATTACTTTATCCTGGTCGTGCAGTCTGCGTCAGGAATGAGTACGGAAAAAAACGGCAATGCTCGAACTTTGAACCGGGAGGTGTTAATCACAAATTATGCGCCGCCAAAGTCTTTGACGCTGCAAACGGCATCTTCTTCTGCACAGCCTGCTTTAGAATTGGAAGCCGGCGCGTCTTATCATGTTTTGCCTAACCCTGCCGCTTCCGCAAGTTTTGTTCTGCTTAATTCACCGTCTGCGCTGTCCTCTCCTGCAAACATGCTCAAGTGAGTTGTGGAACTTTCCTTCCCGTTTCTTTGTCTTGAAAGATATGAACAACTTAAATCTGAAAGCGAGCCGGGTTCCGGCGTTCTGGCGGCCTTTACTGATGGCGGGTCTGGTGCTGGGGGTGTGGGCGACGCTGCTGGCATTTGCAGGGCCGCGGGCGGCGCTGTCGGCATCAAGCGAGACGAAGCCGACGGAGGCGATTTTGCCGATGAAAGCGCTGGCGGGCCACGAAGTGGCGACCTTTGCGGGCGGCTGTTTCTGGGCGATGCAGGCGGAGTTCAGCCGGCTCAAAGGCGTGGACAAAATTGATGCCGGGTACGCGGGCGGCCATACCCTGAACCCGACGTATGAGGCGGTCTGCTCGGATACGACCGGCTACGCGGAAGCGGTGCAGGTGGTTTACGACCCGAAAGTGGTTTCGTACCACGATCTCATGCTGATTTTCCTGCGGGCGCACAACCCGACCACGGTAAACCGGCAGGGCAACGATGTCGGCAATTCCTACCGCTCGGCGATTTTCTACCATTCCAAGCAGCAGAAGGCGCAGGCGCTGGAAGCCATCGCGGAGACCGAGAAAACGCACGTTTACTCGGACCCGATTGTGACCCAGGTGGTGCCGTACACGGGCTTCCATGAGGCGGAAACGTATCACCAAAACTACTTTGCGATTAACCCCGACCAGCCTTACTGCGCGACCACCGTTGCGCCGGAAGTGGCCCGGTTTGAGGGCTTGAACAAAGGGCGGCTGAAGTAGGAACCTCACCCCAATCAAACCTCACCCCGCCTCGTTCCTCGGCGACCCTCTCCTTAAGAAAGGAGAGGGTAAGAATAATACAGACGAAGATAAGGCTCTCGGCGTCCCCTCTTTTCTTCACTTTTTCTTCTTCTTTCTTCACCCTCTCCTTTCTTAAGGAGAGGGTCGCCGAGGAATGAGGCGGGGTGAGGTTTGATTGGGGTGAGGTTATTTCATCTTCCGCGTGGCGTCGAGTTCATCGTCGGCGGTCATGGGAGCGCGGTTCTTGACGGGAATGCGGTCGGGCGTCGGCTCCGCGTTGGTGCCCGGGTCTGACGAGACGGCGTGGGCGAACGGCTCCGAATCTGCCTCCATCTTACCTTTGGCGTCGTCTTTGCCTTCGTTCGTGTCATCGTCGTAATCGTCGAGTTCTTCGCCGTCGGCAAGTTGGCGCGGACGTAAATTAAGCGCTCGGTTTGGGATTGTCTCGACTTGGAAGCCGCCTGCGCCGATGTCCTGCGGCAGATGTGTGCCGAAACCCCGCGCAATGCCTTCCACGGTTCCGGTTTGGTCTGTGGAGAAGGTGCCGTTCTCGTCCGCCGCTGAATACAAATCGCCGTCGTCCATGCCGTCGTTTGGAGCCGGGTCGGTTTCCAGCATTTCCGCCTCAAAATCCATCTCGCCGCCGTCCACGCCGTTCGGCGATTTCTCAGGCGGCGTCAGGAACACGGCGTCCCCGGCGTGCTTTTCCACAATGTCCCCTAAACTGCCGACCTGGTTCGTGTCTTCGTCAAATAGCTGATGATGGATCGCATCATGCTTGTCCAAGCGCTCTTGTGCCATTGGTGCTGCCCCGCTTTCGAAAGTTAGGCTGAGTCTACCCGAAGCGCGTTTGTTGACAAACTTGATTGACAAACCCAGCGCTTTCGGCTAGAATACAGCATGAAGCTTGCAGTGATTACTGATGAGATTGACACGGACTTAGGCCACGCTTTAG
>JAABUZ0100007425.1_pt1 | contig 13214 bp, 24 predicted proteins | sample 5562091 | NCBI WGS metagenome assembly JAABUZ01 (sample SAMN12813069, study PRJNA571459) | rock metagenome | isolation source: Antarctica rocks | place: Antarctica: Victoria Land, Linnaeus Terrace sud | collected 2015-12-21 | reverse complement strand
ACCACCTGAAGGCCGAGAAGCAGCGCGAGAAGGCGATCGCGGACCAGTTCGAGGCGCGGCGCGCCAAGAACAAGGTGTCGCGCACGCGCAAGATCCAGCGGCGCGAGGAGCGCCTGACGTCGGTGCGGACTGCGCGCTTGCTGTCCTTCCCCTGTGCCGAGGCCTGCGGGAGCGGTTGCAGAGAGGCCATTTGAGGCTTTGGAGAAAGGCATTATCCGTCTATGCTCCTTGTAAAACAGGCGCTTTGCTGGTTAGTATTCAGCAAACGCAAAAATATGAATGCAGGGAGCAGTGCGTGCCTGATTGCAGAGTGTGGCGCGCGCGCGGGCGGCCGCGCCGGCTGTGACGCGGGCAAGGCGCCGGCTGTGCACAGGGTGGCGTCCTGCTATGCTGGTGGCGGGTCTTCCCTGACAGCCCGTGTGGCACGCGGCGGCAGGGCACCGTGGCCGAGACCAAGCCCGCTCCCCCGCCGGCGGCCAAGAAGTGAGAGGGCATCTGTGAGTCTCAGTGGTCCGCGACGCGCTGCGTGCGCGGCGCGCCCATGCGCGGCAGTGACTACCAGCCGGGCAGCGGGGGGGGCTGGCGCTGCTGGGGAGCTGTTCAAGCTCATTCCGGGGTTTGGTCAGAGGCGTAGGCGCAGCTAGACTGTCAGGGGTGCCTTGAGAGCCCTGCGTTTGGGTCCAGGTGGCGGCATGCAGCCTGGCCTGCTGCTGCGTGTAACCATAGCCGTTTCCATCTCGCAAGGTCCAACGCACTGGGTGAGCGCGCGTACTAGAGCTCCCAGCATATGTCAAATAACGACGCTCCCAGAGATGCGACAGCTGAATGCAGAGCTGGAACCAGCACGCCAGCGGCGTCAAAGGCCTCTTGTGCAAGCGGTGCACATGTGGGCTGGCGCATTGATAGAAAGTTGCTCCAGGACATTACTGGATGCATTGATCATGAGATAAACTCAGGCAGTGCTTGTTCACGAGTGCTACAGTCGAGCACTTGCACACTGCCTCAGCCCACCAGCGCGGAGCCTAAACACAACGCGGCGCCTCTGCAAAAGCAACACCTTTGAAGGCGAAGATGGTGAGCGCGCCGCCTCTACGGCACGTGCACTGCACGCCTGGCCCCAGCAAAGCCGCTGGCAGCTCTGTTTCACGCACGCTAGGAGATATAGAGCGGCTACGCTACAATGCGTTCCTGCAGAAGCGGAGGTTGCCGGTGCCTGAGTGCGCGGTAAGGGCGCTGCTGCCTCCTGAAGCAAAGCCGTTTCGTGTGCGGGTGCGCACTGCGCCTGCTGTCTTCCACACGTGCTGGCGTTGCAACGCTGTACGTGTGCTGCTCATTGAGAAACCGCCCACTGCTCACGAGCGTGACCAGCACGCTACATCTGACACATAGTGTGCACGCTTACTTGTGTCTCTCAGCAAACAGCCGATTGCCTGCGCAGGACACGTTTGAGCTTGAAGAGCAGCACACGCCTGGGAGCCTGCCCGTTCTGCATGCAATCTTTCCACCAGGACAGCCCGCAGAAGCAGTGTTGTGCGACATCAGCTCCGTGGCGGCACTGTTCTGCACCACCCTGGGTACGAGCTTGCTCTGCTTCTTTGGCCCCCCTGCCTCGCGGCAGGTATGGTTGTATTAACATGTGACGGTGTGCATGAGTCTCTATCAAGGTTGAAAGGCGAGCGAGTGTGGTGCTGAGCCTGCTGCGCCTATGGCAGGCCTGCAGCGCGCGCGTTTGACGCTGCAGGTGATGACGAGCGCCGTATGCAGCAGGTGGCATACAGACTATGTCACGGTAGCGCCCCCTGCCGCCTCCAGCACGCTGTGCCCTGGAAGATACGCACGTCACCTGCGCCCCGAATTTGCACGAGCTTGCTTGTTCCCCACGCAGACACTGAAGCTGGCCCTCTCCAGGTGCGCGGGCTGGTGACCTACTGCGGCCCAGGGACGTTGTTCCTGGACGACCAGGATGTGGACAGGCCAGGAAGCGGCTTCATGCGCTTCTTTGGGGAAGACAAGCAGGGCCACGCTGTGCGGCGGCATGGGGCGGTGTTGCAGGCTGACGCGGGCGACATCCTGCTGCTCAAAGGCCGCGACTACCCCGGCAATGAAGGTGGGGTAATATGCACGCTCGAGGCAGCGTGGTCAGCTGCATGCTTGCTGCAACATTGGCATGTGCTTGAGATATATCATATGCCAGTAGCAGCATGCCTGCACGCTCTGTCACAAAATTTGCTGGCCGTGACAATGCGTGCGTGTCCTCGCTACGGAGACAAGGACGCCACGCACTGACCAGAGCAAGTCAATTTGCGATGCTAGTGCTGGGCATTGCAGCGCTCTTTGCTCTGTGACTGATGCGAAATGGTGACTTTGAATCTCTAGAGTGCTTGCTTTGCAGGCAGGGGTGCCGTGCACTGCTCGCCGGTCGCGAGCCCGACCTCGCCGCGGATGCTGCTCGTGCTGGACGACTCTGCGCAGTTTGGAGATGACACTGACTGAGGAATTGCTGTGCTTGACTTACGGGAGTTGTAGCAAGTCCCATCAAGTCGAGCCGTAACATATATGAGTACAATGTAAGGCATGCCAGTTTGATGGCAAGCTGCAAGCACGTGAAGTGCCACGTAGGCAGCGGTAAGAGTCTGCTGCTGCTCTTGTATGCGCTGAATGTCATATCTCAACACCGTGTAAAGAAAAAAAGCATGCTGTAACTCAGCGTCCAGGCAACTGCATGCCTCGGTTAAGTTTGCTCAGAGGTGAGGCCATGGAGCAAAACGCACTGCTAGGCTCCCCTGCATGGACCAGTTGGTGCCTATCCACGCGTCAGATCGACGTGCTGATATACCAGCAGCCAGCACGGCATGGGCAGGCGCTCACAACAAGAAAAAGATAACTTGTTTCGACAGAGGACATGGGGTAAGGTATTACGGAAATGGTTCCGGACCCAAATTATATGAGCGATGAGTTCATTTGCACCAGCATTGCCATATAGCTTACCAGGTCCCTGGAGTTGTTTAAATACTGCACTTGCAACCAGTCACACAGTGCAGCCTACCTTCAAGTTGCTGGAGTAACCAACAACCGGTCTGCGCTTTGCTCGCCACCTGCCACCATGGTTCAGACACAGACTGCTGTGCAGATTGAGTCACCTAACGAAGAGCATGTCGTCAAGGTTGTCAAGGATGCGCCTGTTCCTGCCCTGTCTTCTGGCCAGGTGTGCACCTGACAACACAATACATTACGTGTGCATATGCGAACGAGTAAGCAAACAAGCGCCAGTACAGCCTAATCCTTACTGCTGTATGTTATTTAGCTGTTTACTAGGCTCTTGCACCCTGCTGGAGCTCCTGGGCCACGATTTGCGTTCTTTGAGCCGCCTGCGCTTGAAATGAGGCATTGGGTGTCATGGCTGTCTGAGCAGCAAGTGCAGCTCTTGTGGCTCAGTCTGTGTGTATTTAATGCTGCTATGCGTCCTCTCCAGTCTTTTTGGACTGTGTATGTGTATCATGCGGTAATGGGACGCAGCCGCTGTTGCCTGGTCCACACCAGCACGTCTGTACGAGCTGCTATGGCGCACAGCTGCCTGAATGGTGTCTCCTGTAGGTGCTGCATCTTACAGGGATTATAGGTGGGTAGACAAGGCTGCAAAGGTGCCGCTGGAGTCTCAAGCTGCAAGCTGCTTTTCTAAATTACTGCAGCCTGCATAGCTTCCACACAGCAAATCAGCAAGCAAGCACGGTGACGCTGCCCGCGCGTAGGTGCTGGTGAAGCTGCACCTGAGGCCCGTGAACCCAGCAGACCTCATGTGCGTCCGAGGGGTCTATGCAGGGTATGCCGCCGCAATAAAGCTGCCATGTAGTGTCGTATACCCGCCTATGTGTTGTCCTGCATGCGCTTGCTTGGTGTTCACTGACAAGCTCTCAGCGTGCTTCAGCTTCAAGCCAGAGGCTTACCCTGCAGTACCCGGGCTCGAGGGCGTGGGCGTCGTCGTGAAGACCGGCCCGGGTGCTTCAAAGCTCAAGGCACGCTCTCAGTTGCATGCTTGTGCGCGCATTTTATTCCCTTTTGTACTAGGATGTGCAAATCTGGTTGGCAGTGAAGCCAGTGTTTGATGTTTGCATCAGATTTCGTGCGGTGAGCTGTATTTATGTGCCGCCTGGGTTGGCTCAAAGGGTAGCACATGATTGAGTTGAAAACTGCCTAGAGCATCGTAGGGGGCATTTGCATGCATTGGCAACATTGCATGGACATTATACGTCCCTTAGTGCCTCATGACAGCCAGAAGAAGGGCGCACAGCATAGTATCCGCAGTGAACCATGCAAGCCTGCATGAGCTCATGTCAGTGCGCGGATGCAATCATGCACGTAGTCCTCATGGCGGCATGTTGGAAGCCTGCCCTGTGTTGCATTTGCTTGGCTGTCAGCAGCGCCTGAAGCACCTGATTGACTCGGCAGGTGTGCTGCATGTCATGCAGCCCCTGTGCACGGCCGCGCGGCACGCCTCCACCGTGCAGCATGCGACGGCGTGCAGGAGGGCATGCGCGTCGTGGCTGTGCCCTGGCCGACCGCGAGCGGCAATGGGACCTGGCAGCAGTACGTGTGCGTGCCCGAGGAGCACTTGGTGCGCGCCGAACGGTGGTTGTAGGTGCTGCTGGGCATTGGCAGAGCCTGTGTGTTGCGATCTTTGCTTACCAGGCTAGGTGCCCAAAGCGACATGGGAAACTTGTGGTCAACTCTTCACGACGCGTTGTTCATGGGATTTACCTGTGATTTAAAAAACGCAGCGGTAGGTGCATGGTTTTCATGCCACCGGAAGGACTCAGTGCCTGACGCCAGTGCGCGTGTCTCTATTTTTTCTGTCAGATGAACACTGACTACCTACAATGATTTGCATGGTGCTGACACGCTGTGCTCTTGCACAGATCCCGATACCAGATGAGTTATCAGACACGGCAGCTGCGCAATTCCTCGTCAACCCTGTGAGCCTACCCCAGCGTCCGCCCGTTTATTGGCACTTTCAGCAGCGGGCGTGATGCGCAACCCAGAGCAAGGGTTTGCTGCTTTTTAGTATGGTGTCTGCTTGCAGAAGGGCGAGTGCATGAGCGGGCTTGGCTATGTCTAGCTATGGCGGTGGATATGGCTCTCGCGCCCTCTTTGCAGGGCGCTCACTGAGCACCGGTGCCAGCCGCGCTGCGCATGACTCCCGCGGTGATGGCCACACAGCCTTGCAAAGACCTAGCCCAAACCCTAATATGACAGCCCCGCGCGCCTCCCCAGGTCACCGCGTACGGCTTCCTGGAGGTGCTGCAGGTGCCCCAGGGCGAGTGGCTGCTGCAGACGGCGGCCGGGTCCACGCTGGGCCGCATGCTCATCACACTGGCCAAGCTGCGCGGCGTGCGCACGCTCAACATTGTGCGGCGCAAGGCGCAGGCCAAGGACCTGCTGGATAACGGTGTGGGCTGATCGAATGCAGCGATGCACAAGCCAGGGAACAGTGTAGGTACTGTAATCTGCTATGTTTGTCTTAAAGTTGCAGCGTCGACCTGCAGCAGGTGCATCATGGTAGTCCTCGCCCGGAAAGAGTACAACTTGCGAAGCGTAATTTTTGGGGGGATTTTTTCTAAAACAGGCAGTGGCTGCTCGTCTTGCTGAAACTTGCCTATGATGCCTGTGCCCCTGTCGTATGCGCATGAGCCCCCTGCCCACCACCACGCTTGCATGTGCCTGATGAATGTTGGGCGTTGGTGATGTGGTTTACGACCACACCAGCGGCCGGAGCTACAAATTATGTGCAGATGCTGCATGCATTGCCACCTCAATGCATCAGGACATGTGCAGAATCCACCCCTGCATACCGCACATGCATGACCCATGAGGCCTGCCAGTGCTGTCAAAGTGAAGGCCGCGGGCGCAGGCGCGGACGCTGTCATTGCTACAGACGATGTGGAGGACGTCCCGGCGAAGGTGAAGGAGATCACCGGCGGCAAGCTTGCGTATGCGGTGCGAGCATGCTCCCAGCAAGTGTCGCTGTCCTAGATATGCACAGCAAGCAGCTTCTTCGTGCACTGCATCTGTACCTGCACGGCACCCTTTTACCCTCTGCGTAGGCACAGTTTGATTCACAGGCGCGCGGCGTGCGGCGCAAGGCGAGCAGGGTCCTTACATAGCCGCTGCCGGCGGCCGCGCATTGCTTGACGCAGGCTGCGATGCGGGCGCAGGCCGTGGACGCTGTGGCGGGACCGATGACAGGCACCGTCGCGGCGTCCGTCCGCGAGGACGGCCTGGTGCTCGTGTACGGCGCGCTGGTGCCGGCCTCTGCCTCTTCATTGCCCTGTTTGGTTGTCACACCTCTTTTACAACCGCAAAGTGCAGATACACGGAGCGTGACTGCCTATGCTGCAAGGCGGAGCTCGCCCACATAAGTGCAAGGCATCCAGGCATGCAGGAGCTCGCACGCGCAGCGCCGCGCGGTGCCTGTGCACCGCACGCGGCTGACCTGTGGCGGAGCCCGCGCGTTTAGCGCGCGCGCGTGAAGCCGTTGGTGCCGCCCGCGCGCAGTCCGGCTTCACCATGCAGGTGGGCGTGGCGGACGTGCTCTTCCGCCAAGTCCGCATCCACGGCTTCTGGTGCGCGCCGCCCGCCGGCAACATGGGGCCGGCTGGCTCGATGCAAGCGCAATGCAGCGCATCACTGCATGAACACAGCGAGTCCGTGTTTTGGGTAAGTAGCAGATTCGGAGAGTGGCTCAGTGTCCTTAGCATCACCGCGCTGCACAGACCTTATGGGGTGCAGTGCAGCGCTTCGGCCCTGCACCCCATTTGTGTGAAGGCGGCAGAGCCGTAGCAGGCTCGGGTTGGCTCTGTTGGCGAGAGCTGCCGGGCCGTGCCGAGGGAGGGCTGTGCCGCAGGCTGGGCAAGTGGCTGGGGTCGCTGGGAGCCAAGGCGCCGGAGGTGCTGTCCACGCTGGTCGACCTGCTCGCCAAGGGCGCCATCGCGCCGCTCAGCGGTGCGCGGGGATGCCGTGCTATTACTTCCTGCATGCACGCAAACAACACCCTTGTGCCAGTTTACAATCTGCGAGCACACCGGGAGTCTGCTACATGCGCAAGCCGGCCGAGATACACAAGCTGGTAGTGACTCTTATACCACCATGCCCTGCAGCAGCCGGGTCTTGAGAGCGTAGTCTGAGCCAAAGCACTGCATGCATGGACATGCATGGTGGTGCCAGTACCACAATACGCTGCTGCGCGCAGGGAAGAAGTTCCCGCTGGAGCAGGCCAACGAGGCCATCAAGGCCAGCCTGGAGGTGGGCCGCTCGGACGAGGGCAAGATTTTCCTGGAGGGCTAAAGTTCGCACGGGCAGCCCCTGACCCACATCTCCGGGGCCGCGCCGGCACCGTCTGTGGCTGATGGCGTTCGGCGCTTCATTGGCAAGCGCTGCTGCAGCTGCTACGATTATTGTTTTTAGCGTCTGGTGAGTTGGCTGCTGTGCGTGATGCATGCACACAGGGCCAGCACAACTTTATAGGAGGTCTTGTTCCTTTCAACTTGCGCGTTGCAGCCTGTTTGTGGGGTCTAGAAGTGTTTGGTTTTGGGTATGACAACTGGTGCGCTCTGTCTGACCTAGAAAGCAAGCACATTTGCAAGCGCCCGTTTTGCATGCATCGCCGCAGTGTAATCAAGAGTGCGTTCATGCGCATCTCCATGCGTCGCGAGGCGTGGCAGACATCGCAGGGCGGACCAATCACAGGTGATGCACTTTTACAAGCTGGTGCACATCCGATCGGCTCGTCAAGCCAGCTCGGTCCAAAGTGCTCCTCCAGCCCTGTTCCTGCTTTGCCGAGCCCGTACAGTTACACCCCGTTTACTCCGGAGAGGAGGTCAGCAAATCACACACCCGCCACATCGCCAATGCACAGGGCAACGGCCACGCCGCTCTGCCTCCTATCCACACCACTCCGTGACAGTGCACGGCATGCTGGCGGTCTGCGTCTGCTGCAAGCGCGCACTCGCATGCTGATCGCCCTGGTCGAGGCCGGCACGGCCGCGGTAGCAGCCTCAGCACCGGTGCCCAGCGCGAGCGATAAATGCGGGCTCGAGGGCCACTGCATGGCTGCCGCGCGCCCCACCGCCTTCCCGCGTCACTGCGCGCTGGCGCCCTGCGCCTGCCGCACATGCGCGCCCGCGCCGTTGTCGCCGCCGCCATTGCTGTGGCCGTGGCCGTTGCCGCCGCCGCTGCCCGCGCCATTCGCGGCGGCGCCCAGCTCGCGCAGCTGCAGCGGGCGCGAGGGCGGGTGCGCGGCCACAATGGCCTCGAGCTCCGGCCCTGACACCACCTCCCGCTCCTCCAGCGCCGCCACAACCGCCGTCAGCGCATCGCGGTGCGCGTCCAGCATCTCCTGCCGCAGGCGCTGGCGCATGTTAGGGCGCGGCGGCTTTTGAGCGAGCACCGTGGACATGACGCTGCTGCACGGCTAAGGATAGGGTATGGTCATCTGCTTAACCTAATAATACCCTAATCACGCCAAGCTGCACGCGCAGGCCGGCGTGCATGCAGGCCCGGCCTGCACGGCGACCGGCTGCCGCCGCCCCGCGGTGTCCCATCGGGCGGGGCGCGCGCCAGGCTGTCCGCATAGCCGGCGCGCACGAGCTCGTACGTGGCGCAGCGCAGCTGGTACAGGTTCTGGTCAGCCGGCTGGAACATGCCGCCGCGGATACCGCTCGCAAAGGTGTCCTCGTCGATGTTGTCCACCGTCACCTGGCGCCCCGGGCCGCCCGCCTCGGCGGCTGATGTGAGGGCGGTGGGGCCGCCACTGGAACCTTGACCGGCCCCCGCACGGCCCTGGCGCTAAGCTTTGGCAGCAGCTAGCGGCCACGGGGCCCAGGCCGGCACGCTGAGGCGGCGCCACGTCGACAGCACACACGCACAGGATCCGAGTCACTCAACCTCCGGATGAATGCGCTGCGCCACATGGCGGCGTTCAGGCGGCGCGGCGAGGGGTCTCCGCGCGGGCGGGGGCGCGCCTCGAAGGAGCGCATGTTGTACTCGGCGTGCCCGCGCGGCGCGTACATGGTGATGCCCAGGTCGGTCATGCCGTAGTTGGCCACCACCTTCTGCGCAAGCTTCCCGGCCGCGGCCAGGTCTCGGATGCTGTACGTGCCCGGGCCCTCCGGCAGCATCACCTGCGCGCGCGGCCGCGCCCGCCGCATCGGACCGATGCGCACTCAGGCTACATGCTGACTGCAGGACAGCAATGACCCCGAGCTGTCCCAATGCACCCACGCCCAGGGCACGAGCAGGCCGGGCGGGCGACGCTCAGCCGCCCGCGCGTCCGGGGGCGCTGCGGCGGCGCAAAACCTGACCCTAACCCTAGGTGAGGGGCCCGCGCGCCTCCTCGGCGGCGCGCCCCGCGACCGTGACGCGCAGGCGCTCCAGCAGGCGCCCGCGTGTGGACATGGTGTAGTCCTCGTCGGTGCCGCGCAGGAACGTGGTGCGCGTCCAGTCCTGCCCGCGCGCGACCAGCGACACGCGCTCCACGCGTTCCAGGCGCGGCCGCCGGCCGGCGTCGAGCGCGCGCTGGCGCAGCACCGTGGCCGCCACCGCCTTGCCAGCCTCGTGCACCGCAAAGCGGTGCCGCTGGCGCAGCCGCTCCGGCAGGCCCGGCCGCCGCACGCCCTGCTCCAGGCGCGGCCGCATATTGCTTACACAATCTTTCACCCCGATTTGGACTGCCGACTTATCCACACCAGGAGCCGTGAATTCGCAATTCGATGCAGTGCAAGATGACAAACATTGCGGGGTACCTCAACCTGAACCTGGAAAGCGCAAACCCTGCAAGGGTTGCGGGCGGGGCGAGCGCGGCGAGCGCGCCTGCAGGATGCGGTCCATGCCGTTGTAGACATCCGCGGAAGTGACGACCTCGCCGCCGCGCCGCACCGCCTCCAGCGCTGCCTCGTTCATCACGTTGGCCAGCTCGGCGCCTGCGGCGGCCGGGCGCTCGCGCGTCGGGCGGGGGCCTGCTGACGCCAGCTGGACCGCAGGCGCGTGTCACCCGCCGCTATGAGCCATGGCTTTCCAGGGTGCGGCAGCCCGGCCCAAAGAAGTGCACACTGCGGATGCATCACCACACCCTGGCAGCTTTCTGTATATCACACGCCTGAGCGAATGGCCAACCCTGAGACCGCTACGAAGGAGTTCAAAACCTCCTCTAGGCGCACGCTGTCTCCGCACTGAGAGCACACGTAGGCATCGCCTGGCGCAGACCTGCGCCGCGAAAGGCGCCGGGTGGGGGCCGAGCGGGCGCGGCGCGCCTGACAAGCCCGGCAAGTCGCGCGCGAGCTGCATGAGGTCCACATCGTCCGCCAGCGGCCGCGTGCGCGCGTGCACCTGCGCCGGCCGCCGCCTCATTGGCCAATTACCCTACCCTAGCCCCACCCTTACCGCCACGTCGGCCAGCGCCCCCGCAGGCCAGGCGGTGCAACAGCAGGCAGGAGCAGGCAGGCCGTCGGCTCGCGACATGCCCTGACAGCGGGTGCACGGCCTTGCTGCTGCTGCGCGCGGCCGGGAACTGGCGCTCGGCTGGGGGCGGCCACCTTTAGGATGTCGTACCGCCCCTTGGTGTCCGGCCGGATGATGCGGATCTTCTCGTCAAAGCGCCCTGCGCAGGCGCGGGCATGTGTCAGGCACGAAGCAGCGCTCGCCCAACATCTGCAGGAAGCAGCACCTAGCATCGTCTGCGTCACTTCACATCCCTGCGCCCCTCGACTCCCTGGCCGGCTTCATATGCCTCTGCTCGGCGAGGCGGCAGCGCAGCAGCGCGCAGCGGCGCGGAAGCGGAGGGGTGGGCGCATATGGCGGCGGCATGTCTACACAAGCCCTGGACAGGGGCACAGCCTCTTGTGGTCGCACTCGCAAGGCGGCGCGGCCGCGCGCAGCGGCGCAGGGACGCGCAAGACGACGAACGTTGGCGGCCGCACAAGCACGCAAACTGTGCACACATGTCTTGGAGCAGGGTTGGGGGGAGGAGAAAGGAGCTGTGCACACACGTGTCTTGGAGCAGGGTTTGGGGGAAGAAGAAGGGGGTTTGCGCGCCGGCGCACAGCAGCACCGGGTCCAGCAGGTCGGCCATGTCATGCGTGTCTTGGAGCAGGGTTTGGGAAAGGGTGGGGGGTGCGGCACGCCTGCGCGCAGCAGCGCCGGGTCCAGCAGGTCGGCGCGGTTGGTGGCGGCCACGAACACGACGCCCTGCTCCGGCGTGAAGCCGTCCATCTCGCTCAGCAGCTGGTTCAGAGTCTGCTCGCGCTCCTCGTTCGTCTTCTGGCCTGCGGGGTTTATAGCAGGCATGTCATTTTCGTTACAGAGTTCGTTATATGCAGTAAGCGCATTTGTATGTTTGTATTACGAAAGTCTTTTCTCACAGCAGCACGCATGTGCATAGAAACACAACTGCTGCCATGCCGCAGTCCAGAGACGCCAGAGTGACCCATTGTGAGCCCCGCCCGCGTCGGCGCGAGGCCGCGGCGCACCGGCCGTCGCGCGGCGCACGCCGAGCGCGTCGATCTCGTCCACGAAGATGATGCAGGGCTCCTGCTGCACGCGCGCGCGCTTGAAAAGGTCGCGCACGCGCGCCGCGCCGACGCCCACAATCGCCTCCACGAACTCGCTGCCCGACATCTGGTAGAACGGCACGCCGGCCTCGCCCGCGATCGCCTTGGCTGCGGGCGCCGCGCCGCGACGAGGTCAGACTCAACGCAGCACACATCATAATAGAACGCGTCGTTCACTGAGTACAGACTTGTACCAGTGTGAAAAGTCTGAGCTGGTCGAGTATGTTGGCTGAAGCCCTTGCACGTAGCATCCCAGCAGCCACAGACCGAAGGCTGACTTTCCTAATGCACCCACACTTATAAACCACTGCCTGGATAGCCAGGGCATCTGCCACGCAGCGCGGCTCGCGCGCCTGCAGCCCAGACAGCGCCCAGGCCCCCCAAGCCTGCCTTGAAAGCGCATGAAAGTGCATGCGCACACCCAGCCGGACCAGCCCCCGGCGCAGCACCCAGCCGCGCCTTCCCCCGCCCAAGGTCGCCCTCAGCATGCAGCCTTGCCTGCAGTGCGGCGCGGGCGCGCGGGTCCTGGTGCAGCTCGGGCGCGCACCCAGCAGCGTCTTGCCGGTGCCCGGGTCGCCCTCCAGCAGGATGCCCTTGGGCGGCTTGCCGCCCAGCACCTGGTACTTGCGCGGGTTGCGCAGGAACTGCGCGCCCGGCCCCGGCCCCGGCGCGTCGGCTGCGGCAGAGCAGATGCCGAAATGCGGTGCGAGCATTGCCTCGTCCAGGCTGAGGGTGCAGGCGGGCGGCAGCCGCACTCTGCCAACCTAGCCCTGTTTTGGAGCTGATACGCATCCGCCGGCTCTCGCACACCAGGGCCTTGATTAGGAGCGCCAGCTCCCGGTCCACTAGAACCAGCAGAGCACGGCCACCTAGCAGAGCACGGCCACACCCTGACCACGCAGCCCAGCTTGCGCGGCGCCTCGTCACAGCCGGCGCCGGCCCCGCGGTCACCCCTTGCATGCCCAGGAACCAGCGTGCGCTGCCGGCAGGCGGGGCGCGCGCCTAGACCACGTAGCCCAGCCGCGGACGGCACTGGCATGCCCTGGTTAGATTTAGGGTAGGGAACCAGCGTGCTCTCCTAGCGGGCGGGCGCGCGCCTCGACCACATAGCCCAGCTTGCGCAGCGCCTCGTCGCAGCCGGCCACGTCCGAGAACAGCACGCCGGTCTTGCCGTCCTTGCGCGCCTGGCCCTTGCTCTGCGCAAACTCGATGGCCTGCATGGGGTCGTTGGGCATCTGCTTGCGCGGCCTGCGCGCGCCCGACGCACCGCGCGTCGGCCGCGCGCAGGCACAGGGGTACAGCGCGCCCTGTCATGCGCGCGCATGCAGTCGTCCAGCGGGCGCCCGAGCGGCCGGCGCTGCCCTGCGCGTCTGCGCTGCAGCTCCTTCGGCCTCTGGTCCTGTCAGCGACAGTGCGCACGATCCCATACACAGCCACATGCTGGTGCGCAGCAGCACGGTGGGAGTTCCTGAAAAGCCTAAGAGGGCTTCGAGGCGCGCGCCGGAAGATGCCAATGCCGAGCGTGACGATGAGGAAGGAGAACGAGAAGGCCAGGAATGCGTACGTCGGCCCCAGGTCCCAGACCCACCACAGGCTGCGCTCCTGCGGGCTGGTCTT
>JAABUZ0100007424.1_pt1 | contig 13216 bp, 15 predicted proteins | sample 5562091 | NCBI WGS metagenome assembly JAABUZ01 (sample SAMN12813069, study PRJNA571459) | rock metagenome | isolation source: Antarctica rocks | place: Antarctica: Victoria Land, Linnaeus Terrace sud | collected 2015-12-21 | reverse complement strand
ATCTGGGCACAGGAGACTTTTCGCATATCCGGTGACGACGCGGAGATGGTGAAAGTCCCATGCGCCCTCGTGGAACGCTTGACCGAGACGCTCTGCTATGTCGCTTGATTGGGGAAAGTCGAGCTTATAAAATCAATCTTTTTGTACTTAGGTTCATGCACTCACAATCCCGCCAGTGTATGTCGGACCTTTTGGCCCATTCTGATTGCCACATCTGGATGACAATGCAAGGAAGAGCGTCACGTTTATGGTGTGGCCCCTCGCACAAAAAGAGGGGCATTACGCTGCCCCTCTCAATCATATGTCTGCGAACCCGTTACTTCTTCGCCTCAACCTGCACGACCGTTTCACCTTCGTTGAAACTCTGTTGTGTGTGCCCATGCTCTTCGAGCGTCCGTTGCCAACTTTCCCCCTCGTGCCGGAAGGCATCGGCGTGTGTCTTACTTTCCCAAACGATAACTGCCGTCATCACACCCTGCTCTTTATCTTCGACGAGGTAAAATCCCACAAACCCAGGGGCGTTTTGCAACTTCGGCATATAGTCGTTTTGTAATGCCTGTCCCGTCTCCTGTGTACGAGATTCGTTGTGGTGTCTACGGTCAATCATAGTATACACGATATACTTCCTTCCTCTACAGGACTCCGCGCCCATCAACTATTTCGGTCCCTCATATTTTATCGCGGTTCCGATTCCTTGCAAGCGGTGAGCACATGATAGAACGGTGATGGACGTGCCAGTAGTTGACGAATAATGGCTGTGCGTTACATTTCTCGTGTGGGCAATCGCTCAATCTCAGGGTGTTTCCATTTAGACGACAAAGGCAGGAGGAACAGGTACAGTTATAGTGGCGTGGGAGGGAAAACGGGGAAGAATCGGCAGAAGGAACCTCGGCATCAAACGGGTCCAAACGTGGAGCAGATAAGGCAAAAAGGGAACCCATCCTCACACCAACGCCTCGCTGCACACAATCTTCGGCATCTCATCGTTCACCGTGGCGCGGCGATGCTGCCCGCGTGCATGTTGTGGAAATGGTACAGCCCGCCGAGCTTTTGCAGCAGGGCCGTCCCGGTCATGCCGCTCCGTCGCAGTCGGTTCAACTCCTGATTGAGGACGGTCGTGATTGGTTGGCGGAAGACTTGTTCGAGGATGTTGACCTGCGCCTTCTCGTCCCCAACAATTTGCTAACCGACTTCTTCGAGGCCCCATTCAGAATCCGGGATTCCTGCTGACATCAGAATCTGCCGGACACATTTCAGCACGTTCGCTCTGGAAAGATTCAAGAAAACCCACCAGCCATTGGGCAGCTGCTTCGGACGATGCCGAAACGGTTGCTGAGAAAATACGTCTGGATGCTGTTGCGCGAATGCCGTGAAGTCATCGTTTCCCACCAATTCGGCAACGATTTCAGCCATGCAGTACATGACATCGCGCCATGTCGAAACGGGATACCGCGTGCCAAGAACTGTGACAGCAACAGGTTTTAGCCCGCTCCCTTGATAGACTACCGTTGGGGTGTCGAGTGCAGGCCACGTTTCCATCACCCTGTCTGCTAGCCAATCGGCACGGATAAGGATGGACTCCTTGTTCCATTGAGCAATGGGCTGTTCGAAGTAGTCTCCATTGAGCCGCAGGCCGTTTTCCGCAAGTCGGTCCTTCTTTACCGCAAACGGCGCATTCGAGAGTGAAGAATTCCACGTCTGGGTAACAAGCGTCAGGTTGCCGAGCGTGTGGAGATGCTCTCTCTGCACTTCCGCCCAGTCGTCACCTAGCTCATGCTGCCAGTTGTCCGATAAGGATTGCGGCAATATATGTTCGAGCGTCGGTGCCCCGTCGAGAATCGTGTACGCGCCGGAGCCTTGCGAAAGCCCTCGATTCACCGTGTCTAAAATCAGGGCTATGCGTTCCTGATTGCGCGTGTACATCTTGGCGAAACGAATCGCATTGCGCACGTCGTGGTCAGTCGGATACTGCTTGGTCGCAAGTAGCTCGTGCAGGGAGTCCGGGAATCGCTCGAAATCTATGTCATCCCACAGCGTGGGGAACATATTGTTAAGATAGTTGGCCTGTTTCCCGCAAAGGAACCTTCTCACGACGTAGTTCTCCACGGCTTTCAGGATGTCAGCGAACTGCGTATTCGTGATTTTGCCCGCCTCGTATGCGTCGTACGCCATGAGCAGGAATGGGAAAGCGGTAGACATCTCAAAGGTCTGCAAACGTTTCAAGGCCCGCCCGATGGGCTGGCTCGGCTCATGCTCCGGTCGTAGCAGCCTGTCGTAATACTCCGCGAACCGACGCATCGTCGTTATCTCTGCAACGAAGGATAAAGGTTCTTCGAACTCTCGTCTGATGCGGTCACGAAAGCGCGCATAAATGTGCTCTCGGTTATAGAGATTCCCCGTACGCGCCGCGAGATAGTGTCGGAGGAATCCCGTCAGTTCGCCGAATGGTGAACTACCTACTATTCGCTTCTCTTGAAGCAGTTTGTCAATGACGGACCAATGCTCTTCGAAGACCTCATCCTGCATGGTATCGGGGAGCGTCATGGCGATGTAGTTTCGAACAAGGTCGCCGGGCGTCAGAGCCTTGCCTTTGGCGTTCAAGCTCTCGAAGATTTTGTATGGCTGCTCTTCGAGCTTCAAATCAATCGTGACGACAGCGACGCAGCGCATGAGCGTGGCGAACAATTTCTTCGCCTCGACGGTGCCCTCTGACATTCGTGCAGCCAAGTCGCCATACAGGCCCCTATATGCGGGAAGAATGTTCGAATCGGTGTGAGCAAACGCGGAACCATCTACATTCGCGTTTCTCGTCACGGCATCCACTATCTCGATGTAGGTTACGCGGTCGTCGTGCTTTATTGTCGGCAACACTTTGTACCGCGCAAGCTTAGGTTCATCGGGGTTGATAAGCATCCGAGCGACATTCCTTGCCAAAGCAGGGTCGCTCTCGCGCACCATAGTGCAGAGGACGCAAAGAAGAAGCGAAATAGTTGTGAGTCGCTGCTGACCGTCCACGAGGGTGAAGGTCGTTATGCCGTTACGTGCCCCGTTGCTGATACGGACAAGGGAACCCATGAAGTGTTCGGGCCGACTCCGGTCCGTCTCGCCTTCGCGATAGTCGTACTCGTTGTAGATGGTATATGCGTCTTCAAGAAGCGTCTGCCAATCCGAAGTCTCCCAAGTGTATTCGCGCTGAAAGTGAGGGAGGACATACTGAATGTAGCCGCCGTCGCTGAAAACCTGTGTCATCGAGTGCGTATATGCTTCCATCGCTCCCCACTTCCGGTTGCGACAATGCGATGAGGGCCTGATTGTCGCTTCGCTCACTGGTGCCCCAACGTTGAGTAGGGCTAATATAGCCGTAAGTGCATCTCTATACAAACGAGCGGACGATACCTATTCTGGCATCTTCGTTTTCCGTCGCGGTGCTGGTATTAGCTCCCCTTTTTGTCCCAAGTGGCATTTTATATCTTTCGGCTTCATTGCCACAGGAGGGGGGGAGTCCACACTATCACTCCGCATCGCTCCACGCTCACTCCGAGTCGCTCCTAGGAATCTCCGGTAACTCACTCCACTCCACTCTGCCCCCTTCTAAGGGCGGAGGATGGAGTGAACCCTATCGCCCCTCCTATGATAATAGACAAAGGGGAGAGGAACAGGAGTCAACTTCCTTTAGAGGGAGCAGGAGCGGAAGGGTCGCCAGAAGGTATCCAGTTCACGTCATAACAGGACAACACCGCTAAGGATACGCTACGTAACTTCCTCCATCCCGGTGTTGTGGTTCGTAGATGGGTAATCGAAGCGAGTAATCATGCCAGCTGCTGCAAAAAGGCATTGATGGAGGCGAGCAGCGGGGAGTCAGGGCCAATCTTTGAAAGAGCATCTCTATACGCTGTTTCCGCTTTTCGGGAATCTCCCTTCAGACGGTAGGCAGTTGCCATCAAGTAGAGGGTGTACCCTTCAAGGGCAACGTCTTGGAGTTCGCGCGCAATATTTAGAGAAGCGTTCAGCAGAATAGTCGCACGGCCACACACGGCCTTGCCGCGCTCGATGTGCAGCCTGCCTAGCGATTGCAACGCCTCTGCTTCACGATAGAGGTCACGATGACGCCGACATAGTCTACGGCATTTACGGAACATCCTCATGGCTTCACGTTGGTCTCCTTGCATCGCACAGCAGATAGCGAGGTGTTGCGTCGAGACGATGAGGAGATGACCTATTTCCTCATCACCCGTCTGTGCAATCTCACGCTCGAACAAGGCAATCGCGTGACGGTGCCACTCAGCGGCGAGGTCCGGACGCCCCATCTGACGGACCAAGATAGCGAAGTTGTCAGTCATTTGGCCTACTGCGATGTGATTGTCCTCGCTTTTCCATATAGCCAGTGCCTCCTTCACCATCGTGAGGCTCTCGTCATAACGTCCTTGGCGGCGGTAGATGGTATGCAGGTTATTACGTATTTGCGCTTCAGACTTCCGTTCGTCGAGTTCCTGGGAGGCTTTGAGTGCCAGAAGCTGCATTTCCTCCATCGCCGCGTCTTCGGAGCGGAACCGCATCGAGTCATGCTGCATCAGAGCCTGAGCAAGAGCAGTAGTCGCTCGCCAGACGCCCTCCTCGTATGCCCATCTCGCAACGACGTGGAGCATGTCTCGTTCATCATCGAACCATGTAAGGGCTGTTGTCAGGACCTCTCGCTGCATATCATCAAAGTCCCGGCCCTGTGCGCTGGCAGTCTTTTCAACGAGGGCCTTGTGCGTCCAAGGGGTCAAATGCTCGTAGAGAATGGAAGCGCTGGCTGCGACCCCATTTATAATGTGCCTACGCTGCGTTTGCTGTTCGCTAAGGCTGACCTCTTGCTCCCAGCATTCCCGCGCGAAAAGGCGCACGAGCTCGTGAAAGCGATATCGTCTACCCATGCCGGATGCAAAACCCTCAAGGAGTTGAAGGTCTATGAGCCTTTCCAGCTTCTCTGTGGCGACCTCGAAATCCATTACGAGGGCATATGCAGGCACAGGAGAGGGGAAGTCCGGCCATGTCACGATTCCCAAGGTGCGGAAGAGGCCCTTGAGCCCCTCGTCCAAGGAGTTGTACGTCAGCATCAAGGCGGAGCGAACGCCGAGGTGGCGATAACTGAGGCGTTCCAACCGGCGTTGTTCATCCCGCAACGCAGCCGCCTCTACCTCAAGTCCCATGTCCGGCCTGCTCCCCAGCCTGCCGCCGACTATCCTAACAGCCAAAGGAAGACGACCGCACAGGCGGACGATTTCCTGTGCAGCGCCGAGTGCGGCCTGCACTCTCTCATAACCACAGAACTGTTGAAGTAGACTGATGGCCTCATTATCGCGCATCTCTGCGAGGTTATAGAGATAGGCACTATCCAACGCGGTCAGAGACTGACGACTCGTTATCAAGACGCCGCATGTCGCACTTCCCGGCAGCAAGGGAAGGGCCTGCGTCTCGTCCTGCACGTCGTCGAGCACGATGAGGACGCGGCGCGATTCCACCTTCGAGCGGAAGAGTGCCACCCTCTCGTCCAACGTCGGCGGGATGTCCGTATCTACTATTCCGAGGCTCCTGAGAAACTCGGCCAACGTCTCCGATGGGGATTTCGGCGCGCTGTCGGTACCGCGCATTCGCTGATAGAGTTGCCCATCGGTAAATCGGTCCTTGAGATGATGGGCCAGATGAATCGCGAGGGCGCTCTTGCCCACGCCTGCCATACCGGAAATCGCCACTATCGCCGGGGTGGCAGCAGAATCTTCGCCAGACGCGAACTGTTGGACCACGCTGGCGAGCGTCTCGGTGCGACCCGTGAATCCCGCGACATCCGGAGGCAGTTGATGCAGGGATGTAGTTGGAAGCGCGTGGTGCAGCACTAACTGGTCGATATGCTCAGCATTGACCAGCGTGTCGATGCGTGCCTGGTCACTTACATTCGTCGTGAAGCCTACGCCTGCTTGCCGACCAGGTTGCGATGATTGTTCTTCGCTCATGGTGCCATTCGGTCCCTCGTCACTCAATCCGGACATCATGAGCCGAGCCGATGTTGATAAGTTTCCCGACCCGCGCATCACCCGACACATTCGTTACAAATCGAGTGACACTCTCGTCTTTCGCAAGGGACAGCACAAGTTGCGCTAGCTCGGTTTGGAATGCATGGTCCTTCTCGGCCTCTTCCTTGAGTACGGCAGTCAACGCGCCTTGTCGTCCTTCATTTGCCGGGTCTGCTTCCATCCGTTCCAACGTTTGGAGCGCGTAGCCATCCGGCTTCGCCCTGAATCGCGTTCGGATGGTGGAAAGCAGATGCTCGCCTTTCTGGGTGACGGATTCGCCGACTTTCTTAGCAGCGCCCTTTCCTACCTCTTGAAGATAGGGATGAAGAAATGCTACAGCAGCGATTGCTATTGACGCAGCGTCCACGATGAAATCCTTCCCCGATTGCGGTTATGCGGATGCTCATGTCGGCCACGAGCACATTATATCGCTAAGGCTCTCCTCCGTGAGTCTTTCGCCCTGGTGCGGGGACGCGCTTCCCCTTCTGTCCCAAATGGATTGCCTTGTAGCGTTCCGCCTCCTCGTGCGTGACGAGGAAGGTTCGTTGCCCCACGCGCTCCGCTTTCAATGCCCCGCGCTGAATTTGGACACGCAAACTTCCGGTGCTCTTCAATCCCAAGAAATCCGCCAGTTCCTGCAATGTCATATATCCTTCCATCCTTCCATCATATCGTCTAAAACTCCTGCTGCAAAACGCTTGACTATTAGACGATAACGCTTTATAATGAGGTTGTCAAGGGAACAGTCCTGAGACACAGAAAAGCCCCGCTGGTACGGCTAATACCAGACAGGGCAAGAGCAAAGGAAAGGTTGGTTCCTATGCCCGACACGTATGGTAGCACTCCTGCTGACGTTCGCACCGTCATCGAGAACGCGATTGCCGATGGTGGCAGTCCGATTGTCCTTCTCTACAATACAGGTGACACCATCCAACGAGCGCGGGTGGTTTGGCCCTCCAAAATCCTCACGAACAAGCAGGGTCACGTTTATTTCCGCGCTCATGACAGTCTTCGTGACACCGTTCGCTCTTTTCGTCTGGCCCGTGTTCTCGCAGCGCATCTCCTTCAAGCGTAACGACATTCGCGGGGGGCGATGCATTGGTTGTCGCTCCCTCTCACCGATAGGAGGCTCACGATGGAATACAGATTCTCGACTCCCCAAGTGATGATGACCCCCGATGCCATGAACCTGCTGGCACATTTCGGAATGAATCCGATGGAGTTGGTGAAGAGGCACTTTTCCGGTTATTGGGGTGGACAACCCGATAATACCGAAAGGAACGAAGAATATCTGGCTGATGGAGAGGGGATGTTGATGAGCGTGTTCGACATGGCAAGCGAAACGATTTGGGTGATTTCGCATATCGGATATGGAGCCGATTCCTACACGACGGTTCTGTTGCCGTCTGAATACTGAGGCAGTACGAAATGAGCGGCGATTGCCGCTCTTCACAAAATGACAAGGAGAAAACAGCAAATGGAAGAATGGACTATACCAAGTTTATGGCATACGGATTTACCTCTACCAACAGGCGCAAGCGAACACACATCAATGCCGCGAATCACACCCGAATGGGAGTGCGCGTTCCACGAAGCCGGACACGCGGTTGCTTGTTACAGGCTATTTCATCGCCTCGATTATGTTTCGATTCTCAGCACGAGCGAATATCGAGGCTGTATGAAAGGGGTTGACAAGGATTGGCATGAACGAGACCCGGGGACACCGGATGCTCAAATACGCGCTCACACAGCCAAACTCGCCACGATTACTTTGGCAGGGGGTGCGACGGTGGCGAAGTTGTACGGGATGATGCGCGGAGTCGAGATGAAGTTGGATATAGGGGCTGTCCGAGAGTTACTCGAAGCGGTTGCCGAAACGGATAAGGAAATGGACCGATTCACGGACAGGTGCTGGGCACAAGCTCGGCGTGTGGTACGGAAGGAATGGGAACCAATAAGGGCAGTAGCGGCTGCGCTGATGGAGAGGAAGACATTGAGCGGTGAAGATGTAGAGGAAATCGTTGAGCAGAGGAACGGTTGAAAGGGATACGATATGAGCAAGCGGAGAATGGATTTGGGAAAGCATGGACGAAACTCTGAGCCATGTTCGGTGTCTCAAAACTCATCCGTGAGTGCATTTCGGTAAAGATGCCCGAAATCGCAACGAAAACACTAGGAAAACAGGACGATTTTCTGTCTAAATGAGACAGTCTCAAAAAGGACCGTATTTGAAACTGTGACTGTGGCTGTGCCTAGGCATCACCCCACAGGAGACAGCGGTATTCCTGCCTTATCTGCCTTCGTCTTCAAGTAGTTAACGAAGGCTGAACACGATACGAGCATGAACACCGCATCCTCTTGGGCAAGATTCTTTTCTTCGAGAGATGAATGTCGTATTCCATCTTCGTCGCTCGTGTAGTTATAGAGTGCCTTCAGCGCCCGCTCGAACGCACCATGCATCCCCAACTTGGCTTTGATGCGGTCCAGCGCAGATGCCAACTCTGCCTTCTTTTTCCCCGCAATTAGACTCGCCATAGATTCAACGGCACTGATGGATTCCTTGATAGAATTCTTATTGTCGGGTTGTTGACGGTCAGAGAGCAGTTTCAGTGCTTGATTCAGATGTGCCGCCACTGGACTGAATACATCATCGAGTTGGAGTGCCATTTCGATAGAAGCGATTTCTGCCTCGGACGTAATCGGACCAAGGGTGTCTCCAATGAAACGATACGCTGATAGTTCTCGTACCAGAACGTCCTGAAACATCTGCATCGCAAGGCTTTCACGGTCTGGATTAGGCGGATTCTGTACCACAAATTCGACAAAGTTATACACTCGAAACCATGGGCAACTAAAGAAATAAAAACGAATGGCCTCCAAAGTTGCTTCCCAATACCCCGGCATGTCGTTAATGGGCCTTTTGAAGTGATACATCCACAACTTGAGAAGAAACGTTCCAAAGTCGTCCATACCAGGCGTGTCATAATTGGGATGGATATTAAAGTACAGAAAACTGATGACGTTCCAAAGCCCGATACGTAAATCGGGGTCCATATCGTCTTTTTGAATCGCCTGTCGCACTGGCTCGAAGCCCATTCTCTCTGAGAACCGCATCTCAAACCTTTCCACACAATCGGACGCCCTTCATGCATCATAACCTCCGTACAGTCATAGTAGCAACTTTGCGTATCTTCTTCTTGACCGGGCTATTCTATGCAGGAAACGACCAGATTGATTTGCGTAGGAATCCAAGTATATCAGCAGATTTCCCCATTCTGATTCCATCGTACCGTGAAGGTGATATTGTGACCACTGCTGTGTGCTCACCATTCCTGTCCAATTCTTGTACTCCCCTCACGGATACGAGGCGATGGCGTCGAGCAGTATGTGTTGGAATGTATCAAGGTGAGTATAACCGGGATAAGTCGAGAGTGTTTCATCACAGAGCATATCCAGCGCGACATCCGCATTCGGTGGTCGCTCGGTGACGCCCGTCAGGTCCACGACGGAGCAGCCTGCGGTAGAGGCGCCGTCCGTCTCAATTGTTACGGGACAGGCACGAGTCGTGACGATACCGGGGCGCAACACGTCCGCAACAGCGATTGGATCGTGCAGAGGTGCGCCCGCGAAGCCATAGTTCTCGCCGTAGACGCGCATGCGAAAATCGAGCATCTCCGCGAACGCCGTCGCGACCTTTCGTCCCGTACCCCGCAACCACGCAGTGTGCTCCGTAGTGAAGAGCGCGCGGTGTGTGACGTTCAGTCCGACCATCGTGATTGGCACACCGCTCGCGAAGACGATGCGTGCCGCCTCAGGATCGTTGCGGAAGTTCGCTTCGGCGGTGGGCGTCGCGTTTCCCTCGTACACGCCGCCGCCCATCAGGCAGATACGAGCGATGCGCGGCTTCAGTTCGGGGTACAAGAGCAGAAAGAGAGCGATGTTCGGCAGTGGCCCGGTCGGGATGAGTGTCACCGGTTCAGCGCTCTCGCGGACAATCCGCGCGATCAAGTCCACAGCAGGGAGCGGGAGCGGCGTGTGACCGGAATCTGGCAGGGTAACGCCGCCGAATCCCGTCGCGCCGTGAATGTGCGTGCCGAGATGGAATGGGCGCATCAGGGCGCGATCCGCCCCTTGCGCGACCGGAATGCCGTCAACCCCCGCAAAGACGAGCAGATCGAGCGCGTTGCGGGTCGTGTGAACGACGCTCGTGTTCCCACCAACTGTCGTGATTGCCCGCACATCCAGTTCCGGTCGCGCACAGGCAAGCAGGATACCTGCTGCATCGTCCACACCGGGATCGCAATCGAGAATAACCGGAATCGGAATCGCCATCGCTCCCTCCCTTTCACGTCTGATCCGGACATATCATACACGGAAGAAACCGGGAAAACCGCAAAGACGCAGCAAGCGCAGAGAAGGGGGAGGGAATCTGAACCACGAAGACACGAAGAGCACGATGGGAAGAGAAAAGGGGTCTCTTCTTCTCTCCCTTTCTTTGTGCTCTTCGTGTCTTCGTGGTTCAAGTCTCTTTCTCGCTGCGTCTGTGTGGTTCATCTCCGGTTTCGTATCAGGGTGCCCCCGGCACGATTGCCTGCTGCCGCTCCCGATGACGGCGTGCCTTCGCGCGGTTGCCGCACGTTTCCATGCTGCACCAGCGGCGACTGCCGTTCTTGCTTATATCGAGGAAGAGCCAGCTGCAATCATGCCCCGCACACTCATGGACGCGGTGCAACTCCTCGGCGGTCAGCAGTTCGGCGGCGGACCAAACGACTGGTCGGAGCATCTGATCGAGCGCTGACGGATCGCGCTCCCACTCCCAATGGAAATGCTCCCCCACCGGGACGAGGCGCGCGTGCGACATTGCCGCCGCAAGTGCCGCATTGACGATTGCGAGATCGTCCATCGGGGGTGCCATGTCCGCCGCTAACGCCGAGAAGACGCGGTAGATTGCCTCTCGTAGTGCGATGGCGCATGCAAAGGCTGTCTCAGCGTCCGACGGACAGCGTGACGCTTCGTGGCGCAATGCCACCGCATCATCACCGGCGATAATGCCTGCCGCCTCACTCCATGCCACCAGATCGCTATAGGAATGCACGTCTTCCTCATGCGGCTGCAGCGTCAGTCGGTCGCCGAGGGTGTTGGCAAAGTCGAGGCAAAGTCGCCCGGCGTCAAAATCAAAATCGTGTGTTATTTCCATTATCAGACTCCTCCTACCCCTCCATTATAACCCCTTATTGATGGTTGACAAGTTACCCGTCGGCTGCTACACTGTAACCGGTAAACGTAAATAGATGGTTATCGCCGTTTGGCGACAACCCTGACTGGAAAGGAGCCTCGCCACCAACCGATCGCATCGAACGTAGCGGGCGGATCGCCCGAAGAAGAAAGAAGAGTCTCAGTGAGTAGTCTATCTTACCAGACAGTTCAGCACTATTCAGAAGCAATGGGATACAGTGGTCCCGAAGCGACCGGGCGGCTGTGGATCGCCGATCGGTTGGCCAATGCAACGCGTGACGCGATACTCGACGAAGCGGCCCGCGGGACGCCGCAGGTGCGGCCAGTAATTCTCTCGCTCGGTAGCTTGCTCATCCGTCTCGGCGAGCGACTGGAAGCGGTTGGTACGGTGGAGCACTGTGAGTACACATAACGAAAGAGTAGCGTAGGCTGCAGCCTGCGTCCCAGTCGCGGGATTAAACCTGCTTACAGGGAATGCAGGCTGCAGCCTACGCTACCAGATTGTAGGAAGGGAGGCTAACAATGGCAGCTCCGACGACAAAGGCAGAACTCCTGGAGCACGTACGCATGATGTACGCGGCGCTGGACGAGGCAATCGCGCCGATCCTCCCCGCGCAGATGTGCGTGCCGGGTGTCAACGGCGCATGGTCAGTCAAGGACGAACTCGCGCACCTGACCTTCTGGCACCGGAACCTGCTTGCACGACTCGATGGCGTTGCCATGAGCCAGCCACCGAGCGATACCGCAATTGACGATGACACCTGGAATCGCCGCGCGTTCGATGCAAACCGCGCCCGCGCGCTCGACGACGTCGTGGCCGATCTCTGGTGCACGCAGCAGGCGGTTCTGGATGCACTCGACGCATTGCTGGAGGCGACCTTCGACGCGGGAGCGCAGGGCATCCCGCTCTTGCTGGCGACCGACGGATCACTCCTCGACCACTATCCGGAGCATATCGCACAGATCGAGCGATGGCGCAGACAACATATGATGCCCCCGACGACGAAATCCGATCTCCTGTACCGCATCGCGGACAGCTACGCTGCATGGGCGATGACGATTGATGCCATGCCACCGCGTGAGATGACGCTGCCCAATCTCCACGGCGGTTGGGCCGTCAAGGATGAAGTAGCGCATGTGACCTTCTGGGAGGCGCGCGTTTGCGCCATCCTGCAGGCCGTGCTGGCCAGTGAAGACCCACCGCACCGACCGGGAGTGGGCAGTGCAGAGAAGATCGAAGCAATGAACGCCGAAGTCTTCGCGGCGGGCCAACAGCGCGGCCTCGATGACGTGCTCGCCGACATGGAGCGCACACATGCTGCCTTCATCCGCGCGGTCAAGGGACTGCCGGACGACGCGCTCTTTGATGCCCATCACTTCCTGTGGGCAGGTGACGAATCGCTCGTGTTCGCCATCGCCGGAGATTCCTACGAGCATTACCCAGAGCATATGCGGAATATCCAGCGCTGGCGCGCGGTGGGGAGCATACGGGGAGGGGTACGATGATCGCACGCATTTGGCGCGGCGAAACGACCGCCGCAAACGCGGACGCCTATCTCGACTACCCGCGCCGAACAAGCGTCGCGGAGACACCGACAATTCCCGGCAACCGCAGCATGCAAATCCTCCGGCGCATCACGGGTGAGCGCGCCGAATTCATGACGATTATCCTCTGGGAATCACGCGACGCCATCTGCGCCTTCGCGGGCGAGGAGATCGAGAAGGCGGTCTTCTACCCTGAGGACAATGTATACCTTATCAGCAAAGAACTGACCGTGACGCATTACGACGTATTCGGCGCGGCATAATCAGTAGCGTAGGCTTCAGCCTACGTCCCTTCCAGATCAGCCTACGCTACCATCTCATCTAGGCGTTTCTGACATCCGTGTTTGCGCATAGGCATGGAAGAATGTAGCGGTGGCGGGCTT
>JAABUZ0100007423.1_pt1 | contig 13220 bp, 8 predicted proteins | sample 5562091 | NCBI WGS metagenome assembly JAABUZ01 (sample SAMN12813069, study PRJNA571459) | rock metagenome | isolation source: Antarctica rocks | place: Antarctica: Victoria Land, Linnaeus Terrace sud | collected 2015-12-21 | reverse complement strand
TCGTCAAGCTCCCGCGGCGGCGGGTCGATGCGCTCGTCGCCGCGGGACACGGGGTGCGCTTCGATCCTCGTCATGATGGCCGGCTCATGAAGGAGTGGGTTGCCGTCTCGCCAACGTCCGACCAAGAATGGCTGCACCTGGCGCGGGAAGCGATGGAGTTTGTGGCCGCACAGCGCTGACTGGCCGCGTTTGTCGGGGAACGTCAAGGCCTGGCCTGTCTCAAGCAACGATTTCAGCGACGACGCGGTCCTGGCGATGCCGCAGGGCTGATACGCCGGGCTGCCCGACGTGTACTGGTTGAAGGTCGACGTGCGCGTGCAGATGTCGCCCATCTCCTCGATCTCGAACGTCTCGCGATGAGGGCTATCGGCCGCCAACTCGGGATTCCAGAGGAGGAGGCACGTCACCACGAGGTGACGTTGGGGCTCGACCTGCAGCAGTGTGCCTTCCCGCGCGCGGACGGTCCCATCGGGCGAGAAGATTAGCGATCTCGTCGCCGGGCGCCAGGTGGACTGCACACGCGCCCTACCGAAGACGTACTGGACCGTCACTGCCGGGTCGGTGAGTGCCTGCCACACCTGGTCCGCCGACGCCCTGCTGTTCTCCTCCCGAAACAACGTCATACGGGACATAGTGTGCCTCCTTATGGTGAATGCGTGATCGCACATAGATCAGGCCACCCTATGCGCGTTGGGGAGAGGACTACGGAGCGTCAGATGACGTGGTCCGCGCGTCTCCAGGCACGCGTCCCGAGGACAGAGGCGGGAGCTGCTGCAGACGCCCATTGATGAAAGCTTGTTCGACAGCCGGCGGATCCAGGGCTAGGGCCGCCCGGTAGGCGTCGCCGGCGTCCGTGTACCGGCCCAGCCGGGCCAAGAGGTCGGCGCGCGCGCTGTGGAAGGGCGACCAGCGGGCAAGGTGCGGATCGGTGGCTAGGGCGTCGAGGATACCCAGGCCGGCGGCGGGCCCCTCGGCCATGGCCACCGCCACCGCACGGTTCGCCTCGACCACGGGCGTCGGTTCGTAGCGCGCGAGTACCCCGTAGAGGGCGGCGATCTCGCTCCAGTCGGTCGCCGCGGCAGTCTGAGCAGTCGAATGACAGGCCGCGATGGCGGCCTGGATCTGGTACGGCCCCGGCCGACGCATCCGCAGCGCCTGGTCGACCAGGGCCGCGCCTTCGGCGATCATGGCCTGATCCCAGCGGCGACGGTCCTGCTCCTCCAGCAGAATCAGATCCCCAGCCGCATTGATCCGGCCAGGGCGGCGGGCATCGATGAGCAGCAGCAGCGCTAGGAGGCCTATCACCTCAGGTTCCTCCGATAGGAGACTGGCCAGCTCGCGAGCGAGGCGGATCGCCTCCGTGCAGAGCGCGGGGCGGATAAGCTCCGCGCCGGCCGACGCCCGGTGGCCCTGAGTGAACAACAGGTAGACCACCCGCAAGACGCCGGCGAGCCGGCCACCAAGCACGTCGGCCGGCGGGATGCGGAATGGGATGCCGGCCTCCCGAATCTTGCGTTTCGCTCGCACGAGGCGCTGGGCCAGCGTCGGCTCGGGCAGCAGGAAGGCCGCGGCGATGTCCGCCGTGGCGAGTCCACACACGGCGCGCAGGGTAAGCGCGACCTGCACCTCACCGTCCAGGGCCGGGTGGCAGCACAGGAAAATCAGCGCCAACTGGTCGTCGGCGATGGGTCCCACCCCGGCGGGGTACTCCTGCCCACGATACCCGCGCATAGCCTCCTCCTCCTTGCGGGCGCGTTTCGCCTCACGCCGCTGCCAATCCACCGCCTTGTGCCGCGCCGCGCCGACCAGCCACGCTCCAGGGTTGGCCGGGACCCCGTCGGTGCGCCACCGGACCACCGCGGCGGCACACGCCTCCTGCACGGCATCCTCGGCCACCTCCAGGTCGCCGACGAGCTGCATCACCGCGGCCACGGCACGCCACCAGTGCGCGCGGACCATCATCTCCACGGTGTCCGTGTCGCTCAGGGTCGGCCCCCCACCGCCATCACCGGGCGCACCTCGACTGCCCCGGACTGGGCGGCCGGGATGGTCGCAGCCCAACGCACCGCCTCGTCGAGATCGGCGCACTCCAACAAGTAATAGCCGCCCACCTGCTCCTTGAGTTCGGCGAATGGTCCATCGGTGAGCACCGTCTCGCCCGCGCGGACCCGCAGCGTCGTCGCCGCACGCGTCGGATGCAGGGGGGCGCTGTCGATCAGCACGCCGGCCTTCGTCATGGCCTCTGTCGCCGCCACATTGACAGCGACGAGTTCACGACTAAACATGGGCGTTCCCGGAGCGGGGGCGTTGTTCTCCGCCACATATAGCAGACACAGATACCTCATCGTTCACCATCTTTCTCCATACAGCCAGTCCGCTCGTGAGTCCCACGAACATCATATAGTCGAACGGGCCTCCCCCGGATCGACAACAGGCTGGTCGAGAGCAACAGCACCCTGGGAGCAGGCCTCACATGCCTGACGTCGCTATCGCTAATACCCTGCAACCGCCGTTGAGCATGGCAACCAACGATGGCGCGTGGCGATGGTCAACGGTAACGTTTTTTTGCCTAACACATGCGACGTTATCAAACCGCGGGGCGTGACAATGCGCAGCGCACGCGCGGCACCCGGGAAACACGCGTATCACGGCGCTTATCGGCGGGCGCAAACATAGCTCACAGCGTTCGTCTCGTGGAGGCGGCCCTATCGCCGCAACACGATCAGGCCGTCACCTCTGCCGCTGTGCTCACACCGCGACATCGCATCGGTCAAAGGCGACAGCCCCGATCGCGACTAGCGCCGCCGTCATGGTGAGCAGCACACTCACATCGCCGAGTTGCATGCCGCGCCGCAAAGGCTCTCCGCCCGCGTAGTAGTAGAACGGCGAGAGCTTCTGCGCCCACGCGAGCCCACCAGCCTGCGGGGCGAGCGTGTTGGCCACGTAGGTCAGCACAGCGACTGCTCCGGTCGCCGCGTACACCGGCCCGCGCCGCCCCAGGGCGGCGCCAAGCGCGCCGAAGAGGACGCCGAGCGCCAGCGCGAGCGCGCCGAAGAGGACGCCGAGCACGAGCTGGCGCGGACAATGGTCGATGAAAACTTTGGGGCTAACAGTGAAGGCCCCGGCACGTCGGGAACTACGTCGCGCGCACGGTGGGGGGGAAGGTGCTGGCGGTGATCAGGCAGCGGCTCGGTAGCGTCTATTAGCACATATGTTATAGGATAGAGATGACGATCGTCGTAGGAGGGCGCTATGGCCACGCTGATTAGCTGGACCGATGAAACATGGAACCCTACGACTGGCTGTAGCCATGTCAGTGACGGATGCCGCTTCTGTTATGCCGAGACGCTTAGTCTTCGGTTCGGATGGAGCAGCAAACCATGGACCCACAACAACGCCGCTGACAATGTGGTGTTGCATCCAGAAAGGCTGCGCAAGCCCTATGCTTGGAAGGGGCCCAAACGCGTCTTTGTGAACAGCATGTCTGATCTTTTCCATGAGCAGGTACCTGATGCCTTCATCGCGTCTGTCTTTGCTGTGATGAACGACCTCCCGCAGCATATCTTTCAGGTACTGACTAAGCGGCCAGAACGAGCAGCGACATGGCTAGGCCCTTGGGCACCCAATATCTGGATGGGTACGAGCATCGAGGATCGTCGGGTCATCCATCGTATCGACCATCTCCGTGCCTGCCGCGCGCACACACGCTTCTTGAGCTGCGAACCGTTGCTCGGGGACCTTGGTGCCATTGACTTGGCCGACGTCCATTGGGTGATCGTCGGCGGAGAGAGCGGTCAGCACCTCCGTACGCGCCCCGATCGTGCCATGGATCACGCCTGGGCGCGGCACCTACGCGATCAGTGTCTGGATGCATCGCCGCCCGTTGCTTTCTTTTTTAAGCAAAGTAGCGGCGTCCGGACAGAGATGGGCACTGACTTGATCGAGGAAGATGGCAGGACAACGACGTGGCGTCAGTTCCCACACGCGCGTCACCAGGCGTCAGGTAGCTAGACCATATCCGGGAAGAGCGGCAGTGCTTGTGGTGTCCCAATGTCGTGGAAGGCAATAGTGATCGTGTCGAGGTGGTCATCAGGAAATGTTCCGCGATGTCGTCCCCGGCCAGTCCCGAGCACGGCGATGTACCCCTGTTCTTCCAACTTCTTTAGCAACCCCTTGGGATTTATAAAAGGGGTCTCGTTCAACGTATAGTCGCGGACGTTGCTGTACGGGACCGTCTGCCCGCGGAAGGCATCGAACATCTGACCTGTGTAGTCTTCCGGGTGATCAAACCGGAACAGGCGTTCCTCTCCGCTGTGCGCGTCGGAGAAACAATACGAGCCACTATCATCAACCTGATGCATGGCTTCCTTCATTTTCTCCAGTCCGAGCGGATGCTGACTGGCAAATACCAAGAAGTAGTTCAGGGTCCCATCGTGAGAGCGCATCTCAAAGGGGAAAGTGTAGCTCACATCGGGAAGGGCACGCAACTTTGCCTGATACAGATCCAGCACGGCCCGGCACTCACGGCGGAACTCCATGCCCCGCTTCCGTATCGCGCGCCACGAGTTGTCCCCGAAAATCGCGTCCAATATGCGGGCATTGGCACTGTTTGTCGATGCCCGCATGATGCGTGCGATACCATCAGCATCCAGATTGACGAGCACCTCGGATGTGGGATGCGAGAGGATGTCGGCCACGAAGGAGAAGGGGACCCCTGTCGCTCCAAAGGGGTCGATGAAGACAAAGAGAGGTGTTTCCTGGTCGAACGCCGACAGTTGGCCTTTTAACTGCGCGATGCCCTCAACAAATGTCGCCCTGACGGCGTGTAACTGCAGTCCCGGCCGCCCACTATACGGAGCAATCTTGCTCGTGAGGTTGTCATAGCGGCCCTGATCCACCTCGATAAAGGCGCAATGGATCGTACCGGCTCGCCACCGACGATAGCTGTTCGAGCGCGCGGTCAAGGCCGCGGTGATCGCGGCGAGCGGCGATCCCTCGGGATGGTTCGTGTACTTTCCCGGTCCAGCGAAGCCATCGATGTAGGTGAGGTCTTTCCCCTGCATGGTGATGCCCAGGATTTGGAACCATGCCACCAGATAGGCTTTCAGGATCGCAATCTTTGCAATGGTGTGCGGGGTCGCTTCCCAAATCGTCGGGAGGTTATCAGACGGCATGATACGCCTATCCTCGGCCACTGCTCCATCGGCACAGATGAACTGCCTGCCCATGTGCGATACAATCATGTGGCCCTATTATGCTGCCTGTTCACCCATGGCGCAATAGTTCCTTCATGAGCAGCAGCCTACTCCATATTTGCAAGAATTTGTATTGGGCAGCGACAGATTGCACAGCTACCCTCCCGTCTACTTGCCGGCCACAGGGACTGCTGAACGCAGCGTGTGTGTGTCCCGTGGATAGACGTGAGGTACACACGCGCGCCAGCTCGTGTGCAACAACCTTTTGCCTAATATACATATTTGCAAGAATTACTCTAATGGTAGGCACCAGTGAGGAACGGCAGGTTGTGATCGGGGTATTGGGGTTCCGCGTCGTGCTATAGGGCGCATGGGCACGGCGCTTGTCGTGGCGGCACAGGAGCGCCACGAGCAGATGTATGTCTTTGAGATTGGACGCGGTGCGAAGCGGGGTGTAGACCAGCACGTGACCGTGCCACAGCCGCTCTCTCTTCTCAAGCCACGCTCTTACTGTCGATCAACACTATGCACTCGCGATCGCGGCGAAGGGAATCCTGAACGTTTCCATGAGGTAGTTTTCGGTTACGCTGAGCAATTCGAGTTGCTCCCGGCTTGCGTGATCCCGCGACAGGCCTGGCTGGACGATAGACACGGTCATCCGCACCGGCCGGCTTCTGCTCATCTCGGCTATCCTTAGCAAATCTTCTTTCGTCCCTTTCTCTAGCCGGCTGGTCCGCCCATCCTTTATCCGGCTCTGGTCGCGTCGAAGTAGATGCCTGAATAGCTGGGGCGGCTTATCCTTATCCATCCAATGGATACTTTTCTGCGCCTGCCCACACACTTCGTACAAATCCTTGACGCGCTTGCCGGGCGTCTTCTCTTTCGAGAACTTGCAGTGATAGAGGTCCACTGCAATGGCCCTCTCTTCGATGCGCACAGCGACAACATCGGCCGCTTCTCCAGGGGCATCATCGTCGACGATGACGTCGTACGGGTCGTCCTTAAGCGTCTGTATCACGCGGTACTGGATAGAGCGCACGTCCTTCTCTAGCCCTTGAGACTCCACCGTGATATCGACACCCGTCCAGTCCCACACGCGAATCCTATCTGCAGGATAGGGGGCGTAGCTCGCCTTGAGCATTGTGAGGCTGTTTCCTTCCAGTGACGACCCGTCAGCGAATCGGATAATGGGTGGGTTGTCGTAGAAAAACTCGTTGAGGGACAGCTGTTTGTTCCCGCGCCTAATAGTCGCGCTGCGTCCGGGTTCCATCTCGAATCGATAATCTTGGGTTCCCGCATGCTCCTCTAGCTGGAGAGAGAATGACACTGAAGTATCGGGCATGCAAAGTGCAAAGGTGAGGGTACCGACCTCGGCCGGGTCGACGAGCCGCAGCTCCGCTAGGTAGAGCGGCACGCCCGATGTGTCGTCGACCGCGAGATCCCAGGCCGTTTCCGGTTCCTTGTCGATGGCCGTTGGCCAGTCGATGCCAATCGGCATTGCGCGCAGACGGGCCGTCACCCGGACGGGAGTCAAGGTTCCCCGCAACACTTGATCTGGGTCGATCGTGTCGTCGAGCACCTTCCTGCCTGTCGCTTCGCACCACCGAACGAGCGTGCGCAGATGCCCGCGCTGCCAGGACCAGATGCGTCCTTTATACGAGCAGCCAATTGATACCGTCGATCCATTCTCGTAGCCATTGCCGAAAATATTTGACTTGCGTACATTCCTTTTTTGGGCCTCGGTCAGGCCCGTTTCAACATCAGAGCCTGCCCGCATCGTATAACGGATAAGCCGACCAAGTTGCTCAGCCAGCCCAACGTTCTGAAGCGTGAGGCGACTGATCCCAGCGAACGCCCGGAAGACCAGCGGTCCGCTGATAAGATCGGCCGGGCCCACGACAGCCTCCGCCATATCACGGAAGTAGCCACTGTTCCCCGAGCTATTGATGAATAGAAGGTTTTGCTCCTCATCCCAGTGGATGACGAGGAGGTCCCACTCCCGGTTGCGGATGTCCTGTACCGCGGTCCAATCGAGGGACACGTGCCGCGCCATCACGACCACCAAGGTCTTCTCGTGCTCGTTGATGCCGTGATAATGCCGTTCCAGGTCGTCGCGCCGCGCGAGCGTGTCGAGGAACGCCGTAGGCTGCCACGCCGTACATGTCGTTCGGTAGATCACCGTACTGAGCGCCGGGCGGACGGTATGCAAGGGGATCTCGTCCGGGAATGACTGGAATCCATCCAAGAAGTCGCGCAGGGATATCTGCTCATCGATGATGTTTTCGCTCGCCTGCGGCAGCAGCTCATTCCAATTGGCATCCTGGGCGTAGAGTATGCGCAGCTCATCCGACACCTTGGGATCCCCGATGTTCGCGATGAACGTTGGATCGCCGAGGTTCGGCTTCGCCCGTGTAAATCGTCCAGCAAGTTGGAGGGTGACGGCAAGGCTCTTCTTGACGTCGTGGAACGCCGCAATCTTCAGCTCGGGAAGATCAAAGCCTTCGCCCAGCATGTCCACGCACACAACAATTTGAGTACGTCGCTCGAGGATCATGCGCCGGACGCGGTCCCGCTCCCCCGAGGGCACTCCACTATGAATCTGGACAGGGTTGAATTCTTCGTAGGGCGCGTAGAGCATGTACACCTCGCGCGCACGGGCCACGCTGTCCACGCGTGCCATGAGAATGTGATCGTAGCCCCGTTGCACGTCCGCGCGCAGCTGCGCCACCGCCTTCGCGGCAATCGTCGCGTCGGCCGTGCGCAGATCGACCTCGACTACCGGATCGAAGCGAATAGGCCTGAAATATCCCTGCTCCATCGCTTGCTTCAGGCGAAAGTTATAGATGATCTTCCCGCCAATCACTTTGCGGTCGTTGCGGAACGGCGTCGCCGTGAACTGCACAATTCGGCAGCCCCCGAATCTCTCCTTAAAAGCATGCCACGTCGCAGCGGCGACATGGTGCGCCTCATCGATGAAGAGGTATGGACACTGGTGTGCAATCCGCTCCTGTACGGCACCGCCACATCGACCGGCGATCTGTGCCGTGGTCACCACCACATTGCAGCGCTCGAAGAATGCGTCGACGCTGTCGACGCTCGTCATGGAGTGCATGAGCATGCCAACGATGGGGTACAACGCCGATCCCGCCACCACTCGCATATCCTTGAGCAGGCCGAGGGTCAGAAACTTGGCGGCCAGTTGAGTGCGCAAGGCATCCGTGGGCACGACGACAAGCAGTCGCGGGCAGCTCATCGAGACGAGGATAGAGAGCATCGTTTCCGTCTTGCCTGTCCCCGTCGGCATGACAATCGTAGCCGTGCCGTCCGTGGTCGTCCAGTGCCCATGAATCATGTGTACCGCACCGATCTGCGGTGTACGCAATCCCCTCACACCGCGCTCCAGGTCCTCGGCGGTGTAGGAAAAGCTGCCGAACCATGAGTCTACCACCTGCTGAACACGATTGCGGTCATTGCTCGCGTCACTGGGCATCGCCTCTAAAGCAGAGTGCCGCGCCCAACGAATCGCTCCAAGCGACGACCAATCGCCACCTTCATTGAGTCGTAAGACCCGTGCAGCGGTGCGTGTAGATGATGATCCATCGTTGTTAATAACGAGGATATCAGTGGTATCACCGTGGAGCGGCGTTATTACGTAACCCGCGTCGCACGGACTGACGACAGCATCCTGCGGTATGCGAAGCGTCTGCCCTGGCATGAGCACCTGCTGGATGGGATTGCCACCCGGTGACTCGTCTATCGCATAAACGGGAGGGAGCCATACCGACGAAGGTACCGTTCCCCAGCCGGGGCGCTCCTGTGCCGCATCACCTCCTGCACTCATGGGCATCTCCCTGAACCAGTTATGGTGCTCGACATCACGGATAGGTGCGATGTGCGACTGGTATGCGCGCAGACGAGTATAACCACGCGTAGACGCCGTGTTGCCTCATAATCGTACAAACGACGGTTGAGCCCGTCTTGTCGACTCGCACCACTACTATCTACTCGCACTCAGCCACGTTTGCCATAGATTCGTGCGTGATGTCAAACATCGCCCCTATATGACGACGTAGAACGCACGTTCTTAGCGTTAAAAACAGCATACTGCATCGGTCACAATACACCTCGGCCCCCGTCCACTCGTGAAGATGAGGTAAGCCTCGACTCACGTGAACCACGCCCTACCGATATGACACTGCAGTCCCTCATGCCGTTCGCGACGAGGTGAGAGCCGCGCTGTCGGCAATGACCAGGTCACCGGCCGCAAACGCCCGCTCGAAGGCCACGACCACGTGCGGCGCGAACTGCGTCCCGCTCTCCTCGCGGATGCGCCGCACGGCCTCCTTACTGGTCAAGGCGGGGCGGTACGTCCGCGTGCTCGTCATGGCATCGAAGGAATCGGCGACCGCCATGATCGCAGCGTCAGGCGGCACCGCTCCACCGGCGAGGCCGTCGGGATACCCACGTCCATCCCATCGCTCGTGATGATGGCGAACGGCCGGCAAGATATCCTTGGAGAGGTAGGGCAAGCCGACGAGCATGTGCTCGCCCGTCACGGGATGCTCCTTGATAATGGAGAACTCCTCCTCGGTCAGACGCTCCTCCTTCTTGAGGATGGCGTCGGGCACTGCGATCTTGCCGACATCATGGAGCAGAGCCGCCAGTTCCAAACGTTCCAGGTCGGCCGCCGTCACGTTTAGAGCCCGGCCCAGGGTGATGACGTAGCGACTCACGCGCTGAGAGTGGCCCTGCGTATATGGGTCCTTGGCATCGACGGCGGCGGCCATCGCCTTGATGGTCGCGAGGTTCGCGTGGACGAGATCCGCGATGAGGTGTGCGGCGGCGTCAACCACAAGCCCGGCCCCATCATCCGGCTCGGCGATCCTATCCTTCCCGAGTGCCTTCGCTCCCGCGAGCGCCTGCTGCGCCGCCCGAACGATAGACTCACGCGTCGTTCCATGACCTGGGACCGCCGCGACCCCGAGCGACACACGGACGCCAAACGGCGTCGTACCCCCTGCTCGAACCGCCATCTGGATGCGATTGGCGGTGTCGATCGCTTCCTCTCGGCCCGTATCGAGCAGGAGCACGGCGAACTCGTCGCCACCGTCCCGCGCGACGATGTCGCCCAGTCGTATCGTGTGGCGGATGGCCGTGGCGACGGCCGTCAGGGTCGCGTCCCCAAGGGCGAGGCTGCCGGCCGCGTTGATCGCGGCGAGGCCGTCGACATCGACGAGTATGAGGCTTGCCGGTCGACCGAGGCGACCACAGCGCGCCATCTCCTCGTCAAGGCGTGCATGTAAAGCCCGGTGATTGGGAAGCCCTGTCAGACCATCGATCGAGACCTGCGCCAGAATGCGTTCGTGCAGCGCCGCGTTCTGCAGGGCGACCGCCGCCTGGTTCGCGAGCAGAGCGAGGGCATGCCGCGTGTCTTCATCGTTCCCCACCGTACCAAGGAGCCGCACCTGGCCCACGACGTGGTCATCCACGTGCAACGGAAGGACAAGCACTCCGTCAGCCGTGACGCACGTCGGCCGATCCGTCGTCTCGAACGACGCGGGAACTAGGCTTGGGATGTCCACCCCTATGGCCTCGGAGGGGAGAACGAGGGCCCGGCCCATGACCGTCGGGTCGTCATCGTCCACGAGATACACCGCTACGACCTCGGCACCGGCCGTGTCGCGGGCATGCTCGGCGAGGGGCCGGACGAGATCGATCCGGGGCTGCTGTAGGCGCAGCTGCTGTCCGGCATGAATCACGACCTCCAGCTGCTCGTTGCGCCGACGGAGCGCCTCGGCCCGCACGGCGTCCTGCTCGATGGTCCGAAACGTCGCGCGCACCGTGAGGACGGGCAGAAGGGACAAGAAGAGCGCCGCCGGGTTATAGGCCCACGCCACGGCAGAGACGACGCCCATGCCGATACTCACGCCCTCCAAGAGCACGACCTTGGCATCTGGTACCAGCACTCTCGCGCCGCTGTCGGCGTCGTCGGCGAGCGCCATGACGATCTGCGAGCCTCCGAGGTCGAGGACCATGTACACGAGGCCAAGGAGGATCAGAGATGGGGCATGCGAGAGGAAGTGCGCCGCGTTCCAGTGCGGCAGCGGCGCGGCGACCCACGCGAATGCGGCGCTGGTCACTCCGACGACGATCGTGGCGTGGGCAACGTTGTAGAGGCGCTTATAGAGCGGCTGGGAGTCGGCCACCTCCACCGCGAACGCCGCGCCGACGGCCACGAGGATAGGGTACGGCTCCGGTAGGGCGAGAATTGCCGCGACGAGTATGACCGTGCTCATGCTGTGGAAGAAGCCGGCGCGCACCCGAGCGACCATACGCTCGCCGGCATACGCTAAGAGGAGGAAAACGAGAGCGTCGATAAGGTCCGTCCACCCGAGGGTGCCGGCGCGCGCTAGACCAATGACGGCATAGACGACGAGGGCGGCAGCGATGAGGTAGACGCCCAGCAGGTACCGGCGGAGGGTGGGTCGCAGTTGGTCCACGTACCCCTCCCCTCCTATGTCCGTGGTGGCAACCGACTCCACCACGGACATTTCGGGCCTCCACGACCCCGTAATACGTAGCCCCTGTCTTGTCTACCAATATGATAGAACGGCACTTATCTTGCATTGTTTGGCGCAAGAACCGCTACGTTGCGTAGGATATGATTCCACTGCATCACGGGTCGTGACGTTGAATGTGGGGCGCGAGATAGATCAAGAAGAGGTTCTCGCGCTCCACAACGACCAATTAGTCACCGTCGCGGAGGCTTACCGCCATTTGCCAAGATCTGGTTGGACGTGGCCTCCAGATGCGAGGGTGACGACGACAGCGAGCGCCGGAACGACGACGGAGGCAACGCGGAGGGCGCGTTGCAGGCGAACACAGGCACGAACGACCGATTCCATCGGACGAACTCCTTGCGCGAACGACTCCATGCAGTGGCCTGAGCAGGCCACTATCATGGTACTACCGCTGCGCACGCCCGTAAAGCGCTATTAGCGAAATTTTGCTATTGCAAGATAAGTGCCGTTATATTTAGTAGTGTCGCTAGCTCTTATCGCACATCATCAATGTATTTTGCAAGGAGATAGGTGTGGTGGACGTGGGTGGCCAGGCACCCAGCAATGCGCGTGGCCCAAAGAGAATGACGCCGGCATCATGGCCGTATCCGGATGATAAGGTCCTACTCACGCGCTGGCTCCATGGCCGACCGGAACACACGCGCCGTGCGTACCATGCCAACATCGCGCGCTTCCTCGGGCACGCACGGAAGCCCCTCGCGGCTATAACGCTGCATGACGTGCAGGCCTATGCCGATGGGCTTGCAGCCGAGGGCCTCGCGCCGGCGACACGCGCGCGCATGCTCAATGTCGTCAAGAGCTTGCTCTCCTTCGCGCATGAGACGGGATACCTTCCCACGAACGTCGGGCGGCCCCTGCGGTTACCGGCCGTGCGCTCACGTCTCGCCGAGCGTATCCCATCGGAGGAGGATGTGCTGGCCTTGCTCGCACATGAGTCGGATCGCCGCAATCACGCGCTCATCCGGCTCCTGTACGCCGGTGGCCTGCGTGTCTCCGAGACGTGCGCGCTCTGCTGGCGTGACCTTGCGCAACGTGGTGCCGCCGGCCAGGTGACGGTGTGGGGCAAAGGAGGCTACGAGCGCGCGGTCCTGCTGACAGGTGGCACGTGGCGCGAACTTCTCTCGCTGCGCTCCCCCGAGGCCGGCCCCGACGATCCGGTCTTCCAGTCGCGGCGCGGTGGCCCGCTCTCGCCAAACCAGGCGTGGCGGGTCGTCAAGGCCGCGGCAGCGCGCGCTGGACTACCGACAGCCGATGCCCTGTCGCCGCATTGGCTCCGGCATGCCCACGCGAGCCACGCCCTCGACCGCGGCGCTCCCATCTCACTCGTGCGCGAGTGCCTCGGACACGCCAGCCTCGCCACGACCTCACGGTACACGCACGCTCGGCCAGGGGATGGGTCGAGCCGTTACCTCCGCGTCTAGCGACGGCGTCCGGTAATGGCGGT
>JAABUZ0100007420.1_pt1 | contig 13222 bp, 16 predicted proteins | sample 5562091 | NCBI WGS metagenome assembly JAABUZ01 (sample SAMN12813069, study PRJNA571459) | rock metagenome | isolation source: Antarctica rocks | place: Antarctica: Victoria Land, Linnaeus Terrace sud | collected 2015-12-21 | reverse complement strand
GCGGGCGGGGGCATGGAAAAGCGGGAGGAGAACCTCAACCCGGATTTCGGTGCCGCGATCGCGGACATCAACGCCCTCGGGGCGTACGCCGCCGGACTGGGTGGCGACGACCCGGAGGCGGCGCGGGAAGCCGCCCGGCAAGCCGCGGCGGTGCTCGCGGCGGCGGCGTTGCAGGCCCACGGCCCCTCCGGTGGGGACATCGCGTCGGCGGGGCGGCGGATGGCCCGCTGCGCCCAAGGCCCGCGCAGCGGCCCGGCGACGGTGGACGTGATCCCCGCCAGGGCGGTCCCGCGGATGAGTCTGACGTCCGCGGCGCTGCTCAACGCCGCCACCGGCAAAGCGCAGCACGCCGGGTGGGTCGCGGTGTTCCACGCCCTGGCCCGCACCGCCCAGGCGGTGGCCGCGGCGCAACGCAGCCAGCACGCCGCGGGGTGGGAAACCCACGCAGCCACCCAGGCGGCGGAGCGGGTCTTGGCCTACGCCGGGCGGATGGACGCGGCCGTCACCGCCGCTGCGACCCCACCGCCCGCCACACCGGCACCGGCACCGGCACCGGATGATGGGCTGACCGAGGAGGCACGCAACGTCCGCGACGTGATGGCCGGGCGGCGCACCAAGACGATGCAACAGATCGTGACCCACGCCGCCACCACCCCACCCCGCGACGGCCGCGAACAAACCAGCAAGAAACCCGGCCGCGGACGCGGCGGGCCGCGCCGCTAGTTCCGCAGGTTCGCCCAGGCCCGTCCACGAAGCAGACCGCGCTCGGGATTGCGTCGGGCCATGCCGCTGCTCATGCGGCTACTCAACGATTGAGGGTCCAACAGTGCTCGGTGTCTTCGTTGAGGTAGTGCAAGTCCTCGCGGCGCCGGCCCGCGGCGATGAGCAGCTCGTCCACCTCAAAGACAATGTCCAGCGGAACATCGTCGACCAACAAGCCCATCGGGTCCACACTGATGCGCCCGTCCTCGCTCACCCCGAGATCCGCATCGAAGTAGGGCCGGTAGCCACCGACGGCGAGGGACCGATAGGCGGCGACGATGCCGGACCACTGCGCGCCTGCGCCGGTGTCGAGGGAGTTCTGGTCCACCACAAGCCACTCGGGGTGCCCCTCGATCAGGGCCGGCCAGTCCACGGGGCTCCCGCTGCGCGCGAAGTTCGGCCACCCCCTCTCGGGTTGGCCGAAGTGGGTGCCGGCCAGGGTGGTGTGCAGCCACGCGGGCACCGGGGCGTGCGGGGCGAGTGAGCAGTAGGGCCCGCACCCGTCGCGGCGCACCCGCACGAGCCCGTCCGCACGCAGGGCGTCGGCGAGGTGGCGGGCCGCCGGGGTGAACGTCGACCGGTAGCTGCGCTCGGCGACCGCGGCCCCCACCTGCTGGCGGGCGACGTCGGTGGCGCAGCGGGTACACCGGGCGCCGCGGTGGCGGTACTGCTCGGCGCCACCGGGCAGGTATCGGCCATGGGTGTAGTCGTCGGCTTCCACGGTCAGCGGGTGCCAGGTGGTGCCCTGGCCGAGCATGACGGCATCACCAGCCCGGAAGTGCCCACCCTGTTGCCAGGGTGCGTCCTGCAGTCCTTGGAGGTTGTTAAGCAGCGCGTCGTTGTGCATCGCGTCGTTGTTGGATGGCCTGGCGCCGGGCTTCGATGGTGGCGGCATCGGGTAAGGGTCGCCAGGGTTTGGACAGTGCAATGCTGAACGCGGATATGGCTGCACTGAGGATCAGAGAGGAAACGATGGTAGGTAGGAAATTCGGAAAGAATACGACCTGGACGACCAGTGTTACCGCGATCAACTGTACGAAGTATTCAAGTTCCCGAAAGATCCAGCGGGAACGGGCTGCTTCACCACGCCCATGAGGGAAGAGCTTGAAGTTCTTGACCATGGAGACTGTCGCATTCACTACGGCAATAACGACAGCGATGCCGAAGCAATGTTGCCAGCTCGAGAACCCAAATTCCGATGGTGAAACCATGGTTTCGATCAGCAACAACCCGAATACAACAGGAAAGTTGATGACCTCTAAAACGATCGAAAAGATGCCGCCTGCAGCGACGAACGCCGGAGCCGGTCGATCTGGGGACTGACTGCGGTCCGACATCGGAGTGACCTCCCTACCAGTGTGGGTGATCCTTCCCCCCGTATCGTTGATGACCTGTGGTTAGGAGTCTACAGAGCGCACTCGGCCACAGGTCATCAACGACAAGGTTGGGGATTAACCGAACGTCGATGTGCAGTCGGCCAGCAGAGCGGGAAGCCCGATGGCTTGCTCGATTAGCGGCATTCCCCGCGATGACCTTGCGCTTGTGATGTCACACCGCGCCGGGGAGCTCCTGACCGTGATGATCGAGCAACACGAGACGGTGCAGGTCGAGTTCCCGCGAATAGATGAGCACCGCGACGCGTACCCCGAGTTGGTTCACGTCGCCATGCAGTCGGAGATCCTCGCTGGTGCCGTCGCTGAGGGTGGCGACAGTGGCTCGCACGTCGACTGCCACCCGCAGGACCATCAGATGCGGTCCGCGGTCGGCAGGCGACCGGCAAATGACCCCACCACTGCCGGTGACGGCGATCCCGGTTCCGCCTCCGGCCGCCCCGGTAGACGGGTCACCACCGTAGCGGCCGCCCTGGGCGTACGCACCCGAGCGATCCCGGCAAATCACTTCGCGCCAGGATGATCTGGCAGCCAAGCGGCGAACGTGTCCGCCGTGCGATCGGGCAGCAGATCGACCGGGGCCGTGGGTGTCCAATGTCGATCAGCACCGTCCCGTAGACGTGGCCAACCTTCAGGACTCAACCCAGCCTCAAACACGACCTTGAAGTCGTTCCTGTAGTTGACCGCACCCGTTACGGGGTTCATCAAGAAGTGCACATGAGATGGCCCCGATGGACTCTTGAACGTTTGCGTCGTGTACTTAGCTAAGCGCGACGACCCGGTATAGGCTGCTGCACATGGAACGTTCCCGGAGAGGGAGCCCTGCAGGTAGCGGTGGGGAGCCACGGGGATGGAGCCGCATCCCGAGGATACACGCTAAGGCTCCAACGATTCTTGACGTGGCCCTGGAAGCGGGCGTTTCTAAATCCGCGGTATCGCGAGCCCTGCTGGGGCAGGGGGAGGTGAGTGCCGCGACGAGAGCTCGTATCGAGCGCGCAGCACAGGAGCTTGGCTATGTGGCGAACGCGATGGCGAGGGGGCTCGTCAGAGCCCGAACCAACACGATCGGAGTTGTCCTCCGGGATCTGACTCGACCTTTTTATGCGGAGCTGCAAGCTGGGATGCAACTTCAGGCGGAGAGTCGTGGTTACCAGATCTTGACCGTCACCAGCGCCGGCGAGCTCGAGGTAGCTGATGCGATACGCGCGCTGAGGAGCCTTATTTCATTGCAGGTCGACGGATTACTTATTGCATCTGCCCGTTTGCCCTCAGATGAGATCGTTCCGTTTGTTGAGCGCGTGCCGATTGTAGTTGCAGGGCGCCGAGAGACGGGTCCCGGTATCACAAGCGTGTTCTGCGACGACGCTGATGGTGGGCGTCAGTTGGCCGAGCATCTCCTGCAATTAGGGCACAAACACATTGCCGTCATCCTCGTGGATCGATCGTATTCACTGAGTCAGAACGCACGCGGAGTGGGCATGATTGAGTGCATTCGCAACGGTGGCTGCTCGCCAATTGTATGGAAAGTAGCGGTAGACGCGGATGTGGGCAATGTGATTGCCGCCATGATTGCCGAGCCGGGCGTCACGGCCATTATGTGTCCTACGGACGGCTCTATGCTTGACGTCTTAGAGGTACTGCGGCTGCAAGGCCAATACGCTCCAGACGACTTCGCTGTAACCGGTTATGACGGATTTGGCCCTTGGGCGGCGCCATATTTGGGTCTCACGACTTTTCGCCAACCGGTGCGAGACATCGGGCGCACTTCGGTTGATCTTCTGGTCGATAGGATTGAAGGCAAGTCGGACCAGGATCGACTCGTCGTGCTGAAGGGCACTCTTATCTCCGGAAGGACAGCCGGGAGTGGGATTTGATCACCGGGGCCAGCCAACACGTTGGCCATCGGCACCGTTGGGGAACGAACGACCAGGTTCGTGGTGTTGCTGCACCTGCCGCCTGAGAACACGGGCATCTGCGATGCGCTGATCGAAGCGATGGCGGTGTTTCCTATCGGGTTGCGTCGGTCGTTGACCGGGGATCAGGGCGGTCACGTAATTCTTCATGGGGACGGCGACGTGCCGCAGTCCGGTGGGTCCTGCTCGCACGCTCACCTCCGGCCGTTCGCGGCCCGGCCGGCGGAGCGGTGATGGGCAGGAGGCCGAGGGACATGGTGGATCTGTTGGAGTCGTTCGTGCACTGGGAGGCCGGTCGGTCACAGGTGCAGATCAGCGAGAGTTAGGGGTCGGACCGCAAGACGGTCCGCAGGTATCTGGTCCCGGCGGTCGCTGAAGGTCTGCAGCCTGACGGTGTCCACGATCAGTCAGCGGCTGATCGATGAGCACGGGTTCTCTGCGTCGAGGTCCTCGTTGCGGCGGTGGATCGCGGCGAATCACGGACATAGGACATCGCCCGTTACACCCCTTGGTCAGTCCTTCGATTTGAACTCTCGTGCCGGGTCCGGGATCACGCTGTAGTGCACCTGGCAGACGTGCGTACCGCGCGCTGTTGGCACGGTGTGCGGCACGACTGCATCAGCTTCTTTGATGCCCAGCACGTTCACCGAATATTCGCCTAGTCACCACTTGTCGGGCCCCGCGCTTCTGGTACGTTCGATTCAGTCCGGGAACGTTCCCGTTCCGTGGTCGGAGTGGAGGAATCATGCTTTCCAGCACCCCGTCGAGCCGACCCAGCGGTCGGCGGAAATACGGCATCGGATCGTGGATGGCCCTCCCGGCTATCGTATTACTCGCGATTTTCGTCCTCGTGCCTTTATTCCGGACGTTCCAGCTCAGCGGCTACGCCAGCGACCTCATCGGCAATCCGACTCGGTTTGTCGGTCTAGGAAACTATGTTTCGCTCGTTGAGGATCCAGCCTTTGTCCACACAATCATAATCTCCGTCGTAATCGCCCTGCTGGGTATGTTTCTCGCAACGTTCAGCGCACTCGTTGCGGCGCTGCTGCTCCGCCGCCGCATCCTTGGGGGCGGACTGTTCGCGGTGATCTTTTCCCTTCCCTTCGCATACTCAGCCGCGTCGGCGTCTGCGGTTTTTGCAGGGCTCTTTGCCCCCTCCGTCGGCGTGCTGAATATCATGCTCGGTGGATTAGGACTGTCAGGGCCGGCCTGGCTCGACAACCCAATTGCAGCAGTCTGGGCCATTGCAATAGCCACCTCGTGGTATGAATTCGGCTTTGCGTTTCTGGTGCTTACCGCAGCCGTCCGGGAAGTCCCTTCCGAGGTCATCGAGGCAGCAACGATTGACGGCGCCCGAGGCTTCCGCCTCGCGGTCGGAATTCTTATCCCGATTATGCGCCCCAGCATCTTGTTCCTCACGGTCACAGAAACGATCACCGGGCTTCAATCGTTTGCCCAGGTCGCGGTGCTGACCAAGGGAGGGCCGTCCGGCGAGACGACCACGTTCGTCTACCGGCTCTACCAGCTCGCCTTTGGAAATAGCTCACCAGACTTTGGGCGTGCGTCGGTCATCGCTGTCGTACTCGTGCTCATCGTCACCGTGATCACTGCCATCCAATTTCGGCTGTTCGGTCGAGAGAGAACTGTATGAACTCCCCCCGCCTCGCCCCAGCTTTCCGTCGTCGCGTTCCCGGCGACGAGCAACGAGTCCGACCTGCTCAACGGATCCCGAGCCTAGGAGCGCTCGTCAGATTCACCGTCGTACTGTCCCTCACCGCGATCATCTTCCTCCCGGTATATATCTCGTTCGTTAGCGCCTTCACTCCCACTGGAGAAATTGCCCGTGACGGGCTCGTTCCCCGATTGAACCACTTGACACTCAATAACTTCTCCCAAGCCACAACTGCCATTCCGCTGTTCCAAGAATACCTTGTCAGCGTGGCAGTCGTGACCCTGCAGACGCTCGCAGAGATCTTGACCGGCGCCCTCGCAGCCTACGCGCTGGTCTTTCCGCAGTGGCGCGGCCGCCGGCTAGCCTTCGGCCTCGTCCTCGTGTGTCTTGCCATTCCCGGGGAAAGCATCGTCATCCCCAACTACGAACTCGTCAGCGCACTCGGATTACGGGATACCATCCTCGGCGTTGTTCTGCCCTTCCTGACGGCGGGATATCCGATTTTCCTGCTCCGGCAGGCTTTCGCCGCTGTCCCAGTCGAAATTTGGGAAGCGGCACGACTCGACGGCTGCGGCGATGTCAGAGCACTCTTCGCCGTAGTCATGCCGACCTGTCGGCCCCAAATCACCACCGCCGTCATGTGGAGCGCTCTCGCCGCCTGGAATGGCTTCTTCTGGCCGCTACTCATCACCGACACCGCTAAGGCTCGAACGATCCAGGTGGGAATTTCCCAGCTCGCCAGTTCAGAGGTGGGCAGCCCATCGGTGATCTTCGCTGGCACGGCACTCGTCGTTGCACCCACGGTCATCCTCGTCATTGCTGCGCAGCGCTACCTCGTCAACGGACTATCCCGAGGAGTCCTGCGCTGACCCCCTCTCTGCTGTCTCTTCTCCCTTCTCTTCCCCCTCGCTCCAAAGGAGTCCTGATGAAAAAGATCATCTCTAGGGCGGTCACGGCCGCACTCGTCGCAACCCTGGCCGCCTGCACGGCGACCAGCAACAACTCGTCCTCCGACACGTCCGCCCCCGGGCCCTCGGCCCTCAAAGACGCGAACGGAGTAACGAACATCACCATATGGGATGGCCTCGGAGCCGCCAATGGTGTCGCCTTCAACAAACTCATCTCCGAGTTCAATACTGCCAATAGCGGAAAGATCCACGTCATAGCCACCTACCAGGGTGCCTACGCCGACCTCCTCGCGAAATACACCGCAGGTCTCCGAAGTAACTCCAGTCCCACAATCCTGCTCGCTGGAGATATCGCCACCGGATACCTGACCGACGTAAAGCGGAGCATCCCCGCCGCAGCGATGGCCAAAGCCAACCCCGACGACCTCAACCTCAGTGACCTCTCGGCCGCAGGCAGGAACTACTACTCCGTCAACGGCCAAGAGCAGGCAGTACCCATGAACATGTCCACGCCTGTGCTGTGGGTCAACCGCGACCTCCTGAAAACCGCTGGGATCCCGGACACGACCGACCTCAGCACCCTCAAGGACGTCGCTGCGGCGGCAACAACCGTCACCCAGAAAACAGGCCAGAAAGGCATCACCCAAGCGGACGACGACTGGTACATCGAACAACTCACGGCCGCCGCCGGCCAAAACTTCTGCACCCCAGACAATGGCCGGAAGGACAAAGCGGCTACCGGCATCACTATCAACAGCGGCGCAGCGAAAGCAGCGATCACCACGCTTGCCGATCTCTACCACTCCGGCGTTGGCCTCGACGGAGCGCCCGATGGCTCCACCGCACTCACCGCATTCCAAGCCGGCAAGGTGGCTTTCATGTTCAACAGCTCCGGCGCCGCCGGAGCACTGAAGAACGGAACCCCCTTCAAATACGAAGCCATGCCCTACCCCCTCTCCGGCCCGAAGAACACCTCCGGGACCGTCATCGGCGGCTCGGCGCTATGGCTGAGCAGCAGCGCGACGAAACCTGAGCAGGTCGCCGGGTGGAAGCTCGAAACGTTCCTGACCTCGAGCTCAGCACAGGAAGAGTTCAGCCACGCTACTGGCTACGTCCCGGTCAACAACAAGGTCGCGTCCTCGGCAACGCAGCAGGCCTACCTCGCCTCCCACCCCAACTTCCAGGTCTTCAGCAACCAGATCAGAAACGTGCCCATCGAGTCCCAGACGGCTGGCTGCGTAACCGGCGCGATGACAGCCATCCGCACGGCCGACATCTCCCAGATCCAAGCCGCATTCTCAGGCTCAAAACCGGTCGAGACCGCACTCGACCAGGCGGTCTCAGACGCGAAGTCGGCCATCAGCCAATACCAACAACAGCTCGGTCACTAGCCCGGGGCTTTCACGGGTGAGTGGGTAGCGGGGGGTGTTGGTGGCCTGGAAGGTGCTCTTGAGCTGGGAAGATTGGTCTTGCGAGGGGCCAGTCCGACCAGCGAGAAGGAGCACCTTCCAGGTGATGAAGCGTAGCCGGTTCTACCCGCGTCCCGCGGTGGTCTCGGGGGCTGTGTCGGCGGTGGGTCAGGCCGGTGGGGTGCTGCTGACGGAGACGATCCGGGCGGCGGGTCTGGACGTCGGGTTGTCGGCGGGCCTGGTCGCGTGGCGGGCACCGTCGGCGGTGCACGACCCAGCCAAGGTGCTCCTCGACCTGGCGGTCACCCTGGCCCTGGGGGGTGACTGCCTCGCCGATGTCGCGGTGCTGCGCGCCGAACCCGGGGTCTATGGCGCTGTGGCGTCGGATCCGACGGTGTCCCGCACGATCACCGCCCTGGCGGCCGATGCCCCGGCGGCGATCGCCGCGATCAACGCTGCCAGGGCTGCGGCGCGGGCCAGGGTGTGGACGCTGGCGGGGGTGCACGCCCCCGACCACGACGTGTCCGCGGCAGCACCGTTGGTCATCGACCTCGATGCCACGCTGGTCACCGCCCACTCGGAGAAGGGAGCGGCAGCGCCGACGTTCTCCTGTTGGGTTCGGGTTTCACCCGTTGTGCGCGTTCGTCGACCACGGCGCCGAGGGCACCGGGGAGATGGTCGCGGTGGCGCTGCGGCCGGGAAACGCCGGGTCGGACACCGCCGTCGACCACATCGCGGTGACCCGGTCCGCCCTAGCCCAGCTGCCCGGACACTGCCCCGGGCGTCGCCCGGGCCGGAAGGTCCTCATCCGCACCGATGGGGCCGGGTCCAGCCACCGGTTCCTTCAGTGGCTCACCACGCAAAGGTTGTCGTACTCGGTCGGCTTCGCCCTACCCGCCAACACCGGCGAGCTGCTGGGGTGGATGGACGAGCAGGTGTGGACCCCGGCCTACAACTCCGACGGGGCAGTGCGGGAGGGGGCGTGGGTCGCGGAGCTCACCGGCATGCTCGACCTGTCGGGCTGGCCGAAGGGGATGCGGGTCATCGCCCGCAAGGAGCGCCCGCACCCGGGGGCGCAGCTGCGGATCACCGACCCCGACGGGCTGCGAGTCACCGCGTTCGCCACGAACACCACGCGCGGGCAGCTCCCCGACCTGGAGCTGCGCCACCGCCGCCGGGCGAGGGCGGAGGACCGGATTCGCTGCGCCAAGGACGCCGGGCTGCGCAACCTGCCCCTGCACACCCTCGCCCAGAACCACATCTGGTGTGCTGTCGTCGTCCTGGCAGCCGAGATCACCGCCTGGATACAGCTGCTTGCCCTGACCAGCACCGATGCCCGCCGGTGGGAACCAAAACGGCTGCGGCTGCGGTTGTTCACCATCGCCGCCACCCTCACCCGCCACGGCAGGGCGACGGTGCTGACGCTGAACCAGGAACACCCCTGGGCCACCCTCGCCCACGACGCCATCACGGCGCTGCGGGTGGCCACCACCCCCGGCTGACGCACCACCCAGACCGCCCCCCGACAGCACGAAGACCCCCGGACCCCTGGACCCGGCGCCCACCCGAGGCGACACCGGGCAAACAGTCACACCCCCATGCCACCATCACCGCCGAGAACGACCCCACCACCAACCAACCGCCCCTCAGCCACCCCGTGAAATATCCGGGCTAGTACCCACCTGGCCCCGCTGCGAAGAAAGCAGCAGTCCCGACGCCAGTACCCAATGCGCTTAGCAGAAGTGTCCGGCTCCTCCCCAGCAGCAATACGACAGAAGGAATACGACCCTGAACGACATCCGCTACGGCATCTTCCTCCGCCCCGATCCGGCCACCTGCTGGACCGTCACGCAAATAACCTTAGCCTTGAACAAGCAGTTTGGGCTCGTGTCCGCGGCCGCCTTCCCGCCCCACGCCACCCTCATCGGCAATCTGCATACCAACACAACGGAAGCAGGGCTGATCTCGGTCCTCGACACCGTCTTCGAGAAAATCGAGCCGTTCTCTGTCTTCAACCACGGCATTGAACGCGACGGAGATAGGTATGGCTACAATCTCAACGAAGACGCCTCAGGTGCCGAGCCCAATGCCCCATTGGCGGACGTGGCCTTAGCCGTGGCACAGGCGATCGCGCCTCTATCAGTCCCCGTCGATGACTACGCCGTAACGCCAATCGGCAGTTACAAGTTCGCTGCACACCTTGGGCTCGCCGGGCACGAACTCTACGTCGACAATCGTCTCTCCGACGAGGTTGGAGAGTTCCTGGCAGGTCTCCCCCTCACCCCTCCACTGTCCTTCGTCGCCAAGTGGTATTCACTGTTCGAATTCAGCGCCGACTGGAGTGGCTACTGGTGGGAAGACATGTCGTGGCGCCACCTCCGCTCTTGGGAGACTATCGTCAAGGTAACGGTAAGCGGTTGATTTGTGGGTCTCCTTAGGTTTCGTGCGTGGTTGAACGACCACGCCTGTGACCTTCAGCGGTAAGTGGCGCTGTTCTCGCAGCGCTATCTGGCACGTTCGCCGTCTGCAGCGGAGCGAGCGATGCCGTCCGGTGGACGACCGACCGAACCTGCCATCTCCTACCGGTACGCCCTCCAGGACGAGCGGTAGCCGCCCCCGCCGACCCGGGCCGCCACCGTCAGGGGCACCCCGTCCTGCACGACCGGACGCAGCACCTGCCAGCGCCGCGTCACCGTCGCGCGCTGCTGCTCGTCGAGCTCGGCCAGCATCGCGATGTCCCCGGCCGGCTACCGCTGCTCGGTGTTCGGCACCTCGGTGAGCTGCGCCGCGGGTCGGGGCGGCAGGTGCCGGTACAGGCTCGTCCGCGCGATCCCGGTCTTGGCGACGATCTCGCCGATGCTGTGCCCGGTATCGCGCAGGTGCACCGCGTACGCCAGCTTGTCGGCGTCGACGACGGCCGGCCGGCCGGCCGGCCCGCCGGCCTTTGGCGGTCGCGACGGCACGGGCATGAGCGGCCCGCTCAAGGGCGTAGGTCCGTTCCATCTGCCCGAACAGTGCCAGCAGCACGACGGCGAGCTGGGCCATCGGGTCGCTGGGGTTGGCGGAGTCGACCTTGATCGGGTCGGCGAGGTTGCGGACTCCGACGCCGCGCTCGGCCAGGTCGTGAATGAGATTGAGGGTGTCGCGAACGGTCCGGCCGAGCCGGTCCAGGGTGTGCACGACGATTACGTCACCGGCGCGGGCGTACGCCCGCGCCGCGGCGAGCCCGGGCCGGTCGGTGGTGGCCCCGGACTTCCTGTCCAGGTAGACCCGCTCCGGGGCGATCCCGGCCTGGTGCAGCGCGTCAAGCTGCCGGTCCAGGTCCTGCTTGGTCGTCGAGACCCGCATACCCAAGATCCACCCACGGACCGTACCGGAGGTTGTGCTGGTACGGCAGTAGCGGCACATAGTTGTGGGCCTTGCTTCTGGGATACCTCGTACGCGAGGAGCAACAGCCGACAGGGTCGTCGGTCACCCTATCCCACTACCAAGTGAGACGCATGGCATCGCCGTTTGACGCCCCATCACCGGACACACCTCCGGACGGCCTATACGGACACCGTCCCCCGCGGCACCACCGTTGGCCTGCGGCATCGCCGCTGACCGTTCGCCTTGCGGGACGAGGTCGCTACCAGGGGGATGGAGCTGGTCACCACTGGCTTGTACCGTTTGGAGCACCCGGGTGCTCGGCTTGGGAGTTCGGACAGGGGTGCAGGCATGGCGGTGTCGGACAAGAAGCGGCAGCAGATCGTCACGGATGCGCAGCCGGTAATGCAGCCGGGCGAGAGTGTCCTCGACGCAACGACTGGGCTGGCGGAGGTGAAGCGAATGGGCTCGAAGACTCGGCGGCGTGCGTCCATTCTGGTTACCGACCGCCGAGTGGTTATCTTCTCTAAGAAACTCGGCGGCTATGACGTCCAGGACTTTGCATTCGGGCTCATCACCGGCGTTGACCACAAGAAGGGCATGACGTCTGGGCACCTGACGATCCGGGCGTCCGGTGACTCTGCTGACCTCTCGCAGGTAGAGAAGACCGACGTGGAGCGCATATCGCAGGTGATTCGTGACCGCATGGCCCTTACGGCGACTTCGACTGCACCCGCGAACACTTCGGTCTCTCTGGCCGACGAGCTCACCAAGTTCGTAAAGCTACGAGATTCAGGTGTTCTCAGCGCCGAGGAGTTCGCAGCCCAGAAGTCTCGCTTGTTGGGATGAGAAGGACCTATCTCGTCTCGGTCATCGCAGTGGGGGTGTCTGCAACGTGCTGATTGTGGAACGGTCTCTACGGCGAGCCTGTCGTAGCCGCCGCGGCTCCCTTTGCGTGATCGCCGTCCCGTCGCCAGCTATCGAAACCAGTCATCTCTCGATGTTCTGGAGAGGTCACCGGGTGACCTCTCCATCCTGGTACTGTGGTACACAACGGGTATGAGGATGACCCGGTCGGCTCGGCGCCATGGTGTCCGCGACGAGGCGATCCGCCACGCCGTCACCAACGCCATCCGCTTGGTCGACACCGACGACGGAGTGTTCGTCATCGGCGCTGACGCCTCCGGGCAAATGCTCGAGCTCGTGGCCCGGCCGACCGAGGACGGTGACCTCGTCGTGTTCCACGCCATGCCGCTCCGACCCGTCAATGCCAAGAGGTACCTGTCATGACCAAGCCCCACAGCGCGTCCGACAAGCCCGACCCGACGCTGGCCGGGCGGCTGGCACCGATGGCCATCGCCGAGATTGAGGCCATGAGCGACCAGGCAGTCGCAGAGCTCATGGGCGCGACAGTTGAGGAGATCGCCGCTGAGCCCGTGTGGACGTGGCGAGAGGCAGCCAAGGCCGCCACCGACGAGTACGCCGACAAGTTGGCCGCAGAAGTTGAATCTGGACGGGCAGAGGTCATCGACGACCCGGCCGAGATACGCCGACGCCTCGGCGGTCGGCCGCGGGTTGGCGGCGTCCCCGGCGAGGGGCCTTCGATGCAAGTCAGGGTACGAGTCACGACACGTACCCGCACCGCTCTTGAGGCCATCGCCGCGGCCCAGGGCCGGCGTCTTGCCGACGTGAGCCGCGACGCTCTCGACGAGTACGCCACCCGTCACGCCAGCTGACCTGATCCCCCGGCCCGTTCGTCGAGCGTCTTACGGTGACGACGATTGCCCGGGTGCTGCCGTTG
>JAABUZ0100007419.1_pt1 | contig 13224 bp, 8 predicted proteins | sample 5562091 | NCBI WGS metagenome assembly JAABUZ01 (sample SAMN12813069, study PRJNA571459) | rock metagenome | isolation source: Antarctica rocks | place: Antarctica: Victoria Land, Linnaeus Terrace sud | collected 2015-12-21 | reverse complement strand
TCAGAAGATAGCGGCGAATGAGATAAGCAGAGTAAGCGCCGGGAAAGATCCAAATCAGCCGGAGCGCGATCACCGCGCTCACGAATTGAGCCGCGTCAATCAATAACTGACGAGGGGACACAAAGCGAATCTCGCTGAGAATGTAAGGCAATTGCAAGCCAATCAGCAGAAAAACAACACCGTTCAGAACAAAGGTGAAAGTGACCCAAAACCCTTGTGCCGCAATGCGAACGGTGGAGGAGAAGAAGTAGGAACTTTTGTTTCCCAGATAGAAGCCCGCCGCCACTGCCGCCAGAACGCCCGAAGCATGAACCCCTTCCGCCGCCAGGTAAACAGCATAGGGAATCACTAAGCTCAGGGTCACCTCGACCGGCGCATCCTCCAAATGCCGTTCAAGTAAGTCAACCAGTTTGCCAATAAGCAGGCCCACCGCAATCCCGCCAACGATCAGCCAGAGCAAGCGTCCAACAGCCGCGCCGATGGTCGGAGTCTGGTTGCTGACGATGAGAGCGGTCGCAAACTCCAGAGCCAGTAAGCCGCTGGCATCGTTAACCAGGCTTTCCCCTTCGAGAACGTCGGTGATGCGCCGAGGCAGGCCAACGCGCTGGGCAATGGACGTGGCGGCAATAGCGTCCGTGGTGGCGACAACTGCTCCGAGCACCAGCCCCAAGCGCCAGTCAAACCATGGCAGAAGCATGTGCGCCATGCCGCCGATGCCTAGCACCGTAAACCCGACCAAGCCGAAAGCAAGAAGAAATATGCTGACGAAGTTATAACGAAAATCACGCCAGGAGGTGGCAAACGCGGCGGAAAAAAGCAGCGGAGGCAAAACCACAAGAAAGATAAAGTCAGGATTCAGCGAGACTTGCGGAATTGCCGGAAGCAAGCTCAAAAGAAGCCCCGCGATTACCAGAACAATGGGATAAGGAAGCGACAAACGCTTCGCCAGCGCGCCGAATCCTATCACAAAAATCAGGAGGAGGAATACTAGCTCTGTTTCACTGGCAAGACTCAATGGCTTAACCCTCGGCTTATGTGGCGCTTCTGGCTATCTTAGCTCGAAAGTTTTGGCGTTACTCTTGCAAGCTCCTCCACCTAGTCGATCTACCGGCACCGGTAACCTCCAGCTTGCTTTGTCAATCAATGTAGATGTAAACACATAGAAAATATGGCGCAAACAGATCAAATTCCACGACGGCAATTCGGCAAAACAGGCGTGGAAATTTCGGCGCTCGGCCTAGGCGGACACCATCTGGGAGACGCGGAAGAGCAGAAAATAGCCGAGCAAATCGTGGCGCGCGCGATTGACGGGGGCGTGACATTCTTTGATAACTGCTGGGAGTACCATCGCGGCAAATCGGAAAGCTGGCTGGGAAGCGCCTTGAAGGGAAAGCGTCAGGGAGTCTTTCTCATGACAAAGGTTTGCACGCACGGCCGCGACAAGGACTTGGCTCTGCGAATGCTGCATGAATCCCTCCGAAGGCTGCAAACTGACCATCTCGACCTATGGCAGATTCACGGCGTCTCTTTTGAGAATGACCCGGCTGAGTTTATCCGTCCCAACGGCGCCGCCGAAGCCTTGGCGCAAGCCAAGAAAGAGGGCCTGGTACGGTTTGTCGGGTTTACCGGGCACAAAGATCCGGCGCTTCATTTAGCAATGCTGAAGACCGGATTTCCTTTTGACGCCGTGCAGATGCCGCTCAATCCTTTTGACAGCAGCTTTCGGAGTTTTGAAATACAGGTGTTGCCGGAAGTCATCCGTCGCGGCATGGCTCCGCTGGGCATGAAGCCGATGTGCGGAGCGGGTCCGGCTATCAAGAAAAACGTGCTGTCGGCGGAAGAATCGCTGCGCTACGCCATGAGCCTGCCCGTGGCAACCACCATTACCGGAATGGAGAAAATGGATGTTGTGGAGCAGAACCTGCAAGTCGCGCAAGGTTTTCATCCTTTGAGCGACAGTGAGATGAATGCGCTAAGGGATCGATGCCGCAAGTTTGGCGACGGGCGGTTTGAGGTTTATAAAACGTCTTTGAAGTACGACAACCCGGAAGCGCGTCTGGCTCATGGATTTCCGCTCGACATGCAGCAAAAGGAAGTGAAAGAAATGGTGCGGGCAACAGAAAACACCGGAAAGCCGTTCCCGCCATCAAAATAGTGCGCATGAAAAAGAGAAATCAACAAAGCCGCCGGGCCTTCATGCAGAAAGCCGCGCTGGTCGGCGCTAGCTTCGGCTCGGGAACAGTAGGCGCGGCGGGTAGTCAGGAGGGGGCATCTGTGGCGCAAGGCACAATACAAAAACGTCGTCTCGGCAAAACCGATACGCAGGTATCAATCATCGGCCTGGGCGGATTTCACCTCGGCTCCGCTGAAAATCAGGAAGCCGCCACGGCGATGGTGCAACATGCCCTGGATGCCGGCATTAACTTCTTCGACAATGCCTGGGAGTACCATGACGGGCAAAGCGAAGAATGGCTGGGCAAGGCGCTGGGCAGCCGGCGTAATGAAGCGGTGCTGATGACAAAAGTCTGCACGCATGGCCGTGACAAAAAAGTTGCCATGCAAATGCTGGAAGACTCGCTCCGTCGGTTGAAAACGGATCACCTGGACATCTGGCAGATCCATGAGGTGGTGTACGACAATGATCCGGACTGGATCTTTGCGCCGAACGGAGTGGCGGAAGCGCTGCGTGAAGCCAAGCAACAGGGAAAGGTCCGGCTGGTCGGCTTCACCGGGCATAAGAATCCGGCGATTCACCTGAAAATGCTGTCTCACGGGTTTCCCTTTGACACGGTGCAGATGCCGCTGAATCCCTTCGACGCTACTTTCCGCAGCTTCGAACAACAAGTTCTTCCGGAAGCGCAGCGTCTCGGCATCGCCGTTCTTGGAATGAAAAGCATGGGCGGCAGCGGTGAAATGGTAAAGGATGGCGCTGTCACTCCGGCGGAGGCTCTGTGGTATGCCATGAGTCTGCCGGTCGCGGTCACGATCAGCGGCATGAATTCCATGGATGTTCTGAAGCAGAATCTGACCATCGCAACCGGGTTCACGCCGATGTCTCAAACCGAAATGGAAGAACTGCGAAAACGGTGCCGGCCTTATGCCGCCGACGGTCGCTTGGAGCTTTTCAAAACAACTGTTATGTACGACGGGAAAATTGGCCGGGAGCAGCACGGTTTCCCATCGACCGAGGAACTGCCTGCTTAACACGTTAAGCTGGTTCTTTCCCGGCGCATCTTGCTTCATTACCTCGTTGCTGTTGAAGTTCAGATCCGCCGGGCTACTTAAAAGCCGTTTAGCTGTCGGCTTGTCTTGTCTCCGGAGGTTATGAATGTGGATTGTTCACCTGGCGTTGCGCCGTCCTTATACCTTTGTGGTTTTTTCCGTATTGGTGTTGATCTTAGGCGCTGTCGCCTCCATCGTTACTCCTAAAGACATCTTTCCTTCCATCGACATTCCTGTTGTGAGCGTGGTGTGGACCTATAACGGTCTCACTCCGGACGATATGGAAAAACGCGTTGTGACCATCTGTGAACGGGCCATGACTACCACCGTGAATGACATCGAGCACATGGAGTCGGAGTCCTACACTGGCGTGGCCGTGATTCGGCTTTACTTCCAGCCCAATGCCAAGGTAGAGCTGGCGCTTTCGCAGATCACTTCCATCGTGCAAACGATCTTGCGCGCGCTGCCGCCCGGAATCTTTCCGCCGAGTATCTTGAAGTACGACGCTTCCAGCGTGCCGATCCTGCAGCTAGGGCTTTCCGGTGAGGGCTTGACAGAGCAGGACCTTTTCGATCTTGGATTGAACTTTATCCGCACTCGTCTGGCTACGGTGCAGGGCGCTTCCGTTCCTCTTCCCTGGGGAGGAAAGTCGCGCCAGATCATGGTGGACCTTGATCCGAACGCCCTTTACGCAAAACACCTTTCCGGCATTGATGTTTCCAACGCGCTGAACGCGCAGAGCTTGATTGTGCCTGCCGGTACCGCTCGTATCGGAGAAACCGAGTATCTGGTTAAAACAAACAGCAGTCCTACTACGGTTGCCGAGATGAACGATCTGCCGATTCGCGCTTCCAATGGAGCGATCGTTTACATGAAAGACATCGGCCAGATCCGCAACGGCTTTGCTGTTCAAACCAACGTCGTGCGACAGAATGGCAGGCGATCGGCGCTCCTGACGGTTCTGAAAAACGGTAAAGCTTCCACGCTGAACATCGTCAGCGCGGTAAAGGAGGCGCTGCCGCGAGTGAAAGCCGATCTGCCCGCCGCGCTTCGCATCACGCCGCTTTTCGATCAATCCATATTTGTTCGCAGTTCCATCAATGAAGTGCTGCGGGAAGCCAGTATCGCGGCGTTCCTGACCGCGTTGATGATTTTGCTCTTCCTGGGCAGTTGGCGCAGCACGCTTATCGTCTGCATTTCGATTCCGCTTTCGATCCTGACATCCATCTGCATTCTTGCCGCCTTGGGAGAAACCATTAACGTCATGACGCTCGGCGGGCTGGCGCTGGCCGTCGGCATTCTGGTGGATGACGCTACCGTTGAAATCGAGAACACCCATCGCAATCTGGCCGAGCCCGGCAAGTCGCTCGTTCACGCGATTCTGGATAGCGCCAGTCAGGTTGCCGCGCCCGCGCTGGTTTCCACGCTTTCGATTTGCATTGTGTTTTTGCCGGTTGTGCTGCTGACCGGCGCGGCGAAATACCTATTTACTCCGCTGGCGATGGCCGTTGTTTTTGCCATGATGGCCTCTTATTTTCTTTCGCGCACGCTGGTGCCGACCATGATGCATTATCTGCTGCCGGCGGAAATTCCTCTGTATCAACGCCAAGAAGGCCAGGAAGAGCCAAAGGAAGCAAAGAACTGGATTTGGCGCGTGCATCAGCGATTCGAGCATCAATTCGAAAAAATGCGCGAACGGTATAAGGGCGCGCTGGAGTGGAGCTTGCACCACCGCGCCCTCGTGCTAATCATTTTCGGCGTTTTCGTGGGGGGATCTTCCCTGCTGACGTTAGCGATTGGACGGGACTTTTTCCCCTATGTCGATTCGGGTCAGATGCGGCTGCATGTGCTTCCGCCGCAGGGCACGCGCATCGAACAAGCGGAAATGATCTTTGCCGCTATCGAGGCGGAGATCCGGAAGAATATTCCGGCAGACCGGATCGACATGCTCCTCGACAACATCGGGCTGCCCAACGGCGGCATCAATCTCGCGTTCGGAAACAACGCTACTATCAGTAACTCCGATGGTGATATCTTAATTGCGCTAAAGCCCGGCAAGCGCGAAACGCTGGAACTGACCCGGCAGTTACGGGAAAGGCTCACGGAAAAATTCCCGCAGGAAACCTTCTTTTTCACTCCTGCCAACATCACCAATCAGATTCTAAATTTCGGCTTGCCCGCGCCCATCGATTTGCAGATCGTAGGGCGGAATCCAACGGCTAATTACAAAATTGCCCAGGATCTCATGCGCAAGGTGCAAGCTATTCCTGGAGCGGTGGATGTTCATATTCATCAGGAAGTGTCTTATCCGACCGTCCAGGTGAACGTGGATCGATTGAAAGCCGAGCAGATTGGCTTGCAGCAGCGGGACGTCGCCAACAGCATGTTGATCTCGCTGTCAGGAAGCGGTCAAACCGCGCCGAACCAATGGCTGAATCCGCAGAATGGAGTCAACTATCAGGTAGTCGTGCAGAGCCCACAGTATCGCATGGATTCCTTCGACGCGCTCAAACGGACGCCCGTCACAACAACGGCCGGGAACAACAGTCAACTGCTTGCCAATCTGGCCACTCTAAAGCGCGGCGTTTCCACCATCGTTGTCGATCACTACAATATCCAGCCGACGTTCGACGTTTACGCTGATGTGGATCGCCGTGACCTGGGCGGAGTAGCCAACGAAATTCATAAGATCATCAAAGCGGAGAAGGGCCTGCCAAGCGGAGCGTTCATCGAACTGCGCGGTGAAGTGACCACGATGGAACAATCTTTCTCGCGCCTGCTGCTCGGAATTGCGTTCGCCGTGATTATTGTTTACCTGCTCATGGCCGTCAATTTCCAAAGCTGGATGGACCCCTTTATTATTTTGATGGCGCTTCCCGGCGCGTTCTCCGGCATCCTCTGGATGCTTTACCTGACGCAAACCACCTTTAATGTGCCTTCGCTCATGGGTTCCATCATGACCATCGGCGTTGCCACGGCGAATTCTATTTTGCTGGTGGTCTTCGCGAATGATGAGCGTGGGGCGGGAAAGGATCAGTGGGAAGCCGCATTGGCGGCTGGCTATACTCGGTTGCGGCCCGTTTGCATGACCGCCCTGGCGATGATTATCGGCATGCTGCCGATGGCTTTGGCCTTCGGCGAAGGCGGAGAGCAGAACGCGCCGCTAGGCCGCGCGGTGATCGGCGGCTTGCTGGTGGCAACGCTCGGCACGCTGTTTATTGTGCCGATTATTTACTCGCTGCTTCGGAAAGAAGCGCCGATCAACTATGACGAGAGGATCGACAAAGAGTACAAAGGTGAGATGACTCCGGAAGGCAAGTCTGTTCAGCAGGGTGGAGCGCGTCCGCAGGAGGCGTAGGCATGGCAACGATTGATAAGCCTTTGAACGAGGTAAAAGAGGATTTCAGAAGGGACAGCTTCAATAAGAAGCCGGACGAGCGGCCGGGACACGCCACTAAGTACTGGCTGCTCTTTGCCGTGCTGCTGATTGTCGCCGCGACCGCCGTGGTTTTCTTTGGGTGGCTGCCTCGGCAGAAACGTCGCGAAGAGATCAACAAAGAAGCGCGGCAGCGTACAGGCGAACACCCGCGCGTGGAGGCGCAAAAAGTACGGCGCGCTCCGAAGAACAGCGAACTAATGGTGCCCGGCACAACGCTTGCTTACACGGAGGCGTACATCTATGCGCGCGCCTCCGGCTATGTGACCAGACGTTTAGTTGATATTGGCGACCACGTGCGTCAAGGGCAGTTGCTGGCTATCATTGATTCACCCGATCTTGATAGACAAGTTGCGCAAGCACGATCCTCTCTCGAACAGAGTCAATCCAATCTGGCGCAGGTGGAAGCGCAGCGGCATTTAGCTGAACTGACCTGGAATCGCTGGAAAGTGCTGGTGGCAAAAGGCGTGTTCTCGCGGCAGGAAGGCGATCAGCAGGAAGCAAACTACCGCGTGGCCGAAGCTAATGTCCTTGCCGCGCAAAATACGATTCAAGGCAATCGGGAGAATCTAAATCGCCTCCTTGTATTGCAGCAATATGAGCACGTCACCTCGCCGTTCAGCGGGGTCATTACGGCTCGTAACGTGGATGTCGGAGCGCTGATCAACAGCGGCGGCTCGGGCATGGGATCAAGTACGCCGTCAAGCAATGCCGGACCCACAACCTCCGCGCAAGGCAACAATCAGGGCTCTTCCGGCAATCTTTCTTCCAACGTCAATCCTTCCACCGGCGGAGCGGGCGGCGGAATGTTTGCTATCGCGAGTGTTGACCGTTTGCGCGTGCTGGTATCCGTGCCGGAAGCTTATACCTCGGCGATTCACATTGGAGGACGAGCCGCGCTGTTCTTTCAGGAACGGCCGAACGACAAAATCGAAGGACGCGTCACGCGCACGTCCGCTTCCATTGATCAAAATACCCGCACTCTGCTGGTGGAAGTGCAGGTCGTGAATAATCGCAAACTGGTTCCAGGCATGTATGTGATGGTCAATTTTATCGATGTCAAGGGAGAGCCGCCGCTCATCATTCCCGGCGCCGCCATCGTGGTGCGCGAGGCAAAAAACATGGTGGCCGTGGTGGAAGACCGAATCGTTCATCTGCGCCCCATCGTGATGGGACGTGATTATGGCGACCAAACGGAAGTGACCAGCGGCTTGAAAGAAGGAGATGTCATCGTCACGAACGTAACGGACGAAATTCAAGACGGCGTCGAAGTCGATCCGCAGTTTGGAAAGGATCAAAACCAGGAAGGGGGCGGTCAAAGCGAAAAAAATCCGGGCACACAAGGCCAATATGGGGCGCAAAGCCTGGATAATAACGCGCAGAAGGCCGGCGGAAGCGGAAGGAGTAAATCTGGAGCACAGAACAGCGGTGGTTCTCCGTCCGCGAGTTCCGGGAAGCAATGAAGCGTGCGTTAATTGCAATTACCGCCATTTTTCAGGCTGTTTCTTTCGGGCAGCAATCGCCGCCCGCTTCGCGGACGCTGCAAGATATTCAGAAAAGCACGGTTGGTCCAAAGAGCGAAAAAGTCGACTATCCTCTTATGGATTCCATCCTGCACTTTGGCTCGCGCTACGCCAAGCCCACCGCTCCCGCGTTGCCGCTCGGCCCGGCGGATCGCGCTCGATCCCTGGTGCGGGATGGCGCAATCCATCTTTCCTTGTATGATGCCGTCGCGTTGGCCATCGAAAATAATTTAAACGTCGAGGTGGCCCGCTATAGCTTAACGATTGCCGGAACGGAGACTCTACGGGCGTCCGGCGGGGGGAATCTGCGCGGGGTTGATTACGCTGTTGAGGAAAGCCCGACCGGAGTGGGCGGACCAGGGAGCCCGCTTCTCAACAGCGCCGCATCCACGGTGACGCCCAGTACGCCGACGGTTAACGATCTTACGTTGCTCAATGTGTTGAGCGAAACTCCGAGCAATTTGTCTGTGCAAGGCACAACGCCTTATGCTGCTGGACCTACCGTCCCCACGCTTCAGCCCACGCTGGTTGGTCAAAGCACGTATTTCAATCGAAGGAACAGCACTCTCCTGACCGGCGCCGCCGGAAATCCGGCGGCCTTAACTCCATCAAGGAATGTCCTGAATTTCATCACGGCCAACTACGCGCTCGTGCAAGGCTTCTCCTACGGAACGCAAGTGGAGGTGGACGTCAATAACGCAGCGCAAGTCCTCTACGGCGACCAAAGTAGATTCAATCCCTTCTCGGCTCCCAATACTTCCGTTACGGTCACGCAGTCGCTCCTGCGGGGGCGGGGACGTGATATCAATCTACGCTACATCCGTATTGCCAACATCAACCAGCGAATCTCCCGTTTGTTGTTCTATCAGCAACTCATCAGCACGGTGTATGGCGTGTCAAGACTTTACTACGACTTGGTCAGCTTGAACGAAAATGTGCAGGTCAAGCGTGAAACGTTGACGGCGGCGCGAAAACTTTATGAGGACGATAAAGCGCAGGTGGAGCAGGGAACGCTGGCTCCTTTAGAACTCACCCGCGCGCAGTCTCTTCTCACATCCAGTGAACTGGACCTGATTCAAGCCGAAGGGCTGGTTCATCAACAAGAAATCATACTGAAGACTCAACTGGCTCGCCGCGGCACAGCCGATCCAGTTCTCGGCGGCCTGCGGGTTGTTCCAACAGACCCGATTGTGATTCCTTCCACGGATAATTCCCTCGCCACGGAAGCGTTAGTCTCTGAAGCCTTGTCCTCGCGGCCTGATTTAGCGCTGGCATCGTTGCAAGTGCAAAGCGGCGAAGTTGCGCTGAAGGCGTCGGTCAACGCGGCGCGTCCGGAAGTCGATCTGATTGGTAATTTTCAGACCCGAGGAAGCACTGAAGTTCCATTTACAACGCTGGGAACGCCGGGTACGGGTCTCATTACCGCGCCAACTGATTTAGGCATATCGGGTTTACGCGCGTCGAAGATATATCAGGCGGGTATTCAGTTGAACTTGCCGCTTAAAAACCGGGTAGCCGAAGCAGACGCAGCGCGTGACTTGGTGCAACTGAGGCAAGCGCAGGCAAGAACGCAATTATTAACCAATCAAGTGCGCGAGCAGGTTGAGAATTCCACCATCGCGCTGCAAACCGCGCGGTCAGCTTTGAATGCCGCCATTCAAAGCCGCACGTATCAGGAACAATTAGTGGAAGCCGAACGGGACCGGCTCTCCGTTGGAGCTTCCACCAACTTCCTGGTTATCCAGCAACAGAGCTTCCTCGCGCAAGCTCGGTCCACCGAAGTGACCGCCCGCAGCGTATGGATCAAAGCAAGGGTTGCATTGGACCGTGCTATAGGAAATCTGTTGGATAAGAACGGAATCACTTATGAAGATTCCGTTCTCGGACAATTGCCTGCTGCTTCCCCGAAGCAGTAGTTCTATTTGGCTTTGACAAGCGTCGCCGGACTTATCGGCGGCATCGGCAAATTCACGACACCGTTTTAAAATCAGCTCGTGAGCTTCCAGCAAGCGTGAAAGTTGAACAGGAACCTCTTCCCGGTGAATGGGAGGGGGCTCTAATCTGGTTTGCTCCGCTACAGCATCGATAAGCGGGGTAGGATCGGGAACCGCTCCTGAATGAACTGCCTTTGATTCTGTTTCAGTCTTCGACATAACCGCACCTTTATAGATACGGCAACGAAGACGGATGCATACAACGTTTACCGGGCTTTCCGATGCCAAATCAGTTTTTCTTTATTGGTGCCGCTTGGATTTTTTGTTTCAACCGTTTCGGTGGCCGTTGTCCTATCCTGCGATAACGACATGCGGATCGTTTCCTTGTAGGCGCCGTCATTGGACTGACGGTCGCTGACCAAGGTTGTATCCTCCCATCGTGTTACCGAGTATCCGGGCACTGGTTTGTCGCTGGCATGCCGCTTGCCGTCGAGATACCAGATAAACTCAGCGCTTTGGCTTTCCTGTTCAATATAGGTCGTTTGCACGGAACGCATCGCGTTACCCTGCACGGTGGACTCAATCGTCATCCGGGCAGGCTTAGCCAAACGACCGAAGTCCGATTTCCTGGTGTCAAGTTCCCACTTGCCGGTGAAATCCGGCTTCGAAGCCGCAAAAACGGCTACGCCGACGCCGAAACTAATCAGCAGCCAGCCACGGGAACGGAAGATGCTCATTACTTAAACTCAAGTATTTCTTTTTCTTTGGCCTTGGCCACCTGATCTAATTTAGCGATTTGGCTGTCCGTTAGCTTTTGGACCAACTCCAGCGCTTGCCGTTCTTCGTCTCCGCTGATCAGTTTGTCCTTGGAAAGCTTTTTCAGCTGGTCATTGGCGTCGCGGCGGAGATTGCGCAGAACAACCCTGCGCTCTTCGGCAAAGTGACTTAACTTTTTCGCCAGATCGCGGCGGCGTTCTTCGGTAAGCGGCGGAATCGGCACGCGCACAATCTTGCCGTCATTCGATGGATTCAAATCCAAGTCGGCTTGGCGAATCGCTTTTTCGATTTCACGAATAGTGGAGGTATCCCAAGGCTGAACGGTAATCAGCGCGGGTTCCGGCACATGCAACTGGGCGACTTGATTCAGCGGAACGGGCGAGCCGTAGTAATCAACTCGAACGTTGTCCAGCAAATTAATGGAAGCGCGTCCTGTGCGGAACTGCGCCATTTCACCCTGGAGGTCCGCCAACACTTTTTCCATCCGCGACCGCGCGTTGGACTCCACCTCCCTGACGTTTTTAAAAGGGCTGCTATTAGCCGATGCGACCGTCTGATTGTCTTGTTTCATATTCGAGCTCGGTAAGGGGCAAATCGCGAATGGTGGTGCCTATCGGTTCACCCATCGCCATTCGCATTATATTGCCCGCGACTTTGAGATCAAAAACCATGATCGGCATGTGGTTATCGCGGCACATCGCCACAGCCGATGCATCCATCACGCGTAAAGCCTTCGAAAGAACCTCGGTGTAGCTAACTACCGGGTATTTGACGGCGTCCGCAAACTTCTTCGGGTCCTTATCGTAAACGCCGTCAACACTCGTTGCCTTGGCGATAATCTCGGCATGAATTTCCAGGCCGCGCAGAGTAGCGGCGGTATCGGTCGAAAAGTACGGGTTGGACGTGCCGGCCGCAAAAATGACCGCGCGCCCTTTCTCAAGATGCCGAATCGCGCGCCGCCGGATATACGGTTCAGCGACTTGGTGCATTTGAATCGCCGTCATAACGCGCGTGGGAACGCCTTGCCGTTCGAGCGCGTCCTGAAACGCCAAAGCGTTAATCACCGTGGCAAGCATCCCCATGTGGTCTCCTTGCACGCGGTCCATATGATGCGCGGCGGCGGCAATACCCCGAAAGATATTGCCGCCGCCCAGCACGAGGCCAATCTGAACGCCCGTGCGCGCCACCTCGGCTACTTCCTTGGCCAAATCCGTAACACGATCCGGATCGAGACCAAAAGACAGGGGACCAGCCAGCGCTTCCCCGCTAATCTTCAAAAGAATCCTTCGATACTGCGGCATGCGTTCCCTTCCTAACGGTATGGAGAGCTACAGGGCGAGGTAATCAGGCCGTAACCGGGAGCGGACTCTCGCCGACATCAGGAGCATCGCCTGAATCACCCACTTTGAAGCGTACAAAACGGGACACCCGCACCGTGTCGCCCAGCTTTTCACCAACCGTCCGCATCAGCTCACTTACGGAAACCGTGTTTTCGCGGATGAACGGCTGTTCCAGCAGGCAGACTTCTTCATAGAATTTGCCCATGCGTCCCTCGGCAATCTTTTCCGCCATCTTTTCGGGCTTGCCTTCAGCGATCACGCGCTCCCGCTGGATTCTACGTTCCTTTTCCAGCACCTCGGCGGGAACATCATTTTTGCTGACGTACTGACTTGGAATGGCGGCAATCTGCATGGCGATATCGCGGAGCAAGGTTTTAAATTCACCCTTGCCGCTCGTCTCGTCCTTGGTTGCGCCAGCTTCCAGCAAGACGCCGATCTGTCCGCCGGTATGGATGTAGTTGCCGACAGCGCCGCTGCCGGACAGTTCATAAATAACGAACCGTGAAATAGAGATATTTTCGCCCAGTTTAGCGATTTTGGTTTTCACCAACTCGCTGACCGTTGTATTTTGATCCTGCGCAAACTTCTGCTCGTAAAGCGCCTCATGCGCTTTAAAGTTGGCGCGTTCCGCTTCGGTCACTTCCTCGGCGCGAAGATACTTAGGCTTAGTCTCGGCGATATGAGCGGCTACATCGGCCACCAAAGACTGAAAATCCTCAGTACGAGCCACAAAGTCCGATTCGCAATTCACTTCGACCAACACGCCAACCTTGTCGTCAGCATTCATGTGAGCAGCGATAATACCCTGCTTGGTGGACCGTGTTTCTTTTTTCGTGGCAGCCGCAATACCGCGTTTGCGTAGGATCACTTCCGCTTCCCCAAGGTCGCCGTTAGCTTCCTGCAATGCTTTCTTGCACTCCATCATACCCGCGCCGGTCCTCTCCCGGAGCTGCTTTACCAATTGTGCGCTAATCTCTGCCATAAAATTCTTC
>JAABUZ0100007418.1_pt1 | contig 13226 bp, 11 predicted proteins | sample 5562091 | NCBI WGS metagenome assembly JAABUZ01 (sample SAMN12813069, study PRJNA571459) | rock metagenome | isolation source: Antarctica rocks | place: Antarctica: Victoria Land, Linnaeus Terrace sud | collected 2015-12-21 | reverse complement strand
AAAACCCTACGACGCCAACCGCTGGTCAGACGCCGTCGCCGGCCGGCGGCACCCCACAGACGAGCAGGCCCGTCACGGCGGCACCACCGCAGGCGGTCCACCAGCACGACGTGACCTGCCCGCCCAACCCACTCTCGCGCGCCAGGAGGCACCGAGCAACTGACAACCGCAGCCGACACCGGCAGCGGCACGGTGGCGGGGGCCCGGACCGACGTCGACGTTGCTATGAGGCATGACCTCGATGAGTAGTAGCAGACGCCGGGCCCCTCCCACTGAGCGAACGCGAAAGTCGTTACCTGAAGCCGGGACGGGCAGCTACTGCCGCCCGAGCACGCGTAGGTCAGCGTGCGCCGCCGGGACGCCCACCAGCGCCGCCACCCCACGGCTGATCCCTATCCGACGCGGCCAACAGGCACGCGGTGATCACCGCTGCCCCCGCAACGGTTGACAAACCGTTCGAGTTACTACTCAAACCCCAATTCTGTGAGCTGGCGGCGCCGGCCTCTAGACCCTCCCATGGTTGAAGGATCGTCGGTAGCGGGCGGGCGACAGGCCCTGGTGGCGTAGGAAGGCAGTGCTGAACCCGCTCAGCGAGTGGTAGCCCACTTCCTGGGCGATCTGCGAGACCGTTGCATCACTGCGGACCAGCGCGTCCTTCGCCAGCGCCATGCGCCAGGCGTACAGGTAGTGCATGGGGGGGGTGCCCACGCTCGTGGTGAAGCGCTGCGCCAGGACCGAGCGGGAGGTAAGCGCCGCAGCCGCCAGTTCAGAAACGGTCCAGGCGCGTTGGACGTCACCGTGCAGGGCGCTGAGCGCGGCGGCCACACCGGGGTCTGCCAGACCGCCGAGCAACCCTGCCGCCCCAGGGGCGCGAGAAAAAGGCTGCTCCCGCAGCGCTTCAACTAGCATGACCTCGACGAGCCGTTCCGTGACCAGCAAAGCGCCGCGGCGTCCGGCTGTGGCCTCGTCACCGAGCAGCTCGAGCAGGACCCGTATGCGCCCGGCGGCACCGGAGCTGGACACCAAGTGCAGCACGCCGGGGAGCAGCCCGAGCAGCAGCTCGTCGTTGACGCTGTCAACGACGAAGTGGCCGGCGACGACGCTGGCCGTCTCCGGCCCTGACCCGATCGTCACCACCGTGCCGTCGTTGCCCCGCAACGCCTGGTCGCCATCGACCGGTCGGACAGCATCGCCGCTGCCGAAGGTGAACGACGCCGGCGCGGTCAGCAGCAGGAAATCGCCCTGCGAGAGGTCCACCGGCGCACCCGCGCCGGTCAGGACGCACCGGCCGGACAGCACGGTCCCGAAGTTGACGTCTCGGTTCGCAGCGAACCGAAGAGCCCACTCCCCTTCCCCCCGCAGCCGTTTCCACAGCACCGCACGGGGACGCAGCAAGGCGATCAGGTCGGTCAGCGGGTCGACCTGCTCGGACGCTCGCGCAAGTTTCACGGTCTGATCAGCATAGTCACTCCGGACTAGGTGGTCGAACAATCGAGTCATGACCGCCACCGAGCGCAAGACAGTTCTGCTTACCGGCAGCGGTTCGGGCTTGGGCCGGGCAGCCCGGTCGTTGTTCGCCGAGCGTGGCTGGAACATCGCGAGCACGTCGCGGTCCGTGACGCCGAGCACGCCGCCGCCGGCTCGGACCGGGTGCTCGTGCTGCCGCTGGACGTCCGCGATTCAGCCGCGGTGTCCGCGGCATTCACGGCCACCCTTACACGCTTCGGCCGGGTGGACTGCGTCGTCAACAACGCCGGCGCGGGATTGTTCTCGGTCTTCGAGGCCACCCCGATGGCCGTCGTAAGAGATCTGTTCGACATTAACGTGTTTGGGCTCATGCAGGTAACGCAAGCTGCGGTCCGGCACTTCCGCGACGCGGGCGGCGGACGGCTGGTCAACCTCAGCAGCGGCGCCGGGATCGTCCCGGAGCCGCTCATGTCGGTGTACGCGGCGACGAAGTTCGCGGTTGAGGGCTTCACCGAGTCCCTGCGCTACGAACTGGCTGGCGAACAGGTTTCCGTCGCGCTGATCGAGCCCGGCCTGGTCATGGGCACCGGCTTCCTGCCCCGCACAGCACAGTCATCGGCCGCCGTTCCCGTCCCACCGCCCTACCAGAGTCTCGTCGGGCAGATGTCGGCCGTGTGGCAACACGACCCCCCATCCGGGCTGGCCACCGAGGCGGCGGTCGCCGAGGCAATCCTCGCAGCAGCGACCGATGACCCTCCGCGACTGCGGTACGTCGTCGGCGAGGACGCCCAAACCTCGGCCCGCATGCGCCGTCAGACCTCCGAGACCGAGTACGACGCCTGGGCGATGGGCCGGTACCCGGCCCCCGCCTGAGGTGTACCAGCGCCCTGCCAGCTTCGACCCTGACCGGCGTCTCGGACCCACCCGCAACCTGCACGAGCAGAGCGCACCCCCGGCAGGAGCAGAAATGACCAACACCCACCTACGGCGGCAGGGAAGCGACCAGCGCCCTACCGCTGGTCGCGGAGCTGACCCCGGCACTGTTCTCCGCGGCGGTCGCGGTGTTGTTCGGCGGCCAGTACGTCCAGGGCCTCGAGGCGGGCAATGGCGCGCAGCCCCTGCAATCTGTCGGCCGCGGCGGTCTTCTGCCGGCACGGCTGGCCGATCCAGAACGGCCTGCCGGCATATCGGAGGCGCCAGCCTGATCGGGACCACACCGAGCTGGTGCCGTCTCAGCGGCGGTGTCAGTCGTGGTGTCACGAGCCGCCGTCGAGGTGAGCACTTTGTCAGCAAGATCTGAACGCCGAGGTCTGGGGTTACAGCTGTTTCTAGCCCGTCAGGCGGGATGTCGGGCTTAGCTGAGCTTGCCGGCGGCGGTGTGGAGCCTGCGTAAGACTCGGTGGGCAATGGCTTGGAACTCCTCGGTGTTGTCCGGCTCGGCCCAGGCAGCGATTGTCTGGGAGAACGCGAGGGTGGCGAGCCCGGCGGCGACCGTTGTGGAGGGTTCGTCGATGCCGCGTGATCGCAGTGCGGCTGCTATTGCGCTGGTGATGTCGGCCCGCTTCAGCAGCTCGCGTTCCCGAAGCTCCGGGTGCAAGGCGACGACGGAGATCCTCCGGGGTGCCAGGTCGCGGCTCTGTGGGGTGAACCAGCTCGCGCCGATGTCGGCGAAGGCCGTCTCGATCGCTTCCAATGCTGTCTGCTCCGGCGGCGCGTTCTCGATGCTGTCGGCGAGCCGTGACGCCAGCTTGTCCTGTCCGCCGAACAGGATCTCGCGCTTGTCCCCGAAGTGCCGGAAGAACGTGCTCCGGGCCAAGCCTGCGGCCGTCGCAATCTGTTCGACCGTGGTGTCGTCATAGCCCTGCTCCGCGAAGAGCTCGATGGCGGCTCTCTCAAGTCTCTCGCGCGGGTTCGGCTCCCAACGTGGCACGCGATCATCGTACTGATAGGACTGCATCCAGTCACGGTGTACATTGATGCGACCGCGTCCTATCAACAGGAGTCAGCATGCGCGTCTTTGTCACCGGGGCTACCGGCCATATCGGCTCCGCCCTCGTCCCCGAGCTGATCGCCACCGGTCACGAGGTGACGGCCCTGGTGCGATCGGACGCGTCCGCGGTCAGAGCAGAGCGTCTCGGCGCCGAGGTGCGTCGCGGGGACCTGGAGGACCTCGACGGTCTGCGCTGCGCAGCACGAGAGGCCGAGGGCGTCATCCACCTCGCCTTCCGGCACGACGCGATGCGCGCGGGGGATTTCGGGGCGGCTGTGGCGTCCGACTTCGCAGCGATCCAGGCTCTTGGCAAGGCGCTCGAAGGAACTGGCAAGACATTCGTCGGCGCCTCGGGCATGCTCCTCGTGGCAGGTAGAGGTCGGGCAGGCACGGAGGAGGACACGAGTCCCTCGGGCCCGCGGGTCGATGCCGAGAACTACGAGATCGCGCTGGCCGGCCACGGGGTCCGCTCCAGCGTCGTCCGCCTGTCGCCGATCACGCACAGCCCCGAGCTTGATCGGCACGGCTTCGCGACCGTCCTGATCGCGACGGCCCGCCGCACCGGGGTCTCCCCCTACATCGGCGACGGCGCAAACCGATGGTCCGCAGCGCACACGCGAGACACGGCGCGTCTGTTCCGGCTGGCCCTCGAGCAGGCGCCTGCCGGTGCGAGGCTCCACGCGGTCGGCGACGAGGCAGTGACGACCAACGCGATCGCCTCCGCGATCGGCGATCACCTCAGGCTTCCTGTCGCCGGCATCTCCGCCGAGGAAGCCGTCGACCACTTCGGTTTCCTGGCTGGGCCGCTGCAGCTCGACGCACCGGCGTCGAACGCCATCACCCGCCGGCTGGTCGGATGGCAGCCGACCGAACCCGGCCTTATTGCCGACCTCCACGACGACCAGTACTACGGCCAGTGAGCCCGGCCAACTCGACGGCGAAGGGCTAGCCGTGTCGAATCGGTTGACGGTCGGGGCGCGCCCGGCGAAACAGGATCGTCTGCGACGCCGCCCGCTCGTGGCCGCCGTTGCAGCGATCGTCGTCCTCGTGGTCGGAACCGTTGTCGCCCTGCTCGCCGCCCCCTCGTCCGGCCCCTCGGTCTCCCAACAGAACCGGACGATTGACGTGACCGACGGCCCGAAGCGCGACCAGCACGTCCGCATCCCGACCCGGCTGTTCGTCCCGGCGACGGCGAGCGCGGCCCGGCCCGCGCCGGCCGTCATCCTGGCGCACGGGTTCGGCGGGAGCTTGCAGGAGTCGCAGGGCGACGCGCTCGCGCTCGTCCGCCGCGGCTATGTGGTGCTGACCTACTCCGCCCGCGGTTTCGGCGGCGCTACCGGCGCGATCGGGCTGGACAGCCCGGACTACGACGTGGTCGACGTGCGGGCGCTCGTCGACCTGCTCGCCGCCCGCAGCGACGTGCTGCACGACGGCCCGGGCGATCCGCGGGTAGCCATCAGTGGCCCGTCCTACGGCGGCGGGATCTCGCTGCTGGCCGCCGCCTACGACCACCGGATCGACGCTGTCGCGGCCAGCATCACCTGGAACAGCCTGGTCTCGACGTTCAGCCCGCAGGCCGCCGACAACGGCGACGTGGGGGTGTTCAAGTCGGGCTGGGCGAGCCTGTTCTTCGGCCTCGGCAGCACGACCCTCGGCGGCGGCTCCGCGGGCGGCGCCGGCGGGGCGTCGAGCGGCGCAGCGCCCGGACGGCCTTCAACAGGCGGCGCGGCCAATCCGGTCTGCCCCGGCTTCGTCCCCGAGGTGTGCCGGGCCTACGCCGACGCCCAGGCCGCGGGACGGCTGACGGCCAGCGGGCGCGCGACTCTGGAGCGCTCGTCGGTGTCGAGCGTCATCGACCGGCTGCGCGTCCCGACCCTGCTGATGCAGGGCCAGAACGACACCCTGTTCCCCCTCGCGCAGGCACGCACGACCGTCACGGCGCTGCGCGCCGCGGGCGTGCCGACCAAGGAGGTCTGGCTGGCGGGCGGCCACGACGGCGGCTTCGGCGGCGAGACGGCTCGCGTCCGGTCGCTGACCGGCACCTGGTTCGACCGGTGGCTGCGCCGCGACGCCCGCGTCGACACCGGGCCCGGGTTCGAGGCGGCGCGGGTCGCCGGGTCCACCATCGGCACCGACCCGGCCTCCATCGGCCGCCGGACGACGACCGTGCCGCTGACCGGGACGAAGGTCGCGGTGAACCCGCCCGGCGGCCAGCCGGCGTCGCTGTCCGGCTTCCCCGGGCTGGGGGCGGTCAGCGCGTTGGCACCCCAGCTGTCGGCCGACCTGCCCGGCCAGGCCGCGACCTTCGACGGCCCGGTGCTCACCCAGCCGCTGGAGCTGCTCGGCACCCCGATCGCGACGGTCACGGTCTCCTCGACCGGCGGCGAGGCCGTGCTGTTCGCCAAGCTGCTCGACGTCTCGGCCGACGGGAGCACGACGCTGCCGTACGCGCAGATCGCGCCGCTGCGCGTCAGCGGGCTGCCCACCAGCGGGGCCGGGCGCACCGTCACCGTCACCCTCCCGGCCTTGACGCACCGGTTCGCGATCGGCCACCACGTGCGGCTGGCGCTGGCGAGCACCGACCTCGCCTACGCCGGCTCCCGCACGCCGGCGCTCTACACCGTCACCGGGACGGGTGCCGGGCTGACGCTGCCGGTCTCCCCCGTCCCGCTCGGTGGTGGCCTCGCCCCGCTCGCCCTGGCCGGGCTCGGCCTGCTCGTGCTGCTCCTCGTCGGCGGGCTCGTCGTGCTGCTGCGCGCCCGCCGGGTCCGCCGAGACGCGGTGGTCGCGCGGGCCGCGGCCGACGGGGTCGCCGGCAGGGCCCGTCCGGTCGAGATCCGCGGGCTGACCAAGGCCTACGGCGGCCGCACCGTCGTCAAGGACCTGGACCTCACCGTCGAGCACGGCCAGGTCGTCGGCCTGCTCGGGCCGAACGGCGCCGGCAAGACGACCACGCTGCGGATGCTGCTCGGCCTCGTCCTGCCCGACTCTGGGACGAGCAGCCTGTTCGGCACCCTCGTCCGCCCCGGCTCCCCCGCGCTGGCCCGTGTCGGCACCTTCATCGAGGGCACCGGTTTCGTCCCACAGTCGACCGGCCGGCAGAACCTGCGCGACTTCTGGGAGATGGGCGGGACATCCTGGGACGACGCTCACTGGGAGGAGGCGCTCGAGGTCGCCGGGCTCGGTGACGCGATCGACCGCCCGGTGCGGACCTACTCCCAGGGGATGCGGCAGCGGCTCGCGCTCGCGCAGGCCCTGCTCGGCCGTCCCAACCTCGTCATCCTCGACGAGCCGACGAACGGCCTGGACCCGCCGCAGATCGTCGAGGTAAGACGGGTCATCCGCGAGCTCGCCAAGCGCGGCACCACCGTGCTGCTGTCGAGCCATCAGCTCTCGGAGGTGGAGCAGGTGTGCACCCATGTGGTCGTGATGGCCAAGGGCCGGCTGGTGACGACTGGCACCGTCGCCGAGGTCATCGGCGCCGACCGGGCGGTGCACGTCGAGCTGCCCACCGACCAGATCGGCAGCGCCGCGGCCGTCGCTCGTGACGTGCGCGGCGTGACGGCGGTCGAGCCCGACTCCACCGGGATGGTCGTCGAGCTCGACAGCGACGCCGGGGCCGACCGGGCCGAGCTCATCACCCGGCTCGTCAAGGCCGGCGTTCGGGTCACCGGCGTGACCCCTCGACGAGCGCTGGAGCAAGCGTTCCTCGACCTCGTCGCCGACGGCGGCGACGGCTCCACGACAGGGGTCGGGGCGGTCGCCGCGTCCGTGTCGTCGCCCGAGCCGGCAGGAGCTTCCCGATGAGTCTGCTCACCGTCGAACTCCGGCGCCAAGCCCGGCGACGGCGCACCCTCGCCGTCGCGGTCGCCCTCGTCGGCATCCCCGTCCTGCTGGCCGTCGTCCTGCTAGTCACCGGCGGCACCCAGGCCTCACCCGGTCAGCAACCGACGCTCGTCGACATCGCGACCCTGTCAGGCGCGAACTTCGCGCTGTTCTCCGTCTCCACGATCGCGAACCTGCTGCTTATCATCGTCGTCGCGCTCGTGGCCGGTGACCCGATGTCGTCCGAGGCGTCGTGGGGGTCGCTGCGCTACCTGCTCGTACGCCCGGTCGCCCGCGGGCGACTGCTGTCGACGAAGCTGTCCGTGGCCGTGCTGTCCTCGCTGCTGGCGGTCCTCGTCGTGCCGGTCGTTGCCCTAACCGCGGGCACGCTGTGCTTCGGCTGGCACGAGCTGGCGACGCCCCTCGGCTCGTCGCTGTCCATCGGGGCGAGCCTGCGGGTTCTCGCGCTGACGACCGGCTACATCGCCACCCAGCTCGCCTTCGTCGCCGCGATCGCGTTCTGGTTTTCGGTGCGGACCGACGCCCCGCTCGGCGCGGTGGGCGGGGCCGTGCTCGTCGTCATCGTGTCGAACGTGCTCGATGCGGTGACGTCGCTCGGCGCCGTCCGCGACGCCTTCCCGACGCACTACGCCTTCTCCTGGTTCGGCTTGCTGCAGTCGCCGGAGCAGACCGGGGACATGGTCCGGGGCATCGCGCTGCAGATCCCCTGGACCGTCGTCCCGTTGGTGCTCGCCTGGCGGCGGTTCGCACGCGCCGACATTCTCAGCTGACCCCCAGCGCCCAAATGCGGCAGTCAATGACCAAGCCCCTTCTCCGGTCCGGATGATGGTGTCGTCGAATTGGCCAGCACCCTCCCATCCGTCCTGGCCATCATCGGTGTGCGGTCGGCCAACCCGCCAAGCCATGTGACGCGTCGAACGTCTCGAGGTTGCCGGTCGCGATGTTGATTCCGGTGCACCGAAACGAGGCCGGCCACGGTAGGTGTCCTATCAGTCCGAAGGTAGTTCGGCCGATAAAATCTTCCTCGGTGACTGTGTCTGACGAAAGGGCAAGAGTCCCGATCGCGACCATAGCCGCCTCTGGGCTCGAGGCGCCACCGGCTGCCTGCGTCACGGCTACCTGCATCGCCGCCAGGTCGATCGGGCGATCGCCTGGCATCGGCAGGGGATCGTTGGCCGCCTTCGCCAGGCTGAACAGGTCGGCACCACCGGCCAGCGCCGCGCCGACGACAGAACCGGCCGAGGTTCCGATCACGGCGTCCGCCGCGGCAAGCGGCACCGACGCTTCCAGTAAGCTCGTGAGTAAACCACATTCCCACGCAATTCCAACTGGGCCTCCGCCGCCGAGTACTAGTGCATGTGTCATGTCATCAGACCTTTCTGCCACGACGTCGCTCCGCGGCGCGTGAGGCCGAGAGACGCATCGACTTCTAAAGTGGGTGGAATGTGGGATTGAATTCTGACTGATCTCGTCATAGCCGCGATTCAATTCCGGCGAGCGCGGGCGGACAAAAACCTAGGCACGCCATGCCCAGTCGGGACGGCGGGAGCGCTCTGCCGCGCTGGACTTGGCGCCTCGTCGTGGCTACCACTGCGACTTCACAGCCGATGCCTGCTCTTGCCCGAGCCGGAGGCCGGCCTCGAACGCGCCCGGAACCCGGTCGGCGTTGAGCACTGCCGCCAGGTTCATCTTCTTCGCCGACCGCGGCGCCGTCCGCTCCCCCACCACGACGCTGAATGAGCGACGACTCGGCGGGGTCAGGCCGCGTGCCTCAACCCCGCGTACCACTCGGTGAGGGTGTCGGCGTAGAGCTTCGGGTCGTGGCCGTGCACCGAGTGCGGCATTCCGGGAAATGAGCGGTAGGTGAACGGCTGGCCAGCGGCGGTCACGAGCTGTTCGACGCGGGCGACCTGCAGGTCGGAGATGGCTCCCATGAGTGCGCCGGTCAAGGGGTCGATCTGGCGGAAGTGGTGGGTGAACAGCACCGGCACCTGCACGTGAGTGAGCATCGCCTCGTGATCGCAGGAGGCGGTTGCGCGGCCGGAGACAAACGCGTCGCCCCATTCGGGGTCGTACTCCTTCAGGTCCTGTGGTGGCCCGGCCGGTGCGTCGCCGGATCCGGCGGGCGCCATTCCAGCCAGTGCCTGCACCATCGAGGCGGGCAGCTCGTGGGGCAGGGCTCGCTGCATCCCGGCCCAGTCGCCGATGGACCATTGGTTGCCGAGCCACTTGTGCCACAACGTGAACATGGGGGCGATGCCCTGCCGGATCGACTGACCGGCCGAGGGGTTGGCTTCGGACGCGAACAGTGGCGCATCCTCAAACACCGCCGCGCGGATCTGGCCAGGCTTGGCGAACGCGGCCAGCCACGCCGCGATGGTGCCGCCGGAGGATAGCCCGCTGACCACGGCCGGCCGGCCGATGACGAGGTCGAGGAAGCGGACCAGGTCGTTGCCGAAGATGTCGAGGGTGTAGCGCCCGGGCGTCCAGGTGGAGCGGCCTTGGCCGCGCAGGTCGACGGCATACACCTGGAACCGGTCCGCGAGCAGGGTGATGGCGGCTTCATAGCCCCACCACGATTCGGTCTGGGCTGGGATCAGCAGTAGGGCCGGGTTCTCCGGCACGCCGGCGACGACGTAGTTCATCCGGATCTCACCGAGGTCGACGGTCTGCTCGTCGAAGGCGTGCGGGATGAAGATGTCGGCGTGCTCGGCGGCGTCGAGGTAGGAGGTCATGGGTTGTTCCTTCCGGTGGTCACTTGTCAGTGGCCGGCGAGCAGGGCGAGGACATGGTCGTAGCTGCCGTTGGTCTCGGCGTCGCGCAGGAACTTCACGTTGTCGACGACGATCTCGTCGGCGTCGGGCACGGTTTCTAACAGGGTCATGGTCTCGTCGAGGTAGGCCTGCAGCGGCATCGCTCGTTCGGAGTCTTGTTGCCCCATGAGCGTGGTGCGGACCGCCGGGGGGATCAGCTCGATGACCTGGATGCTGGTGTCGGCCAGTTGGATGCGGATGCCGCGGGACAGTGAGTGAATCGCTGCCTTGGTGGCGTTGTAGGTCGGGGTCAATGGCAGCGGGACGAACGCCAATCCCGAGGACACTGTGATGATCGCGGCGTGCGGTCGGGTGGCGAGGGCTTCGGTGAACGCGGCGAGCAGCCGGATCGGTGCGAGCAGATTGGTGGTGACCGTCCGCTCGGCTACGGACAGGAAATCGGCGGTGTGGAAGTCTTCGGGTTCCATGATCCCGGCCATGGTGACGAGCACGTTCAGCTCGGGGAATCGGGTGAGGACCTCGGTTGCGGCGGTGGTGATCGAGTCAGAGTCGGTGGTGTCGATGACGACGGTCTCGATACCGGGGTGGTCGGCGGCGATCTGCGCGAGCAGTTCGGTACGCCGCCCGCCGACGATCACCTGGTTGCCGGAGGCCTGAAACCTCTGCGCGAGGCCCAGGCCGATGCCGGAAGTGCCGCCGGCGATGAAGACGGTGTTGTCGTTGATGTTCATGCTGTCGCTTTCGGGTTGGTGATAGTCGTCAGGAGGGCTTCGGTCGCGGCCCAGAGACGCTGGGCGGTGTCGGTGTCACGGCCGGCGGAGGCGGCCTTGCCGAGGGCGGGATGGCCCTTCACGCTGCCCAGACCGCGAGGGCCGACGTAGGAGTTGCCGGGCACGTTCTGGGTGGCGGCGTACAGGATTGACAGCGCGCCAGTGGCGGGGTCGTTAAACAGGAACCGCAACGCATGCGTCACCTTTCCTGAGGCCGCGTGCCTGGCCAGATTCGTCGAGGCGATGCCGGGATGGGCCACGATCGAGCGGACCGGGCTGCCGGCGGCGTCCAGGCGGCGCTGCAGCTCCAGGGAGAACAGGACAACAGCGAGCTTGGAGTCGTTGTAGGCGCCGGACGCCTTGTAGGGGCGGTCGGCCGAGTTCAGGTCATCGAGATGGACCTTGCCCATCCGGTGCAGCTGCGAGGACACCGAAACCACCCGATCGGTGATGTGCGGCAGCAGCAACCCGGTCAGCACGAACGGGCCCAGGTAGTTGGTCGCGAACTGCGACTCGAACCCGTCGGCGGTGCGAGCGAACGGCACCTCCATGACCCCGGCGTTATTGACGAACACGTCAATCGGCCCGTTCCACGTCCCAGCGAAGCGGCGCACCGAACCCAGGTCAGAGACGTCGAGCTCACGCACCTCGGTCCGGCCGGGCATCTGCGCGGCCACCTCGCGGCCCTTGGCCACGTCACGCACGGCCAGCACCACGCTGGCACCGGCCGAGGCGAACTCGCGGGCCACGATCAGGCCCAGACCGCTGGTCGCGCCGGTGACGATCACCGTACGGCCACGCTGGTCGGGCAGCTCGGACAGCGTCCACTTGCTCATCGTCGAAACTCCTTCATCGGGTGGTCTCCTAGCTCCAGCGAACGCCGAGCCCGAAACCACAACAAGGACCCGCTCAACCACTGAACGGCAGGTCCTGGCTAACCCCCACTCGCGACCTAGGCTGAATTCCTTCGCATCAGCCGCGACAGGGAGGCGAGTTCGTTGGACCCGATCGGGCTCGGCACCTTCCTGCGCACCCGCCGCGAGGCCTTACAGCCGGAAGACGTGGGCATGCCACGGGGGCCTCGCCGCCGGACCAGCGGGCTACGTCGCGAGGAGGTCGCGTCGCTGGTCGGCATGTCACCGGATTACTACGCGCGCCTGGAACGCGGCGCCGGAGCGCAACCCTCCGAGCAGATGGTTGCCGCGATCGCTCGTGGGCTGCGTCTGTCACTGCCCGAACGCGACCACCTGTTCACCCTCGCCGGCCACAGCACCCCGCGCCGCACCTCGCGCACCGACCACGTTGCGCCGGCGCTCATGCGCGTGCTCGACCGGCTGCAGGACACCCCCGCCCAAGTCATGGGTGGGATCGGCGAGACCCTCGTCCAGACCCCGCTGGCTGTCGCTCTGCTCGGAGACCAGACCCACTATGTCGGCCGGGCCCGCAGCGCGGTCTACCGGTGGTTCATCGACCCATCCTCACGCGACATCTACCTCGCCGAGGACCACCCCCTGCACGGGCGAACCTTCACCGCCCAACTGCGACAGGCCGCCGCCCGCCGCGGACCGCATTCCGCCGCAGCCGACCTCGCCCGAGAACTACGCGAGAGGAGCACAGAGTTCGCCGCCACGTGGGACGAGCACGAGATCGGCCTCAGCTACTCCGAACCCAAGCGCTTCACCCACCCCGAAGTGGGACGCCTCGACCTGCACTGCCAGACACTGCTCGACCCCGACACCGACCACACCCTGCTCGTCTTCACCGCCACCCCAGGCACCGCCAGCCACGACACGCTCCAGTTGCTCGCCGTCCTCGGCCACACCCACCTCTCGACCTAGTAGCAAACGCACAGGCTGCGCCCTCAACACAGTCGAGGGGCGCGAACGCGTACCACGTCCCAACTCCAGTCTCAGCGGCGGTCTCGGTCTGGAGGCTCTGTGGGGACCGACCGTGGCTGAAGTACCGCGGGTTGGGCGTTGAGCGTGCGGATCGGCACCATGAACCGCAGCCCGTCGACCGACGCGACCAGCCGCCAGTGATCCACGATTCGGGCCGTCCCGGAATCGGTCCGTTGCGGGACACCGCCCAGGCCACCTCGAAACCGGCCGGAAACCGTCCCGCGAGGCGTCCCGCAACCGGCCTGTCCGCGTTGAGTTCCGGGACGGCTTCCGGGACGATCCCCGGATGGGCAGCTCCGGTGATCCGCCCCTACAGCAACACCGCGCGCATCGGCTACGCCCGCGTCAGGCTATGGGGCGGCCGGTCAGCCGTCGTGATCGGGGTGAAGCGGACGGGGTGGATCGGCTTCCAGTGGGTCGGAGATGACGTCAGGGATCGAGATGGGCTGATCGCTCTCTGGGGAGTCTGGACTCTGCGGGG
>JAABUZ0100007416.1_pt1 | contig 13226 bp, 11 predicted proteins | sample 5562091 | NCBI WGS metagenome assembly JAABUZ01 (sample SAMN12813069, study PRJNA571459) | rock metagenome | isolation source: Antarctica rocks | place: Antarctica: Victoria Land, Linnaeus Terrace sud | collected 2015-12-21 | reverse complement strand
CGCCGACCAGCTGACCAGCATCGCCGACACCGCCGGCCAGACCAGCCTGGCGAGCCTCGCCTACACCCGCGACCCCGCCGGCCAGCTCACCTCGACCACGCCGAGCGGGCTGCCCCAGGCGAAGGAGGCCTACGCCTACAGCCCCCTCGAGCAGCTGGCGTCGGTCAACACCGGCACCTTCGGCTATGACCACGCCGACAACCTGACCAGGCTCGTCAACGGCACCACCCAGGCCTTCGACGCCGCCAACGAGCTCACCACCGCCACCACCATGCCGAGCCCGGTGCCCGACCAGCAGGTGTCGGCCCCCAATACCGCAGCGGTCTCGCCCCCGGTGACGACGACCAAGGCCAACGAGCTCGTGCTGGCCTTTGTCTCGGCCGGTGGCCCCACCAACGCCGCCACGCCCCAGTCGGTCGCCAGCGTCACCGGCGGGGGGCTCACGTGGTCACTCGTCACCCGGGCCAACACCGCCACCACCACCAACGGCGGCACCGCCGAGGTGTGGCAGGCCTACGCCAGCGCCCCGCTCACGGGCGCCACCGTCACCGCCGTGCCCCAGGTCGGGGGCTATGACTCCTCGATCAGCGTGCAGACGTTCGCCAACGCGTCGGCGGCCGTGGGTGCCAGCGCCACCGGCGGGTCCAACAGCGGGGCCCCAGCGGTGGCGCTCACCACCGCCGCCGCAGGCGCCCAGGTGTGGGGCGTCGGCGTGGACGTCCACGCGGCGAGCGCCCGCACCGCCAAGAGCGGGCAGACCAAGGTCCACGAGCGCCTCGACACCGCTGCCCACACCACCACCTGGACGCAGCGGACCACGAGCGCAGTGTCGAGCCCGGGCACGCTCGTGAGCCTCGGTGACACCGCGCCGAGCGCCGACCCCTGGAACCTCGTCGCCGTCGAGGTCAGGCCTGCGGCCCCTGCAGCCCCGGTGCTCGACCAGCGGGTGTCGGCGAGCGCCACCGGGGCGTCGTCGGTCACCTCCCCGGCCATGACCACCACCTCGGCCGGCGAGATGGTACTCGCCCTGGTGTCGATGAGCGGGCCGCACACGGCCGCCCAGTCGGCAACGGTGACCGGCGCAGGGCTGACCTGGACGCGTGCCGCCTACTCCAACATCTACAACACCACCGACAGCGGCACCGCCGAGGTGTGGGCGGCCTATGCCACCTCGGCGCTGAGCGGCGCCACGGTCACGGCCACCGGCTCACAGCCCGGCTACGACGCCTCGATCACCGTGGCCACCTTCAGCGGTGCCGCCAGCTATGCGGGATCGGCGGGCAGCGGGGGGAACTCCACCGGGGCGCCCTCGGTGTCGGTGAGCACCACCACCGCCAACTCGGTGGTGTGGGGGGCGGGCTATGACGGGACGTCAGCGACCAGCCACACCCCCGCCACCGGCCAGACCATGGCCAGCCAGCGGCTCGACACCAACGACCACTCGACCCAGTGGGCGCAGGCCACCACCAGCCCGGTGCCCACAGCCGGCACGGTCGTGAGCCTGGGCGACTCGGCTCCCACCACCGACGCCTGGAACCTGGTGGCCGTCGAGGTCATGGCCCAGACCCCGCCCAGCCTGGCCGCTGACCAGAGCGCCACCACCGACGCCGTCACCCACTCGACCGTGGTGTCGCCGAGCCTCACCACCACGTCGGCCAACGAGCTCATCGTGGCCTTCGTGTCCCTCGCCGGCCCGGCGGGCTCGGCCCAGTCGGTGGCGAGCGTCACCGGCGGGGGGCTCACCTGGACCAGGGCGGCCCGCTCCAACACCTCCAGCGGCACCTACGGCGGCTCGGCCGAGGTGTGGCAGGCCTATGCCACGAGCGTGCTGAGCGGGGCCACGGTCACGGCCACCCCGACGATCTCAGGCTCCGACGGCTCCATCACGGTGGCCACCTTCACCGGTGCCCGCTCGACGCTCGGGGCCACCGCCACAAATGGGGCGGCCACGGGAGCGCCCACCGCCTCGCTCACCACCACCGCCAACGGGTCACTGGTGTGGGGGGCTGGGACCGACGGGACCGCGGCCACGGCCCGCACGGCCATCACCGGCCAGGCTCCCCCTCCTGGCCGAAGGCCCCTCCCACCCCCAGGCTGGGCCACGGCTAGGTGGCCGTCCCTCTACGGCGCCCCAGCAGGGGGGAAGGGGGGTGGGATCTCTGTCAGATCTAGTTAACGATCTATAGGCGCGAAGCCCCAGGTCAGCGCCCTGCACAGTCGCGATCCCGCAGGAGTGCGCCCGCGATCCAGCAGGAGCCGGTCGCGATCGGGTAGGAGCCGGTCGCGAAACAGCCAGAACCTGGGGGGCCGAGGGCCCGGGGCCAGGCGCCGCTGGTGGCCGATGCCCGTCGGGGGGCCCTCGCGCCGGGTGCGAGGGCCTCAGGGGCGTGGCGGGGCTGGTGTGGCCTGCCTGCGGGCGCGCCAAGGCCCTGGCCGGTGTGGCCAGGGCCCCTAGGGGCTAGAGGTCGCGGATGCGCTCGGCGAGGGTGGGGCCGTCCCGGGAGCGGGGCAGCGAGGCACGCCCGGGGGGCGGGGCGCCGGCATCACCGGCTGGGGCGTCACCGGCTGGGGCGTCACCGGCCTCGGTGCCGAGGTGGGCGGCGGTGCCCGCCCGCACGGCCTGGGCAGGCTCGAGGCCCGGGGCACTGGCCAGGGCGGCCCGGGCGGCCTCGGTGATGGCGGTGGCCATCGATGCGGCCCTGATGCTGGCGGGCAGGATCTGGGCGCCCAGGCTGGGGCGGGCGACGAGGCAGCGCCCGGTGAGCTCGAGGAGGGTGGCGTCGTCGAGGACGCCGGCCAGCCAGCGTGACTCCCCCTCCTGGTCGGCCCGCTCGAGCTCGCGTGCGTCACGCTCGGCCCGCTCAGCCTTGAGCGCGGCCTCCCCGGCCTCGTGGGCCTCCTGGCGGCGCTGGTGCTCGGCGACGGCGTCAGCGGCCACGGCCACCAGGTGGGGGCCGAGGCGGCGCACCCGGGCCACGAGCGCCCCCATCGGCGACGCCGAGCCCGCCAGGGTCCCCCCGGCCACCAGCTGGGCCTCGATGGTGGTGGCGTCGGTGTGGCCCAGCAGCTCGCCGAGCTCGGTGACGAGGGTGGCCGAGGGCGCCCCCTCCAGCGAGAGGCGGGCGAGCAGGTGCCGGGCCAGGGCGGCAGGCGCCCCCTCGTCGCGGGCGGCCTCACGGGCGAGCTGGCGGCGCTCCCTGTGCTGCTTGGGCCCCGCCGGTGGGACCCCGCCCACCACGATCGCCACTGCCCCGGGCACCGCCAGGCTGACGTGGGCGCCCCGGTGGGGGGCCCACTCCACCAGGCCGGCCTCGGCCAGGCGGTCCAGGATGGCCCTCAGCGTGCGGTGCCCGGTGCCCAGGTGGTCGCCCAGGCTCTTGAGCGTCCAGCCCCGCACCACCCAGTCACGGTCATCGGCGATCAGCACCAGGGCCAGCAGCACGCCGAGCTGCTTCCAGGTGAGGTGGTGCTCGGCCCGCATGGCCCCGACGGCGGCCGGGGAGACCTGGACGAAGCGCTCCTCGGTGTTGGCCCGCTGGTGCACGAGGCGGTCACGCTCGATGCGGGCCCAGCTCCCGACGAAGGGGGTGCAGCGCACCTCGGCCAGCTCGTGGCCGATCAGGCGATCCGCGCTCAGGCGCACCCGCCGCCACGGCATGGACACGGCCTTGCCCCAGGCCACCATCAGCCAGGGCGCGATCTCCCCGCTGCGCCAGTCGGCCTCCAGCAGCACCATCATCGCCAGGGCCAGCGTGGCGAGCAGCCGTGAGGTGCGCCGTTCCTCGGGTGCCGGGACCAGGTCCACCAGGTCGCGCCGGACCTGGACGAAGGTGCTCATCGCCGCTGGCCCCCTCGCGGGCAGCCTGATCCCCAGCGACAGGCGTGGCAGAGAGAGCCCACCTGACGGCATGCAGGCAGGCCTGCCTGCATGCCGCACCTAGCTAAGGAGCCGAGGCAAGAGTTGTGTTGGTCGGGCGGTGCGTTCTGTCGGTCGAGTGACCGCGCAGAACAATGAAGCGGTGGTATGATTCGCTCCTGTTCGTTTAGAAGCCCGTCCTCCTTCGCCGGGAAGCTCAGGGAGGGCGGGCTTTTTGCTGTCCGGGCTCTAGACGGTGGTCCTTACTGGCTCGCGAGCGGGTATCCAGGACACGCTGACCCGAGGTCTGGTGCGGCCGACTATCGCAATGATCATGGGATGTTCAGCTGGCCTGGGCCTGGCGAGGCGCGCTGGCTAGCCCTTCGTCGGTGAGCACCCACGAGCCATCATCGAGACGATGCGTCAGGCCGGCCTTCTCCATGAGCACGAGGTGCTTGCGCACGTTGCCGGGGTGGAGCTCGATCGCTTGGGCGATCTCTGCGGGGGTCGCCTCGTGCCAGTCGGCCAGTGTCGCCACGATCGCCCCGCGGCTCTGCTCGGTGCGCTGATCGACACCATTGCGAGAAGGCAGCCGACGCGGCTTGTAAGTCTTGGCGAACTCCTCGAGATCCCGAGCTTCGACGAACCAGCGGTCGGCGAGAAGGACCCCGGGTAACGAGCCGTTCGTGAGCAGGCTGACCACGACGCGGCGAGTCACATCGAGTTGTCGAGCTGCGTCGTTGGCGCTGAGGAGCTTCAGCTCTTGGGCTACTGACATGGCTGTGATTATGACCCACCCGGACCGCAGTGTGGTGGATACCGTTCGCGCGCTGTTTTTGGTCGCGCGGACCCGATAGATGCGGGGGGTCGCCTTGCCGGGGAATCACTCAGTGTTGGGTGTTCACCCGGCTCGGTCCCGACTGGTCTGTAGCTGGTCATAAGTGAACACCTCACCCCGCACGTATGTACGTGGATACGTGGATACGTGGCAAGACGGCACACCACACACACCGCTCGTTCTTGGCTCCCTCGACAGTGATCATCGAAGCGCTCGGCCCCGGTAGGTGTCGGTGTCGGGAGCCGGTAAGATGTGGAGTGCCCAAGGCAATAGCTGCGGGAAGTGAGCCCGAGACCCTTCCGGACGGTTGTGGCGCTCGGGCTTTGCGCTTTCTCTGGAAACCTTGGGTCAGACCGAGCGGACGGCGACCACGAGTGGTGCTACCCGTCTTCGCCAGTCGCCGCCCTGCGGCCACGCCCATGCGATCGCGTCAGGAACGGCAAGCAGGGTCTCACTGCTGGCTCGATCGTGGACGTAAGCCAGCGAGGCGGACTGGCCCGTCTCGGATGCGTAGCGGTACAGAGCAAGCCGGTCGGAGTGGACAAGAGAGTCGTCCTGCTCGATGACCAGCCGAGCGTCATCCCCGGCTTGGTCATCGACGAGGGTGGCGAGGCAAGCGGCGCGGGCTTCACGGTCGGTCCGGTAGTTCCGGCCTGCGTCGTAGACCACGGCCTGGATGCCGATGGCTACGAACGTCGAGAGGATGAGCCGCCGACGGCTGTCTTGTTCGCGGACCATGTGCAGGCGGCGCTGCCCGGGCAAGATCAGGTCGGCGACCGCCCTACGGGTGACAACGGGGTTGGCGAGCGCCACTGCGACCAAGAGGTACCGGCCGCGTTTGCTCTCGTCCACATAGACATGCCGGGTGGTCACACGTCGACGACGGGGGCCAGGTGCCCAAGGCACATGATATTGCTCCGCCAGTTACTACGTAGGTACGCTTGTACGCAAGTACTTACTGACGTGCGGCGATCTCGTGGGCGATGCCAGCACGTACCACGTCGACAAGACGACACTGCTCATGGGCAGCGATCAGTCGGAGCGCCCGGTAGGTGTCGGCGTCCACGTCGACGGAGAGCCGGTGCGGGTACGGGTTGGGCCTGCCCGGCTCGGCATGTACTTCCGACAGGCTCCCTGGCGCCTGGTCGGCGCTCTCGAGCGTGGCAGGCACCGTGTTGGTACCACGCCGGCGAAGGTTCGGGGGGACGGCCATCAGTCAACCATGTGGGGGATCAGGTCAGCCATGAAGCAACTCCTTGATCTGAACGGCAGCGGCGTCATAGCCGTACGCGTCACGAGCGAGGGGTTGTCCCCAGGCGATGGCCAGTGCCTCGCGTTGGGGGATGCGAGCATCGAGGACCGTCACGTTCTCGTCGGCCAGGGCCTCGACGGCCGCCGCCAGCGACCGGGTACCAGCCCGGACCTTTACGAGCAGAACGACCGACTTCGTACCCAGTCGGGCGGCCAAGTCGAGCGTGGACCACGTGCGGTCCATATCGGCGGCGGTTGTGGCGGTCGGGATTACCACGAGGTCAGCCGCGGTTATCGCAGCGTCCGTGATCCGGTGGTCACGCGGGGAGCAGTCGATGACCAGCCGATCCGCCTTCGGGAGGCGCTCGGCCAGTCTGGGGTCGGGCAGATGGATCACCGAGGGGCCGAGGGTCCCGCCGTCCTCGGCAACTGCGTCAGACCAGCCGAGAGCTGAGCCTTGCGGGTCGGCGTCGACCAACAGCGCAGAAAGATAATGAGCGAGGTAGAGGGCAGTGGTGGTCTTGGCGGTCCCACCCTTGAGATTCGCCACGGCCAAGATCATTGGACCACCCTAACAGTAAGTAACGACGTACATGTGCTTGTACGTACATACGCAATGACCATCCCTAACGATGACGAACGCTTCGCCGCAACACACCCCGGCAGCGGTACACGGCCGCCATCGACGACATGCGAAACACGAAGCCGAGAGCGGGGCTCACCCGGGAGCGGGGCTCACCCGGGACGAGTTGGTCAGCGCCATCGATGATCTTGCTGGCCTTTCGATTCGTACCGCTACCACCGCAGCTCCTCGTCACAGGAGGCCTTGACCCTCGCCCCAGGCCGGGTGACGCACCCGCATGACGCCGGGTATGACGTCGACCCAGCCGTCACCGGCGTGAGAAGCGGGATCACGTAGAAGGGCGGCGATGCGGACGAAGGGGGCCGTCTCACCGGCGCCGAGGGCCGAGCGAAGCTCACGGAGCCGGATGGCCACGCCGATCTCGGCCTCGTCCCACAGCCGGTCGGTGCCCAAGCCGTTGGCGGCCACGACCGGGCACAAGACGCCACGGTTCGTCCAGTAGTCGACCTGGCGGTAGGTGAGCCCAGTGCGGACTAGGAAAACCGATGAGGGCAGACCGCTATCACGGCAGCCCTTCTTAGCGGCCGGCGGGCTCGATGAGGTCGGTGTAGTCAATGTCGTCGTCGTAGGTCACGGTGAAGATCACCTCATCGCAGCACCAGCAGACCATCAGCCGCCCGACATCGCTGGACGACTGCTCCTCACCGCAACGCGGGCACCAGGAGATCATGGGTCTCGATCATCGCCGCCCGTTGCCCCCCGCTGGTGGACCATCGTCTACGGGCGGCACCCTTCGGCGCATTCGAGAGCACGGGGCTTGGACGCATGGTCCCGGGTGAGCATGTGCCGCGCCGTACGCAACACCCAGCGGAGGCAGCCGGCCAGGTCCTGCGGCGGTGAAGTTCCACGGGGGCTCACGCACTCGAGGTGCCGCATCCGGCCGCCCTCCCAGTGGTGCTTGCCCGCGCCCGCTCGATCGCCCGGTACACCGTCGAGCGGGCCACGCCGAACAGCTCGGCGAGCTCCCTCGACGTCGTGTCGCCCGCCGCGTGGAGCTCGACGAGGTGGGCCTCCTGACGGCGCGTCAGCTTGGGCTGTCTCCCCCGTAGGTGCCCCTTGGCCCGGGCGATCGCCATCCCCTCGCGCGTGCGGGCACGGATGAGGTCGGCCTCGAACTCGGCGACCATCCCCAGCACGTTGAACAGCAGGCGCCCCACCGGGTCGGTGGGGTCGTACACCGCCCCGCCGAGGTCGAGCCTCACCTCCCGGGCGGTCAGCTCGTCGGCGATGTCACGGGCATCGGGCAGGGAGCGGGCGAGGCGGTCGAGCTTGGTCACGACCAGGGTGTCGCCTGCCCTGCACGCGGCGAGGGCCTCACGCAGCCCTGGCCGCTCCCGGTTTGCCCCGGTGAGGCCGTGGTCGACGTAGGTGCGCCTGGCGCTCACCCCGAGACGGTGCAGCGCCTGGCGTTGGGCGTCGAGGTCCTGGCCGTCGGTGGAGCAGCGGGCGTAGCCGACCCGCAGGGGGCGCATGGGGAGAAGTGTCCCAGATGTCACCCCGTCACCGGGCGGACCACCGGGCGGCCCCTACGGGACACCCGAGGCCCTTGTGGCACATGGTGGGCCCCGGCGATGGAGGGTGTCCCGGTGGACGATCCTCTAACGGGGCGGCGCTGTCACACACGCAGAGTTGTGCACGGTCACTCTGTGTGGTAGACCCTTGGTCACCCTCAGGAGGAGGGCCGACATGGGTGCACAGACGAGGTCCGGTACCCGAGCCCACCGGTGAGCGGGTGGGCGTGCCGTGCTGGTGACGGTGCTGGGCCTGACTGCAGACAAGGTGCGCAGCCATGGCCCTGTCCTCCGCCAGGTCGGCTTCGAGCCGATGGTGGTCCGTGATGTCGCCGAGATCATTGCCCTGCCCGACGACAGGATCGCTGCGGTGATCGGCGTGGCAGGGTCAGCCGACCTCGACCGCCTGAGCGACGTCCGCAACGGGCGGCGTGGCGTGACGGTCGCCGCCGCCCTGCCCGCCCCCAGCGTGGCCGGCACCCTTGCGTCCTTCGCTGCCGGTGCCCACGCGGTGGTCGACCTCACCCAGGAGCCGCTCGGCGTCGCCGAGGCGGTGCTCAACGCCACGCAGGGCCTGGCGCCGCTGGCCATGGCCCCCCTGATGCGCCAGGCCGGGCGCCCCAACGTGAGGCTCAGGGAGCACGACTGGCTGCGCGACATGTCAGGAGGGGCGAGCATCGAGGAGGTGGCCAGGGCCGAGTCGCTCTCGGTGCGGACCATCAACCGCCGGCTGCGCGCCCTGTACCGTCGGCTGGGCGTGGATGGCCGGGGGCAGGCAATTCGCCACATGCGCGAGCGAGGGCTGCTGTGAGCACCGACGGCCGTCGCCCGCCACGTGCGCTCAAGGTGGTCACGAGCGTCGACGACGCCGCCACCCGGGTGCTCGACTACTGCGAGGAGCACGGGGGTGAGCCGATGCTGTGCACCCACGACGAGGTCCTCGACGAGCCCGCGCTGGAGCGCATCGCCATGCTCATCCGCTGGGTGAGCATGGCCACCTACGACCGGGCATCGCCGCACTGGCTGGGCGGCCCGGTGCTCGCCGTGGACCTCGACGACGCCGAGCTCGCCATGGTGGGGCGCGACCCCCGCGCCGCCGCGGTGATCCTGGCCCGCCGTCACCCCGCCCGCATTGCGACGTCAGAGGTACACGTCAAGGGCTGAGCGACGTCGGCAGCTGGTCGCTCATCGCCCGGCCCCGAGCCCGAGGAGCGCCTCGGCGTCAGCCAGGGCAGCGCTGAGGTCGACGACCTGAGCGCACAGCTCGCGCGCGCGCTCGCTCTTTGCATCTGCGCCTCACTGGCGTCTCGGACGTCTTGGTGTGCAGCACGGGCCACGACCGCGTCGGTGACCGGACGGGCGTGGGTAAGGCGGCCGAGCAGGACGAGGGAATGGCCCCGCTCACCCACCCCTGTCAATGGGGCTGACAGGGGGGGTGGCCCGGGGGAACGGGTGGTGCGTCGCCGATGAGCCGGTCGGCTCTCGGTGACGACAATGGCGTGATCGCCACCGCCTCGTAGTTGTACGACGCCAACACCGTGGCGGTCAATGCAAGGGGCGAGGATTGTCACCCGCGGTGCCAGCTTTTCCCGGCACCCACCCGGGGACGCCACCGCAGCCAAGCATCGAGGCCCGGCACCATCGCTTGTTGGAGCCGGCTAGGGCCTGTGGACCGACCGGGGGCCGCTCGTTCCCTGACGGCGGCGTCACATTGCCCGCCGAGATGCGGACCGCCGACGAGCGGGCCTCCAAGAAGAATCTGGCACCCGGAGTGCCAACCTTGGCCTCGCCCATTGACGTCGGGCCGGCAGGCGTCGTACACCTGCAGCGGGACGCAACGATCACCGGTCCATCGTCATCCTGGCGGTGGCACACACGGGATCGCTGGACCTTCGCCGTGCTGGGGGATGAGGAGCACAGGCACATGAGGGGTTCTTCGGCCAGCTGGTGCGGCACGACTGTGCGCCTCGAGGCGCAACGGCACACGACCAGATGGCGTGCGCCGCTGAACGGCGCCGGTCGCCTTGCAGCGATCGTGGTGTCGCTCGCGATGATCGCCTCCATGCTCGTGGGAGGTATCGCCAGCACCGCTCTGCACCCTCAGAGGGCGTCGGCCACAGGATCGGGACAGCTCCCAGCCGGCATCACCGTGAGCGTCGGCTACGCCGACAGCTCGAGAGCCAGCGGCTTCTACCCCAGCCCGTGGTATGGAGCCCCGGGCGTCACCTTCGAGGGATGTGGCCCTCCATCAAGCTGCACCTATGACGGCGGGGCCGTCATGTTGGCCAACACCAGCGCCTCGGCCGTGACGGTCAACTCCCTCACCGTCACGCTGCGCGACTGCACGTTCAGCCTGTGGGCCCCCAACGTGAGCCTCCCCGCGGGCGGGAAGCTGATCTACACCCAGACGATCAGCGGGGCGCCAGTCGGTGGCTGCCCCGGTGACGGCTCGTTCGACACCTCCGATGTGGGCCCGGGCCCCTCCAACTGGGCCAGCAACTGCTCGCAGTCGGGGATCATCCCCCAGGTCAACGTGACCATCGGAGGAAGCCTCTCCACCCTGATCGACACCCAACAGGTGCTCAACACCGGCGGCATCGACCTGGCGTCGTGCCCCAACGGCTCCAACGAGTCCAAGCCCTGGTCCCAGGTCGGCGGGGCGATGACGCCCGACCAGCAGTACGGCGGGTCCAACCCGACGGTCCCCCAGCTCGTGACGTGCAACACCGGCAAGCCCGTCGACTGCGCCACCGGGGACTTCTGGGAGACCTACCGCGAGCTGTCGGTGCCGGGCCGAGGCGTGCCACTCGAGCTGAGCCTGACCTACAACTCCCTCGCCGCCGCCCAGCCCTCCCCCGTCGGCCCCGGGTGGGCCCTCAGCTACGGCGCCCACCTCGTCGTCGGCGCCAGCACCGCCACCGTGGTCCAGGAGAACGCCTCCACGGTGCCGTTCACCCTCGTCGGCAGCACCTACCAGCCCCCGTCCTACGCGCCGGCCACGCTCGTCCACAACGGTGATGGCACCTACACCTTCACCAGGCTGCGCAACGGCGAGCGTTTCGTGTTCTCCTCCAGTGGGGCGCTGCTGTCGATCACCGACCGCAACGGCTATGCCACGACCCTCGCCTACAACGCCTCGGGCCAGCTCGCCACCGTCACCGACCCAGCAGGGCGCGCCCTCACGGTCACCTTCGGCACCAACGGCGAGATCGCACAGGTCACCGACCCCGCCGGGCGCAGCGTCAGGCTCGCCTACGACGCCTCGGGCAGCCTCACCTCGCTCACCGACGTCGCCGGCGGCGTGACGACCTTCGGCTATGACCCGGGCCACGAGCTGCTCACGGCGACCGACCCCCGCGGCGGCGTGGTGACCAACACCTATGACGCCTCGGGCCGGGCCACCTCCCAGACCGACCCCGCCGGGCGCAAGACGACGTTCGCCTACAACGGAGGGACGACGACGATCACCGACCCCCGGGGCAGCGTCACCAAGGAGCAGTTCTCCAACGGCGAGCCGGTCAACATCACCAGGGCCTTCGGGTCCCCGTCCCAGGCCACGTGGGCCTACGCCTACGACCCCACCACCCTGGGCCAGGTGTCGGCCACCGACCCCAACAACCACACCCGCTCCTACACCTACGACGCCCAGGGCGATGTCACCGAGGCCACCGACGGCCTCAAGCGCACGACGACGGCGACCTACAGCTCCCCAACAACAACACCACCACGTACACCTACGACCCCGACAACGAGGTCACCGCCGTCACCAGGGCCGACACCACCAGGCTCGGCTACACCTACGACAACGACGGCAACCAGGTGGCCCAGATCGATGCTGCCAACGCCACCACCTCCTATGCCTATGACCCGCTCAACCACCTGGCGTCGACCACCGACCCGCTCAACCGCACCACCACCTACACCAGTGACGCGGTGGGCAGCCGCCTGACCATGGTCGACCCGGCGGCGCAGACCACCACGTGGTCCTACGACGCCGCCAACGAGCACACGGCGACCACCTACTCCGACGCCAGGACCCCGAGCGTCACCAACATCACCTACAGCCCCGACGGCCGGCGCACGGCCATGACCGACGGCACCGGCACCTCGACGTGGGCCTACGACTCGCTCAACCGCCTGACGAGCTCCACCAATGGGGCGGGGGCGAAGGTCTCCTACGCCTACGACCTCAAGGGTCAGCGCACCTCCACCACCTACCCCAACGCCAAGACCGTCACCGACACCTACGACCCTGCCGGGCACCTCAGCACCGTCAGCGACTGGTTGTCGCACTCCACCACGTTCGGCTATGACCCCAACGCCAACCTCGCCACCGAGGCCTACCCCAACACCACCAGCGCCGCCCTCACCTACAACGCCGCCGACCAGCTGACCAGCATCGCCGACACCGCCGGCCAGACCAGCCTGGCGAGCCTCGCCTACACCCGCGACCCCGCCGGCCAGCTCACCTCGACCACGCCGAGCGGGCTGCCCCAGCCCCAGGAGACCTACGCCTACAGCCCCCTCGAGCAGCTGGCGTCGGTCAACACCGGGACGCTCGGCTATGACCACGCCGACAACCTCACCAGGCTCGTCAACGGCACCGCCCAGGCCTTCGACGCCGCCAATGAGCTCACCACCGCCACCACCGTGCCGAGCCCGACGCCCGACCAGCAGGTGTCGGCCCCCAACACCGCCGCGGTCTCGCCCCCGGTGACCACGACCAAGGCCAACGAGCTCGTGCTGGCCTTCGTCTCGGCCGGTGGCCCCACCAACCCCGCCACGCCCCAGTCGGTCGCCAGCGTCACCGGCGGTGGGCTCACGTGGTCGCTCGTGACCCGGGCCAACACCGCCACCACCACCAACGGCGGCACCGCCGAGGTGTGGCAGGCCTACGCCAGTGCTCCGCTCACGGGCGCCACCGTCACCGCCGTGCCCCAGGTCGGGGGCTATGACTCCTCGATCAGCGTGCGGACCTTCGCCAATGCGTCGGTGGCCGTGGGCGCCAGCGCCACCGGCGGGTCCAACAGCGGGGCCCCCGCCGTGTCGCTCACCACCACCGCCGCGGGCGCCCAGGTGTGGGGCGTCGGGGGGGGGGGGCGCGCCCCCCGCGCCCGCCCCCCCCCC
>JAABUZ0100007414.1_pt1 | contig 13228 bp, 15 predicted proteins | sample 5562091 | NCBI WGS metagenome assembly JAABUZ01 (sample SAMN12813069, study PRJNA571459) | rock metagenome | isolation source: Antarctica rocks | place: Antarctica: Victoria Land, Linnaeus Terrace sud | collected 2015-12-21 | reverse complement strand
CCGTAATTGATGGCGTTGAAGCTAGAGGAGAAAGAGGAAACTATAGTACACAACCTGTTAAATTTAACTTCACTCCTATTAATTAACTGTTCTTTACATACTTTGGAATTTTCCCGCCGACTTACTTACCTCGCCTCGCTCGATTAATTGTTTGAGCGCGGGTAGGCAGGCTCCTCCTTCAGGAGCTACAAATATACCTTCAGCAGCTCCGATTTCTTTTATTGCTGAAAGTAGCTCCTGATCAGTAACAGCGACTGCGTTGCCGCCACTCTTGCGAAGGATATCAAGCATAATGAAATCGCCTATAGCGCGTGGAACCCTGAGCCCTGATGCTACTGTGTGAGCGTCTGCTATCTCCGCGCCAGACGTGGACCGAGATCCGAACGCCTGAACGATTGGAGCGCACCCTTCAGCCTGTACTGTGACCATCCTTGGACGCCGACTGTCTATCCAGCCCATTCGCTCCATCTCATCGAACGCCTTCCACATTCCAATCAAACCTGTCCCGCCACCCGTGGGATAAAGAATCACGTCAGGCAACTCCCACCCAAGTTGTTCGGCAAGCTCATAACCCATAGTCTTTTTGCCTTCAACTCGGTAAGGCTCTTTGAGTGTCGAAACATCAAACCACCCTTCAGCCTCTTTGCGCTCCCCGACTATGCGACCGCAATCGGTAATCAAGCCGTCGATCAAAGTCACATGCGCTCCTGTTTGCCTGCACTCGATAATGTTTGCTTTCGGAGTATCGCTTGGCATAAAGATAAATGCTTCAAGTCCAGCCTTGGCAGCATAGGCAGCGAGTGCTCCTGCTGCGTTTCCTGCCGAAGGTACTGCAAGCTTTTTCACTCCAAGTTCTTTTGCCATTGAAACGGCGACTGCCATGCCTCGCGCCTTAAATGAAGCAGTCGGATTGAGCGATTCATCCTTGATGTAGAGATTAAGCATCCCCATTTGCTTACCCAATCGCTCAGCTTTCAAAAGCGGCGTCATTCCTTCCCCTAGAGTTAAGCGGTTGCTTTTATTATCAATAGGCAGCACCTCCTCGTAGCGCCATAAAGTTGGAACGCGATTCGCGAGCGATTCCCGAGAGAGGGTTGTCTGCGCTCGCTCCAGGTCGTATGCGACCATCAGAGGCTTACCGCAATCGCACAGGTTATAGAGACGGCGTGGCTCGTACTTTTTGCCGCAAGATGAGCAATACAAATGGGTAACGTTCATTTTGTCTGACGAATTATAGGCGCAGCAACAAAAATTATCCATTTTTACACAAACATTTTGTTTTTTTTATACAAACTGTCTTTATTGAAAAAAAAAACCTCCATAATTACTTGATAAACAGCCCTTGATAAACACCTATCAAAGTTATGCATGAAGTAAGCAGTAAGAGTCAGACTAGAAATAAAGCTCGGCCTATTTGGCAACGTCTTCCGCTCTATGTGCAGATTGTCATTGCCCTAATTCTGGGCGCAGGCTTAGGTCTTTTGCTGGGTGCCGGTCATCCCAGCCCAAGCAATGCCGCCTTGAGCGTTAATCTGGCAATTCCCTGTAATCTCGTGCTCAAGGCATTGCGAGCCCTAGCCACACCGCTGATTTTTCTGGCAGTACTCCAAGCTTTAACTAGTACTAATATTCCTGGCAAAGCAGGACGCCATCTAATAACTTTGCTTCTCACTAACACTACAGTCGCTATCCTGTTTGGGCTTCTGGTTGCCAACGTTCTGCAACCCGGTCGATTGAGTCACCTAGAGGCCCCATCAAGCACAGCCGCATTCAAAAAACGGCTCGACCCGTGGAGTCTAATTGAAGGTAGTGTGCCTGATTCCATCGTCAAGCCTTTGGTTGATAATGATGTCATCCAACTCATTGTCGTCGCCCTGGCTTTCGGGGTGATGCTGCGTGCCTTAAAAAAACAGCATATTGCTGCTGGTAGAACAGATTACCTAGCAGTTGAGCAGATAATCACGACTTTGTTCGAGGCGGTGATGGGTATTCTAAAATGGGTGATCGTCCTAGTACCCCTAGCAGTCTTCGGAATTGTTACCAAAACTGTTACCCTGAATGGCTTCGCGCCGTTTAAATATCTCGGGGCGTTCATTCTGGCAGTGCTACTCGCTCTGTTATTGCAAAGCTGTTACACCCTTAACCTCAAGGACGGCGGCAAGGCGCAGTAGGATTGCCTCATTGTAAGGGGCGGCTACCAGCTGAACGCCCAAGGGTAGACCAGCTGAACGCTGAATCGGAACAGATAAGACGGGCAAGCCGATGAAGGACAACGGCTGTGTGAATAGCCCCAGATGGGGACGGACTAGAATCCCCTCTCCGTCTAAAGTCATCGTTTGCTGACCAATGAGCGGGGCTGGACAGGGTGTGGTTGGGGCAAGAATTACATCCACGTTTTGAAAGACTTCGCGGACGCGATCGCGATACCAACTCCGAAACCGCTGCGCCTGGATGTACCAGGTAGCTGGAATTAGGCTACCTGCTAAAAAGCGATCCCGCGTTGCTGGATCAAAATCATCAGGGCGCGATCGCAAGTCAGCTAAATGCAGATTGGCCCCCTCAGAGGCTGTGATCACATAGGCAGCAGCACGAGCGCGATCAGATTCAGGTAAGGTTACGTACTGAGTTACTTCCATTGCACGGGCAACCTGTTCCACCGCCTCTAATGCCTCAGAGTAGGCACCCTTGGCAAAGTAATCACCAGCAATGGCAATTCGCAAATCCTCAATACCCTGATTCAGCTGAGTCAAACACGGTTCAGGAGGACGAGCCGTACAAACCGGATCATTATCATCCGGCCCCTGAAGCACATCAAACGCCGTGGTAATATCGCGTACAGAACGGGCAAACGGCCCAACATGATCGAAACTGCTGGCAAACAACACTGCCCCAGCTCTTGACAGACGCCCATAAGTCGGCTTCAAACCAAACACACCACAGAGGGCAGCTGGAACGCGAATCGAACCGTTTGTATCCGAGCCTAACGTCAGCGGCACTAACCCAGCTGCAACAGCGGCAGCTGAACCACCAGACGAGCCACCCGCAATGCGGCTAAGGTCATGGGGGTTATGGGTAGGGCCGTAGTGAGTGTTTTCTGTGACGAACCCGTAGGCGTACTCATCCATATTGAGAACACCAACCAGTACTGCTCCCGCTCGCTTCAGGGCTGCAACAGCTGTTGCATCCTGGGTAGCTGCTGGGTTCTCGGCGTTGATTTTCGACCCTGCTAGGGTTGTGATCCCGGCAACATCGAACAGGTTTTTGACGGCAAAGGGAACACCAGCGAGGGGGCCTGGATCTTGACCAGCTGCGATCCTGCGGTCAATTTGCTCCGCATCTGTCAGAGCCGTCTCGGCTGTCACAGCAGTAAAACAGTTGAGTTCCCTATCCCGTGCCTCAATCCGTTTTAGAGCAGCATTAACAACTTCCACCGCGCTGATTTGGCGATCGCGGACAGCAGCGGCTGTAGTAACGGCATCGACTTGATCTAAATTCATGGTTCAAATGCTGATGCGGCTTCAATTTCAACCGGCAAGGGGAATTCATTTACTAGTTGTGCGATTACCATTATTTTCGCAAAGTTCTCTACCACACCGGGGCGATGCTTAGGATTAAGTGGCAAATCCACCACTAGAGCCATTTGATCGACATACTCAGCAGGCTCAAGAGTTTTTTCCTTCATAACTTCTCTCAAGTGATTTCATTGCTAGTCGCCGGTAACAACACAGCAGCGGGGGAGTCCAGAGGGGGCGGCAGAAGAGAACTCGCGCACCTCTCAAGTTTACGCGGAACTCGAACACGCACTCAACAAATAGCAAGAGATCCCGCTTCTTCAACCAGCCCTTGACCTTCGGTAGATAGCAATAAGTTTGCGTATGCTACTCCAGCTTGTTCGTTAGGCGTTCCATCTCTACGAATGTCCACAAATATGCGGCGCGTCAAGGGGCAATATCACCTGACATATTGCAGGATGATCTCAGGTAGGAAATTACTTCATTTGGAGGAGTGCTTGGCATTCAGGAACGGGTAGCTTTGGCTTCAGGCAGTTGGCACAAAGAACGTTTCTATCAGACTAACACAAGTTTTTGTAACAGAGCCGCATAACTAGATCCCAATCAACAGGATCTTTATGTCCGAGGAAGGTTTTTGCAACACAACCCAAGAAAGTAAAATAGCGTTTTAGGAAAAATAATAATGGATGATTTATTTATGACACCTATAGAGTTGGAAAATACGGCGATCGCCCATGAGGAAGTGGAGAAGCTGTGGAAAGCGTTCAAAGTGTTTGATGCGGATGGCAGCGATGCCATCTCAGCCAAGGAACTGGGGCAGGTGATGCGCTCATTGGGGCAGAATCCCACCGACACGGCTGTGCGCAACATGATGAAGGAGGTTGACTTAGCGGACCGTCTCGACTTTGAGGAGTTCAAAGCACTGATGGTAGCCAAACAAGATGATCCCAGGAGCAACCTCAAGCTGGCATTCAGTGTATTTGATGAGGACGGCAGTGGTCAGATCACCGCAAACGAGATGCGTAGTGTGATGAGCAAGTTTGGGCTGACGGACTCTGAGCTGGATGAGATGTTGAAGGAGGTGGATAACGACGGCGATGGCTCAATCAACTTTGATGAGTTCTGCTGTCTGATGCCGGACGAGTCAGAGATCAAAACGGGGTATAAAGACGCACCAATTCCGCTTGCCAGTTCGCTAAATACAACCGCAACTTCAAATTATAGAGCTGCTGTTACTAATTATATAGCAGCTACCCCCAAAAACGCAGCCCCCACCACCACTGAACGCACTCCGCAGGAAGCAGCGACTGATATCGCGTCACAGGTGGCGCAGCTTCGATCACTGCTCGTACAACACCCACAACCACAGAGTGAAAAGGGGCACGGTACGTCTCGCCTGCTTCTTCAGATTGGTCTGTTCCGTCTGATCCAGGGAGCAGCCTACCGCACCTTCCGCGAGAGTTTCTCCGTCAACCACGAAACCCACCTGCGTGTGAAAAACCTGCCATACACAATCACTGACTTCGTGCAGTTTGTCAAGAAGGCGGTCGAGCTATACAAGGGGTTAGGTGTGGTGGAAGAGGCTTGCTACCCCGTGCTAGATGCAGTGGTTGAATCGCTCACGGATGAGTATGCCCGACTAGAGGAGCGCATCAAGAACTGGAAGACAGTTGAGAAGACGCAACAGATGTTGGCAGAGGAGAAAGCGATGTTGGAGGCGCGTGGTAAATTAGCCAATGTCAAGGAAAAGTTTGCTGCGGGGGTCGAGTTTGCGCTCACAATGAAGAAGAAGAATATATGCTTGAGTGATCTCGTAGAAGGTGTGCTTGCCATCAACGAACTCAACCGGCTGAGAGAGATGGAGCTGAATGAGGATCTGGCTCCACCACCAGCAAAATCAGAGGAAGATCCTTATAAGTATCTTCAGAAGTGGAACCGTGTCATCATCGAGAGTGCACTAGAGGAAGTGGATGGTGCGATGATGCCAGTAGCATATTGGTATGAGGAATTCATGCCGAAGCTGTTGGCTGCGTTCAGTGTGAGTACAAGAGCAGACATCCAGAGCAACACAGTGCCTGACGCGGCGGCTTTGGACAAGTGGTACGAGTCTACCAAGAAATCGGGGGAGTTTGACCACTATGGTTCTGATGTTGCAGAGGGCTTTCCAAACTGCACGCCAAAACAGAAGCTGATGCTCAAGCAGGCATGGCGCCTTACACGCCACTACCTCAATGGAGTACAGAAACGGCGCGAACGCGTAGAGTGTGGACGTGAGTCAGGTCCACTTTCACAGTATGTAGCATTCATCGATGTGTATGTGGGTCGGACTGATGTGAAGAACTCGCAGATGCGCGTGAGCTACCCATACTATACTGGTCCTGCGGTGTGGCGCTTCTTCCACACCACGGCTGAGATCGTGTGTACCAAGACACCCGAGCAGCAGATAGCCCTGGTGGAACTCTTTAAGGACTTCTTCAAACTGTTTGCCACCATGTATCCCTGCCCCTACTGCCGTCACCACCTCAACACGCACGTCGTGCAGAACAGAGAGGTGGACATGTACCCTATAGAGTACCTTGTGCTTGGGCGTGACCCGCGACGAACTGGCTTGGAGGTGTCACTGGATAACAAGCTGTCCACTGTGGTAGATGGCCCCTCCCTTCGCTTATTCTTTTGGAAGCTGCACAACGCCGTCTCCTCCTCCATTGCTCGCTCGGAGGAGTGGTACCATAAAGATGAGAAGGCGTTCTACACCACCCGCTATTGGCCTAGTCTTGAATCTGAGCTGGAAAGAGCCAAAGTACTCAAACACATCAGCATTGCAACTGACTTCATCTACCGCATCTATGGCATGCTCAAGCCGGTGGCACAGCTGGCAGGGGTGAAAACAGAATTGACAAGGCTGTTGGAGAAGGGTGATGAGAAGGGCATCAAGGAGGCATGCATGGTTGCACAGAACCACATCAAGGATTTGGAGGAGGCTGTCATCAGTGGACACTTCCTGCAGGAGACATACCGATTTGACCCTGACCTTGTGGATAAAGCTCCACACTTCACCGCTGAGGAAGAGGAGTTTGCGCGCAGCGGTATATTCATGGAAACCCCAACCGCCTCCTAAAGTGCTAAATTTGTACAGGAAAGCTGTACATAAAATCTATGTTAAAGCATCGATTAGTTTACAGGGTCACGCACGACCGAATAGATTTCCTGCAAGCTCTTTATCATTATTGACTGGCTAGCAAACGCTCGACGCAGCTATGAGTGAGTCAAGCGGATGGTATTAGGCGTTATAGCGGGAGAATAAGCAATCTAAGCGAGTCCGATCTAAAACGCTGAGATTAGCTTGAGGAGAGGGTTTGATCAGATCGGAGCGGCGGGATTCGAACCCACGACCTCCACTACCCCAAAGTGGCGCGCTACCAAGCTGCGCTACGCCCCGACTAGAATTCTTATCTTAACACGAAGTCTGAGAATCCACAAGACAATTCAGAAAACTTTGAGCATCTGAGCTGCTTGCACCAAACCCGGAACCGCCGAAGCTGCCCAGCTACCCTCTCCTCGGCGTCCCGTATTTAAAATCAAGTGCAAACTGTAGGCGTGAGGATAGCCTTCGACTTCCATCCACAGTAAATCGCTTTCTGCTTCACAGGCAATTTTCTCCTCATCCATCAACTCACTCTTCAGCTCGCTCATGCTTTCACCCAGCTGCCCTAATAGGCGACAAAAATCATTCAACTCCGCCTCAGTTAGCTCGAGCGCCCAATCATCCCCACCCACTAAACCTTTAAATTCAGGGGCATTGGGATTCCAGCCGATGCGCCAACCCGATCCACTCTTGATAAGACGCTCCATAGATTCAACTAGGGTATCAGTAGGTGAGCACCTCCAGGTTGGGGTTGCGGTGGGATAGGTCTGGCACTAGGTCTGGGTGTTGCCCGTGGCTGTGGAGCTGCACTGGGAGTCTGTGCATCTGGGTTTGAAGAATTGGGATTAAAGATGTTCACCAAGACTTGAACCAGGGCCTCTCGCTGAACACGATTCAGATGACCAATGGCAGCGCGATCGCCTTCTATTGGATTCTGCCGCAAAGTATCAGACCCCGGATACCGCGACGGATTTATTTCTTCATTCACACCGAGATAATCAGCCAGGGTCAGTTTCCAATCCAGCCGGTAAATCGCCGGACGCCCTTTCACGCTTAGGTGATACCGAATCAAGCGACCCACCAGGGTGTTATCTGGGTCAACCTTCCCAGTCTCTTTGTTGACATATTTGTTCTCCAACGGCAAATTTGGCAGCTGTTTATATACTTGCTGCCAAACATCTCCTGGCCTGATCAAATTCTGGTCAATACTTTCCTGTACAGTACTCTGCGCGATCGCTGCTTGGGGGCTAAATAAACTACCAAGGTCAGATTGTTTAATACCTGAACCGAAAACAACTAGACCCACCAAGGTCAGGGCTGTTACCATAAAACTCAGGGATCGCTTCCGTCTGCTCACAGTTTTTATGAACTTTCCTGCCCCTACTCACCAATGATTTCCGGCTGGGTCAACTCATCGGACATCTCAATAATCGCTCGGATCACCGGCTTCATCATCGGATCGTCGACATTGTCAAAGTCTTCATACCGGCGGCGCTTGGCACGAGTTGCCACCTGTACCGTAATCCGGTAGCGATTCGAGGCTGCATTAATCAACTCCTCAGCACGATGCATAATCTGAGTTTGGCTCGTCTCGAACTTTGAACGCTTCAGCATAGAACTTGGTTCTTGGGGTCAATCCCAGTCTATCAGTAACGAAAAGTTCCTGCTGTCGTGCGGCTGGACTGAGGGTACTATCTCAAAGAACCTCTCCCCTGGTAGATGCTTATAGGTTTTTATCATATTACAAATACTTCTTAAACTAAAAAGACAAAAACTAAGGAAACCTCATGGCTGACATTGTCGAGACTGCTGTCAACGCAGGGACTTTCAATACACTGGTGAAGGCTGTTGAGGCTACCGAACTGGTAGAAATCCTCAAGAGTCCTGGTCCCTACACTGTGTTTGCACCCACTGATGAAGCGTTTGCCAAGCTGCCAGAGGGAACTTTAGACTCACTGCTGCAGGATATCCCGAAGCTCAAGAGAATTTTGACCTATCATGTCGCTTTTGGGGATGTGAGAGCTGAAGACCTGATGCAGATTGAGGAAGCGGAGACGGTTGAGGGGTCAATCGTGGCGATTGATTCCTCGGAAGGAATTAAAGTGAATGACGCCAAGGTCGTCAAAACCGATGTCCTCGCAGACAATGGCGTTATCCACGTCATTGACAGTGTACTGATACCCGCGTTGGTAGCTGCTGAGTAGGCGTTTTAGGCAGTCGACCTAGGTGGAGGGGGAGCAAATTCATTGCCATGTGATCTAGAGAACATCATTAAAATGAAAAGTAAGTTACAATTCTTAATGAAGTTACCGATGGAGATCGGGAAAACACATGGCTGACATCGTAGATACAGCGGTTAACGCGGGTTCCTTCAATACCCTGGTGGCTGCTGTTAAGGCAGCTGGTTTGGTAGACACCCTAAAGGGTCCTGGCCCGTTTACCGTCTTCGCACCGACCGATGATGCTTTCGCTAAGCTGCCAGCGGGAACCGTAGATTCTGTGCTGCAGGATATTCCCCTGCTGAGGAAAATCCTGACATATCATGTCGTCTCTGGCAAAGTGATGGCAGCTGATGTGGTCAAGCTCAAGTCAGCTGAGACAGTTGAAGGTTCAGCCCTGAAAATTGATACCTCCAGTGGCGTTAAGGTAAATGACGCTACGGTTGTGACGCCTGATGTCGCATGTGACAACGGCGTTATTCACGTAATTGACTCTGTACTGATTCCTTAAATAAGCATCTGAGGGCGATCAGTGGGTCGCCCTCAGCATTTAATTATCGAATAGGGAAAACAAATGCCTGATATTGTAGATACAGCGATTAACGCGGGTTCTTTTAATACACTGGTGACGGCTGTCACGGCTGCTGGTCTTGCAGACACGCTCAAGGGACCTGGCCCCTTCACAGTCTTTGCGCCAACCGATGAGGCATTTTCTAAGCTGCCATCGGGAACTGTAGAATCACTGCTGCAGGATATCCTACAGTTGAGAAAGATCCTGGAGTATCATGTCGTCTCTGGCAAAGTGATGGCAGCTGATGTGGTCAAGCTCAAGTCAGCTGAGACAGTGGAAGGTTCAGCCCTGAAAATTGATGCCTCCAACGGCGTCAAGGTGAATGACGCTACGGTTGTGACCCTGGATGTCGAAGCGGAAAACGGTGTGATCCACGTCATTGACACAGTGCTGATTCCTTCATAAGTGAGGGGGAGAGGGGGAGAGAGGGGGAAAGAAGAAAGAGTTGATGGAAATTCCACTACGCCACTACGCCCCTTGTCCCCTTGTCCCCCTTTATGATCCAAGGATGCAGCCAGTCCGAGAGGGAAGACTTAACGTCAGCTGGCTAGATTCTCCAACACCTGTCCACTCGACCTCGGCACTGCCATACAACAGCTGGTTGGGCTGTGTTTGCAATCCAGATGCCTCTAAGCTTACCTTTGCGGGTGCAGTTCCAGCGTTAACGGCAACAATTAGTTCCTCCGCCCCTAAAATTCGGCTGAAGACGTAGACAGTTCCCTGAGCGAATAGAACTTGGTAAGCACCTGTACGGAGGGCTGGATAAGTGTGACGTAGGGCTATCAGCTTGCGGTGGTAATCTAGAACATCACGCTCCCAGTGCGCTTCCATCGGAAAGCCACGACGAGAGTCTGGATCTAGACGACCAGGTAAGCCAACCTCATCGCCATAGTAGATACTGGGAGCACCAGGAAAGGTAAACAGCAACAGCGTCGCTAGCTCGACACTTTCGCGATCGCCCCCCGCAATTGAAATCAACCGAGCCGTATCGTGGCTGGCTAGCAGATTCAGCTGGGTTAGCTGGATCTCCCAGGGGTAAAGTTGTAGTAGTTCCTGGATTTTTTCGGCGTACTCTGCGGCAAACAGAGGTGGATAGGGATGGTAGGAGCGGTCTTGCACTTGCTCCATGTCAACGCGATCGCCTGCGGTAAAGGCAATTGTAGGCGCGGCAAACAGATAGTTCATCACCCCATCAAACTGGGTACCATCCAGCCACTCGCGCGAGTCCTCCCAGACTTCCCCGACAATGTAGGCTTCAGGATTGATTGCCTTGACGCGATCGCGAAACTCCTGCCAAAAACCAGGGGTTTTGATCTCGAACGGCACATCTAAGCGCCAGCCATCGATGCCGAATTTAATCCAATATTCGGCAATCTCCATAATGTATTCCCGCACTTCAGGATTATCATGGTTGAACACTGGTAGCGCCCGATTCCCCCCCCAACCAGCATAGTTAGCGGGAAAATCACCATTATAGGCAGATAGGGGCCAGCCTTCAATTTGGAACCAATCCACCCAGGGAGAATAGGGGCCATTTTCCAGTACATCGTGGAAAAAGAAAAAGCCGCGACTCGAATGGTTAAATACCCCATCCAGAACAACCTTGATGTTCCGTTTATGGCATGCCTCTAGCAATTCCTTAAAAGCCCCATTGCCGCCTAGCATCGGGTCAACTTGATAGTAATCGTGGGTGTGATAGCGGTGGTTGCTGGCTGATTGAAAGATCGGAGTGAAGTAAATTGCGTTAATTCCCAAATCCTGCAAGTAATCCAGCTGCTCTAAAATACCCCACAAGTCTCCGCCCTTGTAACCCTGGAGCGTCGGCATATCGTCCCAGGCTTCCCAAGAAGCAGACTTCAAAAGCCGCTTGCGAGGCTTCTGGCTTCTGGCAAAGCGATCCGGAAAAATCTGATAGAAAACAGCGTGCTTAACCCAGTCTGGGGTTTGAATCTGCATAGATTCCTTTCTAGCCCTTCACCGCTAAGGTACAACAGTTGCAGCTTTCTGGTGGAAAACAGTTTTTAGTTTACACTGCGACTTCAGATAGCAGGCTCCCCCCACTGGTGAAGCCATTGAATAATCTCTGCTGGCATTTCTTTTCTAGTTCTGCTGGTTGGAGCAATGCAGACATGCTTAGTGACTGCCTTAGCAACCACCTTGTCTGCCGCCGCCAAAATTTGGTAAGCAATTTCGAATTCATTACCAGAGCGCTGTTTAGTCATTAAGTGAATAAGCAGTTTGTCGCCGCAAAACATAGGACGGAGAAAATCCACATTAGCATGGACGATGGGAATGGTAACAGTTGGGTTGCTAAAAAATGCCTTGAGATTGATGCCTGATGCAGCCAGTGATTCTTCACAGGCTTCGTGACACATTGCTAAGACGTTAGCAAAATAGACCACCCCAGCTGCATCAGTATCTTGAAATCGAACGGTGCGGGTATGAGTGAAAGGCATACGCATGAAGGTATCGGCTTCCCTGACTGTAAGACAAAAATTGCGCCATCAAGAGGGGTAGCGACTGTGTCATCATTCGGCACTAGCATCCCGAATGTGTTTGATCGCGACAATCAGCGCTTTGATATCATCATCTTATCCAGGTTTACACCAGGGGTCAGTGTGTATGAGTTGTCTCGTGTTTGCGCCTGCCCATCAGCTTGCTCAGATGATCCGCGATCGCGAAGTTTCTGCCGTTGAAGTGCTGGATGCCTATCTGACGCAAATTGCCGCCCATAACATCAAGCTAAACGCGATTTGCACACTGGATCAAGATCGTGCTCGTCAACGCGCAAAACAAGCTGATGAAGCGTTATCCAAAGGCGAAAATTGGGGACAGCTACACGGAGTACCCATTTCGGTCAAAGATTGTCTTGAAACGGCTGGAATTTCTACTACAAGCGGTTATCGACCCCTGGCAACTTATGTGCCACAAGCCCTTTCAGCACCTGTTTCACGGCTAGCAGCGTCCTATCGATGTCAGCGCGGGTGATGCCGTAATGCGTTGCGAAGCGTAGCCAGTCATCACCGAAGCCGCCGAGCCGGATACCTTGCTCGTGCATGGCGCTAATGAAGGCTGACGGCGTCCAGCGTTCCGGGTTGAGCCGAAAAACGACGAGGTTGGTTTGAACAGTTGCAAGGTCGATGCGCACGTCGGGCAGATGTGCTAGCTCCTCGGCTAGGATACGGGCGTGCAAGTGATCTTCTGCGAGCCGCTCGACCATCTCCTCTAATGCTACAATGCCCGCAGCGGCAATGACACCAGCCTGGCGCATGCCCCCACCAAGCATCTTCCGAACACGGTGGGCGCGGTAGATGAATTCTTTGCTCCCAACCACGACGCCGCCAACAGGCGCAGCTAGACCCTTCGAGAGGTCGAGTTGCACCGAGTCGAATGGCGCTGCCACCGAAAGCATGTCAACCCCTAGCGCGATCGCAGCGTTGGGCAGGCGCGCTCCGTCGAGGTGTAACGGCAGCGCTTCCTTGTCTGCAATCTCCCGCACTTGTGCAATGTAGTCCAGCGTTAACACAGTACCACCGCAGCGGTTGTGCGTGTTTTCCAGGCAGATCACGCCTGGTAGCGCATAGTGTGAGTCTCCACCATGACGGATCGCCGCCATCAGCTGATCAAGTGGTAGATCGCCGTATGGGTTCGTTGGGACTGTATGATAAGTAGTTAAACAAAATTAATTACATAATTTCTGCCAAATTCTCTTAAAATTTTCTCGACAGATGCCACAAAAGTTGACCAGGATTTATAAGCCTCTATCTCAATCCATTCATAC